>WNGB01001285.1_pt1 | contig 82110 bp, 69 predicted proteins | sample 5400681 | NCBI WGS metagenome assembly WNGB01 (sample SAMN13153367, study PRJNA577476) | soil metagenome | isolation source: 115 cm soil or saprolite under grassland replicate 2 | place: USA:California | collected 2016-06-15 | reverse complement strand
CTGGACGCGGCGTCGCCCGGCGTGGCCCTCGCCTCGGTGCCGCGGGTCGGCGCCGAGCTGCGCGGCCTCGCCCTGGAGGACCTGCGGCGGTCGAGCGGCCTCGCCCTGCTCCTCGTCACCCTCGTCGTCCTCGTCTCCGTGCGATGGCGCATCGGCGACTCCGTCCTCTCCTTCATCCCCCTGATCCTCGGCTGCATCTGGTCCTTCGGCCTCTGGGGAGCGTGCGGCGGGCGGGTCGACCTCTTGGCGATCTCGACGCTCCCGGTGCTCTTCGGCACGGGGATCGACCTGGGAGTGCACGCGGTGCACGGCGGCCGCCTGCGGCCGGACGAGGGGATCCGCGGCACCGTCGAGACCTCGGGCCTCGCCATGCTCCTGATCACCCTGACCACCGGAGTGGGCTTCGGCAGCCTCGGCGGGTCGCGGGTACCGGGATTGCAAAACGCTGGAACGCTGGTTGCGCTGGGGGTCACCGCCTGCCTGGCGGCGACGTTCCTGGTGCTCCCCGCGCTGGAGGCATTGTTCCGGAGGCACGGTGTGAGGGAAAATAGGACAGTCTCCGGTGAGCCGCCAGTCGAGCCGTAGGAGTCGAGGCCCTGATGGAAGCCCTCTGATGGAAGCCATTGCCCCAGCGCGCGAGAGCGCGCCCCACGTGCCCGAGACGGCGCCCCAGGCGCCCGAGGCCGGCCGGATCCGCCGCCTGCTCGGGCCGTTCTACGTCACCGGGATCTTCTGGTACCGCATCCACGGCATCGGGGTGAGAATCCTTCCCGCCTGGGTGCTGAGCCTCCTCATGCCCCTGTTCACCACCTTCTTCTTCGTCGCTCTGCGCAGGATCCGGGCGGCCCTCGCGGCGAACCTGGTGCCGGTGCTCGGTCCCTGTGGCTGGCTCCGCCGGCAGATCCGCATCTTTCGCACCATGTGGAGCTTCGCCTGGTGCCTGTCGGAGCGCTACGAGCGCCTGGGCACCCGGCGGAAGTTCCGGGTGGGGGCCGACGGGATCGAGCACTGGCGGATGCTCGACGCCTCGGGCCGGGGTTTCATCCTGGTGACCGCGCACATCGGCAACTGGGAGGTGGGCTCCATGCTCCCGGCCACCGAGGAGAAGCGCACGGTCCACGTCGTGCGCGAGGCCGAGGGAGACCCCCGCGCCCAGCGCTTCATCGCCGACCTGATCCGCCGCGCCGCCTGCGGCAACTACATCACCCACTTCGCCGAGGACCCCCGGCTCGGCATGACCCTGCTCGACGCCCTGCGCCAGGGCGAGATCGTGGCGCTCCAGGCGGACCGGCCGCGCGCCGGTGGCAGGACCGTGGAGGCGAGCGTCTTCGGCGAGAGCTTCCCCCTGCCGGTGGGACCCGCGGCCCTGGCGCGCGCGGCCGAGGTGCCGATCCTGCCGGTGTTCGTCTTCCGCGAAGGGCGCCTGCGCTACCGCTGCGCTATCCGGACACCCATCCAGGTGGCGCGGACGGCCGACCGCCAGGCCGATGTGGAGGACGCCGTCCAGAAGCTCGCCGCCGAGCTGGAGTGGGCCATCGCCCACCGTCCGCACCAGTGGTTCTGCTTCCGCAAGCTGTGGGCAGACCGATCGCCCGCCGAGTCAGCTCTCGGGGGGGATGAATGTGCTGATCGTGCCGCGTAGGAGCTCGGCGCCCCCCGTCCCTTCGATGACGACTTCATAGATCGACAGCGGCGGAGCGCTGCCGGTGAGCCGGACCACGAATCGGAACGGCCGCTCGACCGGCAGGGCAGCCACCCGGCAGCGCGCCCCCCGCAGCGCCACCAGGTAGCCGATCCGCGGCCCGGAGGAGCCGGTCCGCAGCAGGCTCTCCAGCATCGCCGCCCCCTGGGCCGCCGCCTCGAAGCCGACGAACGCCGGAGCCCGGCCCGCCGACGCGAACGGGCTCGATCCCGGAATCTTCGCCACGCCGGTCATCCCCTCGGGAGAGACCTCCAGCACATTCTGGAGGAGGCGCGCGGGAGGGGCATGCGGGAGGAGGCTCCCGACCGGTGGAGAGGCGCCGGGCGCTTCCGGGATCTCCGGAAGATCGGGCGCGTCGCCGTCCGGGCCGGCGCGGAGCGTGCCGCCGCTCACCACCTCGTTCCCCCGCCGCAACGTGAAGCGCACGGTCCCGTCGTCCGCCGGACCGTCGATCTCCACCGCCAGGACGTCGCCCGGCCGCACCGGGCTGCGCAGGCGCAGCGACGGGATCTCCGCGATCGGGATTCCGCCGAGCGCCTGGGACACCAGCGCGAGATGGGCGATGCCGGGGAGGATGGGCCGGCCGGGGAAGTGCCCGGCGAAGTACGGGCTGCCGGCCGGGATGGTGAGGGGGCTCACCACCGGAACACCTCCTCCAGCGAGCGCGCCATCACCAGGCGCTCTCCCCAATCGAGGAGCCTCTCGTGCGGCGCCAACTCGATGCGCAACCGGTCGTGGTCTCTCAAGGGGCCGAACTTGCGCTCCGCCTGCCGGAGCAGGAGCTCGGCTCCCCCTCTGCGGCGTCCGGTCTCCTGCCAATGCCGGGTCCAGTCGAGCACCGTGTCACCGGTCCGTTCTCTCGTGTCGCTTTTCCGATCCATGGGGCAGTTCCTCCTTTTGCCCCATTACCAGTGGGAAATCGAGGGCCGATTCTTTCACTCGATCGCTACTTTCGCCTCACTTGCCCTCTGCGGGAGAGCCTGGAGCGCCAGCGCCAGGGCCTGCATCGGCTCGAGCGAGGGGTGCTGCCGGATCGCATGGACGATCTGGCGGACCCCGGCCCGCAGGTCGCGCCCCTCGCTCTCATAGACCCGGTCGAGCTCGTCGAGGCCGGTGTTGTAGGTCCGGTGGGCGATCAGCCAGGCGTTGTTCAGCGGACGCCGGCTGAGGCGCCCGCCGTCGTAGACCTCCAGGGTGCGGCCGAGGGGGCCGGCCATCGTCGCGCGCGCCCGCTCGAAGACCTCCTGCCGGCGCTCCTCCAGGGCCGGGCCGGAGAGGCTGGAGGAGTAGATCCGCCGCAGCTCGGCTTCGAGCGCCGTGTAGAAGGCCGCCAGCCGCTTCTCGTCGCGCCAGGTGGCGGCGCAGCGTGCGGCCGTGGCGCGGTCCCCGCGGCTGGCGAAGAAGGCTTCCGCCCCGCGGTAACCCACGAAGTTGGCGTAGCTCTCGTTGAAGCGGGCGTCGCCCGGCACCCACAGGGTGTTGTGGGCGATCTCGTGGATCACCGTGGCGACCAGCTCGCCCCGGTCGCCGTCGAGAGCCGTGGAGAGCAGCGGATCGGGGAACCAGCCGAGGGTGGAGAAGGCGCCGGCGGGCCGGACATAGGTGTCGTAGCCGCGCCGCGCCAGGCGCCGCTCCTCGGTCCGTGCCGACGCCTCGTCGAAGAACCCCTTGTAGGGGACCGATCCGACGACGGGGTAGCTCCAGCGGTATTCCTCCAGGCGGTCCCGCGGGCTGGCCGAGACGACGTGGAGGAGGGTCGTCCCCCGTCCCACGTCGGAGAAGGTCGTGTACGTGTCGCCGGCCGCGAGGCCCAGCCGCTCTGCGGCGAAGCGGCGGGCCGCGACGACCAGCTGGAGCTGCCCGCGCAGCTCGGGGCTCGTCGTGCCGTCGGCGACGAGCGCGGCGATCGGACGCCTGGCGAGGAGGATGCGCGCCTCCTCGCCGCCGGCGCGCACCAGGAAACGGGCCTCGGAGCTGAGCGCGAGGGCCGCGGTGAAGGCGACGGGGACGAGGGTCAGGAAGAGAGAGGGCCTGAGACGTCTAGTAAAGAGCAACGGTGGTTCCATCCGTCAGGCGGCGAGCCGGTTGGGTGTTTCGTCGCCGCAGACCGAAGATGCGCATCTCCTCCACCCCGAAGAACGGCAGCCGGACCGCTGTGCGGGCCTCCGACGGCGGCCGGTGGAGCGACCATTGCGCGAGGATGAGATCCCAAGAGCTTCGTCTCCAGCGTCTTCTTACGTGGATGGGATCGATCCCGTACCAGGAAGCTTGCGGCTCGATCGTTCGCGCCTCGTGCTCCCGGGCCAGGCGGCGGAGGTCCTGGTCCAGCTTGCGCGCCCGTTCGAGCAGCGTCCGCCGGGAGGTCCTCCTGCCCGGAAACAAGATTGATCGTGCAGCATAATAGCGGAAAGCCGAGAGTTTCTCAAGGCTGACGAGCGGCATCAGCATGCAGACCGTGGAGGCGCCCTGCGCGGCGAGGCGGACGAAGCAGGTCTCGACCCAGCCGGCGACGGTCTCCGGGAGCTCTCCATACCCCAGATCGTTGCCCACATCCATCACCAGGGCCACGGTGGGGAGAGGGGGGAGGCGCTCCAGGGCGGACCACAGCCCGCACTCCGTGATCCCCGGCAGCTGGCGGATCAGGAGAAGCCCGTTCCAGGTGCCGTACGAGCGGCCATGGCCGCAGGCGGCGAGCACCTCGACAGGGCCGCCCGCGGCGCGCCGCAGGTCGTCGACCAGCCCGGAAAGGGCGAATTGCAAATTGCTGGCGCCGAGCAGCACCGCCCGCAGGACGGGGGCTGCTACCGCCGCCACCGGACCGAGAACCCCCAGACCTGCTCGTCCCCGGAGTAGCTCCCCCGCACCGCCGGGTGCTCCGGCTCCTGGCCGCGGGCGCCGCGGTCGTCGTGCTGGTGGTACGAATAGCCCACATCGAACGAGATCGCCGGGAAGCTGTAGCTGAACCCCGTGGCGTAGACCATGGCGTCCCCCTTGGGGATTCCGGGCTCGACCGTCCGGTCCGGTACCGGCGAAGGCTCCTGGGACACACCGCCGTAGAGCATGAAGTTGTCCGTGACGTTCCCCTCGAGACCGAGGCGCAGGGAGATCGTGTCGTCCCAGCGGCGCGGGGTCTCGATCGTCGGGCCGTCGCCCACCGGATCGGGCGAGTAGGTGATCGCCGTGCTCTCCAGGCTCGACCAGCTCTGCCAGGCGGCGTCGACCTCGATCCGCAGCTCGGGATAGGGAGCGAACCAGATGCCGCCGCGCAGCTCGCTCGGGATCTCGAAGGCCTGGTGGGCACGGCCGTCGGAGAAGCGCTGGCGGACCGGCGCTTCGAGACCGGGCACGATGAGATCGCGAGGCGTGTAGTGCACATCGCCGCTCCCCTTGAGCTCGGCCTTGCTGCGGTAGACCGCGCCCCACCCCCAGGACGGCGCGGCGTAATGGAGGCCCAAGTCCCAGGTGAGGTCGTCCACCTCCGCGGAGGCGTTCCGCTCCAGCTCGACCGGCAGGACCTGGCCCTGGAACGGCACGGAGACCAGGACGTTGTCGTTCTGCTTCAGATCGCCGGCCACATAGCGGAGGCCGCCGCCGAAGCTCCATCCGTCGCCCAGGTCGTAGGCGAGGACCGGATGGAGCTCCAGGAGGGTCAGCTCGAACTCGCGCTGCAGGAAGCGCCCGGGGAACAGCCGCGGCTCCCACTGGTTCTTGTACCAGAACGGCGCGTCGAGCCCGAGACCGAAGGCGAACGGTCCGTGGCCCGGCTTCCAGGTGAGATAGGCGGCCGGCGGGAAGTCGATGATGTGGTGGGCGCTGAAGCTGCCCGTCGGGCTGTCGTACTGGATCTCGACCTGCCGGAAATCGAGACCGGCCTGGAATTGCAAACCCTCCAGGCGGGTGATGGCCGCCGGATTGTAGGTCAGGGCTGAAGGCTCGGAAGCGCGGGCCGTGAAGGCTCCGGCCTGGCCCATCGCGCGCCCGCCGTGCTGGAACAGGCCGAAGCTGGTCGCGGCGGCGGATTGGGCCGCCAGGAGCCCGGCGAGCAGACACGGCACAACGAAACGTCGGTTCCGCATGATCCCTCCCTCGAAAAGCTGTCGGACGTCTGTGCTCGGCCCCTGCCGCGCTCACTCCACCGCCCGGATCTCCGGCACGATGCGGCCGTCGGCCACGGTGAGGATAGCGAGCGTCAGGGGGAGATGGAAGCGCCGGGTGCCGCAGGCGCCGGGATTCAAGAGCATGCATCGCCCCTGCCACTCCATCTCCGGCCGGTGCGAGTGGCCGAAGACGACCAGCCGCAGACGGGACGGCCAGTCGCGGGGAACGTCCTCGCGCCGGTGGACCATCCCGAAGGGGAGCCCGGCGAGATCGTCGGTGAGCTCCTCCGGCAGCTCGGCGGCCGTGCGGCCGGTGTCGGTATTGCCGCGCACCACGGCCACGGGCGCGATCTGCTCGAGCCGGCGCAGGATCTCCGGCTCTCCCACGTCGCCAGCGTGCAGGATGCGGTCGCATCCCGCGAGGAGCGCGAGCACCCGCGGTCGCAGCAGATTGTGAGTATCCGAGAGCACGCCGACCCGCACTGTTGGTCTCCTCGGGGCCTGCACGGAACTTGCACCGGCTCCCCAGGGAAGCGCGGGGGTGAAGCACCATGAGCATGCTATCAACATCGGTGATCAGAGGGCTCGACGAGATCGGCCCCTACCAGATTCTGGAAGACCTGGGGCCGGCTCCGTCCGGCATCGCCTACCTGGCGATGGACAACCGGACGGACCAGCGGGCCCTCCTCAAAGTGATCCATCCCGGTCTGCTGCAGCAGGAGACGCCGCTCGACGTCCTGCTCCAGGAGACCCGTGCGCTGCTGCCCATCTACCACCGCGGAATCCCGAACGTCTTCGAGATCGCGGAGCACGACGGGATGCTGGTGGTGGCCTTCGCCTCGGTCGTGGGCTCGACGTTGCACGACCTGATGGTCCAGGGGAAACGGCCGAATCGCGGCCTCCTGGTGGACTGGGGGTGCCAGGTCCTGGAGATCCTGGCGGAGGCGCACGCCGCGGGCGTCGTGCACCGGCACGTCGGCGAGGACCAGATCGTTGTCACCCCCGACGGCCGGCTGGTCCTGACGGGTTTCGGCCTGACGCAGATCCATTTCGACTCGCTGTCCGTCGTCCCGCCCGAGCTCTCGACGGGGGCGCCGCTGACTCCGCAGAGCGATCTCTACGCGGTCGGGATGTTGCTCCGCCGGCTGGCTTTCGCGAGCGCGCTGCGCGGGGGGAGGGGGGCCGGGGAGCCGCGGCGGGATCCGCTGCTCAAGGTGCTGGCGCGAGCCACCTTCCCCAACCCGGTGGCGCGCTTCCGCGACGCGCGGGAGATGGCGGATGCGCTCCGCCAGGCAGGACGCGCCGGGGCTCCGGCGCTCGCCGCACCCCGGCCCGTCCGTTCCGCACCGCGCGGCAATCCGGCGCCGCCCCAGCCGATCCTCGCCAAGCTCCCGGCCCGCCCCGAGCCCGCCCGGCAGACAGCGGAAAGCAAGGAGGACGACCGCAAGCTGGCGTTGCTGCTGGTGGTGGCCGCCGTGGTCCTCATGCTGATGGTGATCGCCGCGGGCTGGCTGCTGATCGGGCGCGACGGGGCCGCCGAGCCGATGCTGCCCGCCGGTGCCGCGACGTCATCGAAAATGGCGCCGTGTGAGCCCTCACCCCCGGCCCCTCTCCCACGAGTGGGAGAGGGGTGAACAGCAAAAAATGCCTTCGTTTTGCTCCCCTCTCCCGCTTGCGGGAGAGGGGCCGGGGGTGAGGGTCTGCAGGCCGCCGACTTTGACGAGACCCTGGTTCATTCTCGCCCCCTGGATCTCTCCACCAGCCTCCGGATAGGATGCGGCTCCTGTTCAACGGAGGATTCCGCCATGAAGCTCCGCATCTTCGCGCTGGCCTGTCTTGCGCTCCCCGCGCTGCTGGCGGCCCAGGAAGGGCCCGCGACACCGTCCGAGGTCGTGGTCCTCAAGGCCGCGCGCCTGTTCACCGGCAAGGGGGACACGACCGTGCGCAACGGCATGGTGATCGTCGAAGGGGGGAAGATCCGCGCCGCGGGCTCGGGGCTCTCCGTGCCTGACGGCGCGCGGGTCATCGACCTGGGCGACGCCACGCTCCTCCCCGGCCTGATCGATGCCCACACCCACATCGCCGACGAGTCCTCGGACGACTGGCTCCAGGACACGGTGTCCGGCCTGCGCCGGACCACGGCCGAGAGCGCCATCCGCGCCTCCGCCTATGCCGCGCGCACCCTGCAGGCCGGCTTCACCACCATCCGTGTCGTCGGCGCCGAGGAGTTCATCGACGTGGGGCTGCGCAACGCCATCCGCGACGGCTTCGCCGACGGGCCGCGGATGCTGGTGGCCGTCCATGCCCTCGGCTCCCGCGGCGGGCACTGCGACGAGACCGGGTTCCCGTTCGGCCGCTTCGGCAGGGAGAGCGGCATCGAGGACGGGATCGCCAGCGGCGCCGACCAGTTCCGCGATGCCGTGCGGTTCCAGGTCAAGTACGGGGCCGATGTCATCAAGGTCTGCGCCACGGGCGGCGTCCTGTCGCTGGCCGACGAGGTGGACACGGCGCAGCTCACCCAGGAGGAGATGGACGCCATCGTCGACGAGGCGCACCGCCTGCGCAAGAAGGTGGCCGTTCACGCCCATGGCGCCGAAGGGGCCAAGGTGGCCATCCGCGCCGGCGTCGACTCGATCGAGCACGGCTCCTTCCTCGACGAGGAGGCCTTCCGGATGATGAAGCAGCGTGGGACGTACCTCGTCCCCACCCTCATGGCTGCCGCCTACACCTCCGCCGCCGAGCGGCACTACCCGCCGGAGATCGCCGCCAAGGCGCGCGCCGCGGCGGCCGCCCATGCGGTCGCCTTCCGCAAGGCCCTGGAGATCGGCGTCAAGATCGCTTTCGGCACCGACTCGGGAGTCAGCCCCCATGGCCTCAACGCCCAGGAGTTCGGGCTCATGGTCGACCGCGGCATGGCCCCCGCTGCCGCCCTGCGCGCCGCCACCTCGTCCGCGGCCGACCTCCTCGGCCTGTCGCGGCAGATCGGCACCCTCGAGCCCGGCAAGGAGGCGGACGTCGTCGCCGTGCCCGGCGATCCCCTGGCCGACATCCACGTCATGGAGAAAGTGGAATTCGTGATGAAGGGCGGCCGGATCTATCGCAACGACGGTGCGGCCGGGCCGCGGCAATGAGGATCCACAAGGTCTATACCCGGACCGGCGACCGCGGAGAGACCGGCCTGGTCGGCGGCTCCCGCGTCCCCAAGGACTCTCCGCGCATCGAGAGCTATGGCACCGTCGACGAGCTGCAGGCGTTCCTCGGGATGCTGCGCGCCGCTCTCGCCGAGTCGGACCTCCACCCTGAGACCTGCCGCGAATGCGTCGCGGCCATCCACCGGGTGCAACAGGACCTGTTCGATCTCGGGAGCACCCTCGCGACGCCGCCGGAGCACCTCGACCGGGTGAAGAATCCGCTCACCGCCGAGCGGATCGCCTGGCTCGAAGAGGCGATGGACGCCTGGAACGAGACCCTGCCGCCGCTGCGCTCCTTCGTCCTTTCAGGGGGCGGCCGTTTTTCAGCCCTGAGCCATGTGGCGCGGACGGTCAGCCGGCGCTGCGAGCGGGTGGCCCTGCGCCTCTCCCGGGCCGAGGAGGTCCCGGCCGAGGTCCTGCGCTACCTCAACCGGCTGTCGGATTTCCTCTTCGTCCTCGGGCGCCACCTGGCCCAGGTGTTCGGAGAGGAGGAGCCCCTCTGGGAGACCCCCCTGCAACCGTAGCTCACGCAGCGATTGCGGAGGCGGAGTTTCTGAAAGTCGTCTCGTACACGGCGCTGCAGATGCCCCTGAGCGTCCGTGCGATATCCGTGTGGAAGGGGCCGTCGAAGCCTTCGGCGCCGAGAGCCCGCGATTCGAGGATCAGGTCGTCCAGCGACAGGATGCCGAGCAGCTTCTGCTCGTCGTCCACCACGGGCAGGCGGCGGAAGCCGAAGATCCGCATCGTCTCCAGCGCCTCCGCGATGTGGTCGTCCGCACCGCAGGTGAAGAGCTCGCCAGTGATCACCTCCCGGACCTGCACCTCGGACGCCTTGCGGTCCAGCTTCGCCAGGGCGAGACAGATGTCGCGGTCGGTGATCATTCCGACCACCCGGTTCATCGCGAGGACCGGAAGGCAGCCACATCCGGCTTCAGCCATCAGCCGGCCGGCCGTGCCGGCGTCGGTGTCGAGACCGCAGAGCCGGACCTCCCCTTTCATGATGTCGCGTACTCTCATCTGAAAACCTCCCCCGGTTTCTTGTCAGCGTAAGCGCGCCCGGCGGCGGAATCGCCCGCCGGAGGGATGGTCGGGGCAGCGTAACGGGGTGGGGGGCCGGACCGCCCGGAAAGGGGGCGCCCTATGTCACAATGCTGTGGCAAGCTCTGGGGCGTGTCCCCCCGACGGGGAGATGCGCGGGGTGGAAAAGTACAAAGAGGCGCAGGAAAACATGCAAACCGGCAGATTCCACGGGTTGTTCTTGCCAGCGGCGGATTGTGGAGGGTGATGGACGAGCAGGTCCATTGGCTGGTGCAACTGCTGGAATCGTCTCTCCAGAGCTCGGGCCTCTCGGAACGGGAGGTCGAGGAGCGTCTCGGCTGGGAGCCCGGGATGCTCGGCCGGATTTTCGCCGGCAGTGAGGAGTGCGAACCGCTTCAGCTCGTCGCGATCCTTGCAGAGCTCGGTACCGGGCACGGTGGAGCCTCGCATCCTCCGCGGCGGGAGCGCGGTGCCGAGATGGCCCAGGATCTGATCGACCGGTTCCGCCGCCTCGGCTACGAGACGCCCGGAGCCGCGGCCGCTCTGCCGCCACCGGCGGACCAGATCGAAAAGACGGTGGAGGAGGTCCTCCGCCGCACGTTCGGTGATCTCGGGAAGGGGAGCCGCGGCGGCGGATGAGGCCGCCGCGTGGTCAATGCGTCGATAGAGCCTGCCGTGCGCCCTTGAGATAGCGGGAAACCGCCCGCAGAAGCTCCAGCGGCTCGGAGCGGTCGAGGTCGAACGACTTCTTGAGGAGAAGGAGAGCGGCCAGGGCCTCGCGAGCGATGCGGCGGGCCTGGAACGTGGCCACGAGCTCCTCGACCAGCGCGCGGGTCTCGGCCGTCTTGCCCTGGCTCAGCCAGACCGCGGCGAGATCCAGGGAGACCAGCGCGACGTGGAAGTGGAGACCGGCTGCCGCGAGCTCACGGCGCGCCCGCAGGAGGGACTGCTCGGCGCGACGCAGACGGCCCAGCCCGGCGGCGATCTTCCCTTCCAGCCAGTGCAGCTTGATCAGGTTCAGGCGGTCGCCCTCGGGATAGTAGGGACGCGCGCCCTTGAGGAGGCGCTGGGCCTCGCGGAAACGCGCGCTATCCGCCAGGAAGGTGATCAGGTTGTGCACCGCCGAGATGACGAGCTTCGGATCGGACGCCGGATGGATCAGGGTCAATCCGGTGCTCAACAGGCGGACCGCAGTCTCCGGATCGTTGTTGTAGCCCGTATAGAGGCCCTTGCTGATCAGCGTCCGGCCGGCGTTGTGGCGGTCGCCATGGCTCTCGTAGATCCGGTACACCGCATCCAGCAGCTCGAGAGCCTCTCCGAACCGGCGCTGCGCGCCACGCAAGGAAGCCGTCAGGTCCATGATGCGCGCGAGGAGGAGAGGGTCCTGCGTCCCCCGGGCACTCTCCTCGGTGGCGCTGCGCAGGGCGCGCTCGGCCGCCTCCAGGTCGTCGGCCACGCGGTGGGCATTGCCGAGCTCGGCGAGGCAGCGGGCCCGCAGGTCCGCAGTCAGCTCGGGGCCGTACGCAAAAGGATCGAGATCCACGGCGATCGCGGCGGCGCGCTCGGCCAGGAGAACCATCTGCTCCGGATCGTGGTGCCGGCAGGCCTGGCTCCTCGCGAGAAGCGAATCGCAGAGGCCCCACTTCTGAACGCCTCCCCGGTTCCAGGGAATCAGTCCGTCCAGTTCCTGCCGGAGGTCCACTTCCGGTTCCGGCGAGAAGTCCCAGAAGAGCTCATTGGATCGTGCAGTGAAGTAGCTCAAACGCGTCCCACTCCTTCGCCAATTCTTTCTGCAATAAACGTGCCGATAAAGTTATGCCGGAAGGAGATCAGCCTCCGCACTGTCCGTTCGGATCGATGCCGCAGCCGGCGTCGGAGGTCGTCGTCGGAGGGGGAGTGATGCCCTCTGTGGCGGTGGCGCTCTGGAGGCCCGTCAGATCTCCCCAGACCTCGCCCAACCACTCCCAAGCCTGACTCCAGAGAGATGCCTCGGTCCCGTCGCCAGCCGTGAAAAGGGGACCGGCCTCGGCGGTGCCGGCGAGCGTCAGCGCGGCGGCGAAGGCAATGGCGGTCAGTTTGGGGGAGATCTTCTTGCTCATCTTCGTTCTCCTGCGCCGCGGCGAGCGGCAGTGGAGAGCGGGGGGTCCTGTCCGCTCTTGCGGACACGCCCTTTGCAAGAGGCTTGCCTGGCTCCGGAGAGCGAGAATGAGAGCCGATCAGGCCACGTGCCGGGCCAGCCGGCGCTCGAACTGGCGGGCGAAAACGGTCGCCATGGCCTTGAGCTTGAGGGACTGCCAGCGGTAGCGGTTGGGGCTCAGATACCGGCACTCTTCCGGGAGCATCACGAGGCTCACATGGATGTTCGGAGCCACACCGGCGGGCAGGCCGCGCTCCATGACCGCTTCGTAGAGGCGCCGGAACACGGGGACCATGTCCTCCGTCTTCGGAGGCTCACGGTGCTGCAGGTCCGTGCCGCTCAGGGGCCGGAAGACGCACACCGTGGGCACGGCGCCCACCGAGGTGATCCAGTCGATTGCCCGGATCGACGATTCCGCAGGCTCCAGGCCGGCGATGATCTCGCCGTTGGTGACCCAGGGCTCCTGGCGGGGGCCCTTGTGCGCCAGGGCGGCGCAGTAGCGGATCGCCTCGAGGTAGTGGTCGAGCCCGTACTCGGCGTGCTTGCCCGGACAGATCTCCTGGAACAAGCGGCGGTCGAAGATCTCGAAACAGAAGGAGACGCGGTTCACCCCGATCTCGCGCAGGTGGTTGTAGCGGCGCAGGTCGCGGTGCGGCGGCGTCTGCACCCCGACGAGCAGCCCGAGCTCCCGCTTGATGCGGACGATGAACGGCTCGAGGATGTCGAGATAGGTGTCCCCGTCGTAGTGCCCGGTGTTGAAATCCACGTAGGTGATGCCCGACTCGTCGCGGGCCGCCCGGACGACCTCCATCACCTCGTCGAGCGACTTGTCGTTCGCGTCGTCCACCCCGAGATTCAAACCCACGGAGCAGAATTTGCAGTTGACCCTTTGCGGTTTTTCTGTCCAGTACTCGCAGACCTTGGCCTGGTAGATGCCCAGATAGGTCCCCTGGAGGGTGCCGATCCGGGTCATCGGCTTGCCGGTGGTGGTCTCGCGATCGTACCAGTCCGGCCGCGGGGCGAGCTCCACCGGAGTGACGTCGAGACGCTGCCAGCGCAGCATGTAGCGGCCGTTCTCCCGGTGCAGGCTGTAGGGAGACTGGGAGGCGAAGCTCTCGCTCACCGGCACGTTCGTCCACAGGTTCCCCGGGAGGATGAGCTCCAGCCCGCTGCCGAGGCCGGCGCGGGTGCGCAGGATCTTGCGTCCGCCGTCCTCTTCGACGAGACAGTTTTCGTCGAGACGGATGCCCTTGCAATAGAGGTCCAGCTTGAGGAGGGCTGGGTTTGTGCGAAGCTCCTGGAGCATGCCGCGTCCCCCTTTCGAAACAGAGGACACAGTAGCCGGAGAGGCGACCGGCGTCGCCACCCGCTGGCCCGGGGCGCCGCCACCCGGCCGGGTAGCTCGCGGAGCGGCTACACCGGGGGATCGGAGGGAGAGATGGGGCGTCGCGCCGCGGCGCGCCGGGCGAGGAAGGCGCGGGCGCGGGCGACGTGGACGAGGAGCGTACCGAAGAAGGGCGGCTCGCCGCGGACCTCGGTGACGTCCGGGTGGGACTCGCCGAGGAGCACCTCGCGAGCGCGCAGCCGGCCGATCTCCACGATGCCGGACAGGATGGACCACCGGCGCTCGGCGAAGGCCACGGGGAGCCGGTGCCGGGGCCGGATCACCAGCGTTCTTTCGCGCCAGGGGGAGGGGATCTCGTGCAGGGGCTCGGCCGGGTTGCGGAAGAGGCCCCCCTCGCTCTCTCCCTTGTTGGCCACCAGCACGACGGCGTCGCACCCCTCTGCGAAGGCCTTCTCGTAGGGGATGTTGTTGGTCAGCCCGCCGTCGCCGTACCGCTCGCCCTGGATCAGCGGCGTGCGGGTGTAGTAGGGGGGCAGAAAGTTCGAGGCGAGAAGGAGAAGGAACGGGTCCTCGACCGTCCGGGCGTCGAAGCACACGCTGGCCCCGTCGCGCAGGCGGGTGAGCCCGATGAACAGGGGGAGGGCGTCGGGCGCGTGCAGCCGCTGAGCGCCCACATAGCGCGAGAAGGTGCGCCGGTGGATCTCCGCGAAGCGGAAGGGAGTCTGCTCGCGCAGGAGGTTGCTCAGGTCCCAAGGGGGCATCCGAACGAAAGCACGCCAGTAGTGCCGGAGGCGATGCCCGGTGCCGGCCGCCACGGCGGCGGCGTTCCAGGCGCCGACCGAGAGGCCGACGCAGAGAGCCGGCCGGATGCCGAGCTCCGCGAGCGTCTCGATCACGCCGACCTGGAAGGCGCACCGGGAGCTGCCACCGGAGAACACGAAACCGATCCGGCGCGCGGAGCGGAGGAAGGAGGGGTCCAGTTCGTCGGTTTTCATCAGATTGATTCTAGCGAAAGCTTCTATCAGTCTCTTCACCCCGCGGGGGTGGAGGAATCTCACGAGTGGCTGGGGCTCCCCCGCCCGACCTCACCCCCCCGGCCCCCCTCTCCCATCGCCCCCCCTTCCACCGGGAGAGGGGGGAGCTGGAGAAAAACTGTTCTTGCACGGGCGGGCGGGGGCGCCCCACCCCTCCACCCCGCGGGGTGGCACCCCGTCGGGTGGTGTGCTGAAACATCCTGTTCCGTACCATGCCTCGAGGACGGGGACTCGTTTCCAGGACCCGCAGTCATTCTCAGGGGGAGGACATCATGGGCAGCCGGCGCAAGATCACAGTGGACGGCAACGAGGCTGCGGCCTCGGTCGCCTATCGGACCAACGAGGTGATCGCCATCTATCCGATCACCCCTTCGTCGGCCATGGGGGAGCTGTCGGATGCCTGGGCGGTCGAGAAGCGACCCAATGCCTGGGGCACCGTCCCCCAGGTCATCGAGATGCAGTCGGAGGGCGGTGCCGCCGGCGCCATCCACGGCGCCCTCCAGGGCGGGGCGCTCGCGACCACCTTCACCTCCTCGCAGGGTCTCCTCTTGATGATCCCCAACATGTACAAGATCGCCGGCGAGCTGACCCCGTTCGTCATGCACGTGGCCGCCCGCACCCTGGCCACCCATGCCCTGTCGATCTTCGGCGATCACTCGGATGTCATGGCCTGCCGGCAGACCGGCTTCGCCCTGCTCGCCTCCGGCTCGGTGCAGGAGGTCCACGACTTCGCCCTCATCGCCCAGGCGGCGTCGCTGCGCTCGCACATCCCCTTCCTCCACTTCTTCGACGGCTTCCGCACCTCGCACGAGCTGGCCAAGATCGAGGAGCTGGAGGATGTGGACCTGCGCGCCTTCCTCGACGAGACGCTGATCCGCGCGCATCGCGAGCGGGCCTTGACCCCCGACCGGCCGGTCATCCGCGGCACCGCCCAGAACCCCGACGCCTTCTTTCAGGCGCGCGAGGCCGCGAACCCGTTCTATCTGCAATGCCCGGGGATCGTGGCCGAGACCATGGACCGCTTCGCCCAGCTCGCCGGCCGCCGTTACCACCTCTTCGACTACACCGGCCACCCGGAAGCCGAGCGCGTGATCGTCCTCATGGGCTCCGGCGCCGAGACCGTCGAAGAGACGGTGGACTGGCTGATCGGGAAGGGCGAGAAGGTCGGCCTGCTCCGCGTGCGGCTGTACCGCCCGTTCTCGATTCCGGACTTCATGGCGGCCCTGCCGCCGACCGTGCGCAGCCTCGCCGTGCTCGACCGCACCAAGGAGCCGGGCGCGATCGGCGATCCCCTCTATCTCGACGTGGTCGCCGCCCTGCGCGAAGCCCGCGAGGAGGGCCTGCTCGCAGTATTCGAACATCAGGAACCCGATCACCCGGATCCGCGGGTCGTCGCCGGCCGCTACGGCCTGTCGTCCAAGGAATTCAACCCGGCGATGGTCAAGGCGGTCTTCGACAACCTGCGCGAGGAGCGGCCGGTCAACCATTTCACCATCGGCATCGTGGACGACGTGACCCACAAGTCGCTGCCCTGGGATGCGGAGCTCGACATCGAGCCGGACAATACGGTGCGCGCCGTCTTCTACGGCCTGGGCTCCGACGGCACGGTCAGCGCCAACAAGAGCTCGATCAAGATCATCGGCGAGGAGACCGGTCTCTTCGCTCAAGGCTACTTCGTCTATGACTCCAAGAAGGCCGGCGCGATCACGGTCTCCCATCTGCGCTTCGGCCCGCGGCCGATCCGCTCGACCTATCTGATCCGGCGCGCCGGCTTCGTGGCCTGCCACCAGATCGACTTCCTGGAGAAGCTGGACGTCCTCGAGGCGGCCATGCCCGGCTCGACCTTCCTGCTCAATTCGCCGTACGGCCCCGAGACGGTCTGGGACCACCTCCCGCGCGAGGTCCAGGAGGAGATGGTCGCGAAGCGGCTCCGCTTCTTCGTGATCGACGCCTACAAGGTGGCCCGCGACGCCGGCCTCGGCGGGCGCATCAACACCATCATGCAGACCTGCTTCTTCGCCATCTCCGGCGTGCTGCCGCGCGACGAGGCGATCACCAAGATCAAGGAGTCGATCGAGAAGTCCTACGGCAAGCGCGGTGCCGAGGTGGTGCAGCGCAACTTCCAGGTGGTCGACGCCGCGCTGGCCCACCTCCACGAGGTGCCGGTGCCGGCGACCGTCACGGCCGAGCGGCGCCGGCCGCCGCTCATCGCGGACGAGGCCCCGGATTTCGTGCGCCGGGTCACGGCCCTGATGCTCGCCGGCAAGGGGGACCTCCTGCCGGTCAGCGCCTTCCCGGTGGACGGCACCTGGCCCACCGGCACGGCGCGCTGGGAGAAGCGCAACCTGGCGGCCGACATCCCGGTGTGGGACACCTCGGTCTGCATCCAGTGCAACCAGTGCACGCTGGCCTGCCCGCACGCCGCCATCCGCGCCAAGGTCTATGAGCCGGCGGAGCTGGCCGGCGCTCCCGAGAGCTTCCTGTCGACCGATTACAAGGCCGCCGACCTGCGCGGCCTCAAGTACACCCTCCAAGTGGCTCCCGAGGACTGCACCGGCTGCAACCTCTGTGTGGAGGTCTGCCCGGCGAAGGACAAGGCCAACCCGCGCCACAAGGCGATCAACATGGAGCCGCAGCGGCCGCTGCGCGAGAAGGAGCGGGCCAACTTCCGCTTCTTCCTCGGCTTGCCCGAGGTCGACCGCGCGCGCATCCAGCGGATCGACGCCAAAGGCTCGCAGTTCTTCGAGCCCCTCTTCGAGTTCTCCGGCGCCTGCTCGGGTTGCGGCGAGACGCCGTACGTCAAGCTCCTCACCCAGCTCTTCGGCGACCGCCTGCTGGTCGGCAACGCCACCGGCTGCTCCTCGATCTACGGCGGCAACCTCCCCACCACCCCGTACACCACGAACCGCGACGGCCGCGGCCCGGCCTGGTCGAACTCCCTGTTCGAGGACAACGCCGAGTTCGGCCTGGGGCTGCGGATCGCCGCGGACAAGCACCGCGAGCAGGCCGAGGAGCTCCTGCAGCGTTTCGGCGGCGGGATCGGCGAGGTCCTGGTGAGCGGTCTGCTCCACCCCGAGGCGGGGGAGGCCGGCCTGCGCGCCCAGCGCGAGCGGGTCGTTGCTCTGCGCGACCACCTGCGGACGGTCCCCGGCAGCGACGCCCGGCGGCTGGAGGACCTGGCCGACTACCTGGTGCCGAAGAGCGTCTGGCTGATGGGCGGGGACGGCTGGGCCTATGACATCGGCTTCGGCGGGCTCGACCACGTGATCTCGCTGAACCGCAACGTCAACATCCTGGTGCTCGACACCGAGGTCTACTCGAATACGGGCGGCCAGCAGTCCAAGGCGACGCCGCTCGGGGCCGCCGCCAAGTTCGCGGTGGCCGGCAAGGAGATCCCGAAGAAGGACCTGGGCCTCTACGCGATGAGCTACGGCCACGTCTACGTGGCCCGCATCGCCTTCGGCGCCAAGATCAACCAGACGGTCCAGGCGCTCCTCGAAGCCGAGGCCTACCCGGGTCCCTCGCTGGTCATCGCCTACAGCCACTGCATCGCCCACGGCTATGACCTCGTGCACGGCGCGGACCAGCAGCGCCTGGCGGTCGAGTCGGGCATCTGGCCGCTCTACCGTTTCGACCCCCGGCGGTTCGAGGCGGGCGAGGCACCGCTCCACCTCGATTCGGCGCCGCCCAAGGTGGCGGTCGGCGACTACATGAAGAACGAGCAGCGCTTCCGCATGGTGGAGAAGCAGGACCCGGAGCGCTTCCGCCACCTGCTCGCCGCGGCCGGCAAGGTGGCCGCCCAGCGCTTCGCGGTCTACCAGCAGCTCGCCGGGATCAAGGTGCCGCGGGTCGTCGGCGAGGGAGAGGCGGAAGCCAAGCCCAACGGCCGCGAGAAGGAGGGAGCGCCCACCCTGGCGATGCCGGTCCCGGTGCCGCCTCCCGCTGTGGCCGTAGAGAAGGAAGCGCTGCCGGGCTGAATGGAACGGAGCTTCGAGGAGAAGAAAGAGGAGACCGCCATGGACCTGTCCACCACCTATCTCGGATTTGCCCTCCCGCATCCGTTCCTGCCCGGGGCCTCGCCCCTGGTGGACGACCTCGACATGGTGCGCAGGCTGGAGGACGCCGGCGCCGCCGCCATCGTCATGCATTCGCTGTTCGAGGAGCAGATCACCCGCGAGCAGCTCGCCACGCACGGCCGGCTGGAGTCGATGGGAGGAGGATATGCCGAAGCGCTCTCCTACCTCCCCGAGCCGCCGGACTTCGCCCTGGGGCCTAATGAGTACCTGGAGCAGATCCGCAAGATCAAAGCCGCCGTCAGCATTCCGGTGATCGCCTCGCTCAACGGCACGACCGACGGCGGCTGGCTGACCTACGCGCGGCTCATGGAGCAGGCCGGGGCGGACGCCCTGGAGCTCAACGTCTACGCTCTCGCCACCGACTTCGACGAGAGCAGCGAGCTCCTGGAGAAACGGGTGCTCCACATGCTGTGGTCGGTGAAGAGCGCCGTCCACCTTCCGGTGGCGGTGAAGCTCTCCCCGTTCTACACGGGGCTGGCCCACTTCGCCCGGCGTCTCGACGACCTCGGAGCGGACGGCCTCGTCCTCTTCAACCGCTTCTATCAGCCGGACTTCGATCTGGAAGCTCTGGAGGTCAAGCCGGCCCTGCGCCTGTCGGACTCCTCGGAGCTCCTGCTGCGCCTGCGCTGGCTGGCGATCCTCTCGGGCCGCCTCAACGCCTCGCTCGCGGTGACCGGCGGCGTCCACACCGCGGAAGACGCGCTCAAGGCGGTGATGGCCGGAGCGGACGTCGTCCAGGTGGTCTCTGCGCTCCTGAAGGGCGGACCCGAGCGGCTGCGCAAGCTGCGCCAGGAGACGGCGCTCTGGCTGGAAGAGCACGAATACGAGTCGCTCGCCCAGGCCAAAGGGAGCCTGAGCCTGCTGCGCTGCCCCGACCCCGGCGCCCACGAGCGCGCCAACTACATGCAGATCCTGCAGAGCTGGAAAGGGGTGGCGGAAAGAGTGTGAGGCGCAGGGTGGCCCTCCTGAGACAGCGGCTCCCCCTGGGAGGAACTGGGGGATACAATGGAGCCTTGAGAGCTTCAGGAGGTCCCCATGGTGCAGACGGTCAACATCGTTTACTGGGAAGAGGATGGCGGCTGGCTCGGATATCTTCAGGAGTATCCGGATTACTGGACCCAGGGCGAGACCTTGGAGGATCTCCAAGAGCACCTCAAGGACTTATATAAGGATCTCACCAGCGGCGAGATCCCGGGGGTGCGCAGGGTCGGGGAGTTGATGGTCTCGTGAAGAGGACGGATCTGATCAAGACGATCAAAGGAATGGGTTGTGTCTTGATCCGTCACGGGGGGAAGCACGATTGGTATCAAAACCCAGCCACTGGCATCTCCCAGCCGGTGCCACGACATCGAGAGATCAAGGATCACTTGGCTCGCCATATCATCAACGTGCTCAAGAAATAGCGGTGCTTGGCACTTGGTAAGCCTCCTGCGGGACGGACGGCTTTTTGCGGGGTTCCGGCTCCTGCTTCGCGCCGCAGTCGCGTTGCCCATGATCGGCTCCGGGATCGTCCGGCTGATCCCCGTGCAGATGCCACCCCTCCGGCCGCTCGACCTGGGGCAACGGCTCGGCGAGCTGACGCAGGGGGAGCTGCTCCGCACGCTCGTCGGTGCCTCGCCGGTCTTCCAGTCGTTCACCGGTCTGGCAGCCCTGCTCGGCGGCGTGCTGCTGCTCGTTCCCCGGACGACTCTCCTGGGCTCCCTGATCTGCGCCGCGAACCTGGCGATGGCGGTCACGCTGGCCCTGGGATACGACCTGCCCTCCAAGCTCTCCGTCTCCTGCCTGTTCTTCCTGTCCCTCCTCCTCGTCGCTCCCGGCCTGCGCCGGTTGGTGGATCTGTTCCTTCTCGACCGTGCGGTGGAGCCTGCCGAGGAGCCGCCCTCCCTGGGCAGGTGGCCCGACCGGCTCCTGCTGCTCCTCGGTCTGGGCGTCATCGCGTGGGGAGCCGCCGGGGCGATCCCGCGGCTCGTCCAGCGGCATCCGCCGAAGCCGCCGTTCTATGGAGCCTGGGCGGTGGAGGAGCTCACCGTGGACGGAGAGAAGTCAGCCGATCCGCAACAGTGGCGCCGGGCCGTGTTTCAGGACCCGGGAGCGCTCGACGTGGAGCTCCGGATCGGATCGCGGAGACGGTATGCGCTCGATCAGGACATGGAAAGGAAGAGCCTGACGCTCGACCGGCGGTCGCATTTCACCTTCGCGCAGCCGGAGGAAGGGGTGCTCGTCCTGGACGGACAGCTGGACGGCCGGCGCACGCACGCGAAGCTCCGCCGCGTGCTGTTGAGCTCCCCGTGGTTTCATTGGATCACCGACTTCTCGCGCTATGAGTGAGCGGCGCGAGCCCCCGCGCTGGAGCCTGGCGACGAGGATCGCCTTCCGGTTCCTCTTCTCGTATCTCACTCTCTACTTCCTTCTTCCTGCGCTGGCCTCCAGCAACGGTTTCCTGCTCGAACGGTACATCGACTTCTGGGATGCGGTCGTCGTCTGGGCCGACGAAGCGGTGGTCCATCTCCCCTACGAGCTGGCGTTCGACGAGCGCGGCATCAGCAGCTCTCCCTATGGCTGGGTCCAGTTTCTCTGCGCGGTGGCCTTGGCCTGCGCGGCCACCGCGGTCTGGTCGGTGCTCGATCGCAGAAGGCTCCACTATGCGCGCCTCTACCCGTGGCTCCGGCTCGCGCTGCGCTACATGCTGGCCGGCGCCATGATCCGGTATGGAGCCATCAAGGTGATCCCTTCGCAGATGATCGCACCGCCGCCGCTGGGTGCGCTTGCGCGGCGGATCGGCGACCTCTTCCCGAATCATCTGCTCTGGTGGACCGTCGGCGCGTCGCCGCCTTTCGAGAGAGCGACCGGCCTGGCCGAGATGCTGGGCGGCGCGCTGCTGCTCCTACCCCGGACGACGCTCCTGGGAGCCGTGATCAGCACGGCCAACCTGCTCCTCGTCTTCCTTCTGAACATGTGCTACGACGTTCCGGTCAAGCTGCCGTCCCTCCACCTGCTGGTCATGGCCGCCCTCCTGGCTGCGCCGGACCTGCCGCGGCTCGCCGATGTATTCCTCTTCAACCGCAGGGCGCAGCCCTCCCGGGTGCAGCCTCTCTTCCAGCGCAAGTGGTTCGACCGGATCCCGCACATCCTCCTCTTCCTGTTCGGTCTCTACGCGATCAAGGCCGACCTCGAGCTGTCCGTCGAAAGGCACAAGAAGCTTTATCCGCCGCGTTCGCCGCTCTACGGGCTCTGGTCGGTCGAGGTTTTCTCCCGGGACGGCAAGGACGTCCCGCTCTTCACCGAACCGGACCGGTGGCGGCTGGTCCTGCTTCAGGCGCCCGGCTCGCTCCAGGTCGAGCAGATGGCCGGATCGCGGAAGGGCTACGAGCTCCACCTCGACATGAGAACCAAGAGGATGACGCTCGGGCCGGCGCAGGGAACCTTCTCCTTCCACCAGCCGGAGAAGGACCTCCTCGTCCTGGACGGCCTCCTGGAAGGGCACCCAATCCGGGCGAAGCTGCGCAAGGCCCCGCTCATCCGCAGGACGACATGACCCGGGGCGAGCCAGGAGGTTTCGAGCGGTCCCCTCAGCTCCAGGGGAACTTGACGGTCACCTGGGCTTCACACAGCTCTCGGTTCTCGTCTCGGGCCGGCTTCCAGGGAGTCGCTTCCACGATCCTCTTGGCTTGGGCGATCAGGAGTGAAGGGATCTCCGGGCTCGGCTCGCAGTCGGCTGTCGCCTTCCCCTCCTTGGTCACATTGACATGACAGAGGATTTCCTTGCCGCTCAGGCCGGATTTCATGTCCTTCCTGGGGAGCGGGGGGAGGTGGAGCTCGCTCACGGGCTCGGCACCATGGCATGTGGCCGTCACGTTGATGACCTCACCCACCGAGACTTGATCGGGGAGAGATCCCCCTCCAGGTGGATCGACCGGGGGAGATCCGGTGATCTTGATCGGCAGCGACGGGCTTCCCTGCCCGGTCTCGATGGAAAACGGCTTGTCCCCGGAAGGCAGCTTGGGAGGTCCGGAGTGCTGCTCGCCGTCTTTGCCGCTCCCGCCTTTCATCCCAGGATCACCCGCCGGGGGCGACGCGGCAGGATCCTGCGGAGGAGTGGCTGGGCTCGTCGTTGTGCCTCCCGGGGGATCTGAAGGAGGGTTCGCCGGAGGCTGCACTGGAGGCGTTGACGGAGGGGTTTGCGATCCTGGTCCCGCGATCACGGGAGGAGACGCAGACGCCGTCCCATTCGAGGCGGAAGAAGACTTTACGTCCTGTTGCAAGTTCTGGTAGGCGATCCAAAGGCCTAGAGGAGCTGTAAACGCGCAGAAAATCGCGGCGACCTCGGACCAGAATCGGAGCTTGGTCTTGAGAACTTTGCCGGCGTCTGGCTCCTCTGGAGGCAGTGGCGGCGATTGTGATGGCGGTGGTGGCCAGCTCATGTGTCGTCGGGCAGAGAGTGCCCCCTCCCCTTCTATAGACACCAGACGAAGAACCTTGGGTGGGATTCAAGGGTATGGGCGTTACCTTATCCCTACCACGACAGGCCCCTCCCCCCACTGTAGAGACGCCCCGTGGGGCGTCTCCGATCGAGGCAATGCTCCTGACCCCTATGACCCCGGCCTCCACGACGTGCAGGCCTTCACCGAGGTCCGCCGGCAGTATCTTGCCTCTCCTGCGCACCGTGTCATTGCACAGGAGAAACGCCTCGTTACTCCCGCGCATCGTGTCATTGGACAGGAGAAGTGCCTCGTTTCTCCTGAGCACCGAGCCATTGGACAGGAGCAAAGCCTCGTTTCTCCTGTGCATCGGGCCATTGGACAGGAGAAGTGCCTCGTTTCTCCTGAGCGTCGGGCCATTGGACAGGAGAAGTGCCTCATTTCTCCTGAGCACCGAGCCATTGGACAGGAGCAAAGCCTCGTTTCTCCTGTGCATCGGGCCATTGGACAGGAGAAGTGCCTCATTTCTCCTGAGCACCGAGCCATTGGACAGGAGCAAAGCCTCGTTTCTCCTGTGCATCGAGCCATTGGACAGGAGAAGTGCCTCATTTCTCCTGAGCACCGAGCCATTGGACAGGAGCAAAGCCTCGTTTCTCCTGTGCATCGGGCCACTGCACAGGAGAAGAGACTCGTTTCTCCTGAGCGTCGAGCCATTGCACGGTGCCCCTGCCGTGGTGAAGGGAAGCGGCGAGGCTCAGGGCATGGTGGGCGCGCCGCCGCGCGCACGGATGATCGACGCGGCGACTTCCCGCGCGAGATCGGCGGTGACCGTCTCGCGGCGGGCGGCTTCCTGGAAGAGGAGGAGGGCGGCCAGGGGCTCGCGGGCGACGTGATGGCGGATTTCTTCGTGGCCAGGCGCTCGGCCACCTGGTCTTGAGCGAGACCGGCCTTTTCGCGAGCCTGGCGGAGAAGGGCGCCGACTTTGAAGTCGGTGTAGCCCGTTTCGAGACCGTCCGCGAACTCGGGATCGCTTCCGCCCGGCGGGGGCGTCGGTCAGCGTGCTTACTCCACCGCGATCCCTTCCAGCGCGCCGCGATCGAGCACGACGAAACCTTCCTTCTCGGTGCGCACGATGCCTTCCTTGCCCCAGCGGCTCATGATCCGGATGCAGGTCTCGATCGTGGTACCGGAGAGATCGGCCAGCTCCTGGCGGGAGAGGGGGAGGGGGATCAGGACGCCGTCGGCCAGCGGCTGCCCCATCTGGTCCGCGAGCTTCAGGAAAAGCCGGGCGAAGCGGGGCTCGACGCGTCCTCCGGTCAGCTCGGCCAGACGGTTGGTCAGCTCCACGAGGCGCCGGGTCATCCCCAGGAGGAGGCTGCGCACGAGCGACGGGTGGGCTTCGAGGAGGGCGTAGAAGTCGTGCTTGCGGATGAGCAGGCAGAGCGTGTCCTCCAGAGCCACGGCCGAGGCGGGGTAGGGGCGGTCCTCGTAGACCGCGAGAGCGCCGAGCGGATCGCCGGAGCCGAAGATCTCCAGGATGACGTCCTTGCCGGCGGGCGTCATCTTGAAGACCTTCACCCGCCCCTCGGCGATGGTGATGAAGGCGTCGGCCGCGTCTCCCTCGGAGAAGATCGTCTCCCCCTTCACATAGCGCTTCACGACCGTGGCCGCGGCCAGCCGCCGGCGGTCGTCCGCGGGGACGCGGCGATAGAGAGGGGCGGACTGGAGGAGCTCTTCGGCGGCCGGCGTCACGAAGGGGGATGCTAGCAGCCTGACTCGGGAATCGGGACAGGATCGGAGCTCCACCCCGCAGGTGACGTGGTACAAAGTCGTACTGGAGGATGGGAGAGCCCCCGGTAGAGGCGCAAGCGCGTCGCATTCCTGTATCATCCTTGAGAAGGGGGTCTCGCATGCCGCAAGCTACAGTCTCGATTCCGTTGCCGGAGGACCTCGCCCGGCAGTTGCCGGACGAGCCGAAGGAGAGGCAAGCCGTTCTCGAGCTCGGCCTTCGGGAGTGGCGAATCCGGCGCGCCCTGGAGGACTATCGCCAGGGAACGGGCTCGCTGGCCTTTGCCGCCCGCCAGGCAGGCATTCCCCTCCGTGAAATGATCCCTCTCGCCTACGCTCACGGCTTGGAACCCAGGGTGGATCCAGCTGACCTCGAAGCCACTGGCGAACAGCTCTCGGATCTGTGATCGTCGTCTCCGATGCCGGCCCCCTGATGGCCCTCGCCAAGACGGCCGGTCTCGGAGCTCTCTTCCGTCTTTTCCCTTCGATCCTTACGCCCCCGGCAGTTTACGAGGAAGTCGTTACCGCAGGGCTTCGCCTCGACGCACCGGACGCTTCGCTCCTCCGGGAGAGCTACCGGTCCGGAAATCTGAAGGTGCAAGGTCCCTCCGGCTCCTCACTCCCTCTGCAGTCTTTTCTGGGCCGTGGTGAGGAGGAAAGCATTCTGCTCGCCATCGAAAGCCGTGCCATTTGGTTGTTGGCGGATGACCTTGATGCGCGCCACGCGGCAGTGGTCAATTTCGAGGCTGCCGGTGTGGAGACCCGGGTGAAGGGGTCCCTCGGAATCATCTTGTCTGCGCGTCAAGAAGGAAGAGTATCCCGCGAGGAGGCGATCGGCATCGTCACCGCGATGAGTAGGCGGCCCGATATTTGGATCAGCTCTCGCCTTTGTGCCCGTGTCTTGGAGGAATTGGAGTCAGTCTGACCCTTCAGTGCGCCCGTGCCATTTCCAGCCCGGTCTCGCCTCCCGCGTCGTGGCGGTGCTTCCCGGCCCAGGCGTCCAGGAAGGCCAGGATCTTCGCTTCGTCGAAGGTGTCGAGCCGCTCGCTTTGGCCCCAGGCGGTGAGGACGAGGCCGGGCTTCATCAGGGGATAGGGAGCGACCAGGACGAGGTCGCGGGTGCGGGCGATCTCCTCGAGCTTCGCCTCCAGGTCGGGACAGCTCTCGGGGCAGTTGTACTGGAGGGCCACGCCTCCGTGCTCCAGGTTGTGGACCTGCAGCTCCGGCGGCACCGGGAGGCGGTGGATCCCCCAGTCGGCCAGCCAAGGGAGGCCCTCGCCCGACGTGGGCGGATCGAGCGGCGCCGGGCGCGGGAAGATCCCGCCGAGCCGGGCCAGGTCGAACATCGCGTCCGGCAGCTGCCGGTTCGCCGCGACTCCCTCGATCCGCACGTCCTGGATCACCCGGCCGCCCACCACCCGTTCGAGGCGGGCTGGCATCGAGACGCCGGGCGCCACGTCCCGCATGTCATAGAGCTTGGTCTCCAGCAGGCCGTCGAACTCCGCAGCCTGGTGGCCGCGGACCTGGAAGATGGGGAACTGCTCCACCACGTCCGTGACGCGCCCGGTCTCGGCATCCACCCAGAGCTGCGATACCCGCTCGCCCGAGCGCGAGGCGCCGATGAGGACCGAGCGCGCTCCGCCCTTGTCTCGTACCTCGGTGACCAGATCGACCGCCAGACCGCCGCGCAGCCAGGGGCTCCCCGGGACGTCGCCGGCGAGGAGACGGACCGCCTCCTCCACCGGCACAGCGGAGAGACCCCAGAGCAGAGAGAGCAGCTCCTGACGCGGCGCCACGCGAAAACGGCCGTCCGGCTCCACCGAGACGGCGTCGCCTCCGGCGCTCAGCCGCAGCCCACCCTGCTCGTCTTCCACCCGCAGGCGGTCGGGCGGCTGGAAGGCCACCCGCTGGCGGCGGGGTGCGGGACCAGCTTCGCGCGGGGTGATGGTCTCGATCCAGGAGAGGTCGGTCACGGGCGCTCCCTGCCCGCGCATCCGGGTGAGGAGGTCTTTCAGCGTGCGCCGTGCCCGGCTTTCGCCGGCGACCCGGTCCCGGCTCCGTTGCGGGACCTCCACAATCGCCAGGTCCACCGGCACGTCCCCAACCGGGATCTTGCGTCGCAGCTCCAGCGTCTCGGGGTCGGCTTCGAGGAGGAGCCCGCCTGCGCGGTCGACCACGAAGAGCCGGTCTCCTCGCGGCGAAAAGGCTCCGGCCACCAGGGCGCCGTCCATCGTGGCCGTGCCGGTCTGGGTGACGGTGGGCCAGGGACGGGTCGAGAAGTCGGTGTGGTAGAGGACGAGCTGGCTCTGCCGCGCGCCGTCCCCCCGCCAGCAGACCACGGCCATCCGGGTCTCGTCCGGCGCGAGGAACACCGCCTGCGGAGCCGGGCAGGTGGGGACCGCCCGGCCGTCGCCCAGCTTGTTGAGGAGGGTGAGGCCGTTGGTCTCGCGGTCCGCGGTGATCAGGAACGGCCCGGTGTGCAGCACTTGGACCGCGGCCGGGCTGAGGCCGGTGCGCAGCGAGACCGGCCTGGCGCGGGCCGCATCCTCCTCGCGCCAGGGGTAGGAGACCAGGTAGGCGTAGCGCTCGCGCGGACCGCGCGCCATGGGATCGTACTGGACCAGATGCAGGGTCGCGCCGTCCGGGTCCGGCGCCAGATCGTAGACCTTGGAGACTTCGGTCACACTCTCGCGGACGGTTGCGAAGCTCTCCGCGTCCACCACGGCCAGCGCCGATCCGGGCCAGTCGAAGGTGAGGAGCTGCTCCCCGTCGGCGCTGAACCGGCCCGGCCCACGGAACGGGAGGACGTGGACGATCTCGTGATCCTCGAGGTCGACCACCGCGGTCGTCCCGGAGAACCAGTGCTGGACCCAGAGCCGCTTCGTGTCCGGGGAGACGAGGAGGCGCCAGGGCGTGGCTCCGGAGTAGATCTTGCGCAGTGTCTCGCCGGTGGCGAGATCGATTACCCGCACGTGGTTGTTGCCGGCCACCGCGACATACGCCAGGGTCGCGGTCCGGCGCGGCATGAGGGCCGCCCAGAGGGTGGCCGCGGTCGCGGTGAGAATGCCCACCGCGACCGCCATCTTGCGCATACTGCCACCCATCTCAGTTCGCCGTCTTGAACGAGCTGTTGAACGCCGCCTGCAGGGCCTGGCCCGCCAGATCCCGCACCCCCGTGGTCACCCGCACGCAGTAGAGCGTCCGCGTGTTGAGCGTCGGGCTCGGATCGAACGTCCAGACGCTGCCGGTGCCGTTCGCCGTGATGGTGCCGGCGATGGAGGCTCCCAGGGTGTTGCAGTTCTTGCCGGTGCCGCCCGCCTGGTTGAGCAGGAAGGTGGTGGCGTTGACGTTCGTGACCGGCTCGGAGAAGGTGACCACCACGTTCGCGCTGGTGAGGACGTTGGTCGCTCCATTGGCCGGATTGACCGCCGTGACGGTCGGCGCCGGATCGCCGCCTCCGCCGCCATTGGCCGGGAAGCCGAGCGGGACCGAGGTGTTGCCGGTGCCGGCGCCCGCCGTGCGCGTGATCGTGAAGCTCCAGGAGATGGGCTGCGTCAGGCAGTTGTTGTTGGTGTCGCAGATCGGCGCCGCCAGGTGGGCCGTGTAGACCGCCCGGGTGTTGAGGAAGATGCTGTGCGGGAACAGGGCCCAGGTACGGTCGCCGATCTGGTCGACGAACGCCGGCACGGTCAGGCCGTTGCTGTCGGTCAGGGTAAAGGTCGTGGTGTCGATCCCGGTGACCGGCTCGGAGAAGTGGGCCTTGACGACCACGTCCTGATAAACGTCGGTCGCGGCGTTGGCCGGATAGGTGGTGATGGCCGGGGGCGTGGTGTCGGTCGTGCCGGTGATGTCGATCACCCAGTTGCGGACCTCCATGGGGACCGGCGGTGCGCCTTCGACCACGGCGGGCTCCACGGTGGGTGTGCGGCCGTCACAGGAGCTCTTGAGGACGCACGGCTCCAGCGTGCGGTCGCTGTCGGTGTCCCCCAGGTTGCCGAGGAACTTCCTCGCCACGATGGCCTCGAACGACTGGTAGTAGACCTCCGCCGTCACCGCCACCGGTCCTGCCGTCCCGGCGGGGATCACCACGGAATAGCGGTTCAGGCTGAGCGTGGCCCCGGGGTGCGGCAGGGGGCGAAGCCGGCTGTCGACCAGGAAGCTGTCGTCGTACAGGTCGCCGTCGCCGTCCAGGTCCGTGAAGCGGGGGAGGCCGAGCGGATTGTTGCGGTCGATCACCGTGCCGCCGGCATCGGTCGGCTGCCCCTGGGCATTCACGACCAGGTTGAGCGGTGTGGCATAGGGGAGGTCGAGGCTCGGGCAGCCGTTGCCGAGCGAGGCCACGGCCTTGAGCTGCGCCGAGTAGGGATCGGCCGAGCCCGCCGGGATGGTCCAGTTGCAGCCCGGATAGTTGGGATCGACCTGGCTGGCGCTGGTCAGGTAGCCGACGCCGGTGGCGGTGCGGTTCCAGAACGAGTCCTGGATCTGCAGCTCGGTGCCGGTGGCCAGATCGAAGGCGCGGACCGCCACCCAGGCGTTGCGCCCCTCGGGGAAGCCGGTGGGGAAGTCATGGCCGCTGCCGGTGTTGGTGAGCGAGACGCTGACCGGCTGTGTGGTCCCCGCGGACGCGCTCACCGGGCCGGAGAGCTGGAGATCGAGCACGTTGCGCAGGCGGTCCCAGGCGAGACGGTAGTGCTGGGAGGCCGGGCCGCGGTTGGTGACGTTCTCCCACACCGCGTTGTGATAGGGGCTGTTCTCGTCCGCCGAGGAATAGCTGAAGGTCGACAGCTCGGGATAGGGCTGCACGTTTCCCGAGCCGTCCACGTCCGCCCCGACGAGGCGCGTCACATAGGCGTTGCCGCCGACGAAGTGGTGCGAGAAGAAGACCGGCCGCACCGGACCGTTGGAGCACACCGAGTCGCTCAGCGGAGCCACCGGGATGCCTCCCGGGGACAGCGTCTGGGCCGTGCCTGGTTGGCCGTAATCCTGCTGCATGTGGCAGGTCTGGCAGTCGCGCTTGTAGTTCGGATCGAAGTTGGAGTTGCCCGGCCGGTCGGCGTAGCGGCTGGTGCGCCACTCCGTATAGGTCCGTTCGATCGGGAAGCCGCCCACCCACCGCCCCTGCGTGTTCTTGATGGTCAGCGGATTGGTCACGTCGTGGCAGGCGCTGCAGTATTCGGAGCGCTCGAACATCACCTGCCGGTAGCCGTCGTGCTTGCCCGAGAACTGCCCCTGCTGGTAGTTGATGTTGGTGTTGAACACATCGCTGACGTAGGGATCGAGCGTGGCCGAGTAGTTGTCCCAGCTGAGCGGGCCGAAACGCTCGGGGGTGCCGATGGCGTGCGGGGACACCCGGAACGAGCCGGCGCCCACCCCATATCCCAGGTTCGGGCTGGTGGCGCTGGCCACGTTCATGATGTCCGGCGGGGACACCAGGCCGTCGCGTCCTCCCGTGCCCAGGGCGGGAGTGTATTCGGTCCCGGTCCGCTGGTAGTTGTGGTACGGCGTATACCGGGTCTGGGTGTAGGTGTGGCAGCTCTCGCAGAAGACCCCGCGCTGGCCGGGGGGCGTGTTGCGGTGCTGCGCGGAGAGGGTGGTGAAAGCGAGAGTGGTGCCGTTCGCCGACGTGGGATCGAAATTCGGATCGACCGCGCCGTTCTCGAGCCCGGACGGCGGATCGTTGGTCACGTTCGCCAGCGGAACGTTGTCGATGTAGTTGGCCGGCATGTGGCAGCGGGCGCAGAAGTCGTCGAGGAGCGAGCCCGAGCCGGACGTGGTGTGGGTGGTCGTGCCGATGTTGAAGGTCGAGGTGCAGTCGGTATTGGCGAAGGGGTTGATCTGGGACTTCGCCGTGCCGTCCGGCGGGTTGGGGATGTCGCAGTTGCCGTCCGTGGCGGTGAGCCGGGAGATGAGGAGGAAGGCCCCTCGCCACCCTGGATCGCGCCAGGCGTTGGACATCATCGAGCCGTTCCACTCGTTGAAGATCCGCCCATGGCAGCTGTCGCAGACGCCGGGATTGTTGGCCCCTTCCCAGGCTCCCTCGAAGGGGGGCGGGTAGAACTGGGCCTCGGCGACGTCGTAGGGCGCCGGCTCGGGGATTCGGTTCGGGAGTGTTCCGTGGTTTGCCTGGGCCCGCCAGGCGAGAGCGACACCGGTCACAGCGAGAGCCGTGACCGCCAGCTTCGGCCAGCTCTTCGTCCGCATGACTCTCCTCCTTCCCCCTCGCAAGTTTTCAGATCGGCCGTGCACCACAAGAAAGACAAGCCTCTATAAGAAAGGGTGCGCAGCTTCAAAGAAGCGTGACAGAGTCGGTCGCTTCCAGCGCAGGCACCACCGTGGTAGCAGGCTGGTATGATCTGGGAACGAACACCGTGCCCGAAAGGAGCTCCCATGAAGCGAGCCCTGCTGTCGACTCTCATCTTGGCCTGCCTGGCGGCTCCGTCCGCCTGGGGTGAAACGCGCGGCCACCGGGAAGCCGCCGCAGCGCTCCTCGACGTGATGAAGGAAGCGCAGGACCTGGCGGGCGTCGTGGGCCCCTTGGTCGAGGCCCAGATCCGCGCGAACCCGCAGATCGAGCCCTTCCGGGACATCCTGCTCGACTGGACCGCGAGGTACTTCAACTGGGATGCGATCGGGCCCCAGATGATCGATCTCTACATGCGGACCTTCACCGAATCCGAGCTCCGCGACCTCGTCGCCTTCTACCGGACCCCGACCGGGCGGAAGGCCCTGGAGAAGATGCCGGCCCTGATGCAGGAGGGGGTGAAGATCGGCGAGTCGATCGCCCAGCAGCACAGCGGCGAGCTCGAAAACATGATCAAGGCCCGGACGCGTGAGCTCGAGCGGGCGCAGCCGAATGGGGGGAGGGGAGTGAGCGCGGCCGACGAGGTGGCCCAGGGCTGGCTCGCCCGCGCCGGCCAGTTCTACGACCAGGGCAAGTGGGAAGACGCCAAGAACGCCTATCTCCGCTACCTCGAAGAGAGCCCGGACGACGTGGGCGCCGTTGCGGAGCTCGGCGTCTGCTACAAGGAGCTCGGGGACTACGACCGCGCGCTCCGCAACTTCGATCGCGCCCTGGTGCTGGACCCCGGGCACTGGCAGGCGCTCTACAACAAGATCATCGTCCTGGGCTTCAACGTCGGCAAGAAAGCCGAGGCCAAGAAGCTGATGCGCGAGCTGCGCAGGCAGCAGCCGACCAACCCCGAGGTCGCACGGCTCGCCCAGCAGGTCGCGCAGCTGTAGCCGTATGACGGCGGTCTCTTGCCGCCACCTCAAAAGGTGGGATCAGGGCGCGCTCGCGGATGCCCCGCAGGGTGAAGAATTCGTCCGCCAGGAAGAGGAACGCGAGTGGAGCCGCCGGTCCCTTGACCGGCGTTTCGGGGAGGCTCACCACCAGGCGTCCCTCCTCGAAGCGCTGCAAGGCCGCGCGCAGCGCGAGCGCTCCCCGGAGTGTGTAGGGCTCGTGGACCGTCTCGCGCCAGTGCTCGCCGGCCTCCGCGGCGGTCTTGTCGGAGTTGGTCCGGGCGCCGCTCGCGATGACGAGCAGGTCGTAGCGCAGGGGACAGTTGCCGCCCACGATCGCCCGCTTGTGCTCGGGCTCGATCGCGCGGACCTCCTCTTGGATCCAGTTGACGCGGGGGGAGAGGGTATCCGCCCTGGGACGCTCGAGCTCGCTCGCCGGGCGATAGCCGAAGGGGAGGGAGGCGAGACCGGGTTGATAGAGATGCCGCGGCGCCGGGTCGACCACCGAGACGGACCAGTCGGCCTGAACCCTCCGGCTCACGCGGTTGGCGACCATGGTACCCGCGGTGCCTGCTCCCAGGATGACGAGGTGTTTCATGGTGGACCTCCACCCCCAGTGCTGGTCTGTGCCATCCGAGATTTTCCGCTCTCGGCCCAAGGCCGGCGCCCGCTCGGGAGATAGCTGGCGGGTACATGAAGAGGTAGTCGAGGGATAGGGAAAAGCTCAACGGTCGGGCCGGGCTCCCTCTCCCTCGGAGCGGGAGGCGGCGCCTACTCGTCCTGGGCGTGACCCCGGCAGGCCGCCAGCGTGTCTCCCGTTCCTTTGAACGTGTACAGGGCACCGGACCGGGGGGTGCCGACGGTCTCGGAGGGCGCGCCGGCCGCGAGGTCGGCGATGCCGTCGCCGGTGAAGTCTCCCGCCGCCAGGGCCGATCCGAAGAGGTCGTTGCCTTCGTTGGTGTCGAGGCCTGTCTGATCAATGACCTTCCAGCCGACGAGGCCGCCGGCCGAGCCCTTGAAGGCGAACACGGCCCCGGTTTTCGCAGCCGTTCCCAGGGTCTCTCCCGGAGCGCCGACCGCGAGGTCCGAGCGGCCGTCGCCGCTGAAGTCACCAACGGCGAGAGACTGGCCGAACTGGTCGTCGGCCTCGTTGGCCTCCAGCCCCGCCTGGCTGAGCCCCTGCCAGGGCAACAGGCCGGCTGCCGAGCCTCGATAGGTGAAGACATAACCCGACTTCGGGTCGGTTCCCGGAGCTTCTTTGGGTGCTCCGACGGCGAGGTCGGCCCGGTTGTCGCCATCGAAGTCGCCGGCGGCGAGGGAGCGGCCGAGCTGGTCGCCGGTTTCGGGGGTCTCCATGGCGGTCTGCCCGAGCTTCTGCCAGGGAGAGAGCAGGGTTGGCGTCCCCCCGCGGAACGTGTAGACGAGGCCTGCCCGGGGCCCCGCCCCGACCGCTTCCGCGGGTGCCCCCACCGCGAGGTCGGCCTTGCCGTCGCCGTCGAAGTCCCCGGCGGCGAGGGAACGCCCGAAGTCGTCGAGCGCCTCGTCGGTGTCGAGCCCCGCCTGTCCGAAGCCCTGAGCCGGCGCCAGGCCCTGAGGCGAGCCTCTGAACGTATACACCCAGCCCGACTGCGGACCCGTTCCGGGCGACTCGGTCGGCGCTCCTACCGCCAGGTCCATCCGGCCGTCGCCGTCGAAGTCCCCGGCGGCGAGGGACGATCCGAAGCGGTCTCCCTTCTCGTCGGTGTCGAGCGGCGCCTGGCCGAGGCTCTGCCAGGGCGTCAGCCCGGCCGCCGAGCCGCGGAAGGTGTAGACCCGGCCCGCGTCGTCGAGGCCCGGGCCCGGATCCTCGAGGGGGGTTCCCACGGCGAGGTCCGCCAGGCCGTCGCCGTTGAAATCCCCGGCCGCCAGGGACGCTCCGAACCGGTCGTTGAGCTCGTTGGGGTCGAGGGGCCGCTGGTCGAGCCGCTGCCAGAGCTGGAGGCCGTTGGGCGTGCCGCGAAAGACGAAGACGCTCCCCGAGCGGGGACCGGTCCCGGGGGCCTCGGTGGGAGCACCCACCGCCAGGTCGAGGATGTGGTCGCCGTTGAAATCTCCGGCGGCGAGCGCCTGGCCGAACCCGTCTCCATCCTCGTTGGTGTCGAGGCCGCGGAGGCTCGCGGGGATGGTCAGCCTCCACATCCCCCGGCCTTGCGTGCCGAGGTAGACACGGATCCGGTCCGCGGTGTCGTGGTCGAAGTGCGCGTACCTCGCCCGCGGGACGTGGAGGCTGCAGGCGGTCTGGAAGCCGGGAGGATCGGTGAGCCGCGTCCAGGAGGCGCCGCCGTCGACGCTGACGAACACACCGGAGTCGGCGCCCGCGGCCACCAGGACGTTGCCATGCAGCGACGGGTCGGGGTCGATGGCCACGAGCGTGGGCTGCGGGTAGCCGTTGAAGTTGGTGAACCCCGTCGGCCCCAGGGTGTTGCGGTAGCGGAAGGCTCCACCGCCGGTCATCAGGGCGTCGAGCGCGGGCAGGGTCTGCCAGGTCGCGCCGCCGTCCCGGGTGAGGACCATCTGGGGACCTGCCGTTCCTCCCAGGTCAGATGCGAAGATCCGGTTCGGATCGTTCCGGTCCACCGCGTAGACGCCGAGCTGCCCGGCGCCCGGGCGGACCACCTGCTGCCAGGTCCCCCCGGTCCCGGTGCCGGTGTAGCGCCACAGGGTCCCTCCCTGGTCGCCGTTGCACCCGCCGCTCTTGAGGAAGAAGGTCGGCACCGTCCCCTGCAGGGCGGCTTGAACCCCGCAGCGGTTGGGCGGCGTGCTGGCGGCGCCGAGCTGCGTCCAGACCACGGTCCTCGCGGCGATGTTGGTGGTGACGTAGACGCCCGTGCTGGTCGCCACCACGTAGCTGTTGGGCGCGAAGTTGGCGATCGAGCCCAGCTGCTGGAACCCGAGAAGGTTTCCCGGCGGATAGTTGATGATCTCGGTGCCGCCGGCCAGACCCGGACCCGTGATGTAGAGATGGGTCTCGTGGGGACCGCCGAAGCAGCAGATGGTGGAGAGCACGCGGTTGGCCTCGGCCGCCATGTCGAAGCCGTCGCAGCAGTCCCGGCTGGTCCAGTCGACGCGGCCCATCCCGCCCGCGGTGCGCGAGCCGAAGTTGCCATTGTCCTGAGCTCCGAGGTACAGGTCCTCCGCCTCGGCTCCCGGCTGGCGGACTCCCGCCAGAGTCCAGCTCCAGAGCGCATGTGGAGTCACCGCCGGCTGCTCCCAGGCGGGAGAGTGGCAGGCCGGGCTCGTGCTCAGGGTATTGACGAAGATCCCGCCGTCGCAGGCGAAGAGGCGAGGGCACGCATCGGTCTGCGCCTGGCTGTCGAAGGCGAGATCGCCGGCATCGTCGTGGGCTCCCGCGCTCCGGGTGAACGGCTCCGACCAGGGGGTGCCGGGTCCGCAGCGGCGGCCCCCGCCGGGTGCGGGATTCGGGGGTGTCGTACAGCTTCGCCGGTAGAGCTCGATGTCTCCGAACCAGAGGTCGTACCCCGGGCCCGACCGGTCGTTGGTGGCCATGAACGGGATCCGGCCCTGCGGCCTGGAGTAGGGATAGGCCCGGTTCCAATTCGCGCCGCCGTCGTCGGTTTCGAAGATCGTCCGGCCGGCGACGGCGAAGACCACCCAGGGCTCGTCCGGCGAGGCGGCGAGCGAGCAGCGACCGCTGGGCAGCGGCAGGGTTCCCGTGGCGGTCGTCCAGGTCAGGCCGCCGTCCGTGGAACGGAGGTGCCCGTCGAGACCGCAGACGTCGACGATGCCGCGGTGGTGGACGATGACGTCCCAGACCGTGCTGGCCGGGCTCGCCGGAGTGGGGTCCAGGAACGTCCAGGTCACGCCGCTGTCGCGGCTGACGGCGAGGCCGCAGTTGGTGGCGACGAAGACGTTGCTCGGGGCGTTGGCGTCGATCGCGATGCCAAAGGCCGACGGCTCATCTCGCGCCGCGGGATTGAGACAGAAGCCCGCGGGCGGCTGCGCGCTGGGCGGGTGGACCCAGGTCGCTCCGCCGTCGAGGCTGACGTTGACGCCTGCGTGGCTGGCGACGCGGCCGTCATAGAAGGACGTGGCATAGACCCGCAGGGGGTTGGAAGGGTCCACCTCCACGTCCCAGGTGGCCGTGGGGAGGTGGCCGTCGAGGTGGAACCAGGTGTTCCCGCCGTCGCGCGACTTGAAGATCCCACCCCACTCGCTCGCCGCGTAGAAGGTCCGGTTGTCGCCGGCCACCACGGCGAGACCGTTGATCCGGCCGCCAGAGGCGCTGTCCGGGTCCACCGGATCGAGAGACGACCGGCTGGGCGCGATGTCTTCCGGCGTGACGGCGTGCGCCGGACGCAGAGCCGCGCAGACGGCGGCCAGCAGCCAGAGCGTACCGAGAACCTTCGCGAGGCGCACGGCTCAGTCCTCCTCGGCCCGGTCGACCGGGCAGACGGGAGCCATGCACGTCACCGTCTCGCTCACCGGCGAGCCCGGTCCGGATGGCACGGCGAGCCGCCACGAGTAGCTCAGCCCCGGCTCGAGGCCCTCGACGACGACCTCGTTCGCCGGCTCCGGCGCGGCCGGCTGGCCTGGAGCGCCGGGAGCCGCCTCGGGCCTGGCGCCGCGCTCCACGCTCACGATCCGCAGGTCGAAGGCGGGCAGGTCCGGCACCGCCCGTTGCGCCTCCGCAACCTCCTGCATCTCCTCCCCCGGGCCGAGGAGCGGGAACGACGCGTACAGCCCGCGCTCGAACCCGCCGTTGAAGACCGTCGTCTCCAGCCGCTCCTGCCCGGGCGCCGGTGCCGCTTCGGCGCCCCCTGCAGCGCCCGAGCTGCGCCAGGTGATCCGCGCATTCACCGTCCCCCGCCGTTCCTGGCTGCAGTAGGTCTCGCACTTCAGCCGGACGCCAGGGGAGGCGGGGGCGGCGACCTCCGAGGCCGCGGGAACGGCGGCCGTTGCGGGGGATGGAGGCTGGCCGCCGGTGGTCCCGCAGCCTGCAGCCGCGAGGCCGGCGATGAGAAGACACACCATGCCCGATCCGTCGAGTCTCATGCCTTCTCTCCGTAGAATGGTCGATTCTCTGCCGTATAAGCAAAAGCCTAAGTGGTTATGTCCAGACCAGTCAAGGAAATCGAAGGCGGCGTATATGAGGCCCTGGACAACGCGGAGCACGACCCATGCTGTGGGTGGGCGCCCACCGTTTCGGGACCTGCTCGACTCCCTTGGTGGAGCCTCCGGCCTCGCCGCCGCCCAACGCCGCAGTGCAGCGGACTCGCTTCGCCCGCCGCTGAACGAGCCATGGCGACTGCCGGATGGTCGTGCACAGTGGTCGGGGAGGCGTGTGATCTTCAGGCGATAGCGGAACTGAGCTCGATGGCCACCACTGGTGTCGTGCTGGCACCGGTTCCTTGCGCGAGCGACAGCAACGCGGCGGCCCCAACCGGCCGCTCCATCTGCCAGGCGACGATCGCGGCCTGCCGCGCCAGGGAAGTGAGGACTTCGGCGATGTAGGCTCGCTCGTGTTCGCCGCGGGCCGCCAGGGCCGCGTCTGCCGTCGTGGTGGCGGCGAAGCTCTGGTTGACGACCCAGGCGAACGGCTCGATCCCTGCGCGGCGGAGGTCGCTCTGGAGCGCGGCTGCCTCGTGGACGGGCGTGGCCTCCGGCAGGGTGACGAGGATGACCTTCGTGAATTCAGGGTCGCGCAGGCGGGGCAGGAGCTCGCGGACGTCGGCCGGCACGTTGCCATGGGTTCGCTCGACCTCGCGGTGGTAGGCCTGCGCCGCGTCGAGCAGGAGCAGCGTGTGGCCTGTCGGTGCGGTATCGATCACCACGAAGCCGCGGCTGGCTTCGCCGACGGCGCGGGCGAAGGCGCGGAAGACGGCGATCTCCTCGGTACAAGGTGATCGGAGATCCTCGGCGAGCAGCTCGCGCCCCGCCTCATCCAACCCGGCCCCGGAGGTGGCCATCACCTCGGCGCTGTAAGCTCTGGTTTCGGCGACCGGATCGATGCGCGTTACTCGGAGGCCGGATGCCGAGTGGTCGAGGGTGGCGAGCAGGTGTGCGGCCGGGTCGGTCGTTGTGAGGTGCACGGCATGCCCGCGGCGGCCGAGCTCGACCGCGATGGCGGCGGCCATCGTCGTCTTGCCGACTCCACCTTTCCCCATGGTCATGATGACGCCCCGGCCGGCCGACTCGCAGGTGTCGATGAGCTCGCTCAAGGGGGCGGTAGGCAGGGGGGCGGCGGCCACACAGGCGGCGCTTGCGCTCGGTGGCGAGGGGGCGAAGAGTGCGCGCAGGCGGTCGATGCCGAGCGGAGCCCAGGGCCGCAACGTCACGTCGTGCCGCGGCAGGCGGGCCAACTCATCCGGCAGCTTGTCGAGCGCCTCGGCGTTGCGGCGCTCCAGGGCCATGGCGACCGGATCCTGGCGGTTCGTCGCGGTGAATGCGCCATTGACGATCAGCCGCTGATTCGAGATGCCGATGGCGGCCAGCTCCGCCCGGGTGCGCTCGGCCTCTGCCAGCGCTGAAGGATCGGGCCGGGTGACGAGGGCAACCGTGGTCGTGGCACTGTCAGCCAGAGCCGAGAGGCTCGCCTGGTAGATCGAGCGTTGCGCCTGGAGACCGGAGAGCGGCCCCAGGCAGGATGTGCCGGTGGTGTTGGTCGCCAGGAAACCTTCCCAGGCGGCAGGCAGCTTGAGGAGCCGGAGCGTGTGGCCGGTCGGAGCGGTGTCGAAGATCACGTGATCGAAAGATGCGGTGGTCGTGGGGTCGCCGAGCAGCCGGGTGAACTTGTCGAACGCGGCGATCTCGGTCGTGCAGGCGCCGGACAGTTGTTCCTCGATGGAGGTGAGGACCGCGGGGGGCATGACTCCTCGGAGCGGACCGACGATTCGTTCCCGGTAGGCGTGGGCGGCGGCTTCGGCATTGATGTTCAGGCCGAAAAGGCCGGGCGCTGCCGGGATCGGCACGGGTGTGCTGGCCAGCGCCACGCCCAGCACCTCGTCCAGATTGGACGCGGGATCGGTCGAGACCAGGAGCACACGGCGGCCGGAGTCGGCGAGCGCGACGGCCGTCGCACAGGCCAGGGACGTCTTCCCGACGCCGCCCTTGCCGGTGAAGAAGACGATGCGCGGCGGTGCGAAGGGGAGAGGCATCAGCAGCACCCCGAGCCCGGCTCGCACTTGCTCCGGATCACTCGCAGCCCGGTGTGGACGGGGGCCTTGGGGACGGCCTCTGTCAAGCCGGTCGCGGTGGCGAGCGTCTCGCGCGACGGGTAGCTTCCGGATGTGAGGACCTTGCCATCGCAGAGCACGAGAGGCAGCGCTGCGACCCCGCTCCGGCTCAACAGAGAGGCGACCTGTGAATTCGCGGCGAAGGCCTGTGGCTGTTGCGCCAGGTTGAATCGATCGAAGCCGACGCCTTGCTTGGAGAGCCAGACGAGGTCCGCGCCGAACCTCACGAGATCGGGATCGACGCTCGGGCCGCAAACGCCTGTCGGACAGCAGAGTGGAGGATCGAAGACTTCAACGCGCATGGAGCTCTCTCCTTGAGGTTTGTCAGCTTGCGTGGAGCGGTACTTTCTCGATGGATTGCCGCACGCCGACAGCCGCGAGATCGAGGTCGGCGGCGCAGAGCGCCGCAACCGGAACCTGGCGCAGGCGGGCGATCACTGTGCGATCGGCTCTGGAGTCCGGAACCGCGGCGAGAAGACTCAGGAGCGGTGGCAGGAGAGCGCCGGCGGGCCCATCTTCCCGCAGGCGGTAGAAGACGAGCTTTCCTTCCTTGCGCTCGGCGACAAGGCCGCCGTGCGCCAGGACGGAGAGATGCTTGGAGACTGTCGAGGGAGCGAGCCCGAGCACGGCAATCATCTGGCAAACGCAGAGCTCGCCGCTGGTCAGCATGCCGAGGAGGCGCAGGCGAGCCGGGTGTGCCAGCCCCTTCGCGGCCTCCACGAGATCGCCCAGGGCGGGTCCGGTATCGATTCGTCGCTTCGTCATACCACGAAATGTAGATCCGGCCGCCGCGCGGGCAACCGCCCGAAAGGATGGCTCTGGAGACGTGGGGAGGTAGGGGTAGAGGGTGGCGCCACTCGGCGTTGAAGATGAAGGAGCGGAAGTCGAAGCGCACGTCGATCCCCCGCCGCGCCGCCTGGCCCAGGATGCGCACCCCGGCCCAGCCCGGCGCGGAGTAGGCATTGGTGATCCAGACCGACCGCCGCGCCGCACCCACCAGCCCGGGGCTCGCAGGCCACGATCTTTTCTCGAAGGGGCCAGCGCGCAAGGCCCCAAGGCCGGCCGACACTCGCGAGTGACGGTGAGCTCGGGCTTCAGCGCCGGCGGAGCAGTTCGCTGTAAGCCCTGGGTTGGCCGTCGAGCCAATTCTCCCTACGCTGGCGGAAGTAGTCGTCGTACGCGGGATCGTAGACCGTCGCGCCGTGAAGGCCCCTGGTTGGAGGCCAGCCGCCAAGATTCGGGCGGGACGCGACGGGTTTGAGTCGGCTGCGGGCGAGAGCGCGGAACTCGGGCCGCCTGGGTCGCCTGCCCAGACTTGACTCATGTCGGATCTGGCATATATGCTGCCCCCGATGGGAGAGGGGGACAAGCCGCTCGTGTGGCTGCATGGCGAGATCAAGACCCCACCCATGTCGGTGTCCGTACGCCTGGAAGCTGGTCATCTCTTGAGACGCCTGCAACGGGGCCCGTACGCCTGGAAGCTGGTCATCTCTTGAGACGCCTGCAACGGGGCGAGCTTCTCTCGATGCCGGAGTCGCGCCCCATGCCCTCGATCGGCCCCCGCTGCCACGAACTGAGAGTCGGTGACGCTGACGTGACTTGGAGGATCTTCTACAGAATCGACCCGGATGCCATCGTGATCTTGGAGGTTCTCAAGAAGAAGACCCCGAAGACTCCCAAAGCCGTGCTCGAGGCTTGCCGACGCCGCTTGGCCGAGTACGACAGGCTGAGGAGGTTGCCTATATCGAGCTCAGGCTCAAGCTCAGCGATGCGGTCCGCGAATATCGAAAGAAGAAGCGACTGACCCAAGTTCAGCTTGCCGAGTTGCTCCAGTCGAGCCAGAGCCGCATAGCAAAGGCAGAAGCTGCCGATGATTCCGTGTCCTTGGATTTGCTCATCCGTACACTTCTCGCCCTCGGAGCTACTCCTCAGGACCTTGCCAAGGTGATCACCGCAAGAGTGGCGAGAGCCTCATGACCCACTCGCTTCTATTGTGACGTGCAACGAGGTTGCTGCTCAGCGGCCAGGAAGCGGAGCTTGCTGGTCCGCTGGAGCAGCCTGGGTTGGGCGAAATTAACCTGCGCTGTGATCACTCCGGGCCGGGCTCATCCCCGGTCAGGCCCAACAACCGGCCGAGGGAGCGCTTCACCTGCTCGTCGAATTCGCGGGTCAGGCTTATCTCCGGGGAGATCACGTTATCCGGGACGAGTTAACCTTATCTGGGCGGGGATAAGCTTATCTCGCCGTCAGAGCACCGGCGCGAGCCAGCGCGCCATCCGGTCTCCGGCGCGGTGCAGGAGCCTGCGGCGCTTCCAGTCGCTGCGGCGGATCTCCACCGCGTTCTCGAGGTCGGTCTCGAAGTTCTCTTCCATCTGCCGCGCGGTCTTGTCGCAGAGGATCAGCAGGTCGCACTCGGCGTTGAAGATGAAGGAGCGGAAGTCGAGGTTGGTCGAGCCGACGACCGAGACGTAGCCGTCCGCCACCAGGCTCTTGGCGTGGAGGATGGAGCCCTGGTACTCGAAGACCCGCACGCCGTGCCGGAGGAGACGCGAGAAGTAGCCGTGGCCAGCATGGCGGACGATCGGCACGTCGGTCAGGCCGGGCAGCAGGAGGCGCACGTCGACCCCACGCTGCGCCGCCTGGCCCAGGATGCGCACCCCGGCCCAGCCCGGCGCGAAATAGGAATTGGTGATCCAGACCGACCGCCGCGCCGCGCCCACGATGGCGGCGAGCGCCGCCGCCGACTCCGCCTGCCCGCGCTTCGGCCGGGAATCGAGGACCAGGATGCGCGAGCCCGGGGCTTCGGCCTCCGCGGCATCCAGGGTGGGCAGGTCGAGCGGCGTGCCTCCGGCCTGGCCCCAGCTTTCGGCGAAGACGATCGCCATCTCCCAGGCGGTCGGGCCGATGACGCGCAGGTGGGTGTCCCGCCAGGTCGATTCCATGGACCCCGGGCGGGTCAGAAACTCCGGTGCCGAGCCGTACTCGTCGCCGATGTTCATGCCGCCGGTGAAGGCGATGCGGCCGTCCACCACCAGGATCTTGCGGTGGTCGCGGAACGGCTGGTACCAGAGCGTCTTGAACAGAGGGTTGAACAGGCGGCTCTCGATGCCCCGCAGCTCCATCTCCCGCCAGAACGCTTTGCGGGTGGCGAAGGAGCCGAGGGCGTCCGCCAGCACCTTCACGCGGACCCCGCGGGAGGCCGCCGCGGACAGCTCCTCCAGGAAGGCGCGGCCGGTTGCATCATCCTTATAGATATAGGACTCGAGGAGGATCTCCCGCCGGGCGGCGCCCACCGCCTCGCGCATGGCGGCGAAGGCGTCCTTGCCTCGCACGTAGATCCGGACCTCGTTGCCGCCGAGCAGCGGCGCGCCGTCGATCCGCCGCAAAAGGATCTGGAATCCGGGATCGCGGACCCCCTGGGGGAGGTCCTGCGCGAGACGCACGACGTTGCGGCCCCGCAGCTCGCGCGGGAGCTGCCGGCCCTGTTTGGGGCGCAGGATGGGTCGGAAGCGGCGAAAGCGGTGCGGGCTCATGGAGAACGCCGGGCCATCGAGGCGGAGTATGTCAGAAGAGACGCGCGCCGGCTTCCGGTTCCACCTGATCGGGCAGGCAGGAGGCTCTCCTCCCGTGCGGTGGTCTTCCGCCCGGAGGTGCGTTGAGGTCCTTGTGTGCAAGCGGCACCATTATGGAATAGACATAACGAAATCTCTTGGAGGGTTTTGCGATGGATAAGCTGGCCAATCTTTCGCTGATGATCGCCTTTGCCGATCCAACGGCCTGGCTGCCGTATGCTTTTTATGTGGCGACTCTGTTCTCGCTCATCGGTCTGGCTCTCGCCCTGATGGGAGCGAAGAGCAGGGCCGCATCCGCCGAGAGCATGGGGCGCTTCGGCGCCAACCTGTTCATCGGGGGAACCCTGGCGCAGATCGCTGCGGGAGTATGGTTCTCCTTCGTCCTGCCGGTCGAGGTGCGCGAGGGATTTCTCGGGGGCAATGCCGGGGACACGGCCCTGCTGCGGGGCGCGGCCGCGGCCGCGGTGCTGGCCGTGCTGATCGCGCGCAGGAACCCCGTCCTGGCCACGGCTGCCTTCCTGGTGACTCTGACGGGTATGGCGATCGTGCGGCAGCGCGAGCAGATGCTCGTCGTGGACTACTTCCGGGATACGCCGGCCATCGCACCGCAGACGGTGTCGTTCCTGGTCTTCGCCGTGCTGTTCGTGGTGGGGCTCGCGGCCGTCGGCTGGAGGATCTGGAAAGGATATATGACGCAGGCGTTGTCTCACTCGTAATCGTCTTCCTCGCCCTCCTGGCGTAACATGGCGGCCGGTCCGCATCATGGCCGAGCCGCCGCCCTCCCCGGTCCAGGGAGCCCCAGCTCCCCGCCCCGCCCGCCGTCGCGGGCGGCGCATCGCGCTGTTCCTGATCCTCGCCCTGGTCCTCCTTCCCTTGCTGGCCCTGCTCGCGGGGTGGGCGGGCCTGCGCTCGGTCGCGATCCGCAAGGCGATCCTGGCCCGGATCGCGGCGTCGGTGGAGAAGAGCTTCCACCTCGCGATCACGGTCGACGACTTCTCGCTGGCCGGTTGGACCGGCGTCGAGCTCACGGGAGTCCGCCTCGGAGCTCCGGGGAAGGCGCCGCTCGCCACGGCCGGGCGCGTGCGTGCCGCGATCGATCTGTTTTCGCTGCGGCGCGAGACCGCCGTCGTTCGCTCGCTGGAAGTCTTCTCGCCGGTGATCGATCTTGCGGCGCCCCTCCCGCAGCTGCCGGAATCCGAGGGTCCGCCGGGCTTCGAGATCCGGCGGATCGCTCTCCATGGTGCCACCGTGATCGGGGCTCCGCTCGCGCCGCCCGCCACCGATTGGCTGACGCGTTGGCGGATCGACGGGATCGAAGCCCGCGGCGCCTTCCGCAACGGCCCCTGGGACCTGACGGTGGAGAGGTCGAGCGCGCGCGTCGAGCGGCCCGGGTTTCCTTCCCTCCCTGTGCGCCTCTCCGGACGGTTCGCCCAGGAGGCCGCCGGAGGACCGGTCCGGATCGCCGCCCTGGAAGCCGACGGCGACGGGCTCCATCTCGACGGCTCGGGGAGCCTGGGCTTCGGAGAGGGCGCGCCCATGGAAGCTGTGTTCTCCGCGCAAGTCGAGCCGCGCCTCCTCCTCGCCGGTGCGCCCGCGGGTGGGCTCCTCACTGCCAGGGGAGACTTCCAGCTACCGGAGTCCGCCGGCCGCATCGCCCTCACCGCTCAGGACGTCCCGGCCGAGCTGCTGCGACCTTATTTAGAGAGGAAGCTGTTCGCCGATCTCGCGCTCGCGGGCACCGCTTTGGATGCCCGCGCCGATCTCGCCCTCGGTCCGGGGACGCTCCAGAAGGTCGAAGGGGAAGCCGAGGCGACCTGGAGACGCGGCGCGCGCCGGCTCGCGCGGGTGGAAGGCCGGGTGCTCCCTGCAGCCGGAGAAGGCCCACCGCTGCGCCTGACCTTCGCCGGCGATCTCCTGCCCGACCGCCTCGGGCGCCGCCATGTCCAGGGGACCTTGGCCGCCGCCGACTTTGCCGGCCTGGCCGCGGGAACCGTCCAGGACCTCCGCGCCGAGCTGCGCACCGCGGACGTGGCCGCCTCGCTGGCCGAGCTCCGCACCCTCTGGCCGCGCCTCGTCCCCGCACTGCCGCCGGAGATCCCCGCCCGTGGCGCCCTCGTCGCCGACCTCCGCCTCGACGGCCCGCTGGCCGATCCTCACGCCAGGCTCCAGGCAGAATGGAACCCGGAAGCGGACGCCCGCGTGCTCCTCCAAGCGGAGGGACAGCCGAGCACCTGGACCGGAAAAGCCGAAGCAGAGGTCGAGCACCTGCCGATCGCCGAGATCTGGGCGGGGGGTGAGGGTATCCTGAGCGGCCGCATCACCCTCGCCGGCTCCCCACGCGCCTACCAGACCCATCTCACCGCCGAAGCCACCGGCTTTGCCGATGACCCGGTCCGCCTCGACCGTCTCCAGATCGCCGCCGATGGCCTCGTCCGCTCCGCTCCGCTCTCCTGGACCGGCACCGCCGAGGTCGACGGCAACGGTCTCGACCTGCCGGGCACCGTCCAGGCGGCCGAGGTGCATCTGAAGGCCGAGGACGTGGCGGCGAGCGCCACGGCGGTGGCCGGCCGGCTCCGCCTCGATGCGCCGCGGGTCGACCTTCCGGGAGCCGGGACTTCCATCGACGGTCTCCACCTCGAAGCCGAGGGGGACCGGCGCGAGGCGCGTATCCTCGCCCTCTCCGGCAGCCTTCCCGAATCCCGTTCCTTCCAGGCCTCCGGCCGCGTCCTCCTGGAGCCGCTCCTCGACGAGGCGGACCTCGATCTGCGCCTCGTCCGGCCGGTGGACGCCGTCCGCTCCGCCGAGCTGTCGGCCAGCCTGAGGAGCGGCGTCGTCGGCATCTCGGCCCCGCATCTGGACACCGCGGCCGGCCCCGCCAACCTGCGGGCCATCGTCCCTCTGGGCGCCCTGCGGCAGATTCCGCAGCTCGCGAAGGCTCTCGAGGGCCTCCCCCTGGAGCTGGCGCCCGGCCCCATCTCCCTGACCCTCGAAGCGCCGGACCTCGACTCCGAGCGGGTCCTCGCGGCCCTGGGTCTCGCGCCGCGGCCCGAGAAGGTCCGGGGCGGCTTGTGGGCAGAGCTCGTCTTCGACCCTGCCTCTCCCGCGGCCGGCCGGGGCGAGATCCGGCTCGACGGCCTGCGGATCGAGAGCCCCGACGGCCGGGCCGCCGCCGAGGGACCTGTCACGGTCCGTCTGGAGAACGGAACGCTGGACGTCCCTCCCGTCCACCTGATCGCGAGCGGCGCCGGGATCGAAAACGCCGGCTTCGACCTCCAGGGCCGGGCGGACCTGAACCGCTCCTGGAACCCGTTCACCGACGATCCCGCGGCCGCCGTCCGCAAGGTCGACGTCGATGCCGGCGGCACGCTCGAAGCTGCGCTCCTGAACCCCTTCCTCCAGGGCGGCGTCGCCTCCGGAGCCCTGACCTTCGCGGGCAAGGCGTCCGGCCCTCTCGACGACCTGCGGGGAGATCTCCTGGCCAGCGGCCCCGGCGCCTCCTTCTTCTGGGCTTCTCCCTACGCGACGCGTGTGGCGGATCCCGAGGTCTCCGTCTCCGTGCGCCAGAGCCGCTGGAAGATCGAAAAAGGCCGGCTGCTCCTGAACGGCGGTCCGGTCGACCTGGCGGGGAGCGGCGCGCCGGGCGAAGCGGCCGGTCTCGAAGCCGCGTTCTCGGGTGTGCGCTACCGCCTCGACTATGGTCTGACCGCCCTGCTCAGCGGACGGCTCGCGTTCCGGATGCCGCCCGAGGGCCGGTCGCAGCTGACCGGTCGCGTGACCCTCGACCGTGCGCTCCTCGACCGCGACGTCGATCTCGACCGCGAGCTCCTGGCCGCCTTCCTCCAGCCGGACGACACGCCGGGCACCGAAGAGAGCGCCCTGTCCCAGGTCGATCTCGATCTGCAGGTGGCGACGGGCGACGGCGTGCGCATCCGCAACAACGTGGCGGACCTGCGGGCCGGCTGGCAGCCCCTCTCCGTCACCGGCACGCTGGAGATGCCGGTCCTCCGGGGCCGGGTCGACATCGATCCGGGCGGCCTGCTCTTCGCCTATGGGCAGACCGTGCGGATCGACCGCGGCTCGCTCCTCTTCACCGGCGATCCGCTGCTCGACCCGCGGATCGACCTGTCCACCACCAGCTCGCTGCAGGACCCGACGATCGCCCGGCTGCGCGGCACCGAGAGCCCCCTCGCGCTCCTCGAAGGGAACAATCCCCGGGATCCCACGGCCGCACAGGAGAAACCGACGCTGGAGGGGACCGTCACAGCCGGCCTGACCGGGTACTACGGAGCGCGTCTCGCCTCGAAGCTGGGGCAGGCCGCGGGCCTGGAACGGATCTCGGTTCAGCCGGTCCTCGTCTTCCAGGAGGCGGGAGACCCGAGCGCCCGCCTGAACGTGGGGACCGACCTGTCGCGCAACGCCTCCTTCGCTCTCTCGGTCGACCTGCGCAACGCCGAGCGCCGCACCTATCTGCTCGATCTCCACGGCTTCCGTGAGCTGCCGGGCTTCGCGCTCCAAGGCTTCACCAACGACGCGGGGAACGAGGGAGCGAGCCTCCAGCAGGTCGTGGAGCTGGGGGGCAGCCGGACGCGGGAGAGCCGACCGCGCCTGCACCGTTTGCGGCTCGACGTCCCCAAGGAGCTGCCGAAGCGGGCGCTCCGCCGTGCCATCTCTCTGAGGCGCCGCAGCCCTGTCCCCGAGCACGCCGACTTCGACGTCGAGATTGATCTGGCCGAGGCCCTGCGCCGCCGCGGCTGGCCGGATCCAAAGATCGAGGTGGCGGTCGTCCCGGCGGAAGAGAAGAAAGATCAGGTGGACGTGAACGTCCGGATCGAGCCCGGGCCGCGCGCCGAGATCTCTTTCGAAGGGGACCGGCCGCCGCGCCGGGAGCGGACTGCCATCGCCGCGCTCTATCGCCCGGACTTCTACGAGCCCGCGTCCCTGGAGGAGATGAAGGCGGAGACTGTTCGTGCGTTCCGCCGACGGGGGTATCTGGCGCCGCGGGTGGACCTCACGCCTCAATCCCCTCTCCCATCGCCCCCCCTCCGACCGGGAGAGGGGACGCCCCCATCCGTGCGCCACGTCATCATCCGCTCGGAGGCCGGGCCACGGGCGAAGCTCTCCGAGTTGGAGATCGCCGGGATCGAGCCCGACGCCGCCCACTTGGCGGCGGCGCGCTTTCCCGGGACTCTGTCGCGCGCCGAGCTGGCCGCCTCCGAGCCCGGCGCCGACAACCGGCTGCTCGACGCCCTGCACGCCCTCGGTTATCCAGACGCGCGGATCGCCGGCCGTGACCTGGACGACAAAGGCCGGCGCCTGGTGGTGCATGTCGAGCCCGGAGAGCGGCGGGCGTTCGGACGGATCGAGATCACAGGAGTCGAAGGAACGGAGCGCGACCGGCTGGCGGCGCTCCTGCCGGTCCGTCCCGGAGATCCGGCGCGCCTCGACCGGATCTCCGAAGGGGCTCTGCTCCTCGAACGTTCCCTGGAAGGACAAGGGTTCCCGGAAGCGGCGGTCCGTCCCGTGGTGCGGCCCGACCCGGAGCTCTCCGGGAGCGTGAACGTCGTTTACGAAATAACGCCGGGCCCGGCCGTGCGCGTGGCCGGGATCGGCTTCGCGGGAGAGCGCTGGAGCCATCCACGGCAGCTCGCCCGGGTCGCCGGCCTCGCGCCCGGAGAGCCCTACGTCGACGCCGCCGTGGAAGAGGCGCGGGCGCGGCTGTTCGCAACGGGCGTCTTCACGCGGGTGGCGGCCGACGTCGACAGGAGCACGGACGGCGCCCGGGTCACCTTCTCCCTGGCCGAGCGGCCGCGCTTCCGCGTCGGCTACGGCGTCCGCTGGGAGAGCGGCGCGGACCGGGCCTCGGCCGTGGTCGACCTGACCGACGGCAACTTCCTCGGGCGGGCGATGACCTTCGGCCTGCGCGGCCTCTACGAGCCGGACGATCAGATCGGCCGCGCCTATCTGAACACCGGCGGCCTCTTCGGCACGGCCATCTCTCTGGAGACCTACGCCCAAGCCCGGCGCTTCGTGGAGGCAGGCCTGGTCGAGGACAGCCGGGAAGGCGCCCTGCAGCTCGCGCGACCCTTCGGATCGAGCCTCACCGGCCGCCTCTACCTCCGCTACCGCACGACCCACCTCTACGAGCAGGAGCCGGACCCCTTCCTGCCGCCGTTCGACCTCCGGATCGACCGGCCCTATCTGGGCATGCAGGCGCTCTGGGACACGCGCAACGACCGCGTCGACCCGGCCGGCGGCGTGTTCGCCAGCCTGGACGTTTCGGGGAGCGGCTCCTGGTTGGGGAGCGACTTCGAGTACGCGCGCCTGTTCGGCCAGGTGAACGCCTACCGCAGCGTCTCCGTCGGCGGCCATCCGTTCGTCTGGGCGCAATCGGTGCGGGCCGGCTGGGCCGAGGCCTTCTCCGGGCAGGAGCTGTTGCGCGAGGAGCGCCTCTTCGCGGGGGGCGAGCTCTCGGTGCGCGGCTACGAGACCGAGAGCCTGGGGCCGCAGGAGGTGCTGGGCGACCTCGTCCGCCCGCTCGGAGGCGCGGCCCTCTTCATCCTGAACCAGGAGCTGCGCTTCCCGCTGCCGCTCGATCTCACAGGCCTGCTCTTCTTCGACGCCGGACAGGTCTGGGAAACCACGAAGGACCTCGACACCGACCTCGCCAAGGCCCTGGGGCTAGGGCTGCGGGCGAGAACGCCGGTCGGGCTGCTCCGGCTCGACGTCGGCTTCCCCCTCGACCGGAGGGAGGGGGAGGAGAGCTACAAGATCTATTTCGGGTTTGGGAATGCGTTCTGAGACAGAACCATCAGGCAGCGCCCCGCGCGAGCGAACGAACGCACGAGGCACCGGCATCATTCGTTTCGCGCTTGACTTCCACCGCCGTTGTTCATTGCCCCTCGCTTCCGCTGGTGGATGGACCGAAGCCGCAACGTTCGCGCATGCTTTGCCGGAGTCGCTCCCGCTCCTCAGGGGTCATGCGCTCCCAGCGCTTGGTCATGCGACGGCGGGGGCCATAGGAACCGCGTCCAAGTCCGCCGAAGAGGATCCGGCACAGCGCGAGAAGTCCCAGCGCCTGCCAGAAGGTGATCTCGCGCCAGCCGAAGAGCGGCGGCAGCAGCCAATTCCACAGGTGCAGCACGAGCTCGCCGCCGATGGTCATGACGAGCAGAATCCCCAGAATCGCTGCCGGAGCGATCCAAATCAATTTTTTTCTCATGTCCAGCTCCTTATCCTTTCGTCTCGTCATAAACCCTTTGTAACCGCTCGCGCAGATGCCGCACCGCATAGTGCTTGCGCGACAGAAGCGTGTTCACGCTCACGCCGGTCTCTGCGGCCATGTTCTTGAAGCTGCGCCCTTCGAGCTCGTGCGCAACAAACACCTCGCGCTGCTCCGCCGGGAGCTCACCGAGAGCCAGCTCGAGCTCCTCGAGAAGCACGTGGCGGGCGTACAGCGCATCCGGTCCGGCATCCGCCGAGGGCAGCAGGTCTTCCCACCGCAGCAGCTCATCGTCCTCGTCCGCGACAGCGGCATCGCTGAAGCTCTCCGGCTTCTGCTTGCGGAAGAGATCGGTGATGCGATTGCGCGCCACGCGAAACAGCCAGCCGGTGAGGTGCTCGATCGGCATCAGCAGGTGGTTCGCTTCCACCAGCTTGCAGAAGACGTCCTGCAGAATGTCCTCAGCATCGCCCGGGTCGGGCACGCGCCGGCGAATGAAGTTGCGCAGCCGGGACTGCTCCCGCTTGACCAGGTCGGCGATCCGCTGGTTCTCTCCGAGTGCCATCCGTTCCAGTCTCGCCGCGTTCTTCATCTACGGTTGTAGACGAACGAGGAGGTGCCAATATTGTAAGGGCGCTGGGTTGCCGAGGGCGAGAGCCGGACCAAGAGGCCAGCGGCGTATGAGCTCAGCGGTGCCCAAAGGGGTCAGGAGTCGCAGCGGCGAAGCGTTTCACGCGCGCAACGGGGCGGGGCGAGGCTGTTCAGCCCCGGCTCCCTCGTACCTGCTCGTCCAGCTTGTCTCCCATCTCCACACTGCGCCGGTAGGCGGCGTCGATGGCATCGGTCAGGACCGCGGCGAAGCGTCCCTGATGGAGGACGTGGAGGGCTCGCGAGGTGGTGCCGCCGGGCGAGGTCACGCCGTCGATCAGCTCTCCGACGTGGCGGTTCGAGGCGAGGATCAGCTCGGCCGTGCCGATGATCGTCTGGAGGACCGACTCGCGCGCCAGCGGCCGCGATTCGCCGATGAAGTTGGCGGCGTCCTCCAGGGCCTTGACGAAATGGGCGATGATCGCCGGGCCCGTTCCGTTGACCGCCGTGGCGCGGTCCACGTCCACCTCATCGGGGACGTAGATCTCCTTGCCCATGGTCTGGAGGATGTGGCGCACGCGCTCGCGGATGGGCGCCGAGACCTCCGGGGTCGCCGTCCAGATCGTCATGCCGCGGTGGATCTGGCAGGGCAGGTTGGGCATGCAGCGGACGATCGCGGGGTGCTCCAGCCCCGACCCGATCACGCTCATCCGCGCGCCCGCGATGATGGACATCACCAGGTGCTCCGGGCGGATGTGGTCGCGAAGCTGCCGCAGTACCTTGGGCAGCGTCTGCGGCTTGACCGCGAGGACCACGATTTCGGCGTGATCCACCGCCTCCAGGTTGTCCGTCGTCGCCCCGATGCCATAGCGGGAGCGGAGCTCCTCGGCCCGTTCCGGCCGGGGGCCCGAGGCCCAGATGTGGCCGGGCGGTGTGACGCCGCGGGCGAGGAGGCCGCCGATCATCACCTCCGCCATCACGCCGGAGCCGACGAAGCCGATCCGGGTCTCTTCGCGCTCGCTCACTCGCTACTCCTGGCTCTCTTGGCCGCAGACCCCTTCGGCCGGGGGCGAGGTCTTGCCGCGGCCGTAGTTGTCACGCGTGGCGAACGAGATCTTCTCGCCGCGCTTGCAGACGACCTGGACCGTCCACGACCCCTGCGAGGAATCTCCGACCTTCTGCTCCTTTCCCTCGCCGATCGTCTCGAAGAGGTAGTAGGGGAGCTTGCCTTCCGAGGCGGTCACCGTACACATGCCGGCGCAGTGGGACACGTCGCCGGCCTCACACTCCCAGGAACAGTGGTCGATGCTCACCTGCGCCCCGCACTGGAACTCGAAGTAGGCAGGATCGGAGCGCTTCAAGCGACTGATGCAGGCGGTCAGCTCCCCCTCGCCGGTGGTCACGCTGGGAAAGACGAACACCCGGAGCGCATGGAGCGGACGATCGCAGGTGTGGAAGCTCTCGACGATCGACCAGGCCCCGGAGGTGGTCGTCCGCAGCTGCGCTTGCCGGCGATCGTTGTCGAAGCGGAACTCCAGCAGAGCGCCGGCTGCGCTGCCGCTCACTTCCCAGGTGCCGCTGGCCACGACCTGGCCGTTCTTGTACTCGATCTTCGTCACGGCCCCCTTGCCATCCGTCGCCGAGCATTGGTCTTCCGCCCGCGCCGTGGAGGTGAGAAGGAATGCGGTCATCGCTGCCAGCAAAACATGGGCTGCCTGTAGTCTCATAGTGCTCCTGTCATCTCATCGGAAAATCGTCACAACGTTACCACGCGGCCGGATTCCCGGATCATCCGCGCGAAGCTCTGCCAGCCCAACAGGGCGTCCACGGAGGCCTGGACGCGCGCCGTGTCGAGACCGAGAAAGCGCGACGAGGCGCTGCAGGCGTAGAAGCGGATGAGCCCCTCGTCACGCCCCGGGGCGATCATCTTGCTCAGGGCAGGCAAGGCGAGCGACTCGATACGCCCGGCCGAGAGCGGCGGCGCCGGGTCGATCTCGTCCCAGCGTCCCTCGACCCAGGCATCGAGGGCGGCGAAGAACAGAGCCACGTCGACCCGATCTCCCCCTGCCGCCGCGCTCGCCGCCAGCGCCGAGATCTGGAAGCGCATCTCCCAGGTACCGCCATGCGCGAGGATCAGCAGGTCGGCCATGCCGGAAGGGTACCAGGAACGGCGAACGGTGGCCCACCGGTGCTCGCTGTAACGCTCCCGCTCCGCCGAGCGCCTAACGGAATCAGCCGCCCGCCAGCGCCGATTCACGGCGTGACCGCCGGGCGCAGGAGGTCTGTATGGCCAAAGAGAGTCCTGAATCCTTCTCCATCAACCTGGGAGACAAGATCACCCTCGACCAGTTGATCTCGGCCACGTCCACCTCCGTGCTGCGCGCGCTCCGGGAGCACGAGGCCCAACGACCGGGTGACACCTTCATCAATCCCAAGATCTGGTGCGGGATCTGGGTCGACCTGGACAGATTCCGGAATCCGGGATCCGGAGGGCCGGCCGGAGGCGGAGGGTTCGGCGGCTGAGCCGTGCGGCGTGTGGCTGCCCGGAGCGAAGCCATGGACACTCCCTCTCGCATCCAGTGCCCCAGCGCGCGGCCCGAGATGCCCGGAAGCGCCGCTTTCGGGGTGGTCCTCGGCAGCGTCGAGCATCCGCGCGTCTCCTACCTCGACCAACCGGTCCCGGTCACCGGTGAGCTGCTCGCCCTGGCCGGACCGGTCGCACCCACCGAAGTCTTCCGCTTCGCGGCACCTTGCTCCGGCAAGGCCTGCCAGCACTTCGACGGGACCGACTGCCGCCTGGCCACCCGCATCGTCGAGCGGCTCCCCGCGGGGACCGACCGCCTGCCCGAGTGCGGCATCCGGGAAGCCTGCCGCTGGTGGCTCCAGGAAGGTGCCGAAGCTTGCTACCGCTGCCCCCTCATCGCCTCGGAGAGCTGCGGCGCTGCCGAAATCGCCGAGCCCCTCCGGATCGCCGCCAATCCCGCCACCCCCGTGGCGAGCCGGCTGCCGATCGTCCGCTGAGCTCACTCCCCTTCGTCCCCTCTCCCAGCGCATGCCTTGCCTTGGGAGTGGGGACTCCACCAGTCTCGTCCTTCCCCTATTCTGCTAGAACAAACATTGAAAATTAGCTATACTTTCATGAGCACTGCCCACCGTCGCCGACGGTCGGCGTCCGGCTGGGCAAAGGACCGAGAAAGGAGAGGAACGATGCACACCAGGAGAACGGTTGTCGCGGTAGTGGCCCTCTGCGCCTTGTTCGTGTCCCTCTGGATGCTCCCGGCCGCAGCTGCGGCCGAGGGGGCTCGCGAGCCTGCGAAGCCCCTGGCCGAAATGAGCGTCGCTGCGAGCCAGGTCGACTGGCAGACTGCCGGCGACTATGAGCACATCACCCTGACCGTGGCCGGTCCCGAGGGAGTCTGGCTCCGCCGGGAATTCAAGGCCGGCCAGTCCGCTTCCCTGAGCCTCGTCGACCAGGATGGGCACCAGCTCCCGGATGGGGCCTACATCTACGAGCTACGGTTCGTGTCGAGCAACGCCGGGAACTCACCGCGGCGGCCGATCCTCCAAGCGGGTTCCTTTGCCGTCCGGAACGGCGGCTTCGCAGCGATGTTCGAGGAGCGCAAGGACACCGAGCCGCCGACCTGGAAGGCCCCAGCGACACCGGAAGTCATTCACGACAAGCTCGTGACCTCGGCAAATGAGTGCATCGGGCCTCTCTGCGTGGCTGGTGACGATGCCGGCTTCCCCGTCCTGAGGCTGAAGAACGACGAAGGCGTCGGGATCCTGTTCGACGACGTTGCTGCTCCCTTCTCCTACTCGCGCAACTGGTTGCTCCAGGCCAACCCCAATGCCTTCACTGGCAACAACCTCGATAATTTCTTCCTTCAAGACCTTGATGCGAATACGATTCCCTTCTCCGTACAGGGCGACGCTCCTGACGCCTCGCTCGTGGTGGGTGGCAATGCTGTGGTGAATGGCACTGGCGGAAATGTGGGAGTGGGGACCTATGTTCCCGTCCAAGCCGTGCACGTGGTGAGGTCAAACACGCCGACTCTCCGGCTCGAGCAGAGCTTCAACCCAAATCCAGCCCGCTCCTGGGATGTGGGCGCAAATCACACGGAGCTGTTCGTCAAGGACGTCACGAACAGCTCGAGCGTGCCCTTCCGGATCAAGGCGGGCGCTCCCACGGACAGTCTCACGGTCAGCAGCACCGGCAAGGTCGGCATCGGCACGGCCTCTCCGACTGACAAGCTCCACCTTTTCGACAGCGGCGATGTGTTCACCATAGTAGATGCTCAGAACACTAGCTCCGGTGTGAATGCGGGCGCCACTTTTCGAGCCCAATCGAACGCCACCTTCGTGAGCTTACAAGCCCACGGCGGTGGCAGAACCCTTACGCGGTGGGGCCAGACCATGGCGGGTTGGAGCGAATTGGTTCAATCGACCGGCAACGGTCTGATCGTCGGGACTGGGTTGGACAAACCGCTCATCCTAGGAACGAACAGCACCAACCGGATGCAGATCACCAGTACTGGAGATGTCGGGATCGGCACGACGGCACCCGCTTCGAAGCTTCATGTGAACGGAGGCGACATCCGGGTTTCCGGCGGCTCGTTCATCGACGATGGAGTGACCCTCAACGCTCCCGACTACGTCTTTGAGCCGAGCTATTCGCTGATGCCTCTGGCCGAGCTCCGGGAGTTCGTCTCCCGCGAGAAGCATCTGCCCAACGTGCCGGCCGCAGCCGACATCAGGAAGGAAGGTCTCAATCTCAGCCAGTTCCAGATGCGGCTGCTGGAGAAAGTCGAAGAGCTCGCCCTCTACACCCTGAAGCAAGAGGAAAACCTTCAGAGCCTGCGCGACGAGAATCGCGACCTCAAGGCGCGCCTCGAGGCCCTGGAGAAAGCCCAAGCCGCCACCGAGCCCAAATAATCACCGAATCGAGCTGTTCACCCCTCTCCCGCTCGCGGGAGAGGGGCCGGGGGTGAGGGCCTTCTGAGCTCAGGCCATGCCGTGCTCCGTCACCGTCCAGGTATCGCCTTCCTTGAGCAGAGCCTCCAGCGTGCCGACGCCCAGGCGCTCCGTCTCATGGTGGTTCTGCTCGACGACCCGGCTCTCGTAGCTCGGGACCTCGACGCTGCGGAAGACGCCCAGGGCGGTCGGGAAGTGCGGCGGCAGGAGCTGCGCGGCCAGGAACGCCGTCGCCGGGTTCTCAAGGTTCGCGTCCCAGACCAGACAGTCGTCCGCGGTCAGGCCGTTGCCGAGCTGGATCACCTCCATCTCGGTGCCGCGCATGCGGATTCCCTTGTCCTTGGCCTTGCCGAACACCAGCGGCTTGCCCTGCTCGAGGTAGAGGGCGGTCTCGTCCTTGACCTCTTTCTCGGTCATGTAGGAGAACGCCTTGTCGTTGAAGATGTTGCAGTTCTGGTAGATCTCGACGAAGGCGGTCCCCTTGTGCCGGGCCGCCTGGCGCAGGACGTCCTTCTGGTGCTGCTGGAAGATGTCGACGGTACGGGCCACGAAGGTGGCCCCGGAGCCCAGAGCCAGCGACAGCGGGTTGAACGGGTAGTCGACCGAGCCGGCCGGCGTCGATTTGGTCTTCTTGCCCAGCTCGCTGGTCGGCGAGTACTGCCCCTTGGTGAGGCCGTAGATCCGGTTGTTGAACATCAGGATCTTGACGCCCACGTTGCGCCGCAGGGTGTGGATCAGATGGTTGCCGCCGATCGACATGGCGTCGCCGTCGCCGGTGGCAATCCACACCTCCAGCTCCGGCCGCGCCAGCTTGATGCCGGTCGCCACCGCCGGGGCGCGGCCGTGGATCGAATGGAACCCGAAGGTGTTCATGTAGTAGGGGAGGCGGCTGGAGCAGCCGATCCCCGAGACCACCACGAACTTCTCGCGGGGGATTCCCAGCTCGGGGAAGACCTGTTGTACCGCCGAGAGGATCGCGTAGTCCCCGCAACCGGGGCACCAGCGCACCTCCTGGTCGCTCTGGAAGTCCTTTTTGGTGAGGGTCGGGGTCGCGGTCTCAGTGGACATTTTGGTTCGGCTCCATGATCTCGAGGATCTTGTCGAAGATCTGCTGACGGGTGAAGGGCAGTCCCTGCACCTTGTTGTAGCTGATCACGTCTTTGAGGAAGTTGCCGCGCAGCAGGAAGGCGAGCTGGCCGAGGTTCATCTCGGGCACCAGGACCTTCTGGAAGCGCGCCAGCACCTCCCCCAGGTTGGCCGGGAACGGGTTCAGGTACCGCAGATGGGCGCGGCTGACCGGCAGGCCGCGGCGGCGGACCGAGTTGACCGCGCCGGTGATGGCGCCGGCCGTCGAGCCCCAGCCCAGGACCAGGAGCTCGCCGCTCTCGTCGCCGTACACCTGGAGCGGCGGGATGTCGGCGGCGATCCGCGCCACCTTCTCGGCCCGCAGGCGGACCATGTGGTCATGGTTCTGCGGGTCGTACGAGATGTTGCCGGTGACGTCTTCCTTCTCGAGGCCGCCGATGCGGTGCTCGAGGCCCGGGGTGCCCGGGACCGCCCACGGCCGCGCCAGGGTCTCCGGATCGCGCTCGTAGGGCAGGAAGCCGGCGGGCTCGGTGCGGAATGTGATCCGCAGGTCCGGAAGGTCCTCGACCTGCGGCAGCTTCCACGGCTCGGAGCCGTTGGCGATGTAGCCGTCGGAGAGGAGGGCCACCGGCGTCATGTACTTCGTCGCGATGCGCACCGCCTCCAGGGCCGTGTCGAAGCAGTCCTTCGGCGAGGACGGCGCCAGGATCGGCATCGGCGAGTCGCTGTTGCGGCCGAACATGACCTGGAAGAGGTCGGCCTGCTCCGTCTTGGTGGGCAGACCGGTCGACGGGCCGCCGCGCTGGATGTCGCAGACGATCAGCGGCAGCTCGGTCATCACCGCCAGGTTCATGGCCTCGGTCTTGAGCGCGATGCCCGGGCCCGAGGAGACGGTCACTCCCAGGGCGCCGCCGAACGAGGAGCCGATGGCCGCGCAGACCGCGGCGATCTCGTCCTCGGCCTGGAAGGTGGTCACGCCGTAGTTCTTGTACTTGGAAAGCTCGTGGAGGACGTCCGACGCCGGGGTGATCGGGTAGGCGCCCAGGAAGAGCGGCAGACCGCTCCTCTGGCTGGCCGCGATGAGCCCCAGGGCGAGCGAGGTGTTGCCCGTGATGTTCCGATAGAGGCCCGGCTCCAGGTCCGCGGCCGGCACCTCATAGCGTTCGTGGAAGATCTCCGTGATGTCGCAGTAGTTCCAGCCCGCCTTGACCACCTTGACGTTCGCCTCGGCGAGCAGCGGCTTCTTGGCGAACTGCTTCTGCAGGAAGGAGATCGTGTTGTCGAGCGGGCGGCTGAACAGCCAGTAGCACATGCCGAGGGAGAACATGTTCTTGCAGCGGTCCATCGACTTGGTGTCGAGACCGCTCCCCTCGAGCGTCCGCCGGGTCATGGTGGTCAGCGCCACGGGGAAGACGCGGTAGCCGTCGAGGCTGTGGTCCTCCAGCGGATTGCTGGTGATGTTCGCCTTGGCGAAGTTCCGCTGGTTGAACTCGTCGGTGTCGACGATGATGACGCCGTTCGGCTTGAGATCCTTGACCTCCTTCTTGAGCGCCGCCGGGTTCATCGCCACCAGCACGTCCGGGGCGTCGCCGGGGGTGTGGATGTCGTAGTCGGCGATGCGGACCTGGAACGCCGACACTCCCGGCAGGGTCCCGGCGGGAGCGCGGATCTCGGCCGGAAAGTCGGGCAGCGTCGACAGGTCGTTCCCAAAGAGGGCCGACGTGTTGGTGAACTGGGTTCCGGTCAGCTGCATGCCGTCCCCCGAGTCGCCCGCGAAGCGGATGACGACCTCATCCAGCTTCTCGAGGGTGATCGCGCGCTTCTCTTTTTCTGCGACGGTGGTGCTCATGGATGTCTCTCGCTTTTGGGGCTTCCAGACGGTACAACGAAAAAGACCCGGCAGGAATGCCAGGCCCCGGCGTTCGACGTCGACGTCCCCCCGACAGGGGTTTGTGGGCTCCCGGTCATGTGAACGACATGGTAGCAAAGCCCCGGCAGCCTGTCAGCCACGCCGTGGGGTAGGGCCGGGGTGGGGCCAAAAACCTCCCAGGTGGCTGAGGCCTCCCCCCCGCCCGACCTCACCCCCGACCCCTCTCCCATCGCCCCCCCTTCCACCGGGAGAGGGGGGAGACCTGCAAAAATTCAGCATGCGCGTCTTTTGGGTGGGTGGGGGCGCCCCTCTCCCGGTCGGCGGGGGGGCGATGGGAGAGGGGTCGGGGGTGAGGTCGGGCGGGGGAATGCTTGCAGGAGAAGGCCTGAGATCGCGAGTGGCAGTTCCCCGGCCCTACAGCCCCGCCGCCACCTTCTGCTCTTCCTCTGCCTGGGCCTGCTTGGCCGCCTGGACGAGGTCGAAGGCGTCGCGGCGCATGCGGGCGCGCTTGGTGTCCTCCTCGGGATAGCGCGGCCGGTAGCCGAGCTGGCTCTCGTCGAAGGTGAACGGCTTCATCAGCCCCTCTTTGCCGACGATCGACTGCTCGCGCGTGAAGTAGGCCATGTCGTAGTTGTTGCTCATGATGATGGCCTCTTCCGGGCAGGCGTCCACGCAGTAGCCGCAGAAGATGCAGCGCAGCATGTCGATCTCGTAGACCACCGGGTACTTCTCGATGTTGACGTCCGGATGCTCGGCCGCCTCGATGTGGATGCACTCGGCCGGGCAGTTCTGCGCGCAGAGAAAACAGGCGACGCAGCGCACCGAGCCGTCCGGCCGGGTGGTGAGGATGTGGTGCCCGCGGAATCTATGGCTGTAGTTGCGCCGCTCCTCCGGGTATTGGATGGTGTACATCTTCCCGCGCCCGAGGAGGTTCCTCAGGAAGTGCCGGATGGTGACCAGCATCCCGCCGAGGAGCGGCAGGTAGGTCTTCTCGTAGAGGCTCTGCTTGTACGGCCGCGTCTCCGTCGGATGGCTCATCGTTCCAGCTCTCCCGCGATGATGTTCAATCCGCCCAGGGACACGATGGAGTCGGAGAGCGAGCCACCGTTGATCAGCCGGGGGAAGGTGGAAAAGATCGGGAAACAGGGCGGCCGGCAGTGCAGCCGGTAGGGCTTGCCCGTGCCGTCGCTGACCGCGTAGAAGCCGAGCTCGCCGTTCGCCCCCTCGACCATCGAATAGGCCTCGCCTGCCGGCACCTGGATGCCGTCCATGATCAGCTTGAAGTGGTAGATCATGGCCTCCATCTGGTTGTAGCAGGCTTCCTTGGACGGCAATGCGACGTGCGGGTCGTCCACGATGTAGGAGCCCTGCGGCATGCCGCGGTCCAGCAGTTGGCGGATGATCTTGAGCGACTGGCGGATCTCCAGCATGCGGATGCGATAGCGGTCGTAGACGTCGCCGCCGTAGAGCACCGGGACTTCCCAGTCGAGCGTGTCGTAGAGGTCGTAAGGATAGGCGCGGCGGACATCGTAGGCCACGCCGCTCGCGCGCAGGCAGGGTCCGGTCCAGCCCCAGTTGACCGCCTCCTCGCCGGAGATGGCGGCGATGCCGACCGAGCGGTCGAGCCAGATCCGGTTGTGGTCGACCAGCTTCTCGACGTCCTCGACGAACGGCGGGATCATCTCGAGGAGGGTCCGGCAGCGGGCCTCGAAGTCCGGCGGCAGATCCTGGATCAGGCCGCCGATCCGGCAGGCGGAGACCGTCAGGCGGGCGCCGCAGACCGATTCCAGCAGGCCGTAGATCTCCTCGCGGATCTGGAACATGTACCAGAAGTTGGTCAGCGCGCCGGCGTCCACCAGGGTGGTGCCGTTGCAGACGCAGTGGTCCATGATGCGCGAGAATTCCGAGAGGATCGTCCGCGCCCACACCGCTTTGGGCGGCGGCTCGACGCCCAGCATCTTCTCGACCGTCTTGCAGTAGCCGACGTTGTTGATGAAGGCCGAGCAGTAGTTCAGGCGGTCCGTATAGGGGATCACCTGCTGCCAGGAATGGGTTTCCGACATCTTCTCGAAGCAGCGGTGGAGGTAGCCGATCTCCACCTCGGAGGCGATGATCGTCTCGCCGTCGAGCACGGCCATCAGGCGGAAGGTGCCGTGCATCGCAGGATGGGACGGACCGATGTTGATGGTCATCCGCTCGAAGAGATCGTCGTCCCCTTCAGGGAGGTCGAAGTGGGGCTTGTAGATCTTGTCCTCGGTCAAGATCCAGCGCCGCGCCGGGTCGTAGTCCTTGCGCAGGGCATGTCCCTGGAAGCCCTCGTGGCAGAGGATGCGCCGCAGGTTGGGGTGGCCCTCGACGCGGATGCCGAACATGTCGAAGAGCTCGCGCTCGAACCAGTCGACGCCCTTCCAGACGTTGATCAGCGAGGGGACGACGGCGTCGTCCTCGCGCAGCGGGACCTTGAGGAACAGGCGCTCGTGGCGCGGAATCGAATAGAGGTCGTAGACCACCTCGAACCGCTCGTCGCGGTCCGGATAGTCGATGCCGAAGAGATCGGCCATCAGGTCGAGCTGGGTCGCCGGGTTGTCGCGCAGCGCGCGGGCCAGGTCGGCCAGCACCTCGCGGCGGACGATCCAGGTCGGCCAGCCGGCCGCTCCTTCCTGTGGCGTGATGCTCCCCTCGGGGAACCCGGCCCGGACGGCATCGAGGCCCGGGCTGGTCTCTGTATCAGGCGTTGGCGGAGCCAGCGTTGGCACCGATGGTCTCCTTTTCCGGTTCGGATTGCTGCTCCCCCTCCCCCTGGACGACGCGGGCAGCATGCTTCCTGCGGTCGCGGACGACTTTTTCCTTGAGCTGGAGGATGCCGTAGATCAGCCCCTCCGGGGTCGGCGGGCAGCCGGGGACGTAGACATCCACGGGGATGACCTCGTCGATCCCCTGCATCACGTGGTAGGCCCGGTAGAAGCCTCCCGAGCAGGCGCAGGCGCCCATCGAGATGACCCAGCGGGGCTCGGCCATCTGGTCGTAGATCTTCTTGAGCACCGGGGCCATCTTGTCGTTGATGGTGCCGGCGACCAGCAGCACGTCGCTCTGGCGAGGCGAGAAGCGCACCACCTCCGACCCGAAGCGGGCGACGTCGTAATGGCTGGACACCGTGCCCATGAACTCGATGGCGCAGCAGGCCGTCCCGAAGGGGAAGGGCCAGAACGAGTTGCGCTGCGCCCAATCTTCCAGGGTCTCGAACGTCGTCGTGACCCAACTGTCTCCGAGCATCTTGTTCATGTGTGGATCGCTCCTCTCCCGGGGCGCCGAGTCTATCACTTCTTGTGACCGGCAGTCACAAGCCGTCCAAGTGGCTCGCAAGATGAGAGTTGCCGGCTCCCCCCAGGTCCAACGCGCGGTCTGCGGCAGGCATTCCCCGGGTCCGGGAATTTGCCCGGCCGTGCCTCCGTTCTTCGCCATGGTTCAATCTCTGCTGTCGTGGTGTCTTCAACCTTTCCCTTGTTTGGAACAATTTGAGAAGAGGAGTCTTCAAAGATGAAACGTTCATTGCTGCTCGTTGCCCTGGCCCTGCTCGCCTCCCTCCAGGCGATCATGGCGGGCCCCGCCCACGCCCAATCGGGTACCGCTCAGGCCTCGGGCCAGGACCGGATCCCCGCCTGGTTCATCGAGCTCAGCGGACCGCCGAGCACCGACGGCGGCACGGCCGCCAACCTGGCTTCTGAGAAGAAGGCGTTCCGCGACGGTGCCAAGGATCTGGGCGTCCAGATCAAGGAGCGCTACAGCTACGACACCCTGTTCAACGGGCTGTCGGTCGAAGTGGACGGCACCGGCCTGTCCAAGCTGGCCAAGCTGCCGGGCGTCAAGAACATCTACCCGGTCGTCGAGATCCAGCTGCCGGAATCTGCCGAGGAGGTGGATCCGGGCTCGTCTCTCGACCTCGCGACCTCCCTCTCGATGGTGCAGGCCGACATCGCCCAGAGCAGCCTCGGCCTGACCGGCCACGGCGTGCTGGTGGCGGTGATGGACACCGGCATCGACTTCGACCATCCGGACCTCGGCGGCTGCTTCGGACCGGGGTGCCGTGTCGCCATGGGCTGGGACTTCGTGGGCGACGCCTACAACAACGACAGCACCTCGGCGACCTACAATCCGGTCCCGGTGCCGGACGCGATCCCGGACGACTGCGCGGGCCACGGCTCGCACGTGGCGGGGATCATCGGCGCCAATGGAACCGTGCGCGGCGTGGCTCCCGGGGTGACCTACGGCGCCTACCGGGTGTTCGGCTGTCAGGGCTCCACCTCGGCCGACATCATGGTGGCCGCCATGGAGCGCCTCTACAAGGATGGCGCGCAGGTCTTGAACATGAGCATCGGCTCGTCGTTCCAGTGGCCGCAGTATCCGACGGCTGCGGCGTCCGACCGGCTGGTCAAGAAGGGAGTCGTCGTCGTCACCTCGGCCGGCAACTCCGGTGCCAACGGCGCCTATTCGGTCAGCGCGCCGGGAGTCGGCGACAAGGTGATCGCCACCGCCAGCTTCGACAACACCCACTTGAACCTCCCGGTCTTCACCGTCACGCCGGACAACCTGGCGGTCGGCTACTCGCAGGCGACCGCGGCCCAGCCCGCTCCGCTCTCGGGCAGCGCTCCGCTGGCCCGCACCGGCACGACGGCGACGCCGAACGACGCCTGCAACGCGGTCGCGCCTGCGCCGGGCAGCCTGACCGGCAAGGTGGCGCTGATCCGCCGCGGCACCTGCGGCTTCCACGAGAAGACGGTCAATGCCATGAACGCCGGCGCCATCGGCGTGATCATCTACAACAACACCGCCGGTCTTCAGAACATCACGGTCGCCGGTCCGGTGCCGATCACCATTCCGGCGGTGTCGATCACCGCGGCGGACGGCGCGACGCTCAACAGCCGCATCGCCTCCGGTCCGGTGACCATGACCTGGACGACCCAGACGATCTCCACGCCCAACGCCACGGCCAACCTGATCTCCAGCTTCAGCTCGATCGGCATCTCGCCGACTCTCAGCCTGAAGCCGGACATCGGCGCTCCGGGCGGCTCGATCCGTTCGACCTATCCGCTCGAGCTGGGCGGCTATGCCAACATCAGCGGCACCTCGATGGCTTCGCCGCACATGGCCGGCGCCGCGGCTCTCCTGCTGGAGGCGCACCCGGGCACGCGGGCGGAGGACGTGAACGCGATCTTCCAGAACTACGCCGCGCCGCGCCTGTGGAACGGCAACCCCGGACTGGGCTTCCTCGAGGCGACGCAGAAGCAGGGCGCCGGCATCGTGCAGATCGCGGACGCGATCCAGGGCACCGTGCACGTCGCTCCCGGCAAGCTGTCGCTCGGTGAGAGCCAGGCCGGCCCGATCACCCGCACTCTGACCATCACCAACGACGGTTCCTCCGCCGTGACCTTCGATCTGTCCCACGCGCCGGCCCTGGCGACCGTCGGCACCTTCACTCCGGCCTACTTCAACGCGCCGGCCACGGTCTCCTGGAGCGCGGCGTCGCTGACCGTGCCCGCGGGCGGCACCGGCACCATCAGCGTGACGATCTCGCCCAATACCGGCTTGGCGGACAAGGCGATCTATGGCGGTTATCTCGTGCTCACGCCGCAGGGCGGCGGCCGCGAGGTGCGCGTCCCCTATGCCGGCTTCAAGGGCGACTACCAGTCGATCCAGGCGATCGTCCCCACGGCCAACGGCTTCCCCTGGCTCGCCAAGGCCGTGGGCACCAGCTATGCGAACCAGCCAGGCGGCGCGACCTACACCCTCCAGGGCGGGGACATCCCGTACATCCTCGTCCACTTCGATCACCAGGTGCAGCACCTGGAGATGCAGATCGTGGATGCGGTCACGGGACAGCCGGTCCACCCGGTCTTCAACAATTTCGAGGACGAGGACTACCTGCCGCGCAACAGCTCGGCGACCAGCTTCTTCGCCTTCGCCTGGGACGGCACGCGCCTGCACAGCAACGGCAACCACCTGATGGTCAAGGAGGTTCCGGACGGGCAGTACAGGATCGTGGTCAAGGCCCTGAAGGCGCTGGGGGATCCCAACAACCCCGCGCACTGGGAGACCTGGACCTCGCCGGTCGTCACGCTCGACAGGCCGTAAGGCCCCCTCCCCCGGCCCCTCCCCCGCGAAGCGGGAGAGGGGTGCAAAGCAAAGACAGAAGAAAGAAGAAGAGGAAGGCTCCCTTCGGGGGGCCTTTTCTCTTTCCTACCAGCCGTCGTGATATAGATCCACCCCGTGATGGAGCTGGGGGATTTCAGGCTGACGGTGGTCAGCGATGGGGAGTTCCGCCTGGATGGTGGAGCCATGTTCGGCGTGGTGCCCCGGAGCCTGTGGGAGAAGGAAAAGCCGCCGGACGAGCGCAACCGCATCCGCATGGGCACCAACTGCCTGCTGGTGGAGCGCGGCGCCGACCTCCTGCTGATCGACACCGGGATCGGCGACAAGCACGACGCCCGGTTTCTCGACAACTACGGCCTCGCCGGAGCGACGCGCCTCCCGGAGTCGATCCGCAATGCGGGATATCAGCTGGAGGACGTCACCCACGTCCTTCTCTCCCACCTCCACTTCGACCATTGCGGCTGGAACACGCGCCGGGAGGGGGACAAGGCGGTCCCCACCTTTTCCAAGGCCCGTTACTGGCTGCAGAGCGGCGAGGTGGAGCACGCGCGGCACCCCAACGAGCGCGACCGGGCGAGCTACTTTCCCGTCAATTGGGAGCCTCTCTTCGAGGCCGGCGTCGTCGAGCTGTTCAGCGAGGAGGCCGAGCCCATCCTCGGCGTCAAAGCCGTCCGCACGCCCGGGCACAATCACGACATGTGCATTGTTCTCCTCGATGGGGGGAGCGACCGGAAGGGCGTCTTCTGGGCCGACCTGGTGCCGACCGCGGCCCATGTGCCGTACCCCTGGATCATGAGCTATGACCTCTATCCGCTGATCACCCTGGAGAACAAGAAGAAGTGGCTGCCGCAGGCGGCCGAGGGTGGTTGGCTGTGCGTGTTCGAGCACGACCCGGAGGTCCCGTTCGGGCGCCTCGTCGAGGAAAAACCGGGCCGTTATCAAGCTGTGCCTGTCTGAAATTGAAAATATCGGAGATCCGATGGCGCGAGAAGAGCTCGACCTGATCATCATCGGCAGCGGCCCCGGCGGCTACGTCGCGGGGATCCGCGCCGGCCAGCTCGGCCTCAAGACCGCGGTGGTGGAGAAGGACCCCAAGCTCGGCGGGACCTGTCTCCACCGCGGCTGCATCCCGACCAAGGCCCTGCTGCACACCGCCGCCGTGCTCGACGAGATCCGCGAAGCCGGCAGCCTCGGCATCCAGGTCGGCGAGCCGAGCCTCGACGTGCCCAAGGCGCACGAGCGCAAGCGCAAGGTCGTCGATTCGAATGCCCGGGGCATCGAAGGGCTGTTCAAGAAGAACAAGGTCACCTGGCTGCATGGCCTCGGCCGTCTGGCCGGCGCCAACGAGGTGACCGTCGAAGGGCCGGAAGGGGCGCAGAGCTACGGCGCCCGCTTCATCATGATCGCCACCGGCTCGGTGCCGCGCGACATCGGGAGCGCCCCGGCGGACGGCCAGCGGGTGCTCAACTCGGACCACATCCTGGAGCTGGAGCGGGTGCCCAAGTCGCTGGCCGTGCTCGGCGCCGGCGCCGTGGGCACCGAGTTCGCCTCGATCTTCCACTCGTTCGGCTCCCAGGTGACCTTGATCGAGATGCTGCCGCGCATCCTGCCGATCGAGGACGAGGAGGTCTCGGCCGAGCTCGAAAAGGCGCTGCGCCGCCGCGGCCTCAAAGTGATGGCGGGTACGAAGATGACCCGCTGCGAGCCCAACGAGAACGGCATCCGGCTGGAGGTGGAGAGGAACGGCAAGACCGAGACGGTCGAGGCCGAGCTCCTGCTCTCCGCGATCGGCCGCCGGCCGGTCACCGAGAATCTCGGCCTGGAGGCCCTGGGGATCGAGTTGGAGCGCGGCTACGTCAAGGTCAACGGCCTCATGCAGACCGCGGTGCCGCACATCTATGCGATCGGCGACGTGGTCAACACCCCCTGGCTGGCCCACGTGGCCTCGGCCGAGGGGATCCTCGCGGTGGAGCACATGGCGGGGCAGCACGCGAAGCCGCTCAACTACGAGCGGGTGCCGTCCTGCACCTACTGCGAGCCCGAGGTGGGGAGCGTCGGGCTGACCGAGGCCAAGGCGCGCGAGCGGGGGTACGACGTCAAGATCGGCAAGTTCCCCTTCGCCGCGCTCGGCAAGGCGAAGATCCTGGGAAAAAACGTCGGATTGGTGAAGATCGTCCGCGAGGCCAAGTACGACGAGGTGCTGGGGGTCCACATCATCGGACCGAGCGCCACGGACCTGATCGCGGAGGCCTGCGCGGTGTTGCAGCTGGAAGGGACGAACGAAGAGCTGATCCGGACGATCCATGCCCATCCGACTCTGTCGGAAGCGGTCATGGAGGCGGCCCACGCCGCGGCCGGCGCGGCCATTCATATCTAGGTACACCCTATGGCGAAGTTGGGCAAGAACTGGGGTCCCCTCTATCCCGAGGTCAAGGAGACCGAGAAGCTGGCGCGGACCGAGCTGCCGCGGGAGCGCCAGCTGGAGCTTTACCGCTTCATGAAGCTCAACCGCATGACCGAGGACCGGTTGGGCAACCTCTACCGGCAGGGCAAGGTGGTAGGCGGTCTCTACTCCAGCCGCGGCCAGGAGGCGACCTCGGTGGGGAGCGCCTACGCGCTCGCGCCGCAGGACTTCATCGGCCCCCTGATCCGCAACCTGGGCGCCATGCTGGTCCGCGGCATCAAGCCGCGCGAGGTCATGATGCAGTACATGGCGAAGAGCGACAGCCCGACCGGCGGCAAGGACTGCAATACCCATTTCGGCGACCTCGCGCGCGGCCTGGTCGCGCCGATCTCGATGCTCGGCGCCCTCATCCCGGTGATGACCGGCATCGCCCTCGCCGCGCGGATGCAGAAGAAGGACGCGGTGGCCCTGACCTGGATCGGCGACGGCGGCACCTCGACGGGCGACTTCCACGAGGGGCTCAACCTCGCCGCCGTGCTCAACGTGCCGTTCGTCCTCATCGCCGAGAACAACGGCTGGGCCTACTCGACGCCCACCGCGCGCCAGATGCGGATCAAAGACATCGTGGTCCGCGCCGCCTCCTACGGCATCGCGGGCGAGATGGTCGACGGCAACGACGTCCTCGCCGTCTACGAGGCGACCCGCCGGGCGGTCGAGCGGGCGCGCGGCGGCGGCGGTCCGACGCTCGTCGAGGCCAAGACCTTCCGCATGAAGGGTCACGCCGAGCACGACGACGCGGGCTACGTCCCCCCAGAGCACTTCGAGGAGTGGAAGCGGAAGGACCCGATCGAGCGCTTCGAGCGCTACCTGCTGACCAACGGCCTGGCCGGCGAGGACGAGCTGCGGCAGACCGCGGCGGAGATCGACGAGGAGCTGAGCCGCGAGGTCGACCTGGCGCTCGCCTCGCCGCTGCCTCCCCCTGAGCGCGCCTTCGAAGGCGTCTACGCCGAGGGGGTGATCTGATATGTCCGAGCCGGTCACCTACCTCGAAGCCATCCGCCAGGCCCTCTGGCAGGAGATGGAGACCGACGAGCGCGTCTTCATGCTCGGCCAGGACATCGGCACCTACGGCGGCGCCTTCCGGGTCACCGCCGGGCTGCTCGACCGCTTCGGGCCGGAGCGGATCATCGACACGCCGATCAGCGAGTCGGCGATGATCGGCTGCGCGATCGGCGCCGCGATGCTGGGGATGCTGCCGGTCGTCGAGATGCAGTTCATCGACTTCATCGCCTGCGGCTTCAACCAGATCGTGAACGGCGCGGCGAAGACCCACTACCGCTGGGGACAGTCCGTGCCCCTGGTGGTACGCGGCCCGGCGGGGGGCGGCGTCCACGGCTCGGCGTACCACAGCGAGAACCCGGAGGGATATTTCCAGCGCGCGCCGGGCCTGAAGATCGTGGCGCCCGGCACCGTGGCCGACGCCTACGGCCTGCTGCGCGCGGCGATCCACGACCCCAACCCGGTCCTCTACTTCGAGCACAAGTTCCTCTACCGCCGGCTCAAGGACGACCTGCCAGAGCCGGGCTTCCGGGTGCCTCTGGGGCAGGCGCGGCTGGTGCGGGAGGGGCGCGACCTGTCGGTCGTCACCTGGGGTGCTATGCTTCAGGTGGCGCTGGAGGCCGCCGGGCGCCTCGAAGCGGACGGGATCGCCCTCGAAGTCCTCGACCTGCGGACCTTGAAGCCTCTGGACCAGGAAGCCATCCTCGCCTCGGTACGGAAGACCAGCCGGGCGCTCGTCCTCTCGGAAGAGCAGTCGACGGGCTCGGTCGCCGGCGAGGTGGCGGCGCGCATCGCCGAGCACGCCTTCGCGTGGCTGGACGGGCCGGTCGCCCGGCTCTGCTGCCCGGACACCCCGGTTCCCTACAGCCCCACGCTCGAGGAGGCGTATCTGCCCAACGTGGACAAGCTCGTCGCCAAGGTGCGGGAGCTGGCCAGCTACTGACTGAGAAATCGAAGCATCGGAGACGGGAGCAAGAGCCTATGGCTACTGAAGTCGTGATGCCCCAGATGGGCGAGTCGATTGCCGAGGGAACGATCACCCGCTGGCTGGTGAAGGTAGGCGACCGCGTCGAGCGCGACCAGCCGCTGTTCGAGATTTCGACCGACAAGGTCGACGCGGAGATCCCCAGCCCGGCCGCGGGCGTGCTGCTCGAGGTCCGGCACAAGGAGAACGAGACGGTGCCGGTGAACCAGGTCGTGGCTCTGATCGGCGAAGCCGGAGAGGGCGCAGGGGCCGGTGCCGGTGGCGGCGCCGGAGCGACGGCGGCCGCACCTTCGCCGGTCGCCGCCGAAGCGCCGGCGCCCAAGCCGTCGACGGAGGAGGTGAAGGCGGAGGAGACGGCCCGCCAGGAGCCCCCGCAGGAGCCGGCGCCCGCCGTGGCCTCACCCGAACCGGCCCCGCAGCCCAAGGCGGCCCCAGCTGCCGCGCCTGCCGCCGCTCCGGCCGGTGAAGAGGAGCGGCTGCGGAAGTTCTCCAGCCCGCTCGTCCGCAACATCGCGGCCCAGGAGGGGATCGACCTGGAGCAGGTCCAGGGCACCGGCGCTCAGGGACGGGTGACCAAGGAGGACATCCTCGGCTACGTCGAGCAGCGCAAAGCCGCTCCGGAAGCCGCCGCTCCGGTACCCGCCGCGCCCCGGCCGGCCGCTCCGGCACCGGCGCCCGCTCCAGCCCCGGCCGCCGCGGCGGCTCCGGCTGCGCAGCGGCCGACGCCTCCGGGCTTCCACGTGCCCGCCTACACCGAGGGCGAGGACGTCGAGATCGAGCCGATGTCGAAGATCCGCCAGCTCACGGCGGCCCACATGGTCTACTCGAAGGCCACCTCGGCGCACGTCACCACCGTCTTCGAGTTCGACATGTCGAAGGTGGCGCGCGCCCGGAACAAAGCGAAGGACGGCTTCTTCAAGAAGGAAGGGACCAAGCTCACCTTCATGCCGTTCATCTTCAAGGCGGTGGTCAACGGCCTCAAGAAGTACAAGAAGGTGAACGCCGCGATCGACGGCACGAACATCGTCTACAAGAAGAACATCAACCTGGGCATGGCGGTGGACCTCGGGCACGGCCTGATCGTGCCGGTGATCAAGAACGCCGACCAGCTCAACGTGGTGGGCCTCGCGAAGGCGGCGAACGACCTGGCCGACCGGGCGCGCAACAAGAAGCTCAAGCCCGAGGAGGTCCAGGGCGGCACCTTCACGATCACCAACCCGGGCGTCTTCGGCAGCCTCTTCGGCACGCCGGTGATCAACCAGCCGCAGGTGGCGATCCTGGGCGTCGGAGTCGTCGAGAAGCGTCCGGTCGTGGTCACGGACGCGGACGGCAACGACACGATCGCGATCAAGACCATGTGCTACTTCGGCATCTCCTACGATCACCGCCTGGTCGACGGAGCCGACGCCGACCGCTTCATGCTGGAGCTCAAACGGACGCTCGAAGAGGACACCTGGACGGAGCTCGATCCGTACGCGTGAGCGGCCCCGGTTAGGCGCTAACTCGGGCTGTTAACGGCTAATCGCCTGCGAATAGCGGCTAACTCGGCCGGTTAACGGTTAACTCGTCCGAGATAGCCGTTAACTCGGGCTGTTAACGGCTAAACGGCAGCGAATAGCGGTCAACGCGGCCGGTTAGCGGCTAATCGCCCCCGAATAGCGGTTAACTCGGGCTGTTCACGGCTATTCGTCCGCGTACAGCGGTGAGATCGGCCGGTTCGCCGTCAACTCGGCCGGTTGAGTCCTGGCCTACCCCGCTTGCGGTAACCTCGCCGTTCAGCCGAGCCCGCCTCCTCCCGGCGGGTCTCGGCACGTCGTTCCGCGATCAGCTCGTCGACGAGGCTCACCCCGGGAGGGATCGTCGTGGTCAATACGACGCCTCTCATCGCGCTCTCCCTCATGGGACGTAACCCCGCATTTTGAAAGTCCAGCTTTCAATTTGCGGGGTTGCAGGGGTGACGCCGGGCCACACAGGAGCTTCGGCTGTCGCGTCTTGACGCGACCCGCCGGGGAGGACTAGTGTGGTCCTCGATGGATTCATCCCCGCTTCAGGAACAACTGATGACTGCCGAGGAACTGCCCCGGCACCCCGAGCTGGAGCCGTGCGAGCTGGTGAAAGGCAGGGTTGTCCGGCTACGCTACAACACGGTTCCGCACGGGCGCCTGTTGACTGAGATCACTGTCCCGCTCGGCGACTATGCCGACAAGAGCGGCCTTGCACAGGTCGGGATAGGCAGAGTCGGAGTTGTGACGCGGCGTCACCCAGACACCGTGCGCGCCGCGGATCTCGTGTTCATCTCGCGAGAACGATGGGCTCGCCGTGATCCGGCTGGATACCTCGACATCGCACCCGAGCTCGTGGTTGAGATCCTCTCGCCGGAAGACGACCTCTGGTGCTATGTCATGGGAAAGCTGGCCGACTACCTCGCTGCGGGCGTCGATCGGGTGTGGCTGGTCGATCCCGAGCTCCGCAGTATCTTCGCCTACCGCTCATTGACCGAGGTCGAGCGGTTCGAGGAGGGCGACATCCTCAGGGACGAGGAAATCCTTCCTGGGTTCTCCCTGCCGGTCGCGGACATCTTCCGCGAATAGCGCTCACTTCGCGAACCGCCGGCTCGATGTACTCCTGCGCCTGAGGCGAGGTCAGGAATGACCGTGCTCCGAGAGCTTTGCGATCGCTGCTGCAAGCAGAGTCTCTCCCCGTCTCTCACCAGGGTACCGGAGCGCGCCCCTGGGATCGCCGGCGTCCCGCCGGTAACATCAAGACAGTTGGGCCGAATGGCAGGGCTCCGTCAAAGTCTCCGGTGAGGCGCGGTTGAGGTAGCCCCGAAGGGGCGCCAGCATAGCCCCAGGTTGTGAGGCCCCCGACAGCCAGAGCCCCGAAGGGGCGCCAGCAGACCGCGCTCGGTCGACAAGGATCCTGTGGTGTCAAGGAGATGGGTGCGGCTGCGGCGACGGTCTGCTGGCGCCCCTTCGGGGCTGAGGATCGTTGAGCGGCGTCCTTTCCTTTATGATGTCGCCCCTTCGGGGCTGCTGAAGGCTCGGCTTCGCACGGAGGAACGACGCTTATACGCTCCTGGCGATATCATTGACGCACCTGCGCAAATCCCCTACGCTCAAAAACAACCGGCTGATCCGAAAGGGCATCGAGGCAACCCGGCGCTGCGCCCCGAGATGCTTACACGACAGGCCATCGACCTCCAAGCAGCCGGACAGGGCCCAGGCGGTTGGCCAGGCTAATCCTGTGGTGAAACTAGAAGCAGCTCTCTTGCTTGGCGCGGGCTTTTCCAAGTGGGCGGCGAACGTCCCTGTTGCCGCTGAACTGTTCGACTTTAAACTCAGCGCCTCGGTAACCGACCAGAGGAAATTGATTGTCGTACAGCGCGGGAAGGATGCGTGGGACGCAGCTCATCCTACCGGGTATGCCGAGGAGTTTGTCGCCCACGTTCTATTGACAGGAAGTATTCGCGAGCGTGACTGCCTGTCATGGTATATAACGCGCCGATTATCGGAACCCTTCATCTGGTACCAGCAAAGAAAGCGGCGAATTCTCCAAATTGACGAGACATACAAAGACTCGTTGCCCGGGGTTTCTGTGGCGCGACAGCTCCTCAATGCGTTCCTGTTGGATCAGTTGGGTGGAATCGTCACAACGAACTATGATCTACTGGTGGAGTACGCTCTCGGTAGTCGTCGTTTCAACTATGGAGAGGTAGGTGAGGTATTGGCTGGGCCCGGAGCCCACCCTCGACGTCCGGGTCCTGTGCTTTTACAGGGCACCGTCACGCTCGCAAAACTGCACGGAAGTATCTCGTGGGACAGACAATTCAGATACACCGATGGACGACGTGGGTTGACAGGTAATGCGCTGATTGTGGCACCAGGACCAGAGAAGACGCCGCCTTGCGAGTTGACTCCAGTCTGGGAGGCGGCAGCCGAGATTCTGCAACGAGCCCGGCGTCTTGTTGTTTTTGGCTTCTCCTTCAACCCACACGATCAAGCGGTGCGTGAGTTGCTACGCGTAGCCGGCCGCCATTTGCGCGAAGTCCATGTGATAGATCCTTCTCCACCAATAGATCGCGTTGCTGAAATCTGGCCGAATGCGTCGATCACTTCGGCGCCTCCTCCGGCGGCCTAAGACGGCCGACGGTCTCGCGAATCAGCGTTGTCTTGCCGCACTGCCGAGGTCCCAGGACCGCGACGACCGGGAAATCCGTCAATCGCGCATCGATCTGGGCCTGAACAGCCCTAGGAAGGTAACCCTGCATATTGAAAGTCGAGCTTTCAATTTGCGAGGTTGCAAGATAAGGCCGGCCAGCACAGGAAGCTTCGACTATCGTGTCTTGATCCACGCGCTCCGCCCGCCATGCTGAACTATTCCTGAGGGACTTTGCAGAAGCCGTATCGCGGCCACGTTACTCACCAAGATGAGCCAAGGCTCGCTCGATGAGCGAGTCCGAGGCGTACAACCCCACTCTGCGGAGGTGTTCGATGACGGGGCGAGCCATCTCGATCACGCCTTGGCGCTTGGCGCGCATGACGACTCCGAGGGTGCCGATCAAGGGCAACCCGAGCGATTGAGCGCAGCGGCGTGCTTCCAGGTCATCGAGAACAGCACGGCTGTGTGGGGAGACCCCCGCGAGGGCGAGGACCTGAGACTCTCCTTGCCCGAGATTCCAGACCGCGAGCTCTGATGACGTGGCGATCTCGGTTGCGAAACGTACAGCAGGGAGGGAGGCGACTTCCGACACGACGCGCTTGCCCTCTGGCTTCGCTTCAACCTCGCGGGCGACCACGGCCGGCACGATGAGCTCGTCCGAGAGCTCGCTGAGGAGGGCGACGTGGCCGATCTTGCCGAGGAGAATCAGGGGTGAGGCGTTGACCACCCACACCCTACTCATGCTCGATCTCTTCGATGAGCTCCTCCAGAGTCACCTGGCACGCGGGGACTCTCCGCCGAAAGAGCTCCTCGAGAAACTCGGCACGGCTCAGGCCGGCGATCTCGGCAGCCCGCTCCTGGGAGACACGGCCCTGCGCATACCACTGAACGCAGGCCGCAATCCGCATCTCCTGCGTGAATTCCTTGGGGGACAGGTGGAGCGTGGCGAAGGCGCTCGGCGGCATCTCGTAGCTGATCGTGGCCATTGGGTGCTCTCGCGATCTCTCGTTCCGTGGTCGATTATCGGGGTAGAACCGACCCTTGGCAACCGGACCTACCCCACGAACCGCCGGTACAGCTCGACATACTCCCGCGCCTGCACCTCCCACGAGTAGTCCTTCGCCATTCCATTGAGCATCAGCTTCCGCCAGCCGTCCTGGTCTTCATAGGCGTCGAGGGCCTGGTCGAGCGCCCAGACCAGGCCTTCGGTGGTGAAGTGGTCGAAGACGAATCCGGTGCCGGTTTTCGTTTCCGGATCCCAGGGCTCTACGGTGTCGGCCAGGCCGCCGGTGCGCCGGACCACCGGGGGGGTGCCGTAGCGCAGGCTGTAGATCTGGTTCAGGCCGCAGGGCTCGTAACGCGAGGGCATCAGGAAGAGGTCGGCGCCGGCTTCTATCCAGTGCGAGAGCTGGACGTTATAGCCGCGGTAGAACCAGGCCCGTCCGGCGAAACGCCACTGCAGCCACTGGAAGAAGTCCTCGTAACGGGGCTCGCCGCTGCCCAGCACCAGCAGCCGGAAGTCCCTCCGTGCGAAGAGCGCCGGCAGGCCTTCGAAGCAGAGGTCGAACCCCTTCTGGGCGGTCAGCCGCGAGACGATCCCGATCATCGGGGCGTCGGTCTCGGTGTCCAACCCTGCTTCGCGGAGAAGGGCGCGTTTCATCTCGCGCTTGCCGGAGAGGTCGTCCGCTGAATAGTGGTGCGGGAGGTGGGGGTCGTCCTCCGGATTCCATTCGCCGTAGTCGGCGCCGTTGACGATGCCGAAGAGACGGGGGGAGCGGGCGCGCAGCAGCCAGTCGAGACCGAACCCCTGCTCCGCGGTCTGGATCTCGGCCGCGTAGGTGCGGCTGACCGCGGTGACGGCGTCGGCGTGGAGCATGCCGGTCTTCAGAAAATTGACGTGATGGGCCTGGAGGTCCGCGGCGTCGAGCCAGAAGGCGTATCTGGCGAGCCCCAGGACTTCCAGTTGGTCGCGGTCCACGATCCCCTGGAACCCCTGGTTGTGGATGGTCAGCACCGAGCGCGTGCAGTCGAACAGGCGGTCCCAGGCGTAGTGGGTCTTGAGGTAGAGCGGGCCCAGCGAGGTGTGCCAGTCGTGGACGTGCAGGACGTCCGGCGGCCAGGCCAGCCGCTGGCAGCACTCCAGGGCCCCGCGCGTCAGCACGGCGAAGCGGAGGGCATCCACCGCGTCGCCGTGGTAGATCCCCTCGGGCGCGTAGAGCTCGGGGCAGACCAGAAAATAGAGGTCGACCTGGCTGTCCGGCAGCTTGCGGGTGAGGACGGAGAGCTCGAAATGGCGGGACCCCATCCAGAGGGAGATCCCGCGCAGGCTCTCGACCGGGGCGAAGCCGTCCGCCTGGCGGGCCAGATGGCCGTAGAAGGGGAGGAAGATCCGCACGTCGTGCCCCTCGCGGACGAGCTGGCGCGACAGACCGGCGACCACGTCTCCGAGACCGCCGGTCTTGGCGAACGGCGTCGCCTCGGCGGCGACCTGGCAGACCTTCAGCGGCAGGGGAGGCACGGTCAGATCACCGTCCCGGGCGGGATCACGGCGTTCTTGGGCACGACGATGATCCCGTCGCGGATACACCAGTCCTCCCCGTCGGCGTTCTCGACGCCGTCGGCGTTGAGCAGCTTGCAGCCGTCGCCGATCCGCGCGTTGAAGTCGATGATGGCGTTGCGGATGTGGCAGTCGTGCCCGACGCCCCGGGGGACCGGGTCGGCTCCGTCCGGCTCCCAGGTGTCGGCGCCCATCATCACGGTGCGCTCGAGGACCGAGCCGGGACGGACCACGGAGCGGACGCCGATGATCGAATCCGAGATGCGGCTGGCCGACAGGATGCTCCCCTCGCTGAGGACCGAGAACCGCACGTAGCACTCGTTGACCTTGGTGCCGGGCAGGAAGCGCGGATGGGTGAAGATCCGCAGCTCCGGGTCGTAGAGGTTGAGCGGCGGCAGCGGCAGCGTGAGATCCAGGTTGGCCTGGTGGAAGCTCGGGATGGTTCCGATGTCGGTCCAGTAGCCGCCGTAGGGATAGGCGAAGACCCGGTATTGCCCCAGCGCCTGGGGGATGACCTCGCGGCCGAAGTCGAGCGTGGAGCTGCCGATCAGGAGCTCCTTGAGCACCTCCTGCCGGAAGATGTAGATGCCCATGCTCGCCAGGTAGGACCCGGGGGGTGCCGGGAAGCCGAGGCCGGCCTGCGTCCGCTCGTCCAGGGCGAGAAGGTCGAGCTCTTCGGCCTGCTTGGGCTTCTCGTGGAATTCCGTGATGCGGCCTGAAGGGTCGAGGCGCAGGATGCCGAACGCCGAGGCCTCGGCACGGCTGACCGGCTTGACCGCGATCGTCAGGTCGGCTCCGCGCGCACGGTGGGTCTGGACGAGCTCGGCGATGTTCATCAGGTAGAGCTGGTCGCCCGACAGGATGAGCACCTCGGGCGGATCGGGCTCCAGCAGCCGCGGCAGGCACTGCCGGACGGCGTCGGCGGTGCCCAGGTACCAATCCTTGCGCTCGGCCGTCAGCTCGGCGGCGAGGATGTTGACGTAGCCGTTCGAAAAGACGCTGAAGCGGTAGGTCTGGTTGATGTGCCGGTGCAGGCTCGCGCTGTTGAACTGGGTGATGACGAAGATGCGGTCGATGTTGGCGTGCAGGCTGTTGCTGATCGGGATGTCGATCAGCCGGAACTTGCCGCCGATGGGGACGGCCGGCTTCGCCCGGTGACGGGTCAGCGGCCAGAGGCGCGTCCCCGCGCCGCCACCGAGGATGGCTGTGACGACTTTTTCCATGGACCCCCTCCCCGCCGAGTGGCGGGTATCTTACAGCAGGCGGCGCGGCAATCCATGTCCATCGCACCTTTGATTTAGAAACACCTCTGGCGTTGGAAGCCGGAGGGATCTCTGAAGGAGGACCCTATGGACCGACCGACGAGCATCAGGAGCCGCTGGCCTCTCTTCGCCTCCCTGGCCCTGCTGGCCGCCCTCTGCCTGCCCCAGGCTGCTTCCGCGTGCGGCGACATCTGCATGGAGGTGACACCTGGCTGCGAGCGCTGTGTCTGGGTCAACGGTGATCCCAACGCAGGATGTGGCAACTACGGAGGTCCCTGCGGGTGCTACGACGTGCTGTGCTGGAACGGTGTCGTGGCCGATCCCGCGGACGCGGCGCTCGCGACGCTCGGCTTCGTGCCCGCCGATCTCCAGAAGGACCAGTGCGCGGCCTCGCCGGCCGGGGCCGCGGTGGCCAACTGAGCCGCGGCCCAAAGCCGGCTACAATGGCGGCGTGTACAGCGCACGCCGCCCTCTTCACTGGGACTTCCTCGGCCGTATTCCTTATCAGGAAGCTGTCGAGCTGCAGCTCGCCGTGCGCGAGGGGGTCAAGCGCGGCAGCGGGCCGGAGCACCTGCTGCTGCTCGAGCATCCGCCGGTCTACACGCTCGGCCGCAATGCCAGCGCGGCGGACATCCTGGCCGGGCCGGAGTGGCTCGCGGCGCGCGGCATCGAGGTCGCGGAGTGCGATCGCGGCGGCCAGGTCACCTACCACGGGCCGGGTCAGCTGGTCGGCTATCCCATCCTCAACCTGAGCCCGGACCGGCGCGACGTCCGCCGCTACGTGCGCGATCTCCAGGAAGTACTGATCCGCACCCTCGCCGTGTACGGGGTGCGCGCCGAGGCCCGCGACGGGCAGGCCTTCGTGGGGGTCTGGGCGGGGGAGGACAAGATCGCCTCGATTGGTGTCCACCTCTCCCGCTGGGTCACCACCCATGGCTTCGCGCTCAATGTGGCGACCGACCTGGCCGACTTCTCCGGGATCATCCCCTGCGGGCTGCGCGGCATCGGCCTCACCTCGATCGAGCGGCTCGCCGGCCGGGCTCCGGCTCTTCCGGAGGTCGCCGCGTTCTGTGCGGGGATCTTCGGCGAGATCTTCGACCGCGAGCTGGTCGCCGCGGCTCCGGTGCTCCGGCGTGCCGCGGCGGGGTGAGCTTGCAGCCCCGCGTCTCCATCGGCCTCAACGCGGTGATCGTGGCGGTGACCGAGGAGGTGCCGCGGATCCTGACGGTGCTTCCGCGCGCCTCCGAGCAGGGAGACCCGGCCGAGGAGGCGCTCCCGTTCGGTCCGCTCGATCCGGAGCACGACCGCACCCTCGACCGCGGCCTGCGCCGCTGGGTCCACGAGCAGACCGGCCTCCCGCTGGGCTACGTCGAGCAGCTCTACACCTTCGGCGACCGCGACCGCGCTCCCCGCGCCCGGCGCCGCGGCCTGCGCGAGGTCTCGGTCGCCTACCTCGCCCTGGTGCGCGAGACCTCGGTGGGCGTCGCGGCGCGCTGGCGCGGCTGGTACGAATTCTTCCCCTGGGAGGACTGGCGCTCCGGCCGGCCCGACCTGATCGACGGGACGATCGCTCCCGCCCTCGCCGCCTGGGCCGGCAGCGCGCCCGATCTGTCGACCCGCCAGGAGCGCCGCGAGCGCACCGACATCGTCTTCGGCTTGGGCGGCGCGCCGTGGGACGGCGAGAGGGTCCTGGAGCGCTACGAGCTCCTCTACGAGGCCTATCTGGTCCCCGAGGCCTGGCGCGACCGCGAGGACCTCGCCGGCCTGCCCGGGGAGGAGGCGCGGCCGGTCCCCCCCGGGCGCCGGCCCGAGCCGCTGCCCGGGCGCCCCATGGCGGTCGACCACCGGCGCCTCCTCGCCACCGCCCTCGGCCGGCTGCGCGGCAAGCTCAAGTACCGCCCGGTGGTCTTCGAGCTCCTGCCGCCCGCCTTCACGCTGCTGCAGCTCCAGCGGGTGGTCGAGGCGCTCGCCGGCGTGCGTCTCCACAAGCAGAACTTTCGCCGCCTGGTCGAGAACGCCGGTCTGGTCGAAGGGACCGGCAAGGTCGACGCCCAGACCGGCGGGCGCCCCGCCGAGCTGTTCGTCTTCCGCCGCGAGGTCCTGCGCGAGCGCCCGGCGCCCGGCGTAGGGCTGCCCCACGCGCGGCGGGTGTAGCAAAGGACTTCAAGGAGGGTGGGGGAATTGACAGGGGATATGCTCAGTTGTAGTCTAACGATGGCCGGTGATGAGCCGGCCCTTTCTTGGGCACCCGATATGCTCACGTAGAGCATAGTCAGATAGGGGGATTGAATGAGCCTCGAAGTTGCGCGGACTTTGGCCTACACCCCTGAGATCGCGAGCCTCACCGCTCCGATCCGCGACCGGGTCCGCTCGGTCATTCCCGACGTCGAATGGGCGGTGCACGCGCCCTATGTGGCCGCCATCCAGCAGCTCAAGCGGGAGCGCAACGCGGTCGTCCTGGCCCATAACTACCAGACGCCGGAGATCTTCCACGGCGTCGCCGACTTCACCGGCGACTCGCTCGCGCTGGCGCAGCATGGCGCCAAGGTGGACGCGGACGTCATCGTCCTGGCCGGCGTCCATTTCATGGCCGAGACGGCGAAGATCCTGTCGCCGGAGAAGACGGTCCTCATCCCCGACCTCCAGGCCGGGTGCTCGCTCGCCGCCTCGATCACCGCGGCCGACATCCGTCTCCTACGCGAGCGCTGGCCGGGCGTGCCGGTGGTCACCTACGTCAACACCTCGGCCGAGGTCAAAGCCGAGTCGGACGTTTGCTGCACCTCGGCCAATGCCGTGGCGGTCGTCGAGTCGCTCGGCGTCGACCGGGTGATCTTCCTGCCCGACGAGTATCTGGGGAAGTACGTGGCCTCGCAGACCGATGTCGAGGTGATCCTCTGGAAGGGGCACTGCGAAGTGCACGAGCGCTTCACGGGCGGAGAGCTCCGGGCCTACCGCGCCGGGCAGGCGGACGTGCAGATCCTGGCCCATCCCGAGTGCCCGCCGGATGTCCTCGCCGAGGCCGACTTCGTGGGCTCGACGGCGGCGATGATCCGCCACGTGGGCGAGTCGCGCCCGCGCCGGGTGGTGATGGTCACCGAGTGCTCGATGAGCGACAACGTGGCGGTGGAGTTTCCGGACGTCGAGTTCGTCCGCCCCTGCAACCTCTGCCCCCACATGAAGCGCATCAGCCTCCCCAGGATTCTCCGCTCGCTGGAGACGATACAGCACGAGGTCGTGGTCGATCCCGAGGTGGCCGGCCGGGCCCGCCGCGCGGTCGAGAGGATGCTGGCCGTGGGCCGGAGGGAAGGAAAATGATCGAGCGTTGGATGGAGCTTCGGGGCAACCGGTTCGACGGCGTCGCCCGTTCCGAGGTCCTGGTCGTGGGCAGCGGCGTGGCCGGCCTGACGGCGGCGCTCGGCTGCGCGCCGCGGCGGGTGACCCTGCTCACCAAGTGCGGGCTCGTCAGCGGGTCGAGCCCCTGGGCGCAGGGAGGCATCGCCGCCGCCGTGGGCGCGGACGACTCCCCGGCTCTCCACGCGGCCGATACGCTCGCGGCCGGCGCAGGGTTGAACGATCCGGAGGTGGTGGCCCTGCTGACCGGCGAGGGGCCGCGGCGCCTCCAGACCCTGCTCGCGCTGGGAGCACGCTTCGACCGCGATGGCGCGGGGCGGCTCGCCCTCGGGCGGGAAGCGGCGCATGGCCGGCGGCGGATCCTCCATGCGCGCGATGCCACGGGCGCCGAGATCGTGCGCGCGCTGTCCGCAGCCGTGCGGCAGGCGGCGGAGATCCGGATCGAGGAGGGCGCCTTCGCCGTCGATCTGGTCCTCGACGGCCCGCGAGTGGCCGGGGTGCTGGCCGTCCATGCCGACGGCGGGCGCGTGCTCCATCTGGCCCCGGCCGTGGTGCTGGCCACGGGAGGCCTGGGCCGGCTCTATCTCCACACGACCAATCCGCCCGAGGCGACCGGCGACGGCCTGGCGATGGCCGCGCGGGCCGGCGCCCGGCTGGTCGACCTGGAGCTCGTGCAGTTCCATCCCACCGCGCTGGCCGCGGAGGGCGCGGACCCGATGCCGCTGCTCACCGAGGCCCTACGCGGCGAAGGTGCTGTGCTCCTGGACGGCCGCGGCCGGAGATTCATGCCGGACGAGCACCCGGACGCCGAGCTGGCGCCCCGCGACGTCGTGGCACGGGCGATCTGGCGGCGCCGCGTGGCGGGCGAGGAGGTGGTCCTCGACGCCCGCGCCGCCGTGGGTGACGCTTTCCCCGAGCGCTTCCCCCGGGTGTTCGAAATCTGTCGGAGCCGCGGGCTCGACCCGAGGACGGAACCGATCCCGGTGGCTCCCGCGGCCCACTACCACATGGGCGGCATCGCGGTGGACCCCGACGGCCGGACCTCGCTGCCGGGCCTCTGGGCCTGCGGCGAGGTGAGCGCCACGGGGGTCCATGGAGCGAACCGGCTGGCCAGCAACTCGCTTCTCGAGGCCTTGGTCTTCGGCGCTCGCGTGGCGGAAGACCTGCGGCGGGCCATCCCCGCCGGGCCGGTCGCCGTGCGGACCATGGGCCTGCGGGTGGCCGAGGGAGGAGAGAGCCGCTGTCTTGAATCCGCAGAGCTGATCGCGCAGGTGCGCCGCCTGATGTGGGAGAAGGTGGGGCTGGTCCGCGACGAGGCCGGCCTGACCTCCGCCCTGAAGGAGCTGGACTGCCTCGCGGAGGAGCACCTGGAGCCAGCGGGGGAGGCGCGCAACCTTCTGACGGTCGCCCGGCTGGTGACGGCGGCGGCCCTGGTCCGCCATGAGAGCCGCGGCGGTCACTTCCGGTCGGACGTTCCGGAGACCGATCCGGCCTGGCTGCGCCGGCTCTATCTGACCGCGGCGCCCGACGGCACGGCGCGCTTCGAAGCGCCGGAGGCGGTGCCCGCGCGCGCTCGCGCCACCG
>WNGB01000233.1_pt1 | contig 82120 bp, 51 predicted proteins | sample 5400681 | NCBI WGS metagenome assembly WNGB01 (sample SAMN13153367, study PRJNA577476) | soil metagenome | isolation source: 115 cm soil or saprolite under grassland replicate 2 | place: USA:California | collected 2016-06-15 | reverse complement strand
TGACAGTCGTAAGCGGGTCCTCGCCAACTGTAAGGTCGGGCTCGACAGTCGTAAGCGGGTCCTCGCCAACTGTAAGGGCGGGCTCGACAGTTGTAAGCGGCTCCTCGACAACTGTAAGGGCGGGCTCGACAGTCGTAAGCGGGTCCTCGCCAACTGTAAGGGCGGGCTCGACAGTTGTAAGCGGGTCCTCGACGACCGTAAGGGCGGGCTCGACAGTTGTAAGCGGCTCCTCGACGACCGTAAGGGCGGGCTCGACGATGGTAAGCGGCGCAACGTCGCTGGTGACCGGACAAAAGAGAGGGCGTGACCGGCGGCCACGCCCTCGGGACATCAGACAGCGCGAGGAGCTACACCTTCGGGGACGGTTCCGGCGGTTCCTCCGGGGTGGGCCCCGGCTTCACCGGCTGACCGTTCTCGTCGACCAGGACCACCTTGATCCGCGGCTGGCTCCGGAAGGGCTTCCGGCCGAACTCCACCAGCTTCTCCGACCTGGTTCCATACTGCGCCCGGATCGCGGAATCCATGGAGGTCATCAGAATCAGCGCCTCATTGTTGAGCACCGCGAGACGCTTCGAGGCCTCCTGCTTGTCCGCGGTCAGGCTCGCCTGCTTCACCCTGAGCTCCCTCATCTCGGTCAAGATCGCGGCGCCCCTCTGCCGCGGCACCTCCAAGTGGGGCAGGTCCGCCTGGTTCTCCTCGATGGACCTGAGCCGCAGGTCCAGGTTCTTCTCCGTCTCTGAGAATGACGTTGCTCCCATCAGCACCTCCATCGGTCAGTTGTAGTGTTGGAGCCGCTCGGCCTAGCCGAGCTGCTCCGCGAGATCGAGCACCTCCTCCGTGACGCCCTTGTCGGCTCCCTTCGTGCGCCCGGTCAGGGCGATGATGATGTTGCCGTCGGTCAACGAGACCTGCAGCGGCTGGCGCACCGCACGGGCGAGGAGCGAGGCGAAAGCGAGATAGGCCGCGGCCACGATCGGGTCGTCGAACCTCCGCACCCGGTCGATCGCTTTGCCTTCCGCCGGCATCTTCCAGCCCGGCAGCCGCTTCAGCCGCAACTGCACCCGCTCGGCCTTGAGCCGCTCCGCCGCCTGGAGCTTCGTCCGGGCCATCGCGGCGCCGACGGCGTCCTGTCCCGCCAACCGCTTCCGCATCCGGGCCAGGGCGTCCTTCTGCACACGCTCCGCCTTGAGCTCCTGGGTCTGATCCATTCCATAGGGGTCCGTTCCATTCGTCGTCATCCGTTCTCCTTTCTGAATCTGCCGCCTCCATGACGGCAGGGGGAACTACAAATCGGTCGGTCCTCAGATCGTGAGGATGGTTTCCACGGCCGCTCACCGGCCGGCCGGCGTCTGCCGCGCCTGCGTCTGCCGCCAGGACTGAAGGACGGCGATCACGTAGGCCTCCAGCTCGACGCCGAGGACTTCAGCAATGCGTTGGAGCGTCTCCGGCCGGCCCCAAGCGACGCCGCGTTCGACGCGCTCGAGAGTCCTGGAAGCGATACCGACGAGGGAGGCGATCTGTCTCCGCCGGAAACCCAGGGACAGACGGATCAGCTCAGCGGGAGTGGGTGGGTGGGCTGATACTTGCCAGGTCTTCATGCAACCATCATAGGTAGCACTACGAGCCCTGTCAAGTCCCGCGTAACGTGTCAAGTCTCGATCGCGCGGAGTCCCGAGTTGAGACCAGATTGGTACCTGTGGTACTTTGTACGTCATGGTCAGAGAGGACGAGCCTCGGGAGGTCTGGATTGCGAGGGACGTGCTACGGCGGATGCTCCGGGGAAAGTCGCTGGGCCAGGTCTCGACCGAGATCGGGAAAGCCAGGAACTACCTGGCGCGTCTCCTGAAGGGAGTGATTCCGTTCTCGATGAGCGCCGCCGTCGAAGCGCTCCACGCCGTCGGAGTGGCGCCGGCGGACTACTTCAGGCTGGTATCTGAAGAGTGCGCCGGCACCGCAGAGGATGACGCCGTACGGGACCTCGTGGACTCATTCGGAACCCCGCCCGGTCTGCGCCGGATCGAGAACCGCGTGGACGAGATCAACGAACGGCTGATCGCCCTTGCAGAGAAGCTCGTTCAGGAATAGAGCGGTGATCACGCCGCTGCCGCCGCCGCAAAGTGGTGGCGGATGAGGAGACGTCGGGCGCGGCTCAAGTGGCTTTGTGAGCGGGCTCTGTCGCGACCTGCCAGCAGGAGAACTCGCGCGAGCCCCGATTCCCGACTGATACCGAGGTGGTCGAGTAGATTGAAGGACTCGACCAGTACCATTTCCAACTGATACCACCGTCTGCGTGAAGCGAAGAACGAGCCGAGCTCGAAGAGCACCTTACCGCTCTCGTAAGGTAGCTGGAGCTCGATAGCGGTCTGAGCGGTCGCCCTGAACGCAGTTTCGGCCGTCTCATCTGACTTGACCCGGCCGAAAGAGGCAGCTATCTGAGCGAAGAGCCACTGGCCGCGGAGCTGGAGCATCCTGTCACCAGCGATCGCATAAACCGGTTGAAGGCGTTCATAGAGGTTTAACGCCTCCACGGACCGGCCCATGGCCGCGAGAGCGTCAATACTGTTGTGTCTGCACACCAAGCACAATCGGGGATCGCTGCCCCAAGGGATGAGACGATTAGCTCTGCTGAGATATTGCAGGGCAGCGACGTGTTTCCCGATCTTGCACTCTGCGATTGCCATCTGGTTTAGAACGGCGGCAATAGCGCCCAATTCTCCCAACTGCTCGCGAATTGCGAGTGCCTCGACCAAGAAGGATCTGGCCTCTGGAAATCGTTCCTGCCGCAGACGCAACGCCCCGAAGCACTCAAGATATAAGGCGTGAAGTGTCTTGCATTGAGTGTGCCGCAGGAAAGTCTCTGCTTTCCCGAAGGCATTTTGCGAAAATCTCAAAACTCCTCGGATCTTCAGCGCGTTAGCAAAGTGTGTCCAAGCCTCACCAAGCAGGTCGAGCCGATCTCGCTCATCGCCCTTGCAACAAGGCGCGATGAGTTTGGCAAGGTTCGCCAAGTGAAGCATTTCTCCAGGATTCTCGAAACGCAGCTCCCAAGACTTGTCTAGAAGTGCGCGGACCAGAGCTGGGTCGTGAAACTTAACGACATTCGTAGCGAACAGCACCTGGGCTCGCCGGGGCTTCTCCAAGAGAGAGTCGATGAGGGTCATCGATTGCGTATCATACCAGAGATGCAGAAGGGGGAAGGAGGCGGGGGTGCGTCAAACCCGGCGGCTGGAAACCCGCCGGGCTTTTCAGAACAAGCGAGTTCAATCTGCCTGCCTCAAAGTCAGTGCCGGCATCCCCCCGTGGGATCGATAAACGAGCCGCAGTCGTTGTCCAACGTTGTGGTCCTCGGCGCCAAGTGCGAACCTTGGTTGCCGCCAAAAATAGCGCCCACAAGTTCCACGAGAGCCGTCCAGGCACTAACCGACCATGAGCTGCCACGATGTGCTGCAGGCGACTCCTGGGCCTGAGCGGTGCCCGAGCTAAGCGCCAGCAATAAGAGAGCTGCGCAAGCGAACCTTTTCATCTCGTTTCCTCCAAATTGCGCCTCTCGGCGCGATAACGTGGAAGAAGGGGGAATCCCTCATTCCATCCTCATGCTATAAGTGCGCGCTTCCTCGAAAAGGAGGACCTCGAAACTGTGCCAAGCCTGGCGACAGGGGGTCATTCGTTGACCGGTGGTCAAGAAAAGACCCCCGGGCCGATGATAGACCTACTCCAAGAGCGCCTGCCCCGGGCAGGAGCTTCGCGCCCTGGTGAGGGAGGCGGCGACTTCACGGGCGAGCTCGGCGGTGGCCGTCTCGCGATGGGCGGCCTCCTGGAACAGGAGAAGGGCGGCCAGGGCTTCGCGCGGGACGTCGTGATCGCGGAACACGCTCACCATCTCGTCGACCAGCCTGCGGACCTCGGTAATGTTTCCTTCCTGCAGATTGGGGTCGACCAGATCCAAGGTGGCAAGGGCGGCTTCGTAGGGATTGTTGCCAGCGAGGAACGTCTGGCGGACCTCTGTCAGGAGCCTGCGCGCCCGGTCGCGATCTCCGAGGCCGGCCGCTATACGACCCTCGACCCACTTCAGGCGGAGGTGGTCCAAGGCGCTCCCATGGGCGGCCGCGAGCTCTCGGAGGTCCGGCAGGCGGTCGGCGGCCTCGGCATGGCGGCCCATCTTGGAGAGGTTGTCGACGAGGTTGTGCCGGACGCACAGGAGGAGGCGTGGATCGCGGGCCGGGTCGATCAGGCCGTTAGCCTTCTTCAGGACTTGGACGGCGGATTCCGACTCGCCCTGCTCGATGAGCACGAAGGCTTTCAAGATGAGGCTGCGGCCGGCGAGGTGGGGATCCCGGTGCGCCGGCTCGCCTTCAAGGAAGAGCGCCACCGCCTGGTCGAGGAGCTCGTGGGCTTCGGGGAAGCGGCGTTGTGCCATGCGGAGCGAGGCTTTCAGGTCGAGGAGGACGGGCTCGTAACCCAGGGCGTCGTCGGCATCCGTGGTCCCCTGCTCCCACGAGAAGTCCGCCCTCTCGAAGGCCGATTCGGCGCCGGAGAGGCTGCCCTGCACGCGGTGGGCGTTGCCGAGGCCGGCCCAGGCGAGGGCGCGGAGCTGGAAGACCCACGATTCCTCGAAGGGCTCGTCGACCGGGACCGTCTCCGCCAGACGGACAGCCAGGTCGGCGAGGTCGACGGCGTCGGCTGCATGCTCCGGCGTGGTCTGGCAACTCGCGCGGACCAGCAACTCGCACAATCCCCAGCTCACGAGACGCGGATCGGTAGGAACGCGGGCGAGGCGGTCTTGGGGAGTAAGGGGGAGGAGCTCCTGCAGAAGCCGGGACGCCTCGGCACGGGACCGGGCAAGGGCGGTGTCGATCGGGCCGAAGACCGGCGGGAGGGAGTTGGCCAGGTAAAGCTCGAGGAGCCAGCCGCCCGCCTCGCGGCAACCGGGACACACAGACAGCAGGTGGAAGAGCAGCTCGTTCTGCTCAACAGATCGGTCGACGGCGAGCAGGCGCTCCAGGGCGGTGGCATCGAGATGTTTGTGCTCCATGGTTTTCCTCCCTCTTGGTTCTCTTTGTGAGAGGAATAGTATCGCAACTCGGAGACATGACGAGTGACAAAGGGCGGGCCGGGGATTGAGGCCGGGCCCGCAAGGTCATTCAGCCGTTGGGGTCGAGGCCGGAGCCAGTGTCGCCGCCTGTCGAGTTGGGCTCGCAGCCAAGCGCGGCGTTGACGCCGTCGGGTTCGAGCCCGGACCCGATCGCCCAGACGGCAGAGAGGAAGCCCCAGAGATTGGCGAAGAGGCTTGGAGCGGCTTCGGCGCACTCAGCAGCCGAGCGGATGGTGACGCCTTGAGGGAGGGCGGTGGCGAGTGTTGGGGTGAGGAGGACGAGGGCGATCAGGATGAGGGCCGGGAGGACGGGGCGGGTGAGGTTGCGCGGCATTGGGCGCTCCTGAGGGCCGCCGCGGCACCGGTCGACATGGCCGGCGCGGGTGGGCCTTCAAGGAGATGGGTGCGGGCGGGGGGCGGGGCGGGCATGGGAAGATCGCTTCAGTAGGAGCTTGAGCAAAAAGGCACCTACTCGACAGTGAACTAGCGTAGAATTGAATAGTGGACCAGCCAAAAACCGCCGACCATCTGTTCCGGGTGAGCCCACTTACCTACCTTCTGGTCGTCGTGTTGGCGCTGGTACTCGCTTTATACTATTGGCCCGGACGCGAAGCGGCCCGCACTGCCGAGCGCGAGCAGGCGGCGATTGAAGAAATCGTGAGAGGAAACAATGACCATGCGGAGTCAATCCAGAAGATCAAGGACGACACGAGAGCACTTCTAGATCCCTTGGTGCAATTCTTGGAACTCGACCGACGCCTCGAAGCTGCCGGGCTCCCTCCGCAGTCGGCCGAGGACTTTATAGCAGATCTGACAGAGGCTAACGAGAAGCTGGTCGCTTCCGGTGCAGCGGAGTACATCGATACGTGCAGGCAAATGACTGAGGTCGAGAAGCACCTGCTTTACCAGGGCTTGCACCGCCCAGTTCACGCGCTTCCCGGTTGGACGTCGGACTGGCAGACTCGGTGTATCTCCATTCTGCGGACATCTGCAACGGCCCGGTCAAGCGAGTGAGGTCGCCTGCTCCCTCCTCTCCTCTCCTATCACCCTCCGCTGGCCCGGAGAGGAGGAGGCGCGAGCTCGCGCCCTCGGTAGCACCTACTCTACAGTACTAACGACACTTTATCAGGTATGCCCAATCCACTTCTCGAGCACCTTGCGGCAACCAGAAGCCTTGCTGAGGCGCTGAACGGAGTAGATGTTTACAATTGGCTCGTAGTCGCCGGCTACTTTCCTGAAAGCTATGTGCTCCCGCCGTGCTTCGCGGTTGCGAGGCGGCCGCTAGGCCTTCATAAGAATTACGAAGTCACACAGCAAGGGAAGCGGTATCCAGTTCCGCGCACTGAGTGCATCAAGGTACATTTCCCTAGGACGCAGCTCACTGACAGAACCTTCGGAATTATGGATCCCTGCATCCATAATGATATTGCCTACAATGTTGCTATACATTGGAGACAAATCGTTGACGCACTCTTGCCTGCCAAAAGTAACGTTATCTCATACAGCTTTCCTGTACCGCTTGATTCAAAACACCCCGGCCGCACTGGCACTCTACGAAGCGGAAGGAGCATATATGAATTTCTCGGGATGATCGAGGACGGTATCACGGCGGTGGCGTATCGTTACAGCTATATCGTCAAGACGGACATCAAAAATTTTTATCCCTCCATTTATACGCACAGTATTGCGTGGGCTTTGCACGGCAAGGAATTTATACGACAACCCGAGAATATGCACAACTTCCGTTTATTAGGAAATAGACTTGATAGATTGTTCCAGAATGCCAATGACGGGTGTACGAACGGTATACCCATCGGCCCAGTCGTGTCGGATGTTATAGCCGAGATCGTGGCTGCGGGAGTCGATGTTAGGCTCTCGGAGTCTCTCCGGATCAAGGACATCAAGTGTGAGGTCGTCCGTTTTAAGGACGATTATAGAATCCTTGTGAAATCCGAAGCCGATGGCAGCGTGGTAGTAAAGTGTCTGCAAGCAGCACTGAAAGAATATAACCTCGAACTGAGCGATGAGAAGACCGTTGTCTCAGCGCTCCCAGCCGGCTTGTTTCGTGATTGGGTATCTCTGTACCATGTAGCTCATCCGAGGAAGAGGCGTCACTACTCATGGAAAGAATTTCGCGAGCTATACCTAGCCACTCTTCGGATTGACAAGGCATGCCCTGGGACCGGCGTGATCGATCGATTTCTCGCGGATATAATTTCTCGCAAATATCTCCTGAAGGTAAGCGTGAAACCGAAGAATCTCCAGAAGGTCATCAGCATGCTTCTTATGATGGCCACTCTGCGGCCCAAGGCGTTTCCAAAGGTGATTGCAATTATTGAAGCGATCTTGAGAACTCCCTTCGGGGCAACCCACCAAGCTGAAATCGTCGCGCATCTCGAAGGTTACTTGAAAGATCTCGCTAAGGATGAAGACAGAAACAAGTATCTCATAACCTGGATTAGTTACTTTCTGGTAAGCAATGATCTGAAAAATCATCTCTCTTCAAAGCCTCGCCTCAAGGACCCAATAGCCTCTACTGTGTTCAAGAACCGGGGTACCCTTTTTCCCGAGCGGAGAGGCTATAAATTGTTCGTGGAGTGTGGACTCGCGGGAAGGCAGCAGACGCTTTTGAGATACCTAGACGTCTTTCGTCCCCCGGAGCCGGTTTGACGGTCCACCGCGGGTTCCCTGGCGGCCGCTGCAACCCCGCAGCTCAGGTGCCAGGCGATTCTACGCAGAACTGAGCGCTCTCGGTCTTCGGCCTCGCGGCGATGCAGGCGGTGCGGCGGCTCCCGGAGATCTGAGGAGCGCCCTGGAGCCGGCATGCCCTGCGATACGATAATGGAGGTCAAGTCGTTTCAAGAGGAGTACCGTGCGTTCTTCAAGGCCTACGAGATCGAATTTGGCGAACGCTTGTGTGGGGTTGAAGGATCTCGCGGCCTGTCAGGCCGCAGGGCTGCGGGGGCGTGTTGACCCAGGGAATCGGCCGCGGCCTCATCCCTGGGCTGGAATGTCCCGGCCCGTTGGGCCGGATGGCCGGTGGTGCAGACGGGTCGAATCTCCTCGATTCCCCTCAGTCTCGATCGGGGGGTGTTCCGCGGCTTCGGGCGCAGGGCAGATGGCCTGCTCGATCGCATGGGATCTCTCGGCTACTGCGAAGGCCAAGCAGCATTTATCAGGGAGGGCAGCCCGTCCGGCCCAACGGGCCGGGAGATTCCAGCCCAGGGATGAGGCCGCAGCGCAGGCCGATTCCCTGGGTCAACGGGCCCCCCACGGTGATGCGGCCTGAAAGGCCGCGGGAGCCCATCTTGACAGATCGGTAGACCGGTGCTGGAGTCTCCGATGCCATGGCCCAATCCCTTTCCAAGATCTACATTCATCTCATCTTCTCGACGAAGAACCGCGAGCGGACCCTGCCCGACGAGATTCGCCCCGACCTCCATGCCTACATAGGCGGCACGTTCAAAGGCCTCGGTTGTCCCGCATTCGAAATCAACACCGAGCCCGACCACTTGCACGCTCTGTTTCTTCTCGCACGGACCGGAGGCGCTGAGCGATGTTGTCGGCCACGTCAAGAAAAGCTCGAACGACTGGCTCCGCAGCCGGAGCCTGCGGATTCCGAGCGAATCCGGCCAGGGATTCCGACGCGAAGGCGGCCACCCTTCCGACGTGAAGGCGGCCACCCATTCCGAGACGAAGGCGGCCACCCATTCCGACGTGAAGGCGGCCACTTTTTGAGGGTTGTCGGAAGGGTGGCCGGCTTGCTGTCGGAACGATCGGCGAAAGGGGCTCCGACGCCGTGACATCCTGGCCTCCGAAGGGAGGCAGATGTCGGCAAGGAGACTCAGTATGCGGAAGGTCCAAGAGGTGTTGCGTTTGCTGCTGGTGTGCGGCTTGAGCCAGCGGCAGGTGAGCCGGGCGAGTGGAGTCGGGAGAGCGAGCGTGGCGGAGTACTTCGAGCGGGCGCGTTTCACCTACGCCGAGTGGAAGAAGGCGCGGGTCCACATCGACTATCACGTCGAGGTGGAAGGCCACTATTACAGCGTGCCGTACCAGCTGGTGAGCCAGCAGCTGGACGTGCGAGTGAGCGCCCAGACGGTGGAATGCTTCGCCAAAGGCAAGCGGGTGTCGAGCCATCTGCGCAGCCTTCTGCGAGGAGCTCACACGACGCAGAGCGGTCACATGCCACGCCCACATCGGGAGTACGCGGAGTGGACGCCGGAGCGTCTGGTGCGGTGGGCACGGGAGACGGGGCCGTCGGTGGGCGGGCTGATCGAGCGGGTGATGTCGACGCGGGCGCATCCGCAGCAGGGCTTCCGCTCGTGCCTGGGAATCCTGCGGCTGGGCCAGAGCTACGGGGCAGAGAGGCTGGAGGCGGCCTGCCAGCGGGCGCTTCAGGTCGACGCCGCCTCCTACCGCAGCGTGCGCTCGATCCTTTTGGTCGGCCTGGACCGGCAGGAGGCGCCGGCGGGCGAGGCGCCGGCGGCCCTGCCGCAGGAGCATGAAAACCTCCGGGGTGCCGCGTACTACGGCGGAGAGGAGAGACCATGCTGACCCATCCGCCGCTGGAGAAGCTGCAAGCGCTGCGGCTCGGCGGCATGGTCAAGGGCTTGGAGGAGCAGATGCAGATGACCGGCTTGGAGGATCTCGGTTTCATCGAGCGTCTGGGCCTGCTGGTGGACCGCGAGATGACCGAGCGCGAGAACCGCCGGCTGAAGGACCGTCTCGCCAAGGCGCGGCTGCGCCAGAGCGCGGTGGTGGAAGACGTGGACCTGCGAACGCCCCGTGGCCTGGACCGGTCGCTCTTCGTGTCTCTGTGCTCGTGCCAGTGGGTTTCCCAGCACCTCAACGTCCTGATCACCGGCAAAACGGGCACCGGCAAGAGCTTCCTGGCCTGCGCACTGGCGCAGAAGGCCTGCCGGGAGGGCTTCACCGTGGCGTACCACCGCGTGCCGCGGCTGCTGGGCGATCTGGGCACCGCCAAGGTGGACGGCCGGTACTCGAAGCTGCTGGCCAGCCTGTCGCGGATCGATCTGTTGGTCCTCGACGACTGGGGCCTTCACCCCTTGGCCGATGCCCAGCGCCGGGACCTGCTGGAGATCCTGGAGGACCGCTACGGCAGCCGCTCGACCCTGGTGACCAGCCAACTGCCGGTCAAGATGTGGCACGACGCCATCGGGGACGCCACGCTGGCCGACGCCCTGCTCGATCGCTTGGTCCACAACGCCCACCAGATCAAGCTCTTGGGCGAGTCGAGGCGCAAGACCGCGCTGGGCACGACCGAGGACAGCCCGTCGTGAGGCGCGCGCGCCGGCCGGCGGCCGGCCCCCCACCCCCCCAGGAGCCCCCAAGAGCCGCCCCCACCCCGGCTATGGAAGCTGACGGGGTATGGAAAGCTCCGGGCCGCCACCCGCCCGCCCACCGGACCTTCCCACACCCCTTGGAAATCCTGGGCGCCCGCCCGCCACCCGCCCAGGATTTCCACAGCTCCCACAGCCGCGACGGCGAGGGCGAGAAAGAGACAAAAGACGGGAAAAGATGACAGACTCAGGGACCGTTATCGGGCCTCAAGGCGGCCACTTCGATCCACCATGAGCCCTGCTCGCCGCGAGCTCCGGCAGGGTGGCCGCCTTCGCCTCGGAATGGGTGGCCGCTTTCACGTCGGAATGGGTGGCCGGCTTCGTCGGAATCCGCCGGAGCCCTCTGTTCACGAGCTTTTTCTGGCAGGCGGGCTTCGGAGCTTTCTCGGTGAGCCAATCGCAGGTCGAAGAGGTTCGAGCCTATATCCGCAATCAGCGCGAGCATCACCGGGTCAAGACGTTTCAAGAGGAGCTCCGTGCGTTCCTCAAGGCCTACGAGATGACGAACGCTACGTGTGGGATTGAAAGGTCTCGCGGCCTGTCAGGCCGCAGGGCTGCGGGGACCTGTTGACCCAGGGAATCGGCCTGCGGCCTCATCCCTGGGCTGGGTTCTCCCGGCCCGTTGGGCCGGATGGCTGTCAGGCGGCTCTTCGGCGACCTTCTGACCTTCTGGGAGGAGTCCCGGCTGACGCTGCAGCGTCAGCCGCCGAAACGGATACCTCCAGAAACAAGAAAGACTACGGGGAGAGGGCGCGAGGTCGTGTTCCTGGAGAGGGGCGACTGTTTTCGCCTTTCGCACGGGCGGCCAGCCCGTCCGGCCCAACGGGCCGGGAGATTGCAGCCCCGCTGCAGCAGGTGCCACTCAAAAGAGCAGGAGTTGCTGAACATCTGGCCTCGCCGAGGGGCGCGACATTCGCGGCTCCTGTGAGTCGCTGCGGCTTTGGCCGGCATCGCTTGAGGCGGTCGACCTTCCACGAGAGAGGCTCGCAGGCGGTTGAGGGGCCACCGAATAGGAGGGTCGCGGCCTGTCAGGCCGCAGGGCTGTGGGGGCCTGTTGACCCAGGGAATCGGCCTTCGGCCTCATCCCTGGGCTGGACTCTCCCGGCCCGTTGGGCCGGATGGCCGGTGGTGCAGACGTGTCGAATCTCTCGATTCCCCTCAGTCTCGATCGGAGTGTTCAGCGGCCTCGGGCGCAGCGCCGATCGCCTGCTCGATCTCGTCGGCGATCCGGGCTACCGCGAAGGCTTTCCTGGTCGCCAGCCGGCAGAGCTTGACGTCCTCCGGTTGATCCTCATTGTTCCTCTCTACCCACGCGAGCTCGTGCTCCAGCCTCCGGAGGTCGGCCAGAATCGCCCTGAGCTCATGCCGTGCGTAGCTCTCCTTCAAGGGGTGGGGGTAGCCGCCCTCGCTCTCCATGGTGGAGGACTCGACCAGTTGGCCGAAGCGGCGGACAGTCCAGGCATCCTCCCTGTCAAACCGAGAGAGAAAGACCTCGGTGAAGGCCGTGTCATCGATTTGTGGCCGAGCGTCTCGCTCCTTGTGTGCGATCCAGGCGGGATCTTGTTCATCTGGCCTTTTAGCCATTGGTTGTCATCTATCTCCTTCCATAGGGTGCGTTCAGAAAAGATACACGAAGCGGGACTGTTCTTCGACGTTCTCGGGAGGATGGAGCCCACGGTCCGGTCCCCGGGTGCCCTCGCGGCTTGGCGGAAGGCCTCCGCGCGAGGTGCCTCCCAACGACGGAGGCATCAGCCTTGGCCAAGCCGCACTCGTGCTCCAGGAGGGCACGGGAAGCTGAAAACAGCTCTACTGCGGGTTGATCGGAGTAATGGTGACAACGACGTCGATGTCGTTGTTCTTGAACGACGAGCAGGCGCCCGCGGTTACGGCAGTTGCGTTGCCGGTGATGCTCGTATTGCCGACACGGACGGTCGTGCCGGCAACACAAACGACCCCCGTTCCATTGTTGGCCGCCACACTGCGCTCGATGTTCAGAACCGCTGGGCTGGTAGCGGCCGAGAAGCCCGCAAAGGTGTTACCCGCGGCGACGCTGTTGCTCACCGAGACGGTCGAGGAGCCCTGCACCTTGAGGCCGAAGACGTTGTTTTCCAGCCGGACGTTGTCGAGCGAAGCTTTCACGGCGACGCCCGCGCCGGGATTGATGAAGATGCCACCACCCGTACCCTGGCCACTGTCGCGCACGATCGTGTCCTTGATAAAGACCCTCGTCGTGCTCGCCGTGGTCGGCGCGATTTCGATTCCCGAGCCGTTCGTGCCCCGGAAGCCGTCGATCGTGCACTTCTCGACGTGGAGAGCGGCCAGGCCGCCTTGCACCTTGATGCCGGCCAGGCCCGTCCCCAGTCCCTCGAAGTCGAGCCCGCGCAAGACCACGATGTCGGTCACCGCCGCATTGATGACGACACCGTTCGTCCCGGGTACCAGCACACTGGCCTCGAGCCCTTCGGAGGAGATGGTGATCGACTTGGTGATGGTGAGCGGCGTAACCTCGACGAAGCCGCCAGGATCGAGGACATTGATTGTGCCGCCGGCGGTGGTCTTCGAGAGCGCGCCCGCGAACGTCTTGCACGGCGACGTGCGGCTGCACGGATTGGTGTCGGCGCCCACGGCAGAGACCCAGGTCCGCGTCGCCTGCGCCTGCATCGGCGACACCTGGAAGAGAAGCGCGAGAAACGTTCCAACAGCAGCAAGTATCAATCTCAACCCGCTCATAGATTCTCTCCTTTGCGTCCGGAACTTTTGGCACAGGCGGCGCGCAGCTCCGGCGCGCCGCCTGTGCCCGGCAACGACTTCTACTTCGCTCCTTCCTGCGGACCCTCGGCGCTCTCCTCCTCGGCTTCCTCCGAGCCGGAAACCGGGGCTCCCTCCTGCGGGCCCTGCGCCTGTTTCCGGACGCCGGCTTGGGAGCCGGAGGGCTTGGCGCCCTCTTGCGGTCCCCTGCCCTGCTCCTCCAAACTTGCGGAGGAAGCCCGTTGCCTGTCCTGATCCACGGGGGGCTCTGAGACGATTGTCTGCCCAGTTTGACAGCATTGGCTGAACGTGGTCGAGCAGCTCACCAGCGCCGAATAGGTGGGTGGCGGGGCACAGGGATCAGGCGTGCTGCAGACGTCCGGCGGGCAGATGCATCCCCTCTGAAGGGTCCTGATGATCTCGCGTGCGACGCAACGCCCTAGCCGCATGCCCTGCACATGGTCGGAGCGCCAGTGAATGCCCGCCCAGAGGCGCGCCATCCCCGTGTTGTCCGCCATCTGATCGAGCTCCGCCGTATAGTCCGGGAAGAAAAAGGAGAGCATCTCGCTGGCGGCCCCCGAGTACGTGCTGTGGCCCGACGGATACGACGGGTGCCGCGGTGTTCCAGGTGAAGGAGTCGGCGTCAAACGAAGATTCCCGTCTCCTGACTGGGTGTCATTGACCTGCCGGTTGAACAGGACACTGACGCGGTAGTCGTACTCGACAGGCCGGGGGCGGTAGCGGACGCCGGTGCGGGTGGTAAACCATTTATAATGCCAGGCCGCAAGCAGGGCGCTGTAGATGGCCATGTCGAGAGACGCCCAGATCAGCGCCTGGCGTGGGGGTGAGTAGTTGAACTTCGAGATCAGGAAGTTGAGGGCGTGCCGGTATCCCAAACCAGGCGTTTCGCTCTCGAAAAACCGCGCCAGCTCGCGCCCGGTGAGGATCACGGGCTGGTCCTCGCTGCGCAGGCGGTTGAAGACCGCGCCCAAAGGTGGGGGCCGCAATTGCAGGAAAGGGCTGATGGCGAGGCGCCGCCGGTTCATCGACGTCGGGTTGGCCAATGCCTCCGGATCGTCGCGCAGCGACGCGAGCTCGATGAGCTCCTCGATCTCTTCCGTGAGAGTGTCGAAATCGGTTGGATAGTCTGGAAAGTAGCACGGATCGTCCGGGTTGTCGGTCTTCAGGATCAGGTCCTGGATCCGCACGATGCAGGGCACCGCGCAGGGGCTGATCGTCCAGAAGCCGGCTTCCGGCTCGACCTGAGGCCCACGCAAGCTGTACGTCGTGCTGCGGGGGATTGCCGGCGGCCACGGCACATCCAAGGGGCCGGGCCCGTTACTATCCCCGCAGCACAACATGGCGAATCCCTCCAAGGAGCGGCAGCAGTGAGCGTGTCATAGAAGCCATGGTTCAGACCTCCTTTCACTCCAAAGATTGGCGCGGAGGGAGGTCGGGGTCTAGCGCGGATTTCGCCGGCTGCGCCGATTACGTGATCTTCGCGAGATCTCGTTTGCTCATCTGGAGCTCCAGATGGGATCGCAGCGAATCGAGAAGTATCCTGTATTTACTTCCGACGATGATGGCACGCACGGTCCCGCACTCGATCCACAGTTGAATCGTTCGCATCGACACTCCTGTGATCTTTGCGGCTTGGGCTGTGTTGACGAAGATCTTTTCTCTGGATGCTGGAGGGAGCGCGAGGTAGTGGCTCAGGAGCTCGGCGTCTGTGCAACCCGCGATCCTGACCGGTGAGGCTGTGTCGGTCATGGTTACGTCCTCATTGCCGTGCCGTTGTGCATATGCCGAAGAGCCGTAGCCCTTCATGACTTCAGTGACTTCGCAGCCCAAACCATTTCACTGCAGAGCCGGGCTGTCATCCGATCCGGGAGATGCCCCGTAGACATGGACATCAAGGGCAGGACTTCTGGAACGGATGCTCGACGATGGCGATCCTCGGACGACGTGTTTTCTCTTGCTGCCGGACGGCTTTGTGGTGGACGGCGGCGATTCTTCTCGGGCTCTCAGGGCTCGAGGGAGAGCCCGCGGCCGGGCAGACCGGCTCCGCGGCGTGCACGATCTCCTGGAACGTGGACGCCGACGGCCTCTGGACGACCGCTTCGAGCTGGGACCTCGGACGGGTCCCGGGACCGGCGGATGACGTCTGCATCCGGCGCCCGGCCGGCAATTTCACGGTCACCTTCTCCTCGGTCTCGGTCTCGGTCAACAGCCTGCACAGCGAAGAATCCTTCGTCCTCTCCGGCGGCTCGCTGAGCCTCGCCGCGGCGTCCGAGATCGGCCAGACCTTCACCCTGAGCGGCGGCACGCTGACCGGGGCCGGCAGCCTCACGGTCCAGGGCACCCTGAGCTGGACGGGTGGCGTGATGAGCGGCGCGGGCACCACCACGGTCGCTCCTGGCGCCGTCCTCACGATCAGCGGCGGCAACGCCAAATTCCTGAGCGGCCGCAAGCTGACCAACGCGGGCACGGTGACCTGGACGGGGACCGGCAGCCTGTTCCTGGACAGCGGCAGTGTGATCACCAACCAGGCCGGAGCTGTGCTCGACGTGCAGACTGACGCCGGCTTCGTCTACAACGGCGGCGCGGGGTCCACGGTGGTCAATGCCGGGACGTTCCGCAAGTCGGCGAGCACCGGAACGACCAACATTCCGGGCGGCGTGGTCTTCGCGAGCTCGGGCACGGTGGAGGTGCGGACCGGGACCCTCAACCTGGCCGGGGGTGGCAGCAGCACCGGCCGCTTCGAGGTCGCCTCCGGGGCGCTTCTGCTGTTCTCCAACAGCTACACCCTCGACGCCGGCGCCGTCCTCGGCGGCGAGGGTCCGGTGCGGCAGACCGGCGGGAACCTGACGATCACGGGTGAGCTCAGCGCACGAAGCTTCGAGCTGACCGGCGGCACGCTGACCGGAGCCGGCACGTTCGCTCCCGTTGCACTGAGCTGGACCGGGGGCGCGATGAGCGGCACGGGTACCACCCTGGTCGGCGCCGGGGCCGTCCTCACGCTGAGCGGCGGCAACGCCAAATTCCTGAGCGGCCGCAAGCTGACCAACGCGGGCACGGTGACCTGGACAGGGACCGGCAGCCTGTTCCTGGACAGCGGCAGCACGGTCACCAACCAGGCCGGAGCCGTGCTCGACGTGCAGACCGACGCGGGCTTCGTGTACAACGGCGGCGCGGGATCGACCGTGATCAACGCCGGGACGTTCCGCAAGTCCGCGGGCACCGCAACGACCAACATTCCGGGCGCCGTGGCCTTCACGAGCTCGGGCACGGTGGAGGTGCGGAGCGGGACTCTCAACCTGGCCGGGGGTGGAAGCAGCACCGGCCGTTTCGAGGTCGCCTCCGGGGCGCTTCTGCTGTTCTCCAACAGCTACACCCTCGACGCCGGCGCCTCTCTCGGCGGGGAGGGTCTGACGCGGCAGACCGGCGGGAACCTGACGATCACGGGTGAGCTCAGCGCACGAAGCTTCGAGCTGACCGGCGGCACGCTGACCGGAGCCGGCACGTTCGCTCCCGTTGCACTGAGCTGGACCGGCGGCGCGATGGGCGGCACGGGCACCACCCTGGTCGGCGCCGGCGCCGTCCTCACGCTGAGCGGCGGCAACGCCAAGTTCCTGAGCGGCCGCAAGCTGACCAACGCGGGTACGGTCACCTGGACAGGGACCGGCAGCCTGTTCCTGGACAGCGGCAGCACGGTCACCAACCAGGCCGGAGCCGTGCTCGACGTCCAGACCGACGCGGGCTTCGTGTACAACGGCGGCGCGGGATCGACCGTGGTCAATGCCGGGACGTTCCGCAAGTCCGCGGGCACCGGAACGACCAGCATCCCCGGCGCTGTGGTGCTCACGAGCTCCGGCACGGTGGAGGTGCGGACCGGAACGCTCAACCTGGCCGGCGGTGGCAGCAGCACCGGCCGCTTCGAGGTCGCCTCCGGGGCGCTCCTGCTGTTCTCCAGCAGCTACATCCTCGACGCGGGCGCCTCTCTCGGCGGCGAGGGTTTGACGCGGCAGACCGGCGGAGCCCTGACGATCACAGGCGAGCTGAGCGCGCGGAGCTTCGAGTTGGCCGGCGGCAATCTGACCGGAGGCGGCACGTTCACTCCGGCCACCCTGAGCTGGACGGGTGGCAGCATGAACGGCGCGGGCACCACGCTGATCGCTGCGAGCGCCGTTCTCACGATCAGCGGCAACAACTCCAAATCTTTGGGCGGCCGCAAGCTGATCAATGCCGGTACGGCCACCTGGACGGGGGCCGGTGGCTTCTCCCTCGACAGCGGCGGCACGATCTTCAACCAGGCCGGAGCGCTCTTCGAAGCCGCGAACGACAGCGGCTTCTTCTACAACGGAGGGGCCGCGGCGTTCGTCAACGCCGGCACGTTCCGCAAGTCGGCCGGCACCGGGACCACCACGGTCGGGGGCGGAGTGGTGTTCGACAATCCCGGCGTCGTGGAGATCCGGACCGGAACCTTCCTCGTAGGTGGCGGCGGGACCGGAGCCGGCCGCTTCGTGGTCGCCGCCGGGGCGAGCCTGGTGCTCTCGAACAACTACATCCTCGACGCCGGTGCGGCTCTCGCCGGTCCGGGCCTGACCCGGCAAGCTGGGGGGACGCTCACGGTCAACGGCGAGGTGACCGCCGAGAGCCTCGAGCTGAATACCAACCTGTCAGGCCCCGGCAACCTCCTCCTCCCGGCCGGCGCGACCGCGACCTGGCTGGGGGGAGGACTGAACGGTCCGGGCACCGTTACGATCTCCCCGGGAGCCACGTTCCTCTTGAGCGGCGCCAACACCAAGTTCCTCAACGGGCGCAGGCTGGTCAACGCGGGCACGCTCTCCTGGACGGGCGCCGGCGGCGTGTTGATCGGCAGCGGCAGCGTCATCGAGAACCAGGCCGGGGGACTCTTCGAGGCCGCGAACGACAGCAGCTTCAGCTATAACGGCGGCTCTCCCACCGTCCTCAACGCCGGCACGTTCCGCAAGTCCGGCGGCACCGGGGCCACCACGTTCGCGAGCGGCGTGGTGTTCACGAGCTCCGGCACGGTCGAGGTACGGACCGGAACGCTGGGCCTGGACGGCATTTTCACCAACTTCTCCAGCCCCACGTCGACACTCACCGGCGGGACCTATGTCGTCAACGGGACTCTGCGGTTCACCAATGCCCGAATCGTGACCAATACCGCGGCGATCGTGCTCGACGGCCCCGGCGCGCGGATCGTCAACCAGTCGAGCGCCGACGCCCTGGCGGGATTGCACAGCAACACCGCGACGGGCAGCTTCACGATCCGCAACAGCTGCAATTTCACAGCGAGCGCGTCCTTCACCAACGCCGGCCAGGTGGTGATCGGCACCGGCAGCGCTCTCACGGCCGGCCTGCTCTACGTCCAGACCGGCGGCTCGACCCGCCTCGATGGTGGCGTGCTCGTCGCCATGGGCCTGAACGAAAGCTTCGACAACGAGAACAACGGAGCAGGTCTCCTCAACTTCGCCAATTTCACTCAATGGAACGTTACCCGCGGGAGCGTGGACCTCATCGGGACCAACTTCTTCGACTCCTACCCCGGCCACGGCCTCTACGTCGACCTCGACGGCACGACGTCGAGCGGCGGCCGGCTGGAATCGAAGGCAATCTTCCAGCTCGCGCCGGGCACCTACACGCTGAGCTTCAACCTGGGCAACAACACCACGGGAGGCGCGACCAACACCGTCCGGGTGACGCTGGGGAGCGTCTATGACGAGACCTTCACCCGCACCGGCGCCATTCCGTACGAGACCGTCACGCGAACGATCACGGTGACGGAACCCGCGTCCGGCCGGCTGATTTTCGATCAGTCCGGCGGCGACAACGGCGGATTGATCCTCGACAACGTAAAGCTCTCCGCCGCGGGCACGGTCGACCTCCAGGCCGGTACGCTCTCGGGCTCGGGAACGGTCAACGGCAACGTTCTGAACGCCGGCCGGATTGCGCCGGGCGACGGTCCCGGTCTCCTCTCGATCAACGGGAGCTACACCCAGACTGCGACGGGCTCGCTCGAGATCCAGCTCGGCGGCGTTGCCGTGGGCACCCAGTACGATCGGCTCGAAGTCTCCAGCCTGGCGAGCCTCGCCGGAGCGTTGAAGGTCAGCCTTCTCGACAGCTTCCGGCCGCTCGCGGGCGATACCTTCAAGATCGTGACGTTCGGCTCCCGGCAAGGTGATTTCACTGTTTTCGAGGGGCTGAACCTGGGTGATCGCCAGAGCTTACGGGCGGCCTATGAGCCGCAGGACCTTCTCCTCACCGGCATCATGGCCGGGATCCGCGTCGGCCGGACCGCGCGCCTGCTCACCTCCGAGACGGGCGGCGCGGATCAGATTGCTCTCGCCTTGGCCACGCAGCCGAAATCCGGCGTGACTCTCGCGCTGTCCTCCAGCGATCCCGGAGAGGGCGCGGTCGCGCCGTCGAGCGTCACGTTTACTCCCGCGAATTGGGACACCCCCCAGACCGTGACGGTGACCGGGGTGGATGATGCGGCCGTCGACGGCGACGTGGCATATTCGATCGTTCTGGCTCCCGCTGCGAGCTCCGACACCGACTACGACGGCCTCGATGCGGACGACGTTCCGGCCGAAAACGTCGACAACGATTTCCTCGACCTGCAGGTCGCCAATCTGCGCGTGGAGCCGGCGACCGGCCTGCGTTCGGGATCGAGCCTGGTGATCCGCTGGGAGGTGCGGGACAGCGGGAACACCGCGGTGACGGATTCCTTTGCGGATCAGGTGGTGGTGCGGAACCTGACGACGGGAGAGACGCTCGCGACGACGAATGTTCCCTACGACGTGGCCGCGAGCGGAGCGATCCCGGCGAATGAATCCCGGCCGCGATTGCTCGCTTTTATTCTTCCCGAGGGACCGAGCGGCGCCGGCCAGATCGAGATCGCCGTGACCACCGACGTCGACGGCGAGATCGTCGAGCACGCCCCCGGCGTCGAGGCCGAGGACAACAACAGCGCCCGCGTGACGGTCGCCTCGGCCCTGGCCGCGCCTGACCTCCGGGTGAGCGGCCTTGCGATCGAGCCGGCCTCTGGTCTCCGGTCGGGGAACAGTCTGCTGGTCCGCTGGAACGATGAGAATACCGGGGTGCTCGCCACCAGCCGGCCGTGGTCGGACCAGGTGGTCCTCCGCAATACCACGACGGGCGAGACCCTGGCCACCGCGAGCGTCCCGTCCGACGGTTCCGTGGCGGCCGGCGGCTCGGCGTCACGGCAGCTCGCCCTGACCCTTCCCGAGGGACCGCGCGGCGCCGGCACGATGCAGATCGAGGTGCGGACCGACACCGCCGATCAGATTTCCGAGGCCAATCCGGACGGCACCGCGGAAACCAACAACTCCGCCACCCTGGCGTTCGCATCGACCCTTGCTCCGTATCCCGACCTCCAGGTGACGAATCTGGCCGTCGAGCCCGCGGCGGGCCTGAAGTCGGGGGACAGCCTGGCTGTGACCTGGGAGGACGCCAACACCGGCGACGGCGCCCCGAAGACCGCTTGGAGCGACCGTGTCGTGGTGAAGAACCTCACGACCGGCGAGACGTTGGCGACCGCCACGGTCTCCTCGTCCGGCCCGCGGCGGCTCGAGACGGCCCTGCCCGAGGGCGCCCGCGGCGTCGGCCGCATCGAGATCACGGTGACGGCGGACGCCGCGAACGAGGTCTTCGAGCTCAACGAGACCGACAACACGGCCGCCCTGACCGTCGATTCCGTTCTCGCTCCGTACCCGGATCTCGCGGTCTCGGACGTGCGGGCGCCCGGGCTGACGATCGGCGATCCGGCATCAGTGACTGTCTCCTGGTCCGTCACCAACCGCGGCACCGGCCCCGGCACGGTCGGGAGCTGGCGCGACGAGGTCGTGGCCGCGGGCAATGGGGCGGACGTCGTTCTGGCCCGTTTCGATCACACCGGCCTGCTCGCGGTGGGCGAGAGTTACACGCGCAGCGAGACCTTCCTGCTGCCTCCGGCGTTCCAGGGCCGGTATCGCCTCGTCGTGCGCACCGACGCAGCGGGCGCGGTGTTCGAAAACGGCTCGGAAGCGAACAACGCGGCCGAAGCGGCCCAGCCGTTCGACGTCGTGCGCGTTCCCTACGCGGACCTGGTGGTCTCGGATGTGAGCGCTCCCGAGGCGGGAAGCAGCGGCCAGACGCTCGCCGTCGCCTGGACGGTCGCCAACCGGGGTATCGGCATCACCGACCCGGGCCGGTGGAGCGACACGGTCCAGCTGGCGAGCGATCCGGCGGGCCGGACGATCGTGACGACGCTGGGGAGCTTCGGCCACAACGGCGCTCTGGCCATCGACGGCAGCTACGAGCGCTCGGTCGAGGTGGCGCTGCCCGACGGACTGAGCGGCACGTTCTATGTCGCTGTCTCCACGGGCGGGCCGTTCGAGTTTCTCTACACCGGTAACAACAGCGCTGTCTCGGGTCCGGTGACGGTGGCGTTGAGCCCGTCTCCCGACCTGCGGGTGAGCGACATCGCGGCGCCCATCGAGGCGGTCTCGGGCGACCGGATCGACGTCACCTGGACGGTCAAGAACGACGGCACCGGCACGGCCGCGGGCTCGTGGCTCGATTCCGTGGTGTTGCGCGAGACCGGCAGCGGAAATGTGATCAATCTCGGATCGTTCCGCGCCACCGCGCCGCTCGATCCAGGCAAATTCACGGCGCGCACCGAGCAATTCACCCTTCCGGCGGACACCGAGGGGCTCTTCCGCGTGGAGGTGACGACCAACGCCGACCGCTCACTCTACGAGCGTGACGCCACCGGCAACGACACCACCCTGGACGACCAGACGCTGCGCATCTCTCTCCTGCCGCAACCCGACCTCCAGGTGCGGGAGGTGAGCGCTCCCACGAAGGTCCAGGCCGGCGGCACGGCCGCGGTGGACTTCACGGTGATCAATCAGGGGACGAGCGCGACGTCCTCGCGCTGGACCGACCGCGTCGTCCTTTCGCTCGACGACAAGCTGAGCGGAGACGATCTCACGGTCGCGAGCCTCGACAATCTCTCGTCCCTCGCTCCGGGCGAGAGCTACCGCAGCCGGACGGGGAGCTTCGTGGTCCCCAGCCGCTACCGCGGCGCGGCCTTCTTCATCGTGCAGACCGACAGCGGCAATTCGGTCGGTGAGCTCCGCCACGAGGACAACAACCTTTTCGTGGCGCCCGTCCAGGTTGCGCCGCTGCCTCCCGCGGACCTGGTGGCGAGCGGCGTAGTGGCGCCGGCGCAGAGCCTCGCCGGCTCTTCGATCGAGGTGCGCTACACGGTGACCAACCGCGGCGTGGGCGCGACCAACGCGTCCGACTGGACCGATGCGGTCTGGCTGGCGCGCGACCGGAAGCGACCCGATCCGCGCAAGGGCGACGTCCTCCTCGGACGTTTCCCGCACAACGGCACGCTGGAGGTGAACGAAGGCTACGATCAGACCGTCACCGTCACCCTGCCGCGGGGCGTGACCGGTCAGTTTTTCATCACGCCGCAGACCGATGCCTTCGGCGGCGTGCTCGAAGACACGCTGAGCAGTAACCTCAATCCGGACGATCCGAACGAGCTCGACAACAACAATTACAAGGCGCGCGGCATCACGGTGCTGGGTGAGCCTCCGCCGGACCTGGTGGTGACCGCGGTGGTGCCAGAGCTGACGGGCCGCGGCGGCGAGCCGTTCACCGTCCGTTGGGCGGTCCGGAACGAGGGGACGAACGGCACGGGCGACGTGGCCTGGCTGGACCGCGTCTATCTCTCCGACGCCCCGGCCCTGGGGACCCCGGGCGCCCGCCAGATCCTGCTCGGCGCGGTCCTGCACGCGGGCGGCCTCGGTGTCGGCCAGGGCTACACGGAGGAGCGGACGTTCCAGCTCTCGCCGGCGGCGGCCGGTCGCTTCGTGATCGTCGAGACGAACGGCCGGGACGTCTTCCAGGGCGCGGCCGGAGCGAACGAAGGGCCGTTCACGACGAACAACGTCCTGTCCTCCGCGACCTCGGTTACCACCACCGCGGCGGACCTGCGGGTCACCTCGGTTCAGACGGCGCCGCAGAGCTTCTCCGGCGAGAAAACGACGGTGCGGTGGACGGTCGAGAACGTGGGCTCTCCGATCTGGCCGGGCACGCGCTTCTGGATGGACGACGTCTATCTCTCACCGGACGCGACGTTCCTGCCGGGCCGGGCGACTAGGCTGGGCAGCTTCGCGCATGCCGCGGCCGACTTCTCCACCCAGAGCCAGGAGGTGACGCTCCCCAAGGGCCTCGGCGGCACCTTCTACATCCACGTGATCGCCGACCCGGAGCCGCGGACCTCTCCGGCGTCCGAAGCCAACGTCGGGAGCCTCGACTTCTACGCCAGCCGGGTCTACGAAGGAGAGGGACCCGACGAGCAGAACCTCGGCTCGGCGTCCATCCCCGTGACCTATCGCGAGCCCGACCTGCGGGTCACCGACCTGCGGCTCTCCACGGCGTCGCCGCACGCCGGTGAGACCTTGCGCGTCACCTGGACGGTCAGGAACGCCGGCAACCGCGACACGCGCGAAGGCTCCTGGGTCGACCGGGTCTACCTGTCGCGCGATCGCTCGCTCGACGACGGCGATACCGTGATCGGTCAGAGCGGGTCGAGCTCGATCCTCGCGGCCGGCGAGCCTTATACCGCGTCGCTCCAGGTCCGCATCCCCGACGGCATCGAGGGCGCCTACTCGATCCTGGTGTTCACCGATTCCAACTTCCCGGAGCTCGCGGACCTGCCCGTGGGCCGGGTGCCGGAGTTCCAGGGCGAGGGGAACAACATCACCGCCGTTCCATTGACTGTTCTCCGCACCCTGCCGCCCGATCTGCAGGTGGCCGCCGTGACGATCCCTGAGCGGGTCACCGCCGGCCAGTCGTTCGCTCTGACCTATCGGATTTCCAACGCCGGCCCGGGGGAGACGGCGCCGACCGGATTCGATCAGTTCGGCTCGCCGGTCTACCAGTGGGAGGACCTGTATTACCTGTCGCGCGATGCGTCGCTCGACCTCCAGAGCGATCGCTTCGTGGGCTCCGAGCGCCATGCGGGGCGGCTGGCGCCCGGCGAGAGCTATACGTCGACCCAGAGCCTCAAGGCGCCGCGCGATCTGCAGGGCGCGTTCTACGTCTTCGTGATCACCGATCCGGCGCGGACCGACCGGCCGCGCGGTGCGATCTTCGAAGCGGGCAACGAGCGCAACAACGCCGCGCCCGGCCCGCAGCCGATCCTGATCGAGCTGCCGCCGCCCGCGGACCTCCAGGTCGAGGCGGTCCGCGGCTCCGCGTCGGCAGAGGCGGGGGAGCCGGTCCACGTCGAGTGGACGGTCGCCAACCGCGGCGCCAACCAGGCCGGCGGAACCTGGACGGACACCGTCTATCTGTCGCGGGACGCGCTCTTCGATCCCGAGGACCGGGTGATTGGACGGCTGGCGCGTCCCAAGGCGCTCCAGCCCGGCGAGCACTACGACGCGAAGCTCGACGCCGTGCTGCCGGCCGCGACACCCGGGCAGTACCGGTTCCTGGTGCGCGCCGACGTGTTCAACGAGGTCTACGAGGGCGCCGACGAGGGGAACAACCGCACGGCGTCGGCGGATGCGCTCACCGTCTCGGCTCCCGAGCTGCGCCTCGGCGTGCCCACCCCGGCGGCGTTGAGCGCCGGCCAGGAGCGGCTGTACCAGATCACCGTCGGGCTCGACCAGACGCTCGTCGTGAAGCTCACCACCGAGGCGCGCGACGCCTCCAACGAGGTGTTCGTCCGCTACGGCGAGGCGCCGACCGGCTTCCAGTTCGACGCCATGTATCAGGGCGCGCTGATGGCCGACCAGACGGCGGTGGTGCCGCGCACCCAGGCCGGCACCTACTTCGTCCTCGTCCGCGGCCAGTCGGAGCCCGCCGCCGGCACGCCGGTGACGCTCCTCGTCGACCTCCTGCCGTTCCAGATCGACGACGTCCTGGCGGACCAGGGAGGCGACGCCCGCTATGTGACCGCCACGATCACCGGCGCGCAGTTCTCGCCGCAGGCGCTGGTCAAGCTGGTCCGGCCGGGGTTCGCCGAATACGAGCCGGTCCGCTACCGGGTGGTGGACAGCACGCGCATCGTCGCGCTGTTCGATCTGCGCGGGGCGCCGCACGGCCTGTACGACGTCAAAGTGATCAATCCCGGCGGGCAGACGGCGATCGTCCCCTACCGCTATCTGGTCGAGCGGGCCCTGGAGCCCGACGCGGCCGTGGGTTTGGGCGGCGCGCGGGTGATCGCGCCGGGGAAGGCGGAGATCTACGGCTTCTCGCTCCAGAGCCTGACCAACGTGGACATGCCGTACGTGCACTTCCAGTACGGCATCCCCGAGCTGGGGACGAACCCGGAGGTCTTCGGCCTCAAGTACCTCGCCTTCAGCACCAACCTGCGGGGCGAGCCGCGGGTGGCAAACGTGCCGTGGGCGGACCTCGACGCGGCGGTCGACCGCGACGGCGAGATCCTCGCGCCGGGCTATGCGCTCGACCTCGCCAGCCGGGGCTTCGCGGGCTTGAGCTTCACGGCCCACACCTATCCCGGCCTGAACGAGGTCGTCGACCGCGAGCTGGAGCCGCTCAAGCAGGCGCTCGCGAGTTTCTACCCGGGCCTCGCCGGCAGCAGTCTTCTGGACGACCCCGGCGCGCTCGACGCGAAGTTCCCGGGGATCAAGGCCGCGCTCGACAGCGCGATCCTGCCGCTCGACACCAAGGACCCCTGCCTGATCGCGTTCCGCTTCCACATCCTCGCTTCGGCCACGCCGCTGACCCGCGACGAATTCATCGCCCAGCAGAAGGACGAGGCGGAGCGGCTGCGCCTGAGGATCCTCGCCGACCCGGCGGCTTCGCGGTCGCTGGTCCTCCTGGCCGCCGACGCCGGCTCCTGGACCGGGCTCTATCTCACCGCGCTGGAGCAGGCGGGCCTGCTGCGGCCGGAAGACCAGGCGCCCGAGGTGCGCGAGAACCCGCAACTGGTGAGCCTGATGGCCACCCTCGCGGCCGGCATCCAGGCGGGTCCGGCGGGCGAGGAGATCCGCACGACGGGCGACCTCGCGCCGTTCTTCGCGCAGGTCCACGCCTGGTACGGCGACGATCCGGCGCACACCGGCCAGCGGCTGCCGCCGGCCGCCGAGGCGTTCGACCTGGGGCTCTCGCACCGCACCCGCACCGAGGCCTTCAACGTCTTCGTGCCGTTCGCCAACAAGCTCGGCAAGTGCCTGCTGGGCGATCCGGGCCTGATCGGCGTCGAGCCGCCGGATCTCGCGCGCTTCTTCGGCACGGCGGGAGCCCTGGGCCGGCACGCCACGCTCACCGGCCCGGCGGCGTTCGGCGACCGGCAATTCCTGCCGCTCGGCCAGCCGCTGCCCTACACCGTGCAGCTCGAGAACGCGCCCGGCGCGCCCGCCGCGGTCGGCGAGGTGCGCGTCGTGACAGAGCTCGACGCCGACCTCGATCCGCGTACCTTCCGTCTCGGCGACCTGCGGCTGGGCGACCTGCAAGTCCATATTCCGGCCGGGATGGGCGCCTTCCAGGGCGACTTCGACTTCCGCCGGCGCAAGGGGTTCATCCTGCGCGTCAGCGCCGGGCTGGACCTCCAGTCGAACATCGCCACCTGGCTGCTGCAGGCAATCGACCCCGAAACGGGAGAGGTCCTGCAGGATCCCGCGCGGGGGCTGCTGCCGCCGAACAACGCGCAGGGGGCGGGGAGCGGCTTCGTGACCTGGACCGTGCTGCCGAAGCCCGGGCTCGCGACCGGTACGGTGGTGAGCGCCCAGGCGCGGGTGCTGTTCAATACGCTGCCGCCCGAGGACACCCTGCGCATCGACCAGATGATCGACGGCGTGGCGCCCACCACGACGCTGACCTCCAGGCCTGTCGCGGCCGGAGAGGCGGACTACCAGGTCGACTGGAGCGCGCAGGACGATGCGGCTGGCTCCGGCGTGCAGAGCGTGACCGTGTACGCGGCGGAGGATGGCGGCGACTTCACGATCTGGCGCAGCCGGACGACCGAGACGTCCGGCGTCTACCAGGGCCGCGCCGGCCACACCTATGAATTCCTGGCGCTCGCGACCGACAATGCCGGCAACCGCGAGGCGCCGCCGTCCGGCGTCCTGGCGCCCGACGACGGCGGACGGCCGAACCTGGGAGTCCTGCCGGCGGTCGGGGAGACGACGCCGCCCGATCTCGGGCCCGCCCCCGCGCCATCGGGACCGGCGACGAATCCGCTGTTCGTCGAAGCCCGAAAGGGCGTTCCGGGGGTCCGGCCCGCCACCCGGGTGGCCGAATTCCAGAAGGTCCTGCGGCCGTTCTCCGCGCGGGCTTTCGCCACCGGGATCGGGCAGAGTCATGCGGACATCGGGCCGATGGCGATCCTCGTCCTGCCGGACCGCACGGTCCTGGCGAGCGGCGGGCCGGGTCGCAACCAGCTCTTCCGCTTCTCCGGAGAGGGCGGAGACGCCGGGACGCCCCTGGCGACGCTGCTCGAGCCAATCTTCGATCTCGCGCTGGGCGCCGACGGCTCGCTCTGGGCGGCCACGGGCGGCGGTCCGCTGCTCCAGCTCGACCCTGCGACCGGCGCGGTCCTCGGCCGGTTCGGCGACCGGATCACCCAGAGCCTGGCCGTCCAGCCGGGCACCGGCAGGATCTTCGTCTCCTCGGGCGGCGGCATCGAGGTGTTCGATCCCGCGGCGCGCACGTTCCGCCACTTCAGCGACGTGCGGGTGGGCAACCTCGCTTTCGCGCCGGACGGCTCGCTCTGGGCCGCGGTCTGGCCGCAACGGGGCGCGGTGGTGCGCTTCGATCCGGCGGCGCGCAACCCGAGGCCGGAGCTCGAGCTGCGTTTCGACTCGGCCGTAGATTCCCTGGCCTTCGGCGCGGACGGCACGCGGCTCGAAGGGCTGCTGTTCATCTCCAACAACGACTCCAACGGGGGACCGCGCAACGCCCGGGGCAGCGATCTCGTGATGGTCGATCTCGCGACCCTGGAGCGCGTGAGCGTGGCCACGGGCGGCACGCGCGGCGACATCGTCCGCACGACGCCGGACGGCCGGCTGCTGATCAGCCAGTCGCACCAGATCGACGTCTTGAATCCGCTCGTCGCGCCGCGCGTCGCCGCCACCAACCCGCCGCCGGACGCGTTCGCGGCCCTGCCGCTCGGCAGCGTCAGCGTCACGTTCGATCAGGACCTATCGATCGAGAAGGCGGAGAGCGCGGAGAGCTATCAATTGACGGGCGAGGCTTCGGGACCGGTCGCAATTCAATCGATCAGTTATGACCCGGCCAGCCGCACCGCGCAGCTGATCTTCGACGCCCTGTCCACCGACCGCTACACGCTGACCGTCACCACGGCGATCCAGAGCGCCGAGGGGCTCGATCTCGAAACGCCGTACACGGGCCGGTTCACGACGATCACCGACCTCTCACAATTCGTCACCTTCGACTTCTCGCACGCCCGCCTGCTGCGAAGAGAGGAGACCGTCTCCTATGACGTGAAGATCACCAACACCGGCACCAACAGCCTCCTGCTGCCGGTGCTCTTGACGCTCACTCCCGAGCAGCGCTTCACCGGCGAGCCTCTGCTGATCGATCTGAGCGGAAACGTGCCGGGCGGCCTGCTGCGGCCGGGCGAATCGACGACCGGCCGCACGGTCACGGTCCGCGATCCCGGCGCGGCGCGGGTGGCGTTCGATCCGAGCGTCACGGCCGCGACGGCGCCGAACGCCTCGCCGGTCTTCGACAGCCGGCCGGTCACCCAGGCCACGGCCGGCCAGCCCTGGGTCTACCAGGCGCAGGCGCACGATCCGGACGGCGGCACGGCGCTCGGCTATCTCCTCTACCGCGCGCCGGCCGGCATGCAGGTGGACGCCGCGACCGGCCTCCTCACCTGGTCGCCTTCCGCGGCGAGCCCGGAGATCGCCCCGGTCGTGTTGCAGGTCTACGACGGGCGCGGCGGCCACGCCACCCAGCAGTTCACGGTGCAGGTGGCGGGCGGCAACCGCGCGCCGGAGCTCGCCGACCTTCCCGCCCAGATCGAAGGCCAGGAGGGCGAGCCACTGGAGATCGCGCTCGCGGCGACCGACCCGGAAGGCGACCGCTTGGTGGCCGTCGCCGACAACCTGCCGCCGGGCGCAGTCTTCGAGCAGCAGGTGCTGCGCTGGACGCCGGGTGAGCAGGCGGCCGGCACCTACCCCGGCGTGCGCTTCACGGTCAGCGACAGGGTCAACGAGGTGACCCGGACGACCACGCTGCTGATCGCGCCCACGAACCAGGCGCCCACCCTCCTGCGCCCGGCCGACCGCACGGTGCGCGAGGGCGAGACCGTGCGCCTCCGCCTCGTCGCCGCGGACCCCGAGGGCGATCCGCTGACCTTCGCGAGCGACCTCCTGCCGGGCGGCGCGTTCCTCGATCCGCACACGGGTCAATTCGAGTGGACGCCCGGCTTCTTCCAGCACGGCGTGTTCGAGGTGCCGCTCTCGGTCTCCGACGGCGAGCTCACCACCACGGTCACGGCGACCTTGACCGTGCTCAACGTCAACGCGGCTCCGGTGTTCGACGACCTCGGCCGCTTCGAGACGCGCGAAGGGCAGCCGGTCAGCTTCCGCGTCCGCGCCCTCGATCCCGACAACCCCGCCTTCGTGCCGCCGGAACGCAAGGAGGACGGCACGCTCACCGACCTGGAGGGCAGCCCGGCGACGGTGACCTACCGGGCCGGCGGGGTGCCTGCCGGAGCCGCGTTCGATCCGGAGACCCTGGTCTTCACCTGGTCACCGGGATTCACCGCCGCCGGCTCCTATCCCTTGATCTTTACGGCCACCGACGACGGCGACGGCACGGGGACGCCGCGGAGCGCCACGGCCACGGTGGACCTCGAGGTGCTAGACGCCAACCGTCCGCCGGTCTTGACGGACATTGCCAATCAATCCGTCGAGCGCGGCGCCACGCTCGACGTGATCGTCCGCGCCACCGATCCGGACGGCGATCTGCTCACCCTCAAGGCGCTCGGGCTGCCGCGGTTCGGCACCTTCACCGACCGCGGCGATGGTAGCGGCCTCTTCCGCTTCACGCCGGGCGCGGGCGACCGCGGCAACTACACGCTCACGGTGCGGGCTTCAGATGAAGCGCTCACGGTCGAAAAAGGTTTCGTTCTGACGGTGAGCGCCCTCAACGAGCCGCCGCGCCTGGAGAGGATCGGCGACAAGGTGGCCGTGTTCGGCCAGCCGCTCACGTTCACCATCACGGCCAGCGACCCGGATCAGGAGCCGCTGACCTTCCGGGCCGACGGCCTGCCTCCAGGCGCCACGCTCACCCCGGGCACCGTCTACGGCACGGCGACGTTCGCGTGGGCTCCGTCCGCATCCGATGCCGGCGTCTATGGCATCACCTTCCGGGTCGCGGACGCCCGCGAGGAGGACCGGCAGGCCATCCGCCTCGTCGTCCGCGAGACGAACGGCGCGCCCGTTCTCTCCCCGCCCGGCATGGTGAGCGCGGCCGAGGGCCAGCCGCTGACCGTCACCCTGGCGGCGAGCGATCCGGACGGCGATCCGCTGCTCTTCGCAGCGTTCAACCTCCCGCCCGGAGCCACCCTGGACGCGGCACAGGGCGTGCTGCGCTGGACGCCCAACCTCTTCCAGGCCGGCAGCTATCCGGGCATCGTGGTGTCGGTGACGGACGGCCAGCGGACCGCTGCGCAGAGCTTCGCGATCGAGGTCGCGAGCACCAACCAGACGCCGGTCCTCCAGCCGCTCTCCCCGCAGTCGGGCCGCGAAGGTGCACCCTTCCAGCTGGCGTTCTCGGCGAGCGATCCGGACGGCGATCTCCTGACCTTCGGCGCGATCGCACCGCTTCCTTCGGGAGCCCGGCTCGACGCGCGGACCGGGAAGCTCCAGTGGACCCCGGACTTCACGCAGGCCGGCGACTACACTCTGCGCTTCGAGGTCCGCGATTCCGCGGGTCTGAGCGCCGAGACCGGCGTCACCCTGCGGATCGCCAACGTGAACCGGCCGCCGGAGCTCCAGGTCTCCAACCAGGGCGCCGTGGTGGGCCTGCCGCTGCGGTTCGCCGTCCAGGCGAGCGATCCGGACGCCGGCACGGCGCTGACCTACATGGCCACCGGCCTGCCCGAGGGGGCGACCCTCGACGCGCGGGGCGGCGAGGTCGCGTGGACCCCGGGCCCGGGCCAGGCGGGCGACTACGTCGTCACCTTCGCGGTCTCCGACGGCGAGGCCGTGACCCGCAAATCCGCCCTCCTCCGTGCCACTGCGGCGCCCGAGGCTCCCCGGGTGACGATCGAGCTGACCCCGAGCTTCCCCGCGGTCCCGGGTCAATCGGTGAGCATCCATGTGATCGCCTCCAGCGTGTCGGACATCGCCGAGATCACGGCGCGGATCGACGGACAAAACCTTTCTTTGACGGACGGCCGCGCGGTCTACGTCCCGTCCGCCCCGGGCCGGTCTCTCGTCGAGGCCACGGCCAAGGACGTGAACGGCTTCGTCGGCCAAACCAGCGCCGTGCTCGAGGTGCGCGATCCGGAGGACGTGGACGCGCCCGTCGTGTCCCTCGATTCCACGCTCACCGGCTCCGTCGCCGACCTCGACCTCGACACCTGGGTGCTGGAGATCGCCCGTGCCGGTTCCGAAACATTTTCAGAGATCGCCCGCGGCGACGCTCCCATCAGTGGCCGGCTCGCCAACCTGGGGGACTTGGAGAATGGTTTCTATCGCCTCCGCCTGACCGCCACGGACCGCGGCGGGCGCACCAGCCGGACCGAGACGGTCGTCGAGATCAATACGTCCACGAAGCCGGCGCAATACCGGCGCTCCGAGACCGACCTCACGGTCTCGCTGGACGGCTCGCAACTCGATCTCGTCCGCGCCCACGACTCGCTGGCGCGGGATCAGTCGCGGAGCTTCGGCTTCGGTTGGCGCTCGGCGAACCGTGACACCGACCTCCAGACCGGCGTCCCTCCGGATGAGCCGTTCCGCTTCGGCACACGGGTCTACCTGACCCTGCCCGACGGCCGGCGGGCGGGCTTCACGTTCGCGCCCGAGCGGCGCGAGCTGCCGGGTCTGATCTATTACACGCCCGCCTGGCGCGGCGATCCGGGCGTGGAGCATCGGCTCGATTCCGCGCCCACCCTGCTCGCCGCCGGAGGGCAGCGCCTCTACGACCTGCGCACTGCCCGGCCCTATCGCCCGGAGACCTGGACGCTCACCGCTCCCGACGGCACCGTGGACCGGCTCGACGGGACCGGCACGGTGACGCAGGAGATCCTCCCCAACGGCACCCGGCTCTTCTTCGCTGGCAGCGGGATCGCCACGCCGGCCGGGGACACGGTCCGCTTCACGCCCGACGCCGCGGGCCGGCTCGCCGCGGTGACGGCTCCCGACGGCACGACCGTCCTCTACACCTATGACGCGCAAGGCAATCTGACCGCGGCACGCAACCTGGCCACCGCGCAGTCGCAGCGCTACGGCACCTCCGAGGAGGCCGCGCACCGTCTCGACATCGTGGTGGCGCCGCCCTCCGGCTCCGTCGTGCGCTACGGACCCGAGCCGGAGGTCCTGCCCCTCACCTCCGACCTGGGGAGCGCTCACCGGTTCCTCGCCGCGCCACGCTTGGAGAGCCTCGCGTCGGGAGAGACCGACCGCTTCGCCTTCTCGCTGCGCCTGTCGGAGCTCAACGCCACCGCCAAGGGCGAGGTCATCCTCGGAGTCGCAGTCCTGGCTTCCTCCTTCCGGCCGGCCCTTCCGGTCATCCCGGGCGTCACCCCGCTCCTCACCCGGAGCGGAGATCGGAGCGCCACGGCCCTGTTCGCCCTCCGGCGCGACGGCCTGAAGCTCCTGGAGGTTTCCGCAGCCGAGGGCTCGGGCGACTACACGCTGGAGCTCTGGGTGCCGGGCGACGTCAACCTCGACGGCAAGGTGGACGGCCGCGACAGCGAGCTGCTCGGCCAGGCCGACACCGACCGCGACGGCAAGGTCGACGTCGCCGACCTCCAGCTTCTGGGCGCCAACTTCGGCTTCGCCGCCAACCTGCCGCCGGTGGCCACCGCCGGCCAGGCATTGACCCACGTCGACCTCCCGGTCCGCTTCGACCTGGCCCGCCTCGCCACCGATCCCGAGGACGATCCGCTCTCCTTCCGGGTGATCGGGGCGGAGCACGGCACGGCGCGCGTCAACCCCGACGGCCGCTCGGCGACCTTCACCCCCGATCCGGGCTACAGCGGTCCGGCGGCCGTCCGCTTCCAGGCGGACGACGGCTACGAGGCCTCGGCACCCGCCGCGGTGGCCGTGACGGTCAGCGCCGCCCCTCTGGTGCGCCTCGACATCAAGCCGCGCGCCGCCCTGATCGGTCCGGGCCAGAACGTGAAGCTCACCGCGACCGGCGACTTCGCGGACCAGAAGGACGTCGATCTGCCCGCCGCATACCTGACCCTGGCCTCCACCCATCCCGAGGTGGCGGTCGTCACCGCCGCCGGCCGGGTCCGGGGTGCCGGAAACGGTGCGACGGTCCTCGTGCTTTCCCGCGGGCCGGTCCAGGCCGCGACCGTGCTCAACGTGGGCGACACGAGCGATCCGGTGTTGCCCTCCATCTTCACCGGTCTCCAGGTCTACCCGGCGGCCACGGCGCTCGCCAGCCCCGGCGGCACACGGCAGCTGCGGGTGAGCCTCGACGGCGAGACCGATCTCACCGCCGCGGACATGAGCACGGTGTACATCTCGGGCCGCCGCGATCTGCTGTCCGTCAGTCCCGACGGGCTGATGACCGCCCTGGCTCCCGGCGATATGTCGGTCACGGTGATCAGCCGTGGCCAGGAGCTGGTCCTTCCGGTGCACATCGAGGCCCCGCGCTCCGGCCCAACCACGCTGAGACCGGACGGCGGAGTCGTGCGCGCTGCCAACGGCGCCGTGCTCGGCGTCCCGCCGGGAGCCCTGGCCGCCGACACCGCCGTCCGCTTCGAGCCGCTCGATGCGGGCGACCTGCCGGCGCCTCTCCCGCTCCCCTTCACCTATGTGGCGGGGTTCCATCTGGAGGTGGGAGAGACCGCCGCGCGGCAGCCGCTGCAGCTGGCGGTCCCCGTCCCCGCGGGAACGCCGGTGGGGAGCCGTGTCTACTTCTTCCGTTATGGATCGGTTCCCGACGAGACCGGCCGCGAGAGGCTGAGCCTGTTCCAGGACGACACCGGCGTCGTCGGCCCGGACGGCATCGCGCGGACCGCATCGCCCCCGTGGCCCGGCATCCTCAAGTCCGGAGACTACGCTGTCGCGACGGCCGACCCATCCCTGGTGACCGAGCTCCAGGTCGACATCGACCTCGCCCGGCCGGTCGAGGAGTCGGATCTGGAAGGGTTGATCGTTGCCGCGCCCGTGGCGGCGCCGCCAGCGCTGGCGGCGCCTCTCGCAGGCTCTTTCGCAGGTACACCCGAATCCGGCCTCCTCGGAAACCAGGTCATCGAGCTGATCACGGTGCCGACCGATCTCGGGCCGATCTCCGTAGGCGTCGCGGTGGTGACCTTCGCCGGCGTGCCGCTTCCGGGGACGATCCATCTCCATCTCGCCTACGTGGTGCCGAAGACCGTCCAAAACATCGAGATGATTCAGATCCGGCAGGCAGGCCTCCCCGTGGTCACGACAGCCGGCGTGCAGATCGATCCCGGAGCGGTCACCCAGGTTACAGTAAACGTGATCAATGATCGGCCGCCGATCAGCGACGTCCGCTTTGCGCCGCAAATCGACAGCGCGCGTCTCCTCATCGCGTCGCCGGAAGGCGGCAAGCCTCAGCCGATCCTGTCACTCACCGGCGATCGCTTCCTCACGGGGATCCGGCCGGAAAATCTGGTCATCTATTTCCAGCAGGGAGGCAGGGACGACGTCGTCACCGATCCGGGAGACGGGTCACGAACGGTGCGGGCAGTCGTCGGAGCGAAGGACGTCGAGGTCCTCGGGTCCGCCCCAGGTGTAGAGTTCTTACAAGACAACCATGAGGTGCGAATTCCCGTACCGCCTGGCGTGACCGTCGGCTTGTCGGCGGTTTCGGCGATCCGCATCGAGCGCGGTCCGTCCAAGCTCTTCGGTTTGTTGCCCGGTGACTTCATGGAGGTCGAGAGCAATCAGACGCGTCTGGTGCAGCAGAAAAATTATCTTTTCGCGTCGCTCGGGATCGATCAGGTCGCCGTCGTCGACGCGCAGGCCACGCTGCCTCCCGCTACGCCGAACGGATCGCCGCTGCCGAATCCCGATTTCAACAAGCTGGTGGCGCGCATCGCGGTCGGTGATCCGAAAACCTTCAACTCGCCGCGGGCGGTGGCGGTCACCGGCGACGGCACGCGCGCGTACGTGTCCCTGGCCAACAACCCGGGGATCGCGGTCGTCGACGCCCTGGCCTTGCAGCAGGTCGAGCCGATTCCTCTGCCGAACGCCAAAGGCGCACGGCCGTTCTGGGTTGTCGCGGACGATCTCAACCAGCGGATCTATGTGTCCGACGAGATCGGATATCCGGTCAACGGGAAATACGAGGGGCGTATCTATGTGCTCGATACCAATCCGAGCTCGGACACCTATCACAAGAAGATCGAGGCCATCGCCGTCCAGGGCAACGCGCAGTACGGCTTGCGCGGCATGGCGCTGAGCAGCGACGGCCGCCGCCTCTACGTGGCCATTGCCGGCGCCGAACCTCGCGGAATCCTTGGCGGCATCGTCGGCTCCAACGGTCAAATCGCCATCTTCGACACCGATCTGGAGGATCGCAAGAGGGAGGAGCAGAACCCCGCCCTGAAGCCCAAGCGCTTCCTCACTCAGATCGGCCTCGTCGATACCAGCATCCCGGGCGAGACCTACGGCATCACAGCCACGAACAATCCGCTGCGGATGATCTTCACCAACCGGTTGATTGATTTTGTCGGCATGGGCTTGCTCGAGGAAGACCCCAGCGGGCCGAGTTGGAGCATCCGGCGTTCGATCAACCTGACCCTGGGATTCCCTGGCAGCTCGTTCGACGTCAACAACGCCCGCGCCGTCGCGGTCTCTCCCGATCTTTCTTATGCGTTCGTGACGGGCTTCAACCGCTACATCAAGGACCAGCCGGACCACGACCCCTATGTCCGGCCCCGCAACCCGGCCGGCGGCAACATCGGGATCATCCGCGATCCCTTCCGTCTCTTCCTGGGTCCCGGCTCGGGCACTCTGGTTGCCGCCACCCGGACCATCCCCTGGAGCTTCCCCGACAACCTGGTCCTTTCGGTCGATGGACATACTCTCTGGGCCGGCTACTACGGCACGCATGCGATCTTCGCGTTCGATGTCGATCAGATCAAGAACACCGTGGAAAGCCGGGTGATCAACGCTCGGAACGGCTTGCCTCTCGCGCTGGACGATTTACAGAACACACCGATCGACGATTTGAACGGTCTGATCGATCTCAAGGCCGATTACCGGCGGGACGGAACAGACGGCGTCTTCAAAATACCCTTCGACAACCCGCCGGGAAGCAATCCGCGCGGCCCGATCGCCAGCGGCGGTCTGCCCCAGGGCCTGGCAGTACAGAGCGATTTCCTGCGCCTGCTTGCTCCGCTCGATGTTGAGAGCAGCCTGACCCCGACCTTCCGCTGGGACTTCAGTGGAGTGGAGGTGGCCAAGGTCAGCCTTTACGTGAGCGTCTTCCCCGCTGGCGAGGGATTGCTGCCGGGAGACCGCTTCTTCAAATTCCCCGATCCCGATCTTGCAAAGAGGGGGATAACAGCCGATCTGCTGGCGGTCAACGGTGACTTCAACCCCAACCGCATCGTCACCAAGACCTGGAACAGTCCCCAGTTCGGCCACGCGCTCCCCGCGACGCACACGCTGACCGCTGGCCAGACCTACTATTGGGCGGTCGAGGCGATCAGCACGACGGGCCAGCGCAATATCAAGTTCGGAAAGTTCCAGACCGCTCCTGTCCAGGCGGCCAACCCCGAGGCTTTCAGCAGCGTCACGATCATCACTCATGGCTTCGATCTGCCCAGTCTCACGAAAGCCGCTGGAGCCGAGCAGACGGTCGGCAAGAAGTTCTTCCAACTGGGAGCCCAGATCGCCCGCGCCGGCAGCCTCGGTCCGCTGAACGAGCCCGGCGGCGGCCTGATGATGCTCTACACGCGCGAGGGCGGAAAGTGGATCCCGGTCGACCAGAACGGCCTGCCCTATCATGAGACGGACGCTCACGCCGAGAACTTCAAGGGCCGTCCGCTCGTCCTGATCAACAACTGGATCCAGGAATCGTTCATCAGCGAGTCGGGCTTCTCCGAGGCCGCGGCCGATGCATTCTTCGCGGCACTGGTGCAATTGGATCAGGACACCCGCGGCATGGTCTTCAAGTCACCTATCCACTTGATCGGCCAAAGCCGGGGCACGGTCGTCACCAGCGAGCTGGCCCAGCGTATCGGGACGTATCAGACCGATGCGAAGCGTCCGCCTGACGTACACATGACACTGATCGATCCGCATGATTTCAAGCAGGACTCGCTCAACGTTAGAATCGACTATCTGCTCAGCGGGCTCGAGTACCTCGGGAATCTGCTGTTCAAAGACCCCACGTACTTCGGGGCGATCGGGAGGGTGCTCACGAAGCTTCCCTCCTCGGTTGCGGATGCGACCGGCAACGACAGGCTCTGGTACGGGAACTTCTTCGAGCCCAAGATCCAGATCTGGGACAACGTCGACTTCGCCGACAGCTACTTCCAGACGGTTCCGGTCAACGACGCGTGCGAGCCGCCGCTCAAGATCGCCGGCTGTCTGACGATTACCCCCGGCGGGCGCGACATCCCCAACACGCCGACGGAGCTGGACCTCCGGTTTCCCGATGGAGGTGTGCCCGACATTCGTGGCTTCATGGGCTCTCCGGTTGGCGACCCGGACCGGTCGCACAGCCGTGCCGGTTTTACCAAGGATAACGATCTCCCGCTCTTCGGACCCTTCGGGTATGGCGCCGGCCGGGTGCACCTCCGCGTCTTCCCGTGGTACGCCGGCACGACGGATCTTTCGGTCCGGCGCTTCTCGCTCCGGGATGCCGACCCCAAGTTCTACCAGGAGGACATCTTCCGGCGGCGCTCCGATCTGCGCTACGAGAGGCTTTTTGACAAGGATTTCTACGGCCAGCAGACACCGCCGCGGCCCGAGCTTCCCTGGTACACCCCCGACCACCGCGTCGCGCAACAGGTGTTCACCCACGGTATGGGCGCTCCGAGCTCGATCGGCGATCCCGATGCGCCCTGGGAGGGGATCGGCACCGGCTGGTTCCACTCCGTCCTCGGTGGCGGCCGCAGCCTGCGGCCCACGCCGACCAGCGACCGCATTCCGGTCACGTTCGACAACTCCGCGGCGGGCCTGAGCGAGGACCTGCCCGTACCCTCCATCTTCAACGGCAACTTCGACGCCGGCCTGCGGCCGTTCAAGAAGCGCTTCCCGGTCCTCTTCTATGAGATCCCCGGCTGGTCGTATCAGAATTCGGACACGGCGGAGATTCCGACCTTCAACTTCGACAGTCTCCTCCTGGTCGACCGCTGTCAGGACAAGGACGCTCCGAGCAACGCGCCACAGTGTAGCCAGACCTCGACGCCGACCGATGAGAAGAAGGCCACCGACTTCGCCCTCGAATTAGGAGTGAGGCCGAAGCTCGACACGGATGACGTGCTGCACATCGTTCAGGATGCGATCCAGGCCGCATTCGGCGACAGCTCCTCGAAGGACCAGGCGAAGGCTCAGGATGCGGCCGAAGCTCTCAAGGTGCTGAAGCTCGCCGGTTACGACAAGGTGTCGATTCCCTTTACGAGCCCGCTGACGCAGATCACTCACAACCGGATGTATGTGCCGGAGTGGGCTGAGTACCTGCGCCTCGATGCGAAGATCACCAAGGAGAGCGGCGACGACATCCTCCAAGTCATCTTCCGGAAGGCTCCGTTCAACGAAGACAACAAGGGTGTCACGCAGTTCTTTGCCGTCAAGGAGATCACGAACGGCTGGATGACCCATTACGTCAAGGTCCCGGACGGCTTTGCGGGTGAGACGGCGACGGTCACCCTGCGCCTGTGCAACACCGATCTGGCGGAGCAGACCGATCCCAAGGATGCGTGCAGCGGAGTCGATAGCGAGGTCCTGGTGGACAACGTCTTCTTCGCCACGCTCGTTCCCTTCGATGACGATCCTCCGGGGGACGCCGACGGCAACGGCGATCAGGACAATCAGGACGGAGTCGTTCTGTTCTTTGAGCGTGACGCCAGCAGCGGTAGCTCTGAGTCAGCTCCCAGTGCCGGGGGAGTGTCGGAGAGCGCAAGCCTACCGAGCACAACTATCGCGCCGAACACCGTGGTGAGGATCGGCGACAAGCACACGCTGATATACAAGGGGTCACGAGCCTTCGCTCAGACCGTCAGAGTCACCGTGCAGCGCAACGATTTTCTCGTTCTCGTTCGATCGGTAAACGGACAAGACGTGGAGGAGCCGTTGAACGACAATGAAGTCCACGTCCTGCGGAACGGCAACGGGTCGGAGGAGTTCTCCATTCCGGCTGGCGGCGAGCTCGCTTTGCGCTTCAAGGCGGTGCTGCATCCAGACTACCTGGACCGCCATAGAGAGGAAGAGTTGCTGGCCCTGCTCGCAGTTGTTGACGTGACTCAGGTTAAGCGTTCCTTGTTTGGCATCCCGTTGAGACTCTTTGGTTTTCCAAAACCCTCTACGGTGTCTTATAATCTTGTCTTCTTGAGAGACAACGCCGATGACGATAGCGCAGACAATGTCTTCAAGTTGAACAACACACTCGAGAACACCAAACGTATTCTGAATGTGGCCAACCATGCCGGAGTTCAGGCGAGGTTCTATCCCGATCCGAACAACCCACCCGAGGGTGCGTCGGGCAAGTTCGATATCGGTGACGACAAGGGCAGGTTGACGAAATTCATCTATAAAGCGGAATCCTATCAGCCCAACGAGGAGAATCGACCTAACTCGCTATCAACCGCGGTCATGCTGACCTTCAACGGAATAGAGCTGTTTGCGAGGGATCTCAGGGAGGTACCAAGACTGCACGCATACACGGTTCCACGGCAAACCATCAATATACCTGCAGGCAATATCGCTGACGAGGCCCTCAATCTACTGACAAGATGTCGCGAGCTTGATCCGGCCAACTGTACAGAGGTCAATAATTTGTATGGCTCGCTTCCCCAGATTGCCGTCGATGGGGTTAAAGCCTTGGGATACGAAGATGCAAGGGCCCAGATCACCGATGGTATGCGAGAGGCTCTCGAAGAGTTGTACCGGGATGTCCGCGGCGAAAATCCCGGCAGTGCAGGTGACCCTGGCCTGACGATGACTTTTGACGACGTTGTGGTTAAACCAGAGGATATCACTTCGCCGCCCGATGCCGACAACCTACCCACCCGAGTGGTTGATATAAAAGTAGCTGAAGGCATCTTCAGGGTGATTGTAGATGTTGCCTCTCCAAGGACTGTGCCAAACCCTCCCGAAGCCTTCATATTGGGCTCCGCTCCACTAGACTTCGATGATGTCTATTTCCGTACGAAGCTCTTCGTCGTAACCACTCGGCGCTTCAGTGCCGACCCAGACGCACGCATGGTCAAGCCGTCTCTCTCTCGGGCGTCGAGAAGATTTATTGTTGACAAGGCTGCGAATGACGTCCGCAACATCTATCCAGATAGTATAGAAAACATTGCGGAAAACGTGGTCAATCTTTACGTGGGGCGCCTTCTGCGTTTTGGCGATAAGGTTTTCAGCCGACCCACGACAGATCCGAAGGCCAAGCCCGTCATGGGCGAGAAGTCCCTGAAGGGCCTTGGCTACGCATTGGGAAATCTCGTCGGACACGAGATAGCTCACATCTTCGGTCTTTTGGATGAGGACTGCAACGACTACGCTCCGCCTGTCAGAAGTGCCATGTCCGAGCGCGATCCAACGGCGAACAACAGCTTCACCGAGCAGCAAAAGCAAGTCCTACTCCTTGCTTTCGATAACCCTGAGCGAGAGGTGCCTCTGGATGACAAGATCGACCGGTTGATAGAATATCTTGAGAACGTTGAACACCATGTCTTCTATGGTTGTCCGCCGTCTGGAGGAGTCACGCCAGCTTCGGCTCTTAAGGAGGAAGGGATTTCGATCCGTCTCTCCGCGGTCGAAGGGCTCACCAACCCCGCCTTCCTGGTCACCGATCCCACCGCCCCCCAGTTCGGCTGGGAGACCCGCGGCGCCGTGTCGGTCCAGGAGGGCTCCGCCGTCCTTCAGGAAGACGACCGCGTCCTCACCCGTCTCGCGCAGACCTTCACCGTTCCGGAGGGCGCGAAAACCCTTCGCTTCACGATCGTCGGCGCGAACCTGACCGCCCGCGATCCGCTGCAGCCTCCCGACGCCTTCGAGGTGGCGCTGCTCGATGCTTCGACCTTGGCGTCGTTGGTCGGCACGGCGGCTGGCCTTTCGAATACCGATTCCTTTCTGAATCTCCAGCCGAACGGCGAGGTCTACGCCGCGCCGAAGGTTGCGCTCCCGGGAACGCCTCTGCGCTTTCCGTTGACCGTGGAGGTGGACCTCCGCGGTCTGGCGGCCGGCACGCGGGCGACGCTTTCTTTCGATCTGCTGGGTTTCAGCCCTACGGGGAGCTCGGTCGCCATCGATAATGTTTTCGTGATGCGCGAAGGCGCGTCTGCCCCGGTCGTTGCGGCGGGCGGATCGTACAGCGGGCTCATCGGCCAGCCGGTCTCGTTCGACGGCAGCGGATCGACCGATCCCGACAGTCCGATCATCCTCTATGAATGGGATTTCGAGGGCGACGGCGTGTTCGACGTCAGCTCCGGATCGCCGACTGCGACGCATGCCTATCCCGCCGCCGGGACCTATACTGCGACGCTCCGGGTGACGGACGACACCGGGCTGACCTCAACGGGCACCGCGTCGGTCGTCATCCGGCCGCCCAACCGGCCGCCGACCGCCATCCTGCAGGGTCCCTCGGCGGTCAATGCAGGTCAGAGCGTCACGTTCAGCGGCACCGGCTCGTTTGATCCGGACGGCGATGTGTTGATCTATGCCTGGAGCTTCGGCGACGGCAGCTCGGGAAGCGGGCCGAGCGTGACCCATGTCTATGCGGGCCAAGGCACGTTCACTGTGGCGCTGACGGTCACCGATCCGGCCGGGCTCAGCGATACGAAGACGAGCCAGGTGACGGTGTCCAACGCGGCGCCCCGCCCGCCGGTCTGCACCGGCGCCAAGCCCAGCACCAATCGTTTGTGGCCGCCCAACCACAAGTACGTGACGATTCAGGTGCTGGGGGTCACCGGTGCCGTGATCGATCGCATCCGGCAGGACGAGCCGGTCAACGGCACCGGAGATGGGGACACGGCGCCGGACGGCGAGGGGATCGGCACCGCCACGGCCCAGGTGCGGGCGGAGCGCGCCGGCACGGGGAACGGCAGGGTGTACCACATCTACTTCACGGCCAAAGACGCCCGGGGCGGCGCCTGCACGGGAGATCTGGTCGTGGGAGTGCCGCACGACCAGGGCCAGAGCAGCGTCCCGGTGGACGACGGCCCCCTGTTTGACTCGACCAAGGCCCAGTGAGCCTCCCCCTCTCCCGGTGGAAGGGTGTGCGATGGGAGAGGGGGACTGAGGGGGTGAGGTCCCCGATGCGATAGAGTCGCCGCCGTATGCCGACGCCGTCCGTCAAGAAGATCGGGTGGGCTCTGGCCCTCCTGCTGCTCGCGTCCGCCGGGGTGGCCGTTTTCTTCATACTCCGGCGCGAGCCGTCCGGCCCCGGGCGGCGCCCGCTCGTCGTCATCGGCATGGACGGCGGCGAGTGGAAGGTCATCCGCAAGCTGTGGGGCGAGGGCAAGCTGCCGAACCTGCGGCGCATCGCCGATCGCGGGGTCAGCTCCACGCTGCGCACGGCGTACAACTCGTCGCCGGTGATCTGGACGACCATCGCGACCGGCGTGCGGCCCAGCCAGCACGGGATCACCGACTTCGTGGTGCCGACGCCGCAGGGCGACGTGCCGATCTCGTCCGACGTCCGCAAGGTCCCGGCGCTCTGGAACATGCTGACCAAGGTGGGGCGGCGGGTGGCCGTGCTCGGGTATTGGGGCTCCTGGCCGGCCGAGCCGGTCAACGGCGTCATCGTGACCGACCGGGCGCTCTTGAACCTCCCGGACCGGGTCTCCCCGCCGTCCTATCTGCCGCAGCTCGAGCAGGCGATTGCCGAGGCCCGCCGCGATCCCGGGCTGTTCCGGATCGAGGACGAGGCGGAGCTGCGCGATGCCGCGATCGGCCGGGCGGCGGCCCGTCTCGCCGGGCAGGGCTACGACCTCCTCTTCGTCTACTTCCGCAGCACCGACATCGTCAGCCACGGCTACTGGAAGTACTTCGAGCCCGAGGCGTTCGGCGGTGTCGACCCGCGCGAGCTGGAGCTCTACGGCGACCGCGTGCCGAAGGTCTACGAGGCGGTGGACCAGGAGATCGGGCGCATCCTCGCCGCGGCGCCGCGCAACGCCAACGTCATCGTCCTCTCCGACCACGGCTTCCACGCCTCCAGCCCCGAGCTCGTCAAGGTGATCCTCGACATGGACGTGGTCCTGGAGCGGCTCGGGTACCTGGTGCGCAGCGGGCGCAACATCGACTTCTCGCGCACCCGGGTCTATTCCTATGGCTCGCCGACGTTCCGCCGGGCCAAGTACCTGCGCTTCCCGCTCGCCGGCAGGGAGCCCGGGGGGACGGTGCGGCCGGAGGAGCGGGAGGCGATCCGGCGGCAGCTCGCCGCCGACCTGGCCGGGATCACCTATGAGACCGGAGCACCCGTCTTCCACATGCGCAACGCCCGGGTCCACGAGATCCGGCAGGGGGCGGACTTCGTGGTCGGGGTCTCGCCCGACAAGGCGACGCCGGTCCTCCTGGTCCGCGGCGAGCGCCTCGAAGGGTCGATTTCAGGGATCACCCGCTTGTCCGGCAACCACACGACCACCACGCACGGGGTCTTCTTCGCCGCCGGGCCGGACATCGATCCGGACGCGAAGCTCGAAGGCATCAACATCCACGACATGGCGCCGACCTTCCTCTATGCGATGGACCTGCCGGTGGCCGAAGGGTTCGCGGGAAGGCCCTGGACGGGCCTCTTCCGCGAGGAGTACCGGCAGGCGCACCCCGTGCGGAAGATCCGTTCCTGGGGGGTGCGCCGCGCCGGCGGAGCCCGCACCTCCGGAGCCGACCAGAAACTGCTCGAGGAGCTGCGGGCCCTGGGCTATCTGAACTGAACCCTCAGGTTCCCCCGACGCCTCCCGAGCTTTGGGAGGCTCATCTCGACCTTCGGGAGTCTCATCCCGTTCATTGGGAGGCTCGTCTCGTTCATTGGGAGACTCGTCCCGAGGTCCGGGAGGCTCGTCTCGACCTACGGGAGTCCGTTCCCGAGCCACGGGATGCGCTTCCCGAGCTTCGGGAGGCCCGTCCCGAGCATTGGGAAGCTCCTCCCGAACATTGGGAGAGCCATCCCGACCTCCGGGAAGGCCCTCCCGAGCATTGGGAGATTCCTCCCAACCATTGGGAAGCTCTTCCCAATGTTCGGGAAGACCCTCCCAATAGTTGGGAGACCCGTCCCAATGGTTGGGAGACCCGTCCCAATGGTTGGGAGACCCGTCCCAATGTGCGGGAGACCCGTCCCAATGCGTGGGAGACGCGTCCCAATGTGCGGGAGTCTCGTCCCGATGTCCGGGAGACGCGTCCCAATGTGCGGGAGGCTCGTTCCGAAGGCTGGGAGGCTCGTTCCGAAGTCCGGAAAGACATTCCCGGAGGCCGGGAGGGCCTTCCCAATGATCGGCGAATGTCTCAAGAGAGACAAACAAGAAGCATCAATGGGCGGGAATAGCGCGCCGCGACCCGGGAGAGGCTTCCGAAAGCTCGTTGTGTCTCACTCGGCCCGTACTCGTTGACCACCCGCACGCGCGATCGCGCGGAGTCCTCACCCCCTGGCCCCCTCTCCCATCTTCCACCCACCCCCCGCCGGGAGAGGGGGAACCCCCTCCCCGCGGATTTTCAGCGTATGGGGTGGTGGCGCCCCCTCTCCCGGGGTCTGGGGGGAGGGAGATGGGAGAGGGGGTCGGGGGGTGAGGACTCCGTGCGAGGCGCTTTCGAGATACCCTCTGAGGGCATGAGCTCCAAGACGATCCTGGCCCTCGCTCTCGTGCTGATTGGCGGCCCGGTCGCGGCGGATACGCCTCCACCGGCACCCGCGGCCATCGAGATCCCGGCGCCAACCGGCCCGTTCAAGATCGGCACGACGCGGTGGGTGGTGACCGATGCTGCACGGCCGGAGACGTTCGCCGCGCCCGGCGTGCACCGGCAGGTGGAGGTGCTGGCCTGGTATCCCACGACGGCCGCGGCCCGCGGTGAGATGGCGCCGTATCTGCGCGAGGGGCTCACCGAGGTGCCGCCCGGGATGAGGGCGGCTTTCGGAGCTCTCTCCGGCGTGCGGACCCACGCCATCCTCGATGCGCCTCCCGCCGAGAGCCCGGCGAAGCTCCCGGTTCTGGTGTTCTCCCACGGCTTCGGGGGGATCCCCAGCTCGTACACGGCGCTGCTCGAGGATCTCGCCAGCCATGGCTACGCCGTCCTGAGCGTCGTCCATCCCTATGAAGCCACCGCCGCGACGGTGGCGGACGGGCAGGTGGTCTCGCTCTTCGACGCGGCCGGCAAGCCGGGCCCGGCATTCGGCGCGGTCCTCACCGAGTGGGCGCACGAGGACGAGTCGATGGCCTCGGTGACCAGGGAGCCGACCGAGGAGGGCCAGCTCCGCCTGCTCCGCGGCTATCTGGCGGGGCTCCGCGCCACCAACGCCACCCTGGAGCGGTGGGTGGCGGACACGAAGCTGGTCCTCGACCGCCTCCCCGAGCTGGCGAAAGACGGCGCGGCCGGCCGGCTGGCGGCGCGGCTCGACCTGGGACGCCTGGGCGCCTTCGGCCACTCCATGGGCGGCGTCACCTCCGGGCAATTCTGTCTCGACGACCACCGCTGCCGGGCGGGTCTGAACCTCGACGGCATCCCCCAGTACGGGGCAATGATCGACCGGCGCCTCTCCGTTCCTTTTCTGATGGTGTACTCGGCCCGGCCGGGGCGGACCGGAGCGAGCGACGCCATCTACCGGCGTGCCGCGACGCGGTACGACCGGGTGGACGTCCGGGACACCCTGCACCTCGACTTCAGCGACATGATCCTCTGGGGCGGGCCGCTCCGCCAGGGCGCGCTCGGAACGCTGGCACCGGCGCGGGCGGTCGAGATCACGCGCGCGATCGTCCTCCAGTACTTCGACCGCGAGCTGCTGGGCAAGCCCGCGCCGCTCCTGGCGGGGAAGGAGACGCTTCCCGAGGTGACGGTGCGGAGCTTTTCGCAGACGGCGAAGTAGGGGTCTTTGTGATACACCTCCGCCCATGCGTGCGAGACCTCTTTCCGTAGCACTGTTCCTGGCCCTGCTCCTCCCCCTGACCGCCGTCGCCCAGCGCCCTGACCGCTCGCGGGACAACCGCGACGAAAAGAAGGGGGAGGCGGAAGCGCCTCGCTGGGAGCCTCCGAAGCCGGAGGAGAAGGTCGTCACCAGCCACCACCGCATCAGCCTGGGCGGCTCCGACATCAACTACACGGCCACCGCCGGCACCTTGCTCCTCAAGGAGGAGGACGGGCGGCCCCGGGCTTCCATCTTCTTCGTCGCCTACACGCGCGACGGGGTCAAGGACCTGGCCGCCCGGCCGGTCACCTTCACCTTCAACGGCGGCCCGGGCTCGTCGTCCGTCTGGCTCCACATGGGGGCTTTCGGCCCGCGGCGCGTGGCACTGGACGACGAGGGGATGGGCGCGCCTCCTCCGGGCCGGCTGGTCGACAACACCGAGTCGCTCCTCGACGTCTCCGACCTGGTGTTCATCGATCCGGTCACCACCGGCTTCAGCCGCGAGGTGCCGGGGGAGGACCCGAGCCAGTTCCACGGCGTGCGGGGGGACATCGAGTCCGTGGGGGACTTCATCCGCCTGTGGACCTCGCGCTACAGCCGCTGGGCGTCTCCCAAGTTCCTGGCCGGCGAGAGCTACGGCACCACCCGCGCCGCGGGGCTCGCCAACTATCTCCAGGAACGGCACGGGATGTACCTGAACGGCATCGTCCTGCTCTCGACGGTCCTCAACTTCCAGACCAACCGCTTCAACGTGGGTAACGACCTGCCGTATCCGCTCTTCCTGCCGACCTACACGGCCACGGCCTGGTATCACAAGAAGCTGCCTCCGGACCTCCAGCAGGGGCCTCTGAAGAACGCCCTGGCCGAGGCGGAGCGCTTCGCCGCGGGCGAGTACACGCTGGCTTTGATGAAGGGGAGCGACCTTACGGATGCGGAGCGGCGCGATCTGGCCGCCAAGCTCTCCCGGCTGACCGGGCTGTCGCCGGAGCACCTGCTGGACGTCTACCTGCGGCCGACCATCAACGACTTCGTCACCGAGCTGCTGCGCCGCGAGGGCCAGCGGGCGGGCCGGCTCGACAGCCGCTTCCGCGGCATCGACCGCGGCGGCGACGACGACTTCCAGCTCGATCCCAGCTACGCCGCCATCCAGGGACCCTACACCGCGGCCTTCAACGACTACGTGCGCCAGGACCTCGGCTTCCAGAGCGACCTGCCCTACGAGATCCTCACCGACCGGGTGTCGCCGTGGAGCTATGCGCCGCTGTCCAATCAGTACCTGAACGTGGCGGAGGACCTGCGCAAGGCGATGGCGCGCAACCCTGCGCTCAAGGTCTTCGTGGGGTGCGGCTACTACGACCTGGCGACGCCGTATTTCGCCGCCGAGTACACCTTCGACCACCTGGGCTTCGAGCCGGGCTATGCCGAGCGGGTGACCAAGGGGTACTACGAGGCGGGGCACATGATGTACATCCGCCGGGTCGACCGCGAGAAGCTCAAGGGCGACGTGACGGCGTTCATGCGCTCGGCGGTCACGGGGACCGGACATCCTTGACGAGAATCATCAACTTCTCCGAGAAGGCTTCCCACCGCCTCGGGGTTGTGCGATACTCCGGCCACCATGACCCAATTCGTTGCGTTTCGACCTGACGTCGAAGTGTATGGAGCCGTTGTCCTCTCAGTCGTCGATGGAATGGGGGATTTCACCAGCACGGCCTTGAAGATCCTGGCGCAGCACGGGATCAAGAAGCCGCAGCCGGAGCAGTGGTACCCCCAGCAGAACTGGCTGGATGCGTTCAAGACGATCTCGGAGAAGATCGGGCCGCTGACCCTGTTCGCGATCGGGAAGAAGATCCCGGAGCAGGTGGAATGGCCGCCTTGGATGGACACCATCGACAAGGCTCTGGGGGCTCTCGACCTCAACTACCACCTCCACCACCGGATCAACGGGGAGCCGCTGTTCAATCCCGAGACCGGCCAGATGACCGAGGGGATCGGTCACTACCGGTTCACCGGATTGAAGGGGCCGAGCTCCGCCGAGATGGTCTGCGACAACCCGTATCCCTCGGAGTTCGATCGCGGCATCATCACGACTCTCTGCCGGCGCTTCCAGCCGAGCTCGGAGGTGCGGCTGGACAAGAGCAAGCCCACCCGCACCGAAGGAGCCGACTCCTGCACCTACATCATCGAGTGGTGATGGCGGGCTGAGAGCTCACGCCCGGGGTTGCGGCCTCGGGCGTGAGGGGCTCCTCCTCGCGCCAGCGGGGCGGCCCCTCGGTGTAGTGCTCCTGCTTCCAGATGGGGATCTCGGTCTTCAGCCGCTCCAGGGCGGTGCGGCTGGCCTCATAGGCCGCGGCGCGGTGCGGCGAGCCGACCGCGATGGCGACGCTCGCCTCGCCGACCGGAACCTCGCCGAGCCGGTGGACGATCGCCGCCCGGAGCCCGGGCGCCGTCGCCTCCAGGTCCGCCACGATGCGGCGCAGGCCGTCCAGGGCCATGCTGCGATAGGCGCTGTAGGTGAGCCTGTCGACCGAGCGCCCGGCGTGGTTGTCGCGGACCGTGCCGAGGAAGAGCACGACCGCGCCGCGCGAAGGGCCGGAGACGCTCGCCGCCACCTGGTTCACGTCGATCGGGCCGTCGACCAGAGCGGCGCGCACCGGCTCCTCGGAGCTGCCGCCTGAGACCGGAGGCAGGAGGGCCACCTCGGCGCCGTCGGAGAGTGGCGTGTCCGGCGGGACGACCCGGCCGTCGACCGCCACGGCGAGACGCGGCCAGAGGGGAGCGAGCTGCGGGTGATCCCGGTCGAGCCGGCCGCGCAGATCGGCGACGCGGCTCCCCTCGGGCATCTCCAGATCCATTTCGCTCGCGCCCAGCGCGTCCCCGGCGCTGGCGAAGGCCAGCAGGTGGATCTTCATGCGGGAGATGGTATCTCAAGGAAAGCGGACCGGCTCCCCATATAATCCCGGCGCGCAAGGAGGGCAGCGTGGCGATCCTGGAGAGCAAGGTCAACCGGAACGAGGCGTTCGAGCGGCAGGCGGAGCACTGGCGGGGCGAGGTGGCGCGGCTGCGCGAGGAAGAGGAGCGGATCCGCCTGGGCGGCGGCCTGAAGGCCCAGGAGAAGCAGCGCGCCCAGGGAAAGATGACCGCGCGCGAGCGGGTGGCGGCGCTGTGCGATCCGGGAGCTCCGTTCCTGGAGCTCGGGCTCTGGACGGCCTACGGCTTCTATGAGGAATACGGCGGCGCTCCGGCGGCCGGCGTGGTGGTGGGGATCGGCCGCATCCACGGCCGGGACATGGTCGTGGTCTCCAACGACGCGACGGTCAAGGCCGGCGCCTGGTTCCCGCTGACCTGCAAAAAGGTGTTGCGCGCCCAGGAGATCGCGCTGGAGAACCGGCTGCCGATCATCTATCTGGTCGACTCGGCGGGCGTCTTCCTTCCTCTCCAGGACGAGATCTTCCCCGACCGCGAGCACTTCGGTCGCGCTTTCTACAACAACGCCCGCCTCTCCGCCGAAGGGGTGTTCCAGATGGCGGCGATCATGGGCTCCTGCGTGGCCGGCGGCGCCTACCTGCCGATCATGAGCGACGAGGCGCACATCGTCGAGGGGACCGGCTCGATCTTCCTCGCCGGCTCCCACCTGGTGCGGGCGGCGATCGGCGAGCAGATCGACAACGAGGAGCTGGGAGGCGCGCTGGTCCAGAGCGACATCTCCGGGGTCGTCGACCACCGGCATCCGGACGACGCCTCCTGCCTGGAGAAGATCCGCAGCCAGCTCGCCCAACTCGCGGAGCCGGAGCGCGCGCCCTTCGCCCGCCGCGAGCCGCGCGATCCGCTGTACGCGGCGGAGGACCTCTACGGTCTCGTCCCGATCGACCGCTCGCGTCCGTACGACACCTACGAGATCCTGGCGCGACTTTTGGACGGCAGCGAGCTCGACGAGTACAAGGCCACCTACGGCCGCTCGCTCCTCTGCGGCACCGGCTGGATCGGCGGCCAGGCCGTGGGCGTGGTGGCCAACCAGCGCTCGATCGTGCAGCGCAAGACCGGCACCGGGCTGCGCGATCACGAGCTGCAGATCGGCGGCGTCATCTACTCCGACTCGGCGGACAAGGCGGCGCGCTTCGTCGAGCTGTGCAATCAGAAAAAGGTCCCGCTCCTCTTCCTCCAGGACGTGACCGGCTTCATGGTGGGGAGCCGCGCCGAGCGGGGGGGCATCATCAAGGACGGCGCCAAGCTGGTCAACGCCGTGGCGAACACGACGGTGCCCAAGCTCACCCTGTTCGTGGGCAACTCCTACGGCGCCGGCAACTACGCGATGTGCGGCAAGGCCTACGGCGCGCGCTTCCTCTACGCCTGGCCCTCGGCGGCGATCGCGGTGATGGGGGGCGAGCAGGCGAGCAAGACGCTCCTGTCGATCCAGCTCAAGAACCGGGGGGAGGAGGTGAGCGAGGAAGAGAAGCAGGCGCGCCTCGCCGAGATCCAGGCCCGCTACGCCGCCGCCATGAACCCCCGCTACGCCGCCGCCCGCCTCTGGGTCGACGCCCTCATCGACCCCGCCGAGACCCGCGAGGTGCTCGCGCGGTCGCTGGCCTGCGCGGCGATGAACCCGCGGGTGGCGGAGTTCAAGACGGGGGTGCTGCAGACGTAGAGATCGTGAGCACGGGCTCGGGCTGATAAACTCGCGCTGAGATGCTCACCCGACTGCGAGTCCAGGGTTTCAAGAATCTGCTGGACCTCGACGTCCGCTTCGGCCCCTTCACCTGCATTGCAGGACGCAACGCAGCAGGGAAGTCGAACCTTTTCGATGCGATCCGCTTTCTCCAGCTCCTGACTCAGTACCCGATCATGGATGCCGTAAAGCTTTTGCGTGAGACCAAGGGACGGGCACCGGAACCACGTTCCCTGTTTACCGCCTTCGGTGACTACCGCGCTCCGGAGATGCGCTTCACAGCCGAGATCGTCATTGATCGCAGCGTTCAGGACGATTTCGGGGTGAAGGCGACGGCGGCGATCTCGACCCTTTGCTACAGCGTTGCGTTTCGGCTTGCCCGAGAGGACGGCTTCGAGCGCCTGGAGCTCGCCGAGGAATGGCTTCGGCCCATCAAGCTGGAAGAGGCGCAACGGAATCTGCGATTCCCGGCCCGGAGCACCTTCAAGAAGTCCGCGGTCCAGGGACGGCGCGTAGGGGATTTCATTTCGACGTTGCCGCAGAGAGAGGGAGGCCCACAGATCAAGGTCCATCAGGAAGGGCATGGCGGCAAGACCGTACCCGCTCCGAAGTCCTCGCGGACGGTCTTGGGGGGGATGGCCTCCAGCGACTTTCCAACGATCCTGGCAGCCCATCACGAGATGGGATCGTGGAGCACTCTCCTCCTGGAACCCTCGGCCATGCGTGCTCCCTCCTTCTACTCCGACCCGCGGCTCATCGACTCGCGCGGCGCCAATCTGCCGGCAGCCATCGAGCGACTGCGCCGCGGCGAGGCAAGGACCGGACAGGTCTACGCTGAGCTGGCCAACCGGCTTGCGGCACTGATCGACGATATCCACGAGCTACACATCAAGGAGGATGAGCGGACCGAGACGCTGACTCTGGAGGTTCGAGGTAGGGATGGGGTCTTTCACCCGGCGAGCTCACTCTCGGACGGTACCTTGCGATTTCTGGTGCTGGCCACCCTCGGACTGGACCCCGAAGCCCGGGGACTGCTCTGCCTCGAAGAGCCGGAGAACGGCATTCATCCCGAGCGTATCCCGGCCATGGTGCGGCTCCTGCGAGATATCGCCGTGGATCCAGCACATGCGATAGGGAGGGATAACCCTCTACGGCAGGTCGTCGTCAACACTCATTCTCCTGTCGTCGTCGAAAACGTCGCTCCTCAGGATCTGGTCTACATAGACGAACAGAGGATTGCTGAAGAGGCCAACCAGGGGACGACGGCAGCTCTGCGAGTACCTCCCAACACCTGGCGTGCCGATTCTCAGGATAACGTTCTCCCTCTCGGCAGGGGCCAGCTTCAGGCGTATCTCTCAGGAGCCAATCAGGGCAAGGGCCAGCTCTGGCTAGAGTTCATGGAAAGGCCAGCCCAGATTTGAAGCTGCCGCTCGCCTGCACTCTCGCCGGGGATGGGGCGGCCGATCGCGCTTTGCGCCCGGTTCTCGAGTGGTTTTTGGGGCAGCTTCCTCTCCTCCAGCGCCGTGGCTTCACGGTTCAGGTGGCGGCTCCCGGCGCGAATCTCCGCGACCGGCTCTCAAGAGCTGTGCAGGAATATCCCTGCGACGTCCTGTTTGTCCACCGCGACGCGGAGAGGGAACCGCGCGAGAAGCGGGTGGAGGAGATTCGTCGCGCCGTCGTCGCGGCCGGCGTCCCTGCCTGTGTGCCCGTCGTCCCGGTGCGGATGACCGAGGCCTGGCTTCTGATCGAGGAGGGGGCGATCCGCCGAGCCGCAGGGAATCCGAACGGTGAAGTCTCTCTGCCGCTCCCCAGGTTGACGAGCCTGGAGACCGTGGCAGACCCCAAGAAGCTGCTCCGGAGCTGCTTGATCCAGGCGTCGGAAAAGACCGGGCGCCGTCTGGAGCAGTTCGAGAGGGACTTGCCGGACCGGGTGCAGCGGGTTGCAGAGCTCATTTCCGATTTCGCCCCGCTCCGACAGCTGCCGGCATTTCGAGACTTCGAAAACGAGGCGCGAGAGGCTCTGGGGCAGCTGCCGGGTTCCTGAGCCCCCTACCCGGTGTCCCACCGCTTGAGAACCATCTGGATCTCGTCGCGGTGGGTGCTCTCGTCGCGGATCAGGTTGTCGAGCTCCACCGCCAGGCCGTAGTGGCCGAGGGTCTCGGCCTGCTTGCGGCGCAGGACGTAGCGGTCGATCGTCTCGATCTCGGCGTCGAGGGCGTTGCGTAGCATCTCCTTGGCGTCCCTCGCCGGCTTGACCGGCGCCGGAGCGGTCGTGGGCGTGCCGCCCATGGCGACGATCTTGTCGGCCAGGATGCGGGCGTGCCCGAGCTCGTCCGGAATCTCCCGCTCGAAGAACTGCCGCAGCTCCATCCGCCACTGCCCCTGCACCTGGCTGGCGTAGGTCCGGTACAGGATCACGGCCGAGTATTCGTTCGCCAGATCGACGTTGAGACCGCGCAGGAACTCATCCTGGCCGATCTCGCTGACGTCCGTCTCCCTCTCCTCCATCGTCTTTGTGGCCATAGAAACTCCTTTCGAGTAGAGAGCACATGCAAGACTCCGACCGCCGGCGGCCCGTGCTAGGCTTGCCCCTCTTATGCGGACGATCCGGATCGGCAACGGCCAGGGCTTCTGGGGGGACAACGTCGACGCGCCGGTCGAGCTGCTGCGCGGCGGCCCGATCGACTACATCGGCATGGACTACCTCGCCGAGGTGACGCTGTCGATCATGATGCGGCAGAAGCTCAAGGACCCTCGCCTGGGCTATGCCACCGACTTCATCGGCTTCGTCCGCCGGGTGCTCCCAGAGATCCTGGAGCGCAACGTGCGTATCCTGGCCAATGCCGGCGGCCTCAATCCGCGGGCCTGCCGCGAGAGGATCTTCGAGGTGGCGCGCGAGCTGGGCGTTTCGGGGCTGCGCGTCGGCGTGGTCGAGGGGGACGACATCTTCGACCGGCTGCGCGGCCTGATCGCCGCCGGCCACGAGATGCGCAACATGGACACGGGCGAGCCGCTCGCTCCCGTGGTCGACCGCATGATGAGCGCCAACGTCTATCTGGGGGCGCGGCCGGCGGTCGAGGCCCTGCGCCAGGGAGCCCATATCGTGCTCTGCGGCCGGATCACCGACACCGCGCTCGCCCTGGCGCCGATGATCCACGAGTTCGGCTGGACCGAGGACGACTGGGACCGCCTCGCCGCCGGAACGGTCGCCGGCCACATCATCGAGTGCGGCGCCCAGTGCACGGGCGGCAACTTCAGCCGCTGGTGGGAGGTCCCCGACCTCTGGAACGTCGGCTATCCCGTCGTCGAAGCGCGCGAGGACGGCACCTTCACGGTCACCAAGCACGAGGGGACCGGCGGCATGGTGACGGTCGACACGATCTCCGAGCAGCTCCTCTACGAGATGGGGAATCCGCGGGAGTACATCGGGCCGGACGTGATCGCCGACTTCACCTCGATCCGCCTGCGGCAGGAGGCCCAGGACCGTGTGGCGGTCTCGGGGATCGAGGGCCGGCCGCGGACGCCGTTCCTCAAGGTCTCGGGCTCCTACCTGGCCGGCTTCAAGACGAGCGGGCAGATCACCGTCTCCGGGCCGCGGGCCGTGGAGAAGGCGCGGCTTGCCGCGGAGATCATCTGGAAGCGGCTGGAGCGCGCCGGGGTGACGTTCTCCGAGGACTGCCGCTCGGTCGAGCTGGTCGGTATGGGCGTCTGCCTGCCGGGGATCCTCCCGGCGTCCGAGGATCCGCCGGAGGTCGTCCTGCGTCTTGGTGTGCGGGATGCGGACGCCGCCAAGGTGTCGCGCTTCGGCCAGGAGATCGCGCCGCTCATCACCGCCGGCCCGCCCGGGGTGACCGGCTTCGCGGGCGGCAGGCCGAAAGCGCAGGAGGTGATGGCCTACTGGCCCGCGCTCCTGGCCCGCGAGGAGGTCGAGGGGCGGATCGAGGTCACGGTGGAGGAGGTGTGAGCGTCCGTCACTGGTACGCCGGCCTTCTCGGCGGGCTCCTGCCGATCCTGCTGCTCGGTTTTCTCTACAGCGCCATCGCCGACCGGCTGCTCTTCGTCTACTGGGCGCTCGGGCTCGCCACGCTCTGGGTGGTGCTGCTGCGGCACGGCTTCGCCGCGGGCTGGCCGGGTGCGCGCCTCGCCGGCGTCATGGCGCTCCTCGGGGCGCTGGGTCTCGCCGGGTTCGCCGCCATCGAGGCGCGCCATCACGAGATCCTCGACCTGGGCTTCCGCGCCGTGCTGCCCGGGCTCTACCATCCCGTGGCGACCCGTCCTGCCACGGCCGCCGCGGTGGCCGCGGCGCTCGCTGTCGCCGGAACGGTGGCGCTCCTCCTGCCGCGGAAAGGGATCGAGACATGAAGGTACGGCTCTACGAGATCGCTCAGGCCCGCTCCGGCGACAAGGGAGACGCGAGCAACGTCGGGCTCATCGCCCGCACGCCGGAGATCTGGGAGGTGCTGCGCCGGGAGGCCACGGCGGAGCGGGTCCAGGAGCACTTCCGCGACGTCTGCCGCGGCGGCGTCGAGCGCTACGAGGTGCCCAATCTGCTCGCCTTCAACTTCATCCTGAAAGATTCTCTCGGCGGCGGCGGCACCGAGAGCTTGAAGACCGACGCCCAGGGGAAGACCCACGCCCAGGGCCTCCTGCAGATGGAGGTCGAGATCCCCGGCGAGCTGGTCCGGGGGGTAAAGCCTTGAGCCGGTTGGAGACGAGACAGGACGGTGACCTCCTCTGGGTGACGCTGAACGATCCGGAGCGGGCCAACGCCCTGTCGCCGGCGCTGATCGGCGAGCTCATCGAGCTCTACCGCCGGCCGCTGCGCGCCGAGGGGGTGCGCGCCTTGATCCTCGCGGGAGCCGGGAAGAACTTCTCGGCCGGGGCGGACCTGGAGCACCTGCGGTCGTTGCGCGACGCCGGGCCGGAGGAGAACCTCCGCGACTCGCTCACCCTGCGCGACCTCTTCGAGTCGGTGCTGCGGCAGGACGCCCTGACCCTCGCCTTGGTCCACGGCGCCTGCGTGGCCGGCGGCTGCGGCCTGGCCACGGCCCACGATTTCGTGGTGGCGGCGGACGACGCGAGGTTCCTCTACAGCGAGGTGCGGATCGGCTTCGTGGCGGCCCTCGTCGCCACGTACCTGCCGCTCCGCCTGCGCGGCTCGGACCTCCGCGAGCTGCTGCTCAACCCGCAATTCATCGACGCCCGCAAGGCTCTGGAGATCGGGCTGGTCAACCGGGTGGCGCCCGCCGTCGACCTGCCGGCCGTGGGGCAGGCACTGGCGGCGCAGATCCTGGAAACCGGCAGCTCGGAATCGATCGCCCGCACCAAGCGGCTGCTGCTGGACGTCCTCGGCCGGCCGCTGGGGGAGGCGCTGCAGCACGCCGCCCAAGTGAACGCCGCGGCGCGCGCCACGGACGACTGCAAGCGGGGGATCGCCACCTTCCTGGAGACCAAGAGGCCTCCGAAGTGGCGCTGAGCGAACGCCTCCTCCTCTTCGACGTCGACGGCACTCTGGTGGACTGCGGCCCGCAGGTGCGCCCGCTCTTTGCGCAGGCGCTCGTCGAGGTCTTCGGCACGGCGGGCGCCTGCAACCGCTACGACTTCGCCGGGAAGACCGATCCGCGCATCGTCCTCGACCTGATGATCGAGGCCGGGGTCGCGGAGGAGGAGGTGAAGCGGCTCCTGCCGGAGATCCGCCGGATCTATTTGGAGAAGCTGGCGGCGGCTCTCGACCGCGAGGGGATGCGCCTCCTCCCCGGCGTCGCGGAGATCCTGGAGCGCCAGGCGGCGCGGCCCGAGCTGGCGCTGGCCCTCCTCACCGGCAACTGGGAGCCGGGGGCGCGCACCAAGCTCTCGCGCTTCGGCTTGAACCGCTACTTCGCGTTCGGCGCCTTCGGCTGCGACGGCATCGACCGCGCCGAGCTGCCGCCGGTGGCTCTGGAGCGGGCGGAGGCCCGGGTGGGGCGGCGCTTCCGGCCCGCGGAGGTGTTGATCATCGGGGACAGCCTGTACGACGTCTCCTGCGCCCGCGCCCACGGCATCCCCTGTCTCGCCGTGGCCACCGGCCGCACGTCGGCCGAGGCGCTCCGCGCCGCCGGGGCGGACTGGGTGGTGCCGGACCTGTCGGCCGCGCCGGACGTGATCGATTGGCTGTAGAGCCGGCGATCTTCAGAGATGCCGCCGGAACCAGCTCTGCGTCGCGTTCAGGGCCTGGATGAGCCAGGGCGAGGGGCCGGCGAAGGGGTGCCGGCTGCCAAAGGTGTGGTCGGCTTCGGGGATCTGCAGGAGCTCGGCCGGCGCGGCGGCGTGGGCGGCGAGGCGCTCGGCGTCGCTGAACGGGACGCTCTCGTCCCGGCCGCCGTGGACGATGAGCCACGGCGCCCGGCGATATGCGGCCGCGGCCAGGAGGTCGAGCTCGGCGCGGTGAGCCGCCAGGTCTTCGAGCAGGCCGCGGCCGAGGGCGAGCTGCTGGCCGGTCCGCGCGTTGACCACCGGCAGCTCGCCGTCGCGGCGCCAGGCCTCCTTCTGGTCGGCGGGATAGCGGTCGAGCTCGGCGACGGCGGCCCAGGTGACGAGGGCGCGCACGCTCTCCCGCCAGGGCTCGCGCGCCGCCGCCAACAGGGCGTTGCCGCCGCCGCGGCTGTGCCCGAAGAGGCCGATCCGCGCGGTGTCCACCTGTCCGGCGGCGATCTCCGTGCCCGTCGCCGCGAGAACGGCCAGGAAATCCTCCACCTCGCGGCTGTGGGTGTTGGCCCGGAACGCCTCCGGATCGGCCACGCGGTCGTCGCCGGGACGCATGCCGGAGCCGGAGAGGTTGCAGCGGACGGCGACGAAGCCGCGCTCGGCGAGCAGGGTGGCGAGGTGGGGGAAGAAGCCCCACTCCATGAACCCCTTGAAGCCGTGGCAGATCACGACCGCCGGCCGCGCCCCGGGATGGCGCTGCGGATCGGGCAGGTCGACGAGACCGTCCAGGGTGGCACCGGAGGAGGAGGGGAGCGCGAAGAGGGTCGTGGTCGTCATGCCGGCATTCTACGTGCTCGTCCGTGCCGGTCCGCACTGGCGATAGACTGCTGCCATGACGACACCCTTCCTCGAAGCCGGCTACCGTGCCCTGCGCGAGGGGTGCGCGGTGATGGACCGCTCCGGGGCGGGGCGGATCGAGCTGCTCGGCGCCGACCGCCAGCGCTTCGCGAACGCCTACCTCACCTGCGAGGTGAAGGCCCTCGCGCCGGGGGATGGAGCCTACGGCTTCGTGACCAGCGCGCAGGGGCGCATCCTGTCGGACGCGGTGGTGCTGACCCTGGAGGACCGCCTCTGGATGGAGCTGGGTCCGGGCCAGGAGGGGCTGATCGCCGAGCATCTCAAGAAGTACATCCTGGCGGACCGGGTCGAGGTCCGCCCGCAGGCGGACATCCTGCCGGTCTCCCTGATCGGGCCGCAAGCCGCCGGGATCCTGGGAGCGGAGGCGGAGCTTCCCGAGGCGGCCTGGGCGCACGCCCGCCGTACGGTGCTGGGGATCGAGGTGAGGCTCCAGCGCGGCGGGCCGGCGGTCCCGTGGGACTTCACCCTGTGGACCGCGGCGTCCCTGGCGCCGCGGCTGATCGAGGAGCTGGAGCGGAAGGGGGTGCACCGGGCCGGCACCGAGGCGCTGGAGATCTTGCGGGTGGAGAAGGGGCTCCCCCGCTTCGGGCAGGACTACGGGCCCGAGAACTTCCCGCAGGAGACCGGTCTGGAGGAGGCGGTGAGCTACACCAAGGGGTGCTACCTCGGACAGGAGGTGGTGGCGCGCATCCACTACCGCGGCGGCGTCCAGAAGGTCCTGCGCAGGCTGGTGTTCGAGGGGGAGGAGGGGCCGGCGCCCGGCACGGCGCTCCTCGCCGAGGGGCGCGAGGCGGGGACCGTCACCTCGGTCGTGCGCTCGCCCGCCCTCGGCCGGGCGGTGGGGCTGACGATCCTGCACCGCCGCGCCGCCGCGCCCGGCACCCGGCTCGAGCTCGCGGGCGGGGGAACGGCGGAGGTGCGGGAGCCGTGAAACCCGCCCGCCAACCCTCCCGCTCGCCGCAGCGCTCCGCACCAGCCCGCAAAACGGCGGCCGCCGCTCCGGCCCCGGCGCGCGAGCCGTTCAACCGGCGGATAGGCCTGCTGATGCTGTGGCTCCTGGTGCTCGTCGCCCCGCTGCTGATCTCTCCCACGGCCAAGGAGTCGTTCCGCCTCATCAAGTCGATGGTGAGCGGCTGGCTCGCTCTGGCCTCGCTCTTCTTCTTCGCCTGGGAGGTGCGCAAGGCCGGCACGATCCGCTGGACCGATCTCTGGGACCGGCCCGCCATGCGGATCGTCCTCCCGGTCCTCCTCGTGGCCACGGCGAGCTACGCCTTCTCCGCCCATCCGCTCCACGTCCGCGAGGGGCTCGCCGACCTGTGGATCGGGGCCGCCGCCCTGGCCGGCTGGAGCCTCGCCGTCGAGACGCGGCGGCTGGAGCGCCTGCTGCTCGGCCTGCTGATCCCGGCCTCCCTCCTCGCGCTCCTCGGCATCCTTCAGTTCCACGGCGTCTACCGGCCTTTCCAGTCGATCGGGATCGGCTACGATCCGCGCCTCGCCATCACCTCGCTCGCCGGCAACCCCGGGGACCTCGGGGGATACCTGGTCCTCCCCTGCCTGATCGGCCAGTGGGCCGTCTTCCAGCGGCGCGGGCGCGTCCGTATCCTGGCCGCGGTGGCGCTCGCCCTCTCTCTCTATGCCGTGGCTCTCACCCAGACCCTCGCCGCGCTGGCCGCCGTGGCCGTGGGGAGCGCCCTCCTCTGGGCACTGCTGCTGCCGCGCCGCCAGGCCGCGTTGCTGTTCGGCGGCGGCGCCGCCCTGGCGCTCGTCCTGGCGCTCACCGTCGCACCGCTGCGCGAGCGGATCGCCGCCAAGGCGGGGCAGGCGCTGGCCGGGGACTGGAACTCGGTGCTCACCGGCCGGCTCGACGGCTGGCGGGCGGCGCTCTGGATGTTCCGGGAGCATCCGTGGACCGGCGTGGGCCATGGTGCCTACCGGCCGGAGTACGTGCCGGCGATGAACGAGCTGCTCGACCGCGGCGTCCAGCTGTACCCGCAGCACATCCAGCCGGTCTTCGCGAATGCCCACAACGAATATCTGGAGGCCCTGGCGGAGTGGGGCCTCCCGGCGATCCCCGCGCTGGCCTGGGGACTGTGGATCCTGATCCTGGCGCTGCGCCGCGCGCGGGGGGATACCGGACAGGCGCTGGCCTGGGCGGGCGTCGTCGCGCTCGCCATCCTCTCCCTGGTCGACTTCCCCTTCCGGATCGCCCTGCAGGCCTTCCCTGCTCTCCTCTTCCTGAGCTGGGTGCTCCGGCGCGGCGATCCGCGGGGATGGGAGGAGAACGCATGAGCGGACGGGTGCTCGTCTGGCCCCTCGTGCTCGTCCTCGGGCTTGCCCTCGTGGCGCAGACCGTGCGCTGCCGGGACCGCCTGAACGCGAGCCGGAAACTGCACACCGTGGAGGCCACGACTCTCGCGGCCTACCGCGCCCAGCGGACCGACATCCTGCGCGCCAACATCGAGGTGCTCCGCCAAGCCGCGCGGCGCGATCCGCTGGAGGTCGGCATCCCGGTCGCCCGCGGCAGCGAGCACCTTCTGCTCGGCCAGCCGCAGGCGGCGATCGACGCCTATGAAGAGGCCTTGCGTCTCGAGCCGCGGCCGGAGACCTATCTCTATCTCGGGCGCGCCCTCGACCTGGCCGGCCGCACCGACGAGGCGGCCCGCGCCTTCCGCCTGGCCCTGCGGATCGACCCCTCCCTCTTGCCGCAGACGCCCCTGGCCTACCGCGATCGTTCGAGATCCCGGTGAGCCGGTCTCCTGAAGGATTTATACTGCGTTCATGGCTCCCCAGACCGAGGTCCTGGACGCCCTGCGCGAGATGGCCCGCGAGCGGCCGGTGGCCGTCACCGTGCGCGGCGGCTGCATGGCGCCCGGGATCGCCGAGGGCGACCGGGTCGAGGTGGCGCCGGCGCGGCGTTACTGGCCCGGCGACGTCGTCGTCTTCCGGGCGGCGGACGGCCGCTGGCTGGTCCACCGGCTCGTCGGCTGGCGCTGGTGGCGGGGCGGGCTCGCCGCGGTGACCCGCGGCGACGGCTGCCCCTGCCACGATGCGCCGGTGCCGGTGCGCCGCATTCTCGGCCGGGTGGGGCGGCCGGCTCTGGCGGACCGCCTGCGCGCGGCGGCCGCCTTCCTGCGCCTCCTGATCCGCCGATGACCTTCGGCGCCGCCTTCCTGGTTCACCCCGACCTCTTCCCGGCCCGCCGCGGCGGCGAGACCTGGGGCGCGCAAGCGGTCACGATCAACCTCCCGGGCGGCCCCTACCGGTTCGCGGGTCTCGCCCCGGCCCAGGTCGAGGCCGTGCGGGCGCGGTTCGGCGCCTATATCAAAGGAATGGGGGACGCCGGGGCCGCCGTGGAGAGCCTCGTCTTCCGCATGGCCGAGGAGGAGGTGCGGGAGATCGACACGCGCGGCTGGGAGTACGGCCTGGACCTCGATGCCGCGCCGGGGGCCGTGCGCCTGGCGGGGATGCGCCTCGCCGGCCGCCTCGACTGGCGCCCCGGCCTCGCCGGCTCCCTCTGGACGCCGGACGGCGGCAGCGAGTCGTTTGCGGGCATCTTCGAGAACTTCTTCCGCGTGCTCACGGCCTACCGCCTCCTGGAGCAGGGGGGGCTCCTGGTCCACGGCGCCGCGGTGGCCGCCGGCGGCCGGTCGCTCCTCGCCCTCGGACGCTCGGGCGCCGGCAAGACGACGTTCGCCCGTCTCGCCCTGGCGCGAGGGGCGGAGGTCCTGTCCGACGATCTGAACGCGCTGCGCCGCACCGGCGGGGGAACGGTGGTCGAAAAGCTGCCGTTCACGGGCGACCTGGGCGATTCGGCGTCCCCGGCCGGTCCGCTGCCGCTGGCAGCCCTTCTGCGCCTGGAGAAGAGCCCGCACGACGAGCTCGTCCCCCTCGGCCGGGCCGAGGGCGTCGGCCTCCTCCTCGCCTGCTCGCCCTACGTCAATGTCGATCCTCACCGCCGCGAGGCGCTCCTGGCCAACCTCGCCGCCCTGCTGCCCGCCGCCGGCGATCCGCCGGCCTGGGCCCTGCGTTTTACCCTGGGAGGAGACTGCTGGCCTATACTGGAACGGCAATGCCTGCGCTCGACTCCGGCAGCATCCTGAGACCGGCACGCGATTTGCGGTTCCGGCGCATCGACGATGAAGCGGTCGTGGTGCGCCAGCGCGCCGGCGAGGTCCTGGTGATGAACGAGACCGCGGCGCGCCTGCTCGAGCTCGCCGACGGCCGGACCAGCGTGGCCGAGTGGGTGGAGGTCCTCGCCGCGGAGTACGAGATCGATCGCCAGGCGCTGGAGCAGGACATCCTTGCCTTCGCCGCCGACCTGGCGGCCGAGGGGATGCTTGAGCTCGCGCCGCCGCCCGAGGAGGAGGAGAGCCGTGGGGTTTGAGCAGGTCCTGCAGAAGACGTGGCGCGACAATCTGCTGTTCTCGGTCCTGGTCGAGCTGACCTACCGCTGCAACCTGGACTGCTTCTTCTGCTACAACGACCTCGGCCTGCGGGGCGAGCCGCTGCGCACGGACCAGTACCTGGACTTCTTCGCCGAGCTCTCCGACCTGCAGGTGCTCAACCTGACCCTCTCCGGCGGTGAGCCGCTGGCCCATCCCGACTTCCTGAAGCTGGGCGCCTGCGCGCGCGAGCTCGGCTTCGTGGTGCGGGTCAAATCGAACGGCCATGCCCTGCGCGGCGAGATGGCGCGGCGCGTCCGCGACGAGGTGGACCCGTTCCTGATCGAGGTCAGTCTGCACGGCGCCACCGCGGCGACCCACGACCGGCAGACGCGCGTGCCGGGGAGCTTCGACCGGCTCCTGGCCAACCTGCGCGAGATGCTCGGCCTCGGGCTGCGCGTCAAGTTGAACAGCACCATGACCCGCTGGAACGAGGGGGAGATCGAGGGGATGATGGCCCTCGCCGACGGCCTCGGGCTGCCCCTGCAGCTCGATCCCGAGGTGACGCCCCGGGACGACGGGGACGCCGAGCCGCTCTCGATCGCGCCGTCCCGGGAAGGTCTGGGACGCCTGTTCGCGCTGCAAGCCGAGCGGGCGGGGAGCGGGGCGGCGGCAGTCTCCGTGGCGCGCGAGGGAGACGAGGGGATCGTGCCGGTCCCGCTCGCCAAGCACTGCGGCGCCGGCTCGGCCGGGATCGCGGTCGACCCCTACGGCAATGTCTATCCCTGCGTGCAGTGGCGCCGTCCGGTGGGGAACCTCCACCGGCAGTCGATCCGGGAGATCTGGTCCGCCTCGGCCGGTCTGCGGGAGGTGCGGGAGCTGACCGCGCGCGCCAAGGAGGTCGTGGACGCCCACGGCGCCGCAGGTCCGCTCCTCAACTTCTGCCCCGGCCTCGCCGCCACCCATACGGGAGACCCCCTGAGCGTCTATCCCGATGCCCTCCGGCGCGCGGAGGTGCTCGGTGAGGTTCTGGAACAGGAGAAGAAGCGGGTGCTCTTGCCGGTGGTCCCCTGACGGTCTCGGTCCCGAATCCAGGCGAGGCGTCCAGACTCTGGACGAGCTACGACGAGATCGGCCCCTGCGGGCAGAAGCCGGGATTGCTCTTCGCGGGCGGGGTCGGCGCGCAAACCGCGGCCATCGCTTCCAGCGGCTCGCGATAGAGGATGCGCGGAGACTGGTAGGGCCGCCTCATCCGCAGCTCCGCCGAGCCGGACGGAACGGGGTCACGGCCTGGGGTGCTGCCGGTTGCGGGGCTCTTCTCGGGCATCGATCAGCCTATGGCGCTACTCGCCGCCGCTGCCGCCTCCGGCCGGTGTGTCCGGAGCGACACGAAGGTGCGTCGCAGGATCGCCGAGGAGATTGTAGATGTCCAGAAGCGAAATGTCTCCCCCCTGGGTCCGCAGCTCGGCGTAGGAGCGCAGGATGACGTCGCCCAACCGCAGCGCGCCGGGCACCGCAACCCGGCGGTAGAAGATCTCCGCCAGCGCCCGCGAGTCCTTGCTGTCCGCCAGTCCCGAGGGGCCGAAGACCGCCACCGCGCCTCCTCCCGGGCTCTCCACCAGGACCTCGCCCAGGGCGGGCACACCCGGCACGGCGAAACGGTTCACCGTACAGGTCATGGCCGTGACGACCGGCAGCCGGTCGCCGTTGGTCAGGCCGGCGACGTCCGCGCTGGTCAGCAGGCCGCCGGCAGAGAGCCGGTCGAGGCCGCCGTGCCCGAAGTAGTTGACCAGACCGGTCCCCGCGGCGAGACCCGCGAACAGGCGCGAGCGGGCGGCGGTCAGAGGCTCGGTTCCCAAGTCGATCCTTTCCGCCTGGAACGAGGAGGGGATCTGCGCGGCGACGCGCTCGCTGTCGGCGGCGAAAACCGTCCCCTGGTCCGGGCTGTCGGACAGGAGAAGCACGTGCCGTGCCCAGTCGACGGGGGCGCCCGTCTCGTAGGCGGTCAGCTTGTCGACGTACCCCTGGAGCTCGGACGCCGTGAGCACCGGGATGCGGCCGACGGCCATCTCGGGCAGGCCGTCGCCGTTGACGTCGCCCAGCCGGTTGTCGGACGGGAAGAGCCCGCCCGCGCTCTGCACCATGAGCGGCGGCATCACGTTGTCGCCATAGCCGAGCAGGTTGCGGTAGTCGAGGGTCCCCTGGCCGGCCAGGGCCACATAGCGGGGGGGGCGCGGCCACCGCCAGGCGTCCGCCAGGAAGGCGCGGATCGACTGCGGCGTGGGCACCCCGAAGCCGTAGGAGTCGGCGATCTCTTCGAGAGTGACGACGGCGGCGGCGAGCCCCTGGCTCTGCCGCAGGTCCGCCAGCCGCTGCGCCGTGCTCCGCCAGGCCGATGGGACGATGACCAGGTAGTCGGCGCGGCCGATCTTCGCCACGGCCTGCCAGGGGCGGATCTCGACCGGCGCCTTCACCGCGGCGGGACCGGCGGCGAGATAGCGCCCGCCCGGCGTGGCCGCGAAGCTCACCTGCCAGCCGGACGGCGAGCCCGCCGCGACCGCGGCGCCCTGGAGCCAGCGGGGAAACCGCGGATCGCTCACCTCGAGCAGCCGGACGTTCGGGTCCGTGAGCCCGGCGACCGTCAGCCCCGTTGCGCCGTCCGGCGCGAAGGTCAGACTGTCGCCCGCGGCCTGGAAGGTCCGCCGGTAGCCGAGGTCGAACCCTTCGAGATAGGTGATGCTGTACGGCGCGCCGCCGCCGGCATGGGCGATCAGCTGCACCTGGTTGCCGCTCGCGAGGAGCGTCCCCGGCGGCACGGCGAGCGTCGCGCGGTACGCCGCGATCCCCTGCCACTGGGCCTCGCCGAGAGGCGTCCCGTTGAGGCTCACATCCACCCGGTGCTCGCCCGGGGTCCCGGTCGTCGTGGCGCCCTGCAGGTCGACCGCGAGCTCCGCGGCGCCGGGAGAGAAGCCCGGCGCGTCGAGGCTGAAGGTGCGGACGCCGAAGGTCGGATCGTCGCCCAGCAGGAACTCCCAGAACCAGTAGTCCGACTCCGGAGCGAGGGAGATCGCGGTGGCCGGAATCGCGTCGTGCTCGGTGCGGCGCACCTCGGGGAAGGTGTCCGCGGGTCCGCCCGGCGTGCCGGCCACGGTCTCGGCGTCCATGAGGGTGCCGGTGCCCGCGAAGTCGACCTGGTAGACGGCGAGGTCGGTGTACAGGCTGTCGGGAGCCTCGGAGTAGAAGAAGAGGCCGGCCGCGGTGCCGTCGTTGCGCAGGTCGGGGTGCCAGGCGACCGGCAGCCCGTCCCGGTTGAGGGTGGTCCGCCCCTCCCGGATCGACTTCTCGATCTGATCGACCGGCTTGCCGATGGCCGCGGCCAGGCTGGCGGTCGACAGGTAGATCAGGCCGGTGTCGCGGACGGAGACGCGCAGAGCGCGGCTCGGATTGACCAGGCCGCGCGTGGCCTGCTTCGCCGGAGCGTCCGCCGGCGGCCTGGAGATCCCCGGGTGCGGGAAGCGCTCGAAGACGCCCTCGATCTCCGGGGCCTCGTCCTTCGCGGTCCAGGGGGAGACCCGGAACGGCCCGTAGTGGCGCAGCCTGCCGCTCGCCTCGACCTCCTCCAGGACGTACGCCTGCGGCTCGCGCGGCCACGCCCCTTCATCCAGAAAGCGGTAGGTCCCGCCCTGCGGGGAGCCGGCCAGGGCGGGGAGCAGCCCCTGGTGGGCCGGCGTGAGCCGCCCGGTCCGCGGGTCCCGGCGGAGGACCCGGAAGCCCGCCGTGCGCTCCTCGGACGCCGTCGTCCATTCCGTGAGCACGCCGCCGTGGCGGCCGGGCAGGGCGCGGAACGAGGAGACCACCGCTTCGGTCAGCAGCACGCCCTGCGTCACCGCCAGCTCGCAGAGCGGTCCGAACAGGAAGCGCGCCCGCGTCTGGGTCGTGTTGCCGGTGTTGTCGACGTACTGGGCGCGGGTGCCGTTGCCGGATGCCGGGGTCGCGGTGACCGCGATCCGCTGGTTGGCCGAGGTCGGGGTGACGTCGACCTGGTAGGTGAGGATCGCGGTGGCGCCGGCCGCGAGCGTCCCCGGGTTCCAGGTGATGTCGCCGGTGCCGCCGACCGACGGCTGGCTGACGATCGATCCCTGGCCGACCGCCGCGTTGCCCGCGTAGACCGCGCCGCTGCCCGGGACGTTCGCCGTCACCAGGTTCGTGGCCGAGAAGGTGATCGCCTGCGCTCCCGGGTTGACCAGCCGCACGGTCACCTGCATGCGCGCCGTCTGCCCCACCGGGATCGGGTTCGGGCCGCTCTTCTGGGTGAGGACCTGCTCGACGTAGGGCTTCACCGGAGCCGTGCCGGCGTCGTTCGGCAGGTAGACCCGGAACGAGTCGTTCGTCGGATTGGCCGCCGGTGGATTGGCCGCCGCCTGATAGTTCGTGAAGGAGAGATGCCCGTAGTTGCCGTTCGGGGTCCCGCCGACCAGGTACGAGCTGATCGTGAGGTCCGCTTGCCAGATCCCGTAGTCGTCGGCCGCCGTGTCCGAGGTCCAGCCGCTGAACGGGTCGCGCTGCCAGGCGTTGTTGCCCGACATCGACGAGCTGGCGTAGCTCTGGGTGAAGGAGCCCGTCCGGCTGGTCAGCGCGAGCGACCCGGTGGTGCCGCTGTTGCTGTCGAAGTCGAAATCGTTCTTGCCCGCCGTGCAGCCCGACGTGATGTAGGGATAGACCGTGTAGCTGCTGGTGTTGGTGCCGGAGGCCGGCGGGTTGGCGCCGTACGACGTGTGCGAGTCGTAGTAGACGTTCAGCTCGGTGCCGCCCACGCCCGACGTGCCGTCGTGCGCCCGGATGCCGATCGCGTTGATGTCGTCCCCGCCGCTCGACGCCGCGGAGCTCATGTCCACCCGCAGCTCCCAGTGCCCGGCCGCGGTGTTCTGCGCCGTCGCGCTGTTGAGCAGCGTCGTCCAGGCGTTGTCGGTGCAGGTGTTGTCGTCGCAGTTGTTCAGCGTCGCCGCGGTCGTGCCGTCCGGGCGGATCAGCGTGTAGTCGACCTGGGTGTTGTAGCCGCCCCGGTCGCGGTCCCGGCCGTTCGCCGCGTCGTTGGCACCGCCGCGGCCGATGTCGGCGTCCCAGATCTCCACGGTGAGCCGGGTGAGCCCCGACGGGACCTCGATGAAGTAGTGATAGGTGGTATTCAACCCCCCCGTCGCGGCGGTGATGTAGTCGCCGTTGGCGGTTCCGGCACCGCTCCCCTGGGGCCGGTGGAGCGCGGTCGTGCCCGTCGATGCCGCAGAAAGGGGAGAAATCCTGGCGACGAGCACCAGGAGGGCTGCTATAGAAAAAAGACGGAGTTTGTCTGCCATGGCGGCGCTCGTCCTACAAAAATTTATTGATGGAACCGTATTCAAGAATAACACGGAAGAATACCTCCTGTCAATTCCGGGTCAGACGCCGCGCGAGGTCACCACGATCTTCACCGTCCGCAGCAGGATCGACAGGTCGAGCCAGAGGCTCCAGTTGGCCAGGTAGGCGAGCTCGTAGCGCAGCTTGTTCTGCGGGCTCGAGTGATAGTCGCCGTTGACCTGGGCGAGGCCGGTCAGGCCGGGAGCGAGCGAGAAGCGCTCGGCGTAGCCCGGAACCTCTCCCAGATACCGTTGCACGAACCCGGGGCGTTCCGGCCGGGGCCCGACCAGGCTCATCGAGCCTTCGAGCACGTTCCAGAGCTGCGGGATCTCGTCGAGCCGGAAGCGGCGCAGGAGGGCGCCGATCGGCGTCAGCCGCGGATCGCCCGGCTGGGCCAGCACCTCCACGGCTTCCGCCTCGGCGTCCATCTTCATGGTGCGCAGCTTGAGCAGCGTGAATCGCCGCTGCGCGCGGCCGACCCGGACCTGGCGGTAGAGGACCGGCCCGGGGGAGGTCAGCTTGACCGCGAGCGCCGTGAGCCCGAGGACCGGCAGGGAGAGGAGCAGGAGGAGCGAGCCCGCACCCAGGTCGAGGAGGCGCTTCAGAGGACGGTTGATCCGCCACTCCGACTCGCGGACGACCTCGATCAAGGGGAGGTCGTGGACCCAGCGGTAGCGCATCCGGCCGATCAGGCTCTCGTACGGGCCGGGGAGCAGGAGGACGTTGGTGTGGGACGGGCGTGTGCCGGCCAGGCGGTCGAGCAGCCGCGTCTGCCAGGTGTCGCCGCTGTCGGCGAGGATGAGGTCCTCGAAGATGCCGTGCGCCAGGAGCTCCGGCAGGTCCTCCGGCGTGCCCAGGCAGGGGCCGAGGACGGGGTCGTCCGCGCCGGCCGGTCCTCCCTGGGGAGCCGTCTCGTGGGGGAGAGGGACGTAGCCGGCCACGCGCAGGCCGTGCCAGGCATGGGAGCGCAACGCCTCCGCGATCTCCCGCGCCGCCTCGCCGCTGCCCAGGATGGCGACCCGCCGCTCCTGCTGCCGTTCGGTACGGTCGAGCGCCAGCCGGAAGGCGAGGAGGAGCAGGAAGTCGAGAGCGGCGTAGAGCAGCAGCACCGAGCGCGGGAAGGACCGCTCGAAGAGGAAGTAGCAGCTCATCAGCGCGAGCGTCTGCACCACGGTGGCCGCGCTCAGGCGGCGCGCCAGCTCGGAGCGGGTGCGCGGGCGGGGCGGATCGTAGAAGCCGAAGAAGTAGAGCGTGGAGAGCTGGATCAGGATCACCGGCAGCCAGTCGCGCGCCAGGAAGCCCAGGCGGTCGGGCGGCAGCAGCCCCACGGTGAACGGGATCCGCGTATGGATGCGGACCAGGAAGGCGCCGGCGAGCGCGGCACAGGCCGTGGCGGTGTCGCCGAGGACGCGCAGCAGATGGCGGGGTCCCTGCTCCCGCCGCCAGGGGCTCATGGGGACGGACTCTATCCGAATCGGCTCTTGACCCCGATTCCTCTGGGACGTAGGCTGGGCTGCGCCAGATGAAAGTCACCGAGCATCTCGCCAGGGCCGACCGGCCGCTGATCAGCTTCGAGATCATCCCTCCCCTGCGCGGAGGAGACGTCAAGGGCCTCCTTGCGCTGATCGACGACCTGACCAAGTTCCGGCCGCCGTTCATCGACATCACGAGCCACGCCGCCGAGGTGATGTATGAAGAAACGCCGCAGGGGCTGCAGCGCCGGGTCAAGCGCAAGCGCCCGGGCACCCTGGGCGTCTGCGCCCTGCTCCAGAACAAGTACCAGATCGACGCGGTCCCCCACATCCTCTGCCGCGGCTTCACGCGCGAGGAGACCGAGGACTTTTTGATCGAGCTCAAGTACCTGGGGATCGACAACGTCCTCGCCGTGCGTGGCGACGACAGCGGCTTCCAGAAGCCGCTCCAGTACGGCCGCAGCGCCAACGAGTACGCCTGCGACCTGGTCAAGCAGATCACCGCCATGAACCACGGGCGATACCTGGAGCAGGACCTCCTGGACGCCGAGCCCTCCGCCTTCTGCGTCGGCGTCGGCGGCTATCCCGAGAAGCACTTCGAGGCCGCGAACCTGAAGCTCGACGTCCGCCATGCCAGGGAGAAGGTCGAGGCCGGGGCGCACTACATCGTGACCCAGATGTTCTTCAACAACGAGCACTACTTCCGGTACGTGGAGGCCTGCCGCGAGCAGGGGATCACGGTGCCGATCATCCCCGGCCTGAAGATCCTGACCTCGCTCAAGCAGCTCACCACGGTCCCGCGCACCTTCTTCGTGGAGCTCCCGGACGCCCTGTCCGACGAGGTCCTGTCCGCCAAGCCCGAGCAGGTGTTGGACATCGGAGTCGAATGGGCGCTCAAGCAGTGCGAGGAGCTCCTGGCGCACGGCGTCCCGGCCCTCCACTTCTACGTCATGCAGAGCGCCAACGCGGTCAAGAAGCTGATGGCGAAGCTGAAGCTCTGACCCCCCCTTTACATCCCCCCATCCCTCGCGCTATCTTCCCAAGTGCATTACGAGGGCCCGGCACGCGCGCCGGGCACGGCAACCTGGGACGGACACCCAAGGTGCCCTCTCGCCCCCTGGCGAGGATGCGGCCGTCTCGCGGACAAGAGGCGGCAATGAAGTGTCCGGTGGGAAAAACCCGCTCTCGTGATGCATACGAGGCGGGTTTTTCATTTATGCCTCAGGAGAACCGATCGTGACCGACTCGATCTTCAATGTTCCCGTTCCCCCGCGCCCGGCCGACCTGGAAGCGCGGACGGCGGCGCTCCACGCCGCGCTCGCGGAGCGGATCCTCGTCCTCGACGGCGCCACCGGCACCGCGATGCAGGCGGCCCACCTCACCGCCGAGGACTTCGGTGGCCCCGAGCTCGAAGGGTGCAACGAGAACCTCTGCGCCACCCGTCCGGACGTGGTCGACGGCGTCCACGAGGGCTACCTCGCGGCCGGCTGCGACATCGTCGAGACCAACTCCTTCGGCGGCACTCCGCTCGTCCTCGGCGAGTACGGGCTCGCCGACAAGGCGTACGAGCTCAACGCCGCCTCCGCCTCGATCGCCCGCGCCGCCTGCGCCCGGCACGACACGCCGGAGCGCACGCACTTCGTCTGCGGGTCCATGGGGCCGACGACCAAGGCGATCTCGGTGACCGGCGGCATCACCTTCGAGGAGCTCATCGAGCACTTCCGCGTCCAGGCCCTCGGCCTCATGGGCGGCGGCGCCGACTACCTGCTGGTCGAGACCTCTCAGGACACGCGCAACATCAAGGCCGCCCTGATCGGCATCGAGAGGGCTTTCGCTCAGGCGGGCTGGACGATCCCCGTCGCGGTCTCGGTCACCATCGAGACCACCGGCACCATGCTCGGCGGCCAGGACGCCGAGGCCCTCGCCGTCTCGCTGCTCCACGCCGACCTTATCTATATAGGTTTGAACTGCGCCACCGGCCCGGACCTGATGGCCGATCACCTGCGCACCCTGTCCGAGATCTGCCGTACCCGGGTGGCCTGCGTCCCCAACGCCGGCCTGCCCGACGAGGAGGGGCGCTACAACGAGGGACCGGACGTCTTCCGCCGCGTCTTTACGCGTTTCCTGGACGCCGGCTGGGTGAACCTGGTCGGCGGCTGCTGCGGCACCACGGCGGCGCACGTCACGGCGCTGGCCGAGCTGGTGAAGGGGCGGCCCCCGCGACGTAGCCCAAGCCACCGCCGCTGCCTGGTCTCCGGCCTGGAAGCCGTGGAGCTGACCGACGACAACCGGCCGCTCCTGGTCGGCGAGCGGACCAACGTCCTCGGCAGCCGCAAGTTCAAGCGGCTCATCGCCGATGGGGATTTCGAGGCCGCGGCCGAGGTGGGCCGCGCGCAGGTCCGCGCCCAGGCGCAGATCCTCGACGTCTGCCTCCAGGACCCCGACCGCGACGAGGTTGCGGACGTCGAAGGCTTCCTCGACCGCCTGGTCCGCATGGTCAAGGTCCCCCTGATGATCGACTCGACCGACGCGGCGGTCATGGAGCGCGCCCTCACCTACTGCCAGGGCAAGTCCGTGCTCAACTCGATCAACCTGGAGGACGGCCGCCACCGCTTCGAGAAGGTCGTCCCGCTAGCGAAGCGCTTCGGCGCCGCCCTGATCGTCGGCCTGATCGACGAGAAGGGGATGGCGGTGACGGCCGAGCGCAAGCTCGAGGTGGCGCGCCGCAGCTATCAGATCCTGGTCGAGGAGATGGGGGTAGCGCCCGAGGACATCTGGTGGGACGCCCTGGTCTTCCCCTGCGGCACCGGCGATGCCGCCTACCTCGGCTCGGCGGCGCAGACGATCGAGGGCGTGCGCGCCGTCAAGGAGCTGTTCCCGGACACCAAGACGATCCTCGGGGTCTCGAACGTCAGCTTCGGACTGCCCAACGCCGGCCGCGAGGTGCTCAACTCGGTCTTCCTCTACCACTGCACCAAGGCAGGCCTGGACGCGGCCATCGTCAACACCGAGAAGCTGGCGCGTTACGCGGACATTCCGGCGGAGGAGCGCGAGCTGTCCGAAGCGCTCATCTACCTGCCGGTGGGGGACGTGGAGGCGGGCAACAAGGCCGTCGCTGAGCTCACCGCCTTCTTCCGTGGCCGGACCTCCGCGGCGGGAGCGAAGCCGCGCGCCGAGCTGCCGCTGGAGGAACGGATCTCCCGCGCCGTGATCGAGGGGAGCAAGGAGGGGCTGGAGGCTGATCTCGCTGAGGCCTTGCAGGACCCGCGCTGGCCGGCGCCTCTCGACATCATCAATGGACCGCTGATGGCCGGCATGGGCGAGGTCGGCCGGCTGTTCAACGACAACCAGCTGATCGTGGCCGAGGTGCTGCAGAGCGCCGAGGTGATGAAGGCGGCGGTCTCCTTTCTCGAGCCGCACATGGAAAAGGTCGGCGACGCGGGCCGCGGCAAGATCATCCTGGCGACCGTCAAGGGGGACGTCCACGACATCGGCAAGAACCTGGTGGACATCATCCTGTCGAACAACGGCTTCACGGTGGTGAACCTGGGGATCAAGGTGCCGTCCGAGCGGCTGATCCAGGCCGTGCGCGAGCACCGTCCGGACCTGATCGGCCTCTCGGGCCTGCTGGTCAAGAGCGCGCAACAGATGGTGCTGACCGCGGGCGACCTGGCAGCCGAGGGGATCGACATCCCGCTGGTCGTGGGAGGCGCCGCCCTCACCCGGCGCTTCACCCACAGGAAGATCGCCCCGGCCTACACCGGCGGCCTCTGCACCTATGCCCGGGACGCCATGCACGGCCTGAGCCTCGTCGAGCGGCTGCTCGATCCCCAGACCCGGCCGGACCTCGAGCGCGAGGTCGCCGAGGTGGCCGCCAACGACAACGTGGATACGGCCGCCGCCGCCGAACCATCCGAGGCCGCGGCGCCGCAGGTCCAGCCCGTGCGGCGGGACGTGCCGGTGCCGGTTCCGGCGGACGAGGAAAGGCACGCCGAGGAGCTGGACTTGGACGAGGTCTGGAAGTACTTGAACCCTCAGATGGTCTACGGCAAGCACCTGGGTCTCAAGGGCTCGGTCCGCAAGCTCCGGGAAGAGGGGGACCCGAAGCTTGCCAAGCTGGAGGCGATGATCGAGGAGCTGCAGGACGTGGCGCGGCAGGGGGCGCTGCATGCGCGGGCGGTCTGGCGCTTCTATCCGGCCCGAGCGGAGGGGAACCGGCTGACCCTGGTCTGTCCGGAGACGGGCCGGCCCGCCGCGGCCTGGGACCTTCCGCGACAGACCCGCAACGGCGGCCTCTGCCTGACCGACTACGTCCTGCCGGAGGACCACGTGGCGCTCTTCGTGACCACGGCGGGGGACCACGTGCGCGAAAGGGTGGAGGAGTGGAAGAGGAGGGGCGACTATCTGAAGAGCCACGCCTTCGCCGCGCTGGCCCTGGAGACGGCCGAGGCCGCCGCCGAGTACCTCCACGCCCGTCTGCGCGCGGACTGGGGGTTCCCGGACCCGCCCGACCTCGCCACGGAGGACAAGCTCTCCGCCCGCTACCGCGGCAAGCGCTACAGCTTCGGCTATCCGGCCTGTCCCGACCTCGCGTTCCAGAGGGAGCTGTTCCACGCTCTGCGGCCGGAGGAGATCGGCGTCGAGCTCACCGAGGGAGACATGATGGACCCCGAGGCGAGCGTCTCGGCGCTCGTGTTCCACCATCCGGATGCGCGGTATTTCGGGGTGTAGGAGAAGGGCGGCCCCGAGCTCAACCGGAAGCCTTTGCGGTTCGCCGAGACTGCCGGGTCCACCGTCGTCGAGTCTCCCCACGACAGCCGCCGTATCCGCAGGCCCTATGACACCTGTTCGCCATGACGAGGCGAGAAGCCCGAGCTCCGGGAGACTCCTCCCAGTCGACCGGAGGCCCATCTCGGCCTACGGCAGACCCGTCCCGAGCTTCGGGACGCTCGTTCCGAACATTGGGAAGCTCATCCCGAGGCTCGGGAGACTCTTCCCGATCATTGGGAAAACTCTCCCGATGTGCGGGAGACCCGTCCGAATGTGCGGGAGACTCTCCCAATGTTCGGGAGCCCCTTCCCAATGTTCGGGAGACCCTTCCCAATGATTGGGAGGGCCTTCCCAATGTTCGGGATGATCGTCCCAATGTGCGGGACGCTCGTCCCAATGCCCGGGAGAGGCCTCCCAATGTGCCGGATGCTCGCTCTTAAGGTCGGGAGGCTCGTCCCCAAGTCCGAGAGGACCCTCCAACGGGTCGGGAGGCCCTTCCCAAGGAGCGGCGAATGTCTCCAAAGAGACGCGCAGGGGAAGGCAACGCGCGGGGAGAGCGTGCCGCGCCCCGGGAAAGGCTGCCGGAAAGCTCGTTGCGTGTCGTAGCCCGTTGCGCGTGCATTGCGACACAAGCGGGTAGGAGTGGCAAGGCTGGGTTGGCCCTGCTGGCTCCTCCATGTAACTTGAGTTCCCCCGGTCTCGCCTCTATCCTTGAAAGAGGGGGGATCAGTCGTATGCCGTTGCGGGAGCCCTTCGAGGAGAAGTACGAGATCCTGGAGAAGATCGGCCAGGGCGGGATGGGCGCGGTCTACAAGGTGCGGCACCGGCTGCTCGATGAGCTGCGGGTGATCAAGGTGATCCGCTCCCCCCTGGAGCCCACGCCCGAGGTCGAGGAGCGATTCCTCCGCGAGGCGCGCACGGCGTGCCGGCTGCGCCATCCCAACCTGGCGCTCCTCCACGATTTCGCCCTCGGCGAGGACGGCCGCGCCTACATCGTCCTGGAGCACATCGAAGGCGCGACCCTGCGCGCGCTTCTGGAGCGCCTGGGGACGCCGCCGCTCCCGCTGGCGCTGGAGATTGCCCGCCAGGCCGCGCTTGCCCTCCAGTACCTCCACCGCCAGCGCATCGTCCACCGCGACATCTCGCCGGGCAACCTGATGCTGACCCGCGACTTCGAGGGACGGCCGCTCGTCAAGCTGATCGACCTCGGGCTCTCCAGGAGCTTGGAGAACGGGAGCGACGGGCTGACCGGGAGCGTCTTCGTCGGCAAGGTCCGCTATGCCTCGCCTGAGCAGTTCGACGAGGGACCGGTCGACGAGCGGAGCGATCTCTACTCGCTCGGGGTCGTGCTCTACGAGCTGCTGACCGGCCGGTGCCCGATCGCCGGGCACGATGCGAAGACCTGGATGGCCGCCCACCTGTTCCGTCCCCCCCTCGATTTCGCCGTGAGCGATCCGGAGGGGCAGGTGCCCGAGGATCTCCGCGCACTCGTCCTCCGCCTCCTCGCGAAGAGCCCGGACGACCGCTTCGCCGGCGCCGAGGAGCTGGGGCAGGCGCTGCGCGGCATCCAGGCGCGCTTCCCCCTGCGCGGCGACGAGCTCGACGACGTCTGGGACGGGGAGGGTGTCGCGGCGGTGCCGGCCGTGGAACCCGAGGAGACCGACGAGCCCGAGGAGCTCGCCGCGAGCGCGGCGCCTCCGCTCCCGGAGGAGGAGTCCTCGGTGTCCCTCCTTCTCCGCCATCCGGGACGGCCGATGGAGGAGTCCGTCTCGATCCCCCTCTATGAGCCCCTGGCCGAGGCGGACGAGCTGGTGATGCCCCCGCCGGCGCCGGTGCGGCGGAGCGGGCTCCTCCTCCCTCTGCTGGTCGGCGTGTTCTCGCTGGCGATCATCTTCACCCTCGTCGCCCTGTATTCGGTGACCTCCGAGTTCCGGCTCGGCCGGGGGGACTCCGGGGTCGAGGAGGTGACCGAGCCGGCGGCGCCGCCTCCGGCTCCGGCCGAGGAGGCCGGGGAGCCCGAGCTACAACCGGCCCCGCCGGCGCCCTTGCCGGAGGAGCAGGTGCCGACCGTACGGACGGAGCCCGCACGGACAGCCTCGACAGCCCCGGCGCGGATCGTTCCGCAGCGGACCGAGGAGCCGGCCCCCAAGCTGGCTCGGTCTCTGCCGCCGCATCGTGATCCGGTGGTGCGGAAGGGGGGCGTCCGGCCCGGGCCGGGCGTCATGCCGCCCATTCCTTTAGATATGCCGCGCTTCAGCTATCCGGCCGCCGCGCGCGGCCAGGGCCTCGACGTCGACGTGCGGCTCGATCTCCTGGTGGACGAGAAGGGGAAGGTCATCGAGGCGGTGGTGCGCGAGGGGGACAGCTCGGGTCTCGGTTTCAACGAGACTGCGCTCGCCGCCGCCAAGCGCCTGACCTTCCAGCCGGCCACCCGGGGGGACGAGCCGGTCAAGATGTGGACCGAGATGATCTTCCAGTTCTCCGAGCCCGAAAGCGCCCGGCGCTCGGGGCGCTGAAAAGCGGGGTGGTCCTTGGCGCTGCTGGACGAGCACATCGAAGGCAAGTACGAGATCCTGGAGAAGCTCCGGGAGGGTGGGATGGGGGCGATCTACAAGGTCCGCCACCGCCTGCTCGACGAGATCCGCGTCGTCAAGGTGATCCGCTCCGCCGTGGCCGGCCACCCGGGCGCGGGGGAGCGCTTCCTCCGCGAAGCCAGGTCCGCGATCCGCCTGCGCCACCCCAACATCGCCGCGCTCCATGACTTCGCGATCGCCGATGACGACAACGCGTACATCGTCATGGAGTTCATCGACGGCTCCAACCTCCAGGAGATCCTCGACCGCCACGGCCGGCCGCCGCTCGCCCTGACCCTGGAGATCGCCCGCCAGTCGCTCCGCGCGCTCGGCTATCTCCACCGCCAGAAGATCGTCCACCGCGACGTCGCGCCGGACAACCTGATGCTGACGCGGGACGTGGACGGCCGGGCTCTCGTCAAGCTGATCGACCTGGGAATCGCCAAAGCGTTCGAGGAGGCGGCCGCCGGGCTGACCTCGACCGGCACCTTCCTGGGCAAGCCACGCTACGCCTCGCCCGAGCAGTTCAGCGGCACGGGGCTCGACGCGCGGAGCGACCTCTACTCGTTCGGCGTCGTCCTCTATGAGCTGCTCACCGGGAGATCTCCGATCCTCGGCAGCGATCCAGCCTCGTATCTCGCCGGGCACCTCCTCCGGCCGCCGCTCGACTTCGCCGAGAGCGATCCGGAGGGCCGGGTGCCCCCCGCCCTTCGCGAGATCGTCCTGCGGTCTCTCGCCAAGCAGCCGGAGGAGCGGTTCGCGGATGCCGAGGAATTCGCCTGGGCGCTGACTCTCATCCAGGATGAGCTGGAGCCGGCGGGCAGCGGCGAAATGGCGGCGCTTCTCCGTCCGCGTCCGGTCGAGGAGGAGGTCGTCCCCTTCCCCGTCCGTCCGGGCTCCACCCAGAGCCGGCTGGACCGCGAGTTCCTGATGACCCAAGAGCCGTTGCCGGTCCTGCCGCCGGCCGCAACGGTCCTCGCGGATGCGGCGACGGTGGCTCTGCCGCGCCCGGCGTCCGCGCCTCCGGTTTCCGGTCTTTCGGTCCTGGACGACCTGACCTGGGTCACTGCGCCGGTGCGGAAGGTCGAGGACGTGCCGCTGCCTTCTCCGCCGCCGGCCCGGGTCGCCGGAGCCCAGAGCGCCCGCTCGCCCCGGTGGCGGATCGCCTTGAGCGTAGCCGCCGCGGTGCTGGTCCTAGCGGCCGGCGGCGGGTTCTGGTGGATGCGCGCGCAGCGGACCCGGCCTGTGGAGCTCCCTCCGGCCGTGGTGGTTTCTCCGACTGTCGCTCCCGTCTCGATGCCGGCCGAGCCCGCGCCAGCCCCTATGAATAAGGACGCGGCTCCCACGACCGAGGAATTCCAGGCTGCGACGCAGCCGCCATCACCTCCGCCCGCGGCGGCGAAGCCGGCTCCGGAGCGGCCCAAGAGGGTCGACCCCGAGGAGGCGACGGTGGCTCCGGCCGACGTCACTCCCATGCAGCCGGGCGCCCTGATCCGTCCCGGGATGCCGAACGTGGAGGTGCCTGTCCCGCTCGACATCCCGCGCGTCGCCTATCCCGAGGCCGCCCGCGGCAGCGGCCGCAAGGTGAGCGTGCGGATGAAGCTGCTGGTCGACGAGAACGGCCGGGTGCTGGACGTGAAGGTCGCCGAGAGTGACGGCTCCGTCCTCGGCTTCGACGAGGCCGCCGTCGCCGCCGCGCGCCAGGTCGTGTTCCAACCGGCCACCCGGGACGGCATCCCGGGGAAGATGTGGACGGACCTCATCCTGGAGTTCGCCGAGTAGAAGGTCTTCCCAAACCCGGAGGGAAGGAGTAGTATCCCCCCTGCATGGTCTTTCTCCTATTTTGGGTTTGATCGGCGGCGCCGGTGATCCCGCACCGGCGCCGTCCGTTGTTTTCGGACCCTCCCCCCAACGCTTTGCCCGTTTATGCCGTATCATCATGCGGTGACTCCCATGCTGCACTCGACCATGCGCCGCACCTCGCTCTCGATCGTCCTGCTCTCTCTGCTCGCCTTCGGCTCTGCCGTCCCGGTCTTTGCCCTGCAGCAGGTCGATGGCCGGCAGGCCAATGCCCGGAAGCTGCTGCGGATCGCCGGCGGGGCCTCCCACCGGTTGATCCAGAGGGCTCAGGGGCGGCTCGATGCGCGGTCCCGGCCGTTCTGGGAGGCGCTCCTCCGCATGAACGCCGATCTCGACCGGGTCGGCGCGGGTCTCAGGATCCGTGACCTCTCGTTCTTCCAGGCCCTGCGCTCCGGAACGTCCTCTCTCGCGGAGGTGCAGGTCACCTGGGCGCTGGCGGGCGTCAGGGACCCCGACATCGAGCAGGATCTCCGGACGCTCGCCGCGGCCTACGACCGCCTGCGGGACCGATATGGGCCGGAGTGGGTCCGTTATCAGGCCGGCCGGCCGCTGAGCGAGGACGAGCGCGTCCGCTTCGCCCGGATGCGCGCCGAGCAGTCCTTCCTCGCCAGCAAGCTCGAGCCTCTCCGCAATCGCGTCGAGCAGACGGGCGACCATGCCACGGCGGGCGAGCTGACCCTCCTCCTCGCCCAGGTCCACGGTGTCGCGACCGCGCCCGCGACCCTCGGCGACTACCTCGATGCATCCGTCGCGACCGACTCGATCCGCGGGGCCTGGTATGGCGCCCGCGCGGCGCATACCGCTGACGAGGAGGGTTGGGCCGAGGCGGACGAGGTGGTCTCCGAGATCACCACGGACGACAGCGTCGGCTTCGTCTTCACCGCCGACCTGAAGTCGGTCCAGGACTGGAGCTTCGTCGAGACGGAGACCGACGTCCCGGCGGATATCGCTCAGGCGGCGGACCTTCAGGCGGACACCGAAGAGGCCACGGTCGCGCCGGAAATGCCTGAAGGAATCGTCCTCGACGAAAAGCAGGGCGAGGACGAGGTGGAGAGCGAGGCGCCTGCCGAGGCCGAAGCCGCGTCCGCGACGCCGGAGAATCAGCCGGAAGGCACCGCCGAGGAGCAGCTCGGCGACGAGCCGGACACCGGGGCTGCCGCGATCGAGGACCTCGACGCCCCCGCGCCTGCACACGGCAAGGAGGCGATCGAGGAGGAGGACCTGAGCGTGGACGCCGCGCCAGGGAAGACGGACCCGAAAGCATGCACCGCCGAGGGACCGGCGTGCGAAGACAGCACCGCTCCTCCGCCGCCTGCCGCGACACCCGCCGCGCCGCCAAAGCCGGCCCCCCCGGGCGGCTCCCGATAGGCTAAGATCCCTCCTTCGCCGCCGCCCGCTCCGGGGTGGCGAGGAGGAGATGTCCATGGGTCTTCTGAGCAGTTCCATCAGCGTCACCCGGTTCAACGTCGTCGTTCCCCCCGAAGGTCCCGACTTCGAGCGAATCCAGTTCTGGGCCATCGATCCCGGCTCGGAAGTGCGCGAGCGGATCGGCGTCATCCCTTTCGAAATCGAGGCCCCGTACGAGGTGGGTCAGGGGCGATATGCCTTCCGGGTGCGGATCGACCGCATCCGGGCGGATGCGACGGCGGTCAAGGAGCGCCTCAGGGAGCTGCTCAAAGCCGAGATGGAGGCCACCGGCCGGCCGTTCGTCGGTGCCAAGACCCGCAAGAAGCTGCGCGACCTCGCGGAAGCGGAGCTCTGCGCCCGCCAGGCCCCCAGCACCCGCATCCTCGAATGCACGATCGACGGCACCATCCTGTACGTCGCGAGCACGGCCAAGTCCCACCTCGGCACGGTCCTCGCCCTGCTGCGGCAGGCGGGCATCGAAGCCGACTTCAAGGCGCCCTGGCTCGACGAGGCTCCGGAAACCGACGAGGCGAGCGACATCGTGATCCCCAAGGAGCCGGGGCAATCCGTCCTGGGCTGCCGCTTCGTCAAGGCCCTGCTCGAAGAGCCCGAGGTCATGGTGGAGCCCGAGACCGGCAGCGTGCGGCTGGCCACCCGCGAGGCCAAGGTCTCGCTGACCGGCGCCGTGCTCAACGAGCTGTTCCACTATCTAGAGGAAGGGGCCGAGATCCTCTCGGCCAAGATCCACGTCGGGACGTACCCGATGCGGTTCGACGCGCTCTCCTACCGCCTCAACGGCCTGAAGCTGGAGCCGGTCCGCAACGAGCACTGGACGGTGGACCTGGACCAGCGGCTGGAGCAGATCGCCGCCGTGTTCGAGGTCCTGGACGGCAAGTACGCGGCCCTCAAGGACCGCCTGAACGGGACGGCGGAGGCTCCGACCCCGCCCGCCGCAGCCGAGGAGACCGCGGCGGCGGGCGCCTCAGAGCCGTTCTAGAACCGCGCCGACCAGATCAGCTGGACGTTGCGCGCCGTGGTGACCCGGGAGAGGGCGCCACCGCCCTTCTACACGCTCGATGTCCGGACTGTTCCCACCTTCTTGCCGTGCAGCGTTGTCCACGAGGAGAATCTTCTTGGTGCTCATCGACGTGAGGAATACACTCTCCCGATCTTTTCATAGCAGAATCCGAGCGCGGAGAACGGAAGGGAGAGATGACCCTCGAAGAGTTCGTGAAGCTTGCCGGGGACCGGGGGGTCAAGGTCCGGCGGGTGGCCTCTCAGGGACGACACTGGTTGGCCCAGGGCGGGAAGCTCTACGCACTGCCTGACATTCCCGCGAACAAGCCGATGCCCGAAACTCTTTTACGAAGCCTGTGCCACCTCTACGGCCTCTCGCCCCTCGACTGTGAGATGAATGAGGAACCCGAGGCCTAGCTCACAGCTGGAACGCGGGAATGAGCGTCGCATGAACGGTGAGGCCTCGCAGGCTCTCCAGGAGCCGACCGGTCCAGCCGCTCTCGCCCGATGGAGAGGATCGCACCCGGACCTCTGCCGCCTCATACATCTTCCAGTAGAGGGCCGGAGCCGCCGGCAGGCAGGCAAACGGCTCGACGCCAGTCTCGAGACTGATCTCGATTTGTGTCCGGAGCTGTCTGCGCAGCTCATCGGGGAGCTCCTCGAGAGACCCGGCGAGGCCGACGAGATCGTGCTCGAGACATTGGGCCACCCACCATTCGCCCTCGCGAAACACCACGGCGTGAATTGTTCGTTCCGGCATCGTCGGTTTTCCCCCTACGCCACAGTGTACCGTAC
>WNGB01000232.1_pt1 | contig 82529 bp, 88 predicted proteins | sample 5400681 | NCBI WGS metagenome assembly WNGB01 (sample SAMN13153367, study PRJNA577476) | soil metagenome | isolation source: 115 cm soil or saprolite under grassland replicate 2 | place: USA:California | collected 2016-06-15 | reverse complement strand
CACCGTCGGGCGCGTGAAGGCCTACGAGGCGATCGTCAAGGGCGAGAACATCGCCGAGCCGTCGATCCCGGAGTCCTTCAAGGTGCTGCTGAAGGAGATGCAGTCCCTCGCGCTCGACGTGCACGTGCTCTCCGACGAGGGTCGCGAGGTCGAGGTGCGCGAGGAGGAGGACGAGCTCCTGCGCGCCGCCGAGGAGCTCGGCATCGACCTCTCGCCCGGCTCGCTCCGCGCGGTCGGCCGCCAGCCGACGGCGGAGGAAGCGGAGGAAGGGCAGGAGCGCATCGACCAGGACGGTGAGTTGGCCCTGCCTGCGGACGAGTCGCTCGGCGACCTCGACGACGTCGAGGTGAGCGAAGAGGCCGAGGCCGTGGAAGAGGTCGAAGCCGAAGTCGGCCCGTTGGGCGACGCAGACCTTGTTGACCTTGAACTCGAGGATTGAAAAACAACGCAGCCTGATTAGGAGCTGAGGAACACACTTGATCGACATCAATGACTTTGACGCGATCCGGATCGGGCTTGCCTCGAGCAAGCAGATCCGCGACTGGTCTTCGGGTGAGGTCACGAAGCCGGAGACGATCAACTACCGCACGCTGAAGCCCGAGCGGGACGGCCTCTTCTGCGAGCGCATCTTCGGACCGACCCGCGACTGGGAGTGCTACTGCGGGAAGTACAAGCGCGTCCGCTACAAGGGCATCATCTGCGAGCGCTGCGGCGTCGAGGTGACCCGGCAGAAGGTGCGGCGCGAGCGCATGGGTCACATCGACCTGGCCGCGCCGGTCTCGCACATCTGGTTCTTCAAGGGCGTGCCGAGCCGCATCGGCTACCTGCTCGACATCGCGCCGCGCGAGCTCGAGAAGGTCCTCTACTTCGCGGCCTCGATCGTCACCGCGGTCGACAGCGAGAAGCGCGGACAGGACCTCAACACGCTCGAGGACCAGGTCAAGAGCGAAGCGGGCCGCATCGAGGTCGACAAGGACGAGGCTCTCGCCGCGCTCGAGGACCGCCTCTCGCGCCGCCGCGACTTCTTCGCGAAGGGCAAGGAGCGCAACTTCGACGAGGACGACGACTTCTGGGTTCGCGGCCTGAACAACTGGGCCGAGGAGGCGGTGCTGCCGACCCTCGAGGACGCACGCAAGCTCGTCAGCGGCCTCCTGGTCGAGCTCGTCCCGCAGATCACGACCGAGGACTCGAAGAAGATCCGCGAGCTCGTCCGCAACGCGGCGATCCGCGACGACCGCAAGCTCGCCCCGCGCGAGCTCGAGCAGGTCGCGTCGGCTGCGGAGCAGATTCTCGCCGCGATCCAGCCGCTCGAGAAGGACCTCGGCAAGGCCACGGGCGCAAAGAAGGGCGCGATCACGAAGCACATCCATCGCGTCGTCGACTCGCTCCTCACGGGCGACGAGATCCACGACGACGACGTCGAGCTCGTCAAGGGCGTCGACGTGAAGAACCTCGACAAGGCGCGAGAGCTCGGCAACGGTCTGCTGAGGGAGGTCGTGGACACGTGGGAGGACGGACAGGACATCCGTGAGCTCACGAACGACCTCTGCCTGCGCACCGACGGCCGCATCCAGAAGGAAGACCTCGACGCGATCATCCAGTGGGCGCTGAAGGTCCGCGAGATGTACCTCGACATCGAGTCTCGCCGCGAGGACGCGCGCGAGGCCGCCGTCGACTCGGTGCGCCGCCTCGAGCAGACGTGGACGCTGTTCCGCGAGCTCGAGCCGAAGATGATCGTCAACGACGAGCAGATCTTCCGCGAGCTCAAGGACCGGTTCGGGTCGCCGTACGGGTTCGGCGTCTACTTCCGGGGCGGCATGGGCGCGGAGGCGATCCGCGATCTGCTGAAGGACCTCGACCTCGACGCCGAGGCCGCGATGCTCCGTGAGCAGATCCGCACGGGCAAGGGACAGAAGCAGCAGCGCGCGATCAAGCGCCTGAAGGTCGTCTCGGCGTTCGTCACCTCGGAGAACCGCCCCGAGTGGATGATCCTCGAGGCCGTACCGGTCATTCCGCCGGAGCTCCGCCCGATGGTCCAGCTCGACGGCGGACGCTTCGCGACGTCGGACCTGAACGATCTCTACCGCCGCGTCATCAATCGGAACAACCGCCTCAAGCGGCTGCTCGACCTCGGCGCGCCGGAGATCATCGTCAACAACGAGAAGCGCATGCTGCAGGAGGCCGTCGACGCGCTGTTCGACAACGGCCGCCGCGGCAGGGCCGTGACCGGCCCGGGCAACCGTCCGCTCAAGTCACTCAGCGACATGCTGAAGGGCAAGCAGGGGCGCTTCCGCCAGAACCTGCTCGGCAAGCGCGTCGACTACTCCGGCCGCTCGGTCATCGTCGCGGGCCCGCATCTGAAGCTGCACCAGTGCGGCCTGCCGAAGCTGATGGCGCTCGAGCTCTTCAAGCCGTTCATCATGAGCCGGCTCGTCGAGCGAAAGATCGTCCAGAACATCAAGGCGGCCAAGCGGCACGTCGACCAGATGCAGGGCGAGGTGTGGGACATCCTGGAGGAGGTCATCCAGGAGCACCCGGTGCTTCTGAACCGCGCACCGACGCTGCACCGCCTCGGCATCCAGGCGTTCGAGCCGACGCTCGTCGAGGGCAAGGCGATTCAGGTCCACCCGCTCGTCTGTCACGCGTTCAACGCGGACTTCGACGGCGACCAGATGGCCGTCCACGTCCCGCTGTCGGCGGAGGCGCAGGCCGAGGCGCGGATCCTGATGCTCTCGGCGAACAACATCCTCTCGCCGGCCTCGGGCCGCGCGCTCGCGACGCCGACCCAGGACATGGTGCTCGGGTCGTACTACCTCACCTACTCGGATCAGAACTTCGACGAGCTGCAGATCGAGAAGATGGATCCGCGGCCGCAGCGGTTCCGCACCGAGGAGGAAGTGCAATTCGCGCTCGACGCGAAGCAGATCGGCATCCAGTCGCCGATCCAGTACCTGTGGGAGGGCGAGCTCGTGCTCACCACCGCGGGCCGCGTGATCTTCAACGCGGAGATCGACCGTTCTCTCCGCGAGGCGGTCGGCGAGCTCGAGGGCGAGTACACGACCTACCACGACTTCCTCAACCGGACTCTGTCCAAGAAGGAGCTCGGCGACTTCATCTCGATCCTCGTCGACGAGTACGGCGCGCACGCAGTCGCGGTCGTGCTCGACACGATCAAGGACCTCGGCTTCCACTACGGCACGAAGGCCGGCGTCACGATCTCGAAGAACGACGTGGTCATCCCGCCGGAGAAGGAGAAGATCCTCGCGGAGTACGAGTCGCGCGTGCAGAAGGTCGAGCAGGCCTACGAACACGGCCTGATCACCGAGGGCGAGCGCCACGAGTCGATCGTGAACACCTGGACGGAGGCGACCGAAGAGGTCGCCAAGGCGATGGTCGAGAACCTGAACGAGCTGAACCCGATCTACATGATGGCCAACTCGGGTGCACGCGGCTCGTTCGCCCAGCTCCGCCAGCTCGCCGGCATGCGCGGTCTGATGGCGAATCCGAAGGGCGAGATCATCGAGCGTCCGATCAAGGCGAACTTCATGGAGGGCCTGTCGGTGCTCGAGTACTTCATCTCGACGCACGGAGCCCGCAAGGGTCTCGCCGACACGGCGCTTCGCACGGCCGACTCGGGCTACCTGACCCGGCGTCTCGTCGACGTCTCGCAGGACGTGATCATTCGCGAGCCAGACTGCAAGACGAAGGACTTCGTCGAGCTGCCGCTCTACCTGCCCGAAGGGCTGAACAAGAGCGTCACCGGCCGCATCCTTCCGGACGACGTCTACAAGCCGCTCGCGTCCGGCAAGCCGGGCAAGACGATCATCGCGGAGAAGGGCGAGGAGATCACCATGCCGCGCCTGCGCGAGATCGTCGAGGCGCTCGGCGAGTTCGCCGACGACTTCGTCGTCCCCGTCCGCTCGGTGCTCAAGTGCCGCGCCGAGACGGGTGTGTGCCAGGCGTGCTACGGCACGTTCCTCGCCACCGGCGAGATGTCGGAGATCGGCGACGCGGTCGGCATCATCGCCGCCCAGTCGATCGGCGAGCCGGGCACGCAGCTGACGATGCGGACGTTCCACACCGGCGGTGTCGCCGGCGCGGACATCACGCACGGCCTGCCGCGCGTCGTCGAGATCTTCGAGGCCCGGAACCCGAAGGGTGCTGCGGAGCTCGCGGAGATCGACGGCACGGTCTCGATCGAGGAGACCGAGCGTCAGATCAAGATCACGATCGTCGCCGACAGCGGAAACGAGGAGGACGACAAGTCCTACACCGTTCCGCGCCGCACGCGGCTGCTCGCCGCGAACGGTCAGCGTGTGGAGGCCGGCGACGCCCTCACCGAGGGCTCGATCAGCCCCGCCGACCTGCTGCGCCTCAAGGGTTATACGGCCGTCGAGCTCTATCTCGTCGACCAGGTGCAGAAGGTCTACAAGTCGCAGGGCGTCGAAATCCACGACAAGCACATCGAGCTGATCGTGCGACAGATGCTGAAGAAGGTGCGCGTCGAGAGCGCTGGTGGAACGGATCTGCTGCCGGGCCAGCTCGTCGACAAGCTCGTGCTCGACCGCGAGAACACGCGCGTCAAGAAGGAGAAGGCCAAGGACCAGGCCACGTGGGAGCCGCTGATCCTCGGGATCACGAAGGCGTCGCTCGCCACGGAGTCGTTCCTCTCCGCCGCCTCCTTCCAGGAGACGACGAAGGTCCTGACCGACGCCGCGATCGAGGGCAAGGTCGACCGGCTGCTGGGCCTGAAGGAGAACGTCATCATCGGGAAGCTGATCCCGGCGGCGACGGGCCTGAAGCGGTACCGGAACATCGACATCCGCCCCTCGGACAAGGTCCCGGTCACGGCGTACCAGCGCCCGCAGACCGAGGAGCAACTGCTCGCGGCGCTCGAGGAGATCGAGTCGACCGACGGCACCGAGGGCCTCGCAGGCCTCGGCCTCGACTTCGGCGGCGCGCCGGAGACGACCGACGACGAGAACGGCGCCGAGCCGCACAGCGATCTCGAGGCGGAGGAGATCCCCGAGGTCGATTCGCCTCTCGATAGCGACTAACGCTTCGGCTACGCCTCGCTACGTGGGGGAACCCATGGTTCCCCCACGTGCCCCCTCCTTCGCCCTGGGGTACCGCGGGTGCCTGCCGCGGCAAGAGCGCGGTCTTGCCGCGGCGCCCGGCCCCTCTGCTATCAAGGAGCCGGGTCGGTGTATGAAGAGGTTGCTGTTTCCATCCGTCTTCTGCGCGGCGCTCGTTGCGGTTGGTCCCGCAGCGGCCGCTAACCCTCGTCCTGCGGCGCCGGCGCCGTACGCCGGGCAGTGCGGCCTCCCGGCGACGCAGCCGATCTGGATGGACTTCGGCCAGCCGGCGTTCCAGGCGATCTTCGGCAAGCCCGGCGTCGTCGTCGGCACCTCGACGGGCGACTGGCCGTCGCAGATGCGCGCGCTCGGGGTCGGCACCGTCTATTTCGACCTCAATCTGCGCAACCGTGTCGGCACCCCGACCAAGCCGACGGATCCTGCGACGATGGCCGACCGGGCGCAGCGTCTCTACACCTTCGCGTCGCAGCAGACCGGTTGCGCGAATCCCGTGGTCGTGTTCAACGAGCTTGCCGGGCCCGGGCTCGTGACTCCGTGGTCGGACACGAACGCGCAGTACCGGCAGAACGTGCTGTCGCTGATCCAGAAGATCGCTGCACTCGGCGCGCATCCCGTCCTGCTGATCCCGTCCAAGATCTACGCGGGCGGCGATGCCCTCGCGTGGTGGCAGCAGATCGCGGCAGTCGCGGAGATCGTGCGCGAGGCCTACGTGCCTGCGACCGCGACCTGGAAGCAGGGGACGGTGCTCGGCAACCGGACGCTGCGCAATCTCTACCGCGCCGCTGTGGAAGATCTCACGTCGGTCGGCGTGCCGCCGAACAAAGTAGGGCTGATGATCAGCTTCGCGTCCTCGAAGGGCTTCGGCGGCCGAAACGGGCTCCAGCCTTCGTCGGCATGGATGCAGGTGGCGAAGTGGCAGGCGCTCGCGATACGAGAGGTTGCGGCCGAGACGGGCATCGCGTCGATCTGGTCGTGGGGCTGGGGGATGTGGAGCGCAGCCGAGCAGGATCCGGACAAGCAGGACGCCGCCTGCGTGTGGCTGTGGGCGCGGTCGGCGTCGCTCTGTGACGCGCCGGCGACGCTCGGTCCGGACTTCGACACGTCGCTGAAAGACGGCCAGCTGAGCGACCTCACGGCGGGCGCCCAGTGCCTGATCGGCCGGCGGGCCTTGTCGAACGGCGCAATCCAGCAGCTGCAGCTGATCACCGGCGACCGCGACACGGCCTACAGCGCGCTCTTCGAGCGGATCGTCGAGAGCGACCAGGCGCCTGTCTCGACGAAGCTCGTGCTCGCGGCGGAGAAGGCGGTGATTGCGCAGAGCTTCGGCGGTTCGCGGGCCGCGTACGTCGACGCCTTGCACGCGGCGCACGCCAACGTGTCGGTCGCGCGCGGCGTGCTCGGCGACCAGCTGCGCCGAGCGACCGTGATGTCGAAGCTGCCTTCCGGCGTGCCGACCGCCGACCAGATCCAGACGTTCTACGAGTCGTACCCGGATCTCTCCGTGCGGCTCGTGCAGGCGAGAGAGCCGGTGCCCTCGTGGCTCGGTGCGACACCGAAGGGCTTCGCCCTCTCGGAGGTGGCGCCCGCCGCCGTCTTCACCTTCAGGCGCGGCCGCTTCGCCGGCGTGCGCACGAGCGAAGGCGTCTTCCGAATCAAGCCGCTCGACGACCCGCTGCCCCTCGGCGCTGTTCCACTCGCCAAGGCGACACCGGCGATCAAAGCCGCGCTCGGCAGCTTCGCCCGCGGCGAGGCGTTCGAGAACTGGACGATCGGCAAGCAGCGCTACGTGTTGAACACCGCCGTCTGCCGGCGCGACGATCTGCCTCAGCCCTCGGCCGTCGACCTCACGTCGTACCTGCCGTTCCTCCGGCTGGGCTAATCCATCCTCTCGGCCAGGTTTGCGCTCTTGAAGCGGGCGCGCGAACGTGGCAAGGTCGTTGGCTCGCGGCCAAGGGGAGTTTGGTGGGTCTGAACGCACGTCGTAGGGCTGTAAGGCCCTCGAAGAGGTGGTGGTTCACGGGAGCAGCGCTCCTCGTGGTTCTGCTCGCTCTTCTCGGGGCCGGCGCTGCGGGCGCCGACAACACCGTCACCTACACCGCGACACAGACGATTCCGGTGCCCCCGGCCTCGGACTTCGCCGGTAGCGCAGGAGGAGACGGCTGGGCGGTCGCAATGACGCCGACGGCGGTTTACAACGTGTTCCACCACGCTTCTTCGCTTCGGGTCGCGTGCCATCTTCAAACGAACGCGAAGCCGTGCTGGGGAACCGAGGCGGCGCCGATCGAGACCCGGACGATCACCGACACGAGCGTTGTCGGCGCTGCGAGTGGCAGCAGCTTTGCCACGTCGGGACAGCCGGGGCTCTGGCTCGATCAAGGCACCGGGCGCCTCTACGTGTTCGCGATGCGGACGTCCGACTCAATCGGCGGCGTCGTGTGCATCGACACGACAAGCGCGCCGACAACCGCGAATCCTTTCTGCGGCTTTACCGCCCTCACGGGTGCCGGTGAGGCCGTACCAGGCGGAATCAGCGACCCCGCAGTCGTCGGATCGCGGTGGTTCGCCTTCAACTACGTCAGCGGCGCAGTGACTGGAGCCAGAAACGCGCTGTTGTGTTTCGACCTGACGACGTTCTCCGCGTGTGCCGGACAACCCTTCGCGGTGGGCATCGGAAGCGGCGCGGTTTCCGCCGGCACCTTCCCGGCTCCGGCCGTTGCAGCGATCGGCAACGACGTGATCGTTCCGATCACGATCGACCGCGGCGCCGAGCTGGCCTGTTTCGACGGCACGACCCTCGCCGCCTGCGCCGGAACGTGGCCTGTCGCCCTCGACTTCAGCTATCCGTCGGCCAACGGCGCGCCCTTCCCGCTGCTGACGGCTTCGGGGAGCATCACCGGGCTCTGTCTCCCGGGCTCCGACATTCCCTGCTACAGCCTGTCCGGCGCGAGCGTCGCTACGCCCCAGGGCATGACCGATGCGATCTTCCCGACCTCCGGTTGGAACGGCCCGGCGTTCGTCCTCGGTCCGCGGGTCTACGTGCCGAACGGCAACCGGGACGAAGTCGACTGCTACGACTACAACCTGTCCAAGGGCTGCACGAACTTTCCGAAGTCACTCGACCAGCTCGGACTGCTCTACACCGTGAATGCAGATCCGCAGCGACCCGCCTGCATCTGGGTCAATGCCGACAACGGCGCACACCAGATCCAGAACTTCGACGCGTTCACCGGGGGGGCCTGCGGTGCGGGGGCTATCCGCGTGCTGGCGTCGAGCTCCGTCGTGGGAACCCCGCTGTGCACACCGGGTTCCTGGACGTCGCTCCAGGTTACTGCGCCGGCGCGCAACACGTACGCGAGCGGATCCGTCGCGTTCCAGGACGCATCCGGCATCGCGATTCCAGGCGCCACCGACGTGCAACTCGACAACACGGGCACGGCAAGCCTGAGCGGTCTGAATCTCGCTGCAGGTAGCGGGCTGCCGCAGTTCCTGATCACGCTCGCGGGCGCGCAGGGTACGTCCGAGGTCGTCGTGCAGCTGACCTGGACCGGAGCCTTCGATCCATCGTGCACGACGAAGCCGGGGACGACCGTGGTCAATCCCCCGTCCAACGAGCCATCTGCGCCTGCGCCGGCAGGGTCGGCGGCCAAAGCGGACGTGAAGGTTGCGGTCTCGCCGCCGACCGTTGCCCGCACCGGCAAGCTGTTGACGTTCACCGTGGTCGTCTCGAACAGCGGTCCGAACACGTCGACCGGTGTCGTGCTGCGGACGCCGGTGCCGGCGAGCGCGACACTCGTCTCTGCATCCTCGACAGTCGGTAACGGCTGCACCCTGGGCACAGCCGCCACCTGCTTCATCGGCACGCTCGTCCCCGGCGGCTCGGCGACGGTGACGATGGTCTTCCTGACCGGACAGCTGGGGCCGTTCACGATCTCGCCGACGGTTCAGGCCGACTACGACACGAATTCCGACAACAACAGCTCCTCAACCACCACGACCGTCGTCTCACCGACGGCGCCCGCGCCGCCCCCGCCGCCGCCCGCCCAGCCGGGCACGTACAACGCGGTCGGCACGGGGACGATCAAGGTGAACGGTGCCGACCGTCCGGCAGACCTGCTCTTCGTGCTGAGCCCGGGCGACGTCGTCGACGTGACGAACGGCATGATCACGATCAGGGGGTTCGACGGAGGCTTCGGCGTCTTCTCAGGCACTCAGGACGGGTCGCCGTCCACCGTGCCCTCACAGTTCACGGTCTCGATCGTCGACGGGGTGACGGTACTGACCCTCGTGGGCGGTGACTTCTCGGTGTGCTCCGCTCCTCGCTCGGTCTCGGCCAACGGCACACCGATTCGGCAGCTGTGGGGATCCGCGAAGGGCAAGTTCCGGACGACGGGACGGTATGCCTCTGCAACTGTGCGCGGGACGGTCTGGCTCATCCAGGACCGGTGCGACGGGACGTTCACCTCGGTCGTCGAGGACATCGTCGACGTCGCTGATCTGCCACTCGCCAAGACGACCGCCGTCGGTCCGGGCCAGAGCTATCTCGCCAAGCCGCCGGCGAAGAAGGGAGCCTTCAAGCCGCCGGTCGTGAAATCGGGGAAGAAGATCGCGCAGATCAAGCGGGTCGGCCTCGTCTGGGCCGGGCGGACGTTCAAGACGCGCGCCGCGTTCGAGGCCTGGCTCGTCGAACGCGGCAGCACCTGGCAGGCGTTCAAGAGCGCCCATCCGGCTCTCGCCGCCGCGCTCGCGTCGCGCCGATAGCGAAGGACGGTTAGGCGACGCCGCGGCCGTCGGCCGTGACGCTCTGCCCCTTGCCGGCTTCCTTCGCACGGTAGAGCGCTTCGTCTGCGCGCTCGAAGAAGCTGATCGAGTCGTCATCCGGCTTCAGCTCTGCGAGACCGGCGGAGATGTGCAGGCGTCCGCCCTGACCGATCGGACGGCTCGAAATCGTGCCCTGGAGCCGCCCGAAGAGCTGCTCGGCCTGCTCGATGCCCGACTCGGGCATGATCACCGAGAACTCGTCGCCGCCGACGCGGCACGCGACGTCAGCGGTGCGGATCACCTCGCCCACCCGCTCGGCCGCCTCGGCCAGCACCGCGTCGCCGGCCAGGTGTCCGACTTGGTCGTTCACGTCCTTGAAGTCGTCGAGGTCGAACACGATCAGCGCGAGCCGCCGGCCGTAGCGGTGGGCCCGCGAACACTCGCGGGCGAGCGTCTCGTGGAAGTACCGCCGGTTGTGCAGGCCGGTCAATGCGTCGAGATCGGCCAGCTGCCGAGCCTCCCGGAACTTCCGGGCGTTCTCGATCGACGGCCCCGCGCGCAGGGTCAGCTTCTCGAGCACGCGCACGTCCTCGTCGCCGAAGCGTCGGCTCCGGTCCCGCGTGTAGACCGCGAGGTAGCCGAGCAGGCTCCCCATCGCCTCGAGTGGCACCGCGAGGCCGCCGTGGATGAGCGACTCCGGATGCTCGACGTCGTCTCCGTATCGGTACGCGACCTCGATCGCCCGCGCCCGCGATCCGTCCGGCGGGCCTGTGATCGACTCGGCCCCGTCGGCGGACAGTCCGTGCGCCGCGAGCGTCGGGATCCCGTCCGTGCCTTCCAGCCGGACGAGCGCGGCGTCGACGCCGCTCAACCGGGTGCCGGCTTCGAGCGTCCGGGCCAACACCTCGTCCATGTCGATCGAGCTGGCGATCTCGCCGAGGAACCGGCTCCGCCGCCCTTCGTCTTCGGCTCGCTCGACCGCCCCGGCGAGCTCCTGTGCCAGCTCGTCCATCCGTTTCTCGAGCGTCTGGACGACGGCTCCGACTTGCTCCTCCGCCCGTTTTCCCGTCCGGCGGCCGAGGCTCAGGAGCAGGACCAGGAGAACGAGGACGAGCCCGCCCAGAACCCCGGTTATGACGATGAGCGTCGGATTCACCGCAGATCCCGCAGAACCTTACGGCCGCCCCGCGAAGCGGGTCGCGCAGGCTGCGCACAGCTATGCTTTACGACCGGCAAACGGGCCCGAGCGCCGCGTTTGACGGCCCCAAGCGGCTTCGGTACCATGCCGCGGGCCGGTTGGCAGGGCCTCGCCGCCCCGCCGACCGTCTCTTTGTGGATAGGAAGTAACAGGAGAAGACGTAGACCCATGCCGACTGTCAATCAACTCGTTCGCAAGGGCCGGAAGCCACCGGTCTCCAAGAACAAGACCCCTGCGCTCGCGGGTTCCCCGCAGAAGCGCGGCGTCTGCACGCGCGTCTACACGACGACTCCGAAAAAGCCGAACTCGGCCCTCCGCAAGGTGGCCCGCGTCCGCCTGACGAACGCGATGGAGATCGGCGCCTACATCCCGGGCGAGGGCCACAACCTGCAGGAGCACTCGGTCGTGCTCGTCCGCGGCGGCCGCGTCAAGGATCTCCCGGGCTTCCGGTACAAGATCATCCGCGCCGCGCTCGATACGGGCGGCGTCGCTGACCGCAAGCAGGCGCGCTCGAAGTACGGCGCCAAGAGAGGCTCGAACTAATGCCCCGCCGAGGCGAAGTCCAGGCCCGGCCCGTCGAGGCCGACGCCGTCCATTCCTCGCCGCTCGTCACGCAGGTGATCAACAAGGTCATGCTCGACGGCAAGAAGTCGATCGCCGAGCAGATCGTTTACGACGCGCTCGAGCAGGTCGGCGCGAAGACCGGCCGGCCGCCGGTCGAGGTGCTCGAGCAGGCGGTGAAGACCGTGACCCCTGTCCTCGAGGTCCGCGGTCGCCGCGTCGGCGGCGCGAACTACCAGGTTCCGGTCGAGGTGCCGCAGCGCCGGGCCCGCACGCTCGCCGTGCGCTGGCTCGTGACGTTCGCGCGCGAGCGGCGGGAGAAGGGCATGAGCAACAAGCTGGCCAACGAGATTCTGGACGCGCTCAACCAGCAGGGCGGCGCGTTCAAGCGCAAGGACGACGTCTACCGGATGGCGCAGGCCAACAAGGCCTTCGCGCACTACCGCTGGTAGACGCAGGCAGAAAGGGAAATTTGAGCACCAAAGTCACAGAACAAGCAGTCGCGCTCGACCGTGTCCGCAACATCGGGATCATGGCCCATATCGACGCGGGCAAGACGACGACGACGGAGCGGATCCTCTACTACACGGGCCGCACGCACAAGATGGGCGAGGTCCACGAGGGCGCCGCGACGATGGACTGGATGGCGCAGGAGCAGGAGCGCGGCATCACGATCACGTCGGCCGCCACGACGGCGTTCTGGCGCGACCATCGGATCAACATCATCGATACGCCCGGGCACGTGGACTTTACGGTCGAGGTGGAGCGCAGCCTGCGCGTCCTCGACGGCGCGGTCGCGGTCTTCGACTCGGTCGCCGGCGTACAGCCGCAGTCCGAGACCGTCTGGCGCCAGGCCGACAAGTACAAGGTCCCGCGGATCGCGTTCATCAACAAGATGGACCGCACCGGCGCGAACTTCTTCGCCGCCGTGCAGTCCATGCGCGAGCGCCTGAGCGCGAACCCGGTGCCGATCCAGATCCCGATCGGGCAGGAGGACGGCTTCCAGGGCGTCGTCGACCTCGTCGAGATGCAGGCGATCGTCTACAAGGACGATCTCGGCCAGGAATTCGAGACGACCGACGTACCCGCCGAGCTCGCAGAGCAGGCACACGAGTACCACCACCAGCTGATCGACACGATCTCGCACTTCGACGACGAGGTGCTCGAGGCGTACATCGAGGACGAGTCCTCCGTGACGCCGGAGATGATCAAGCGCGCCCTGCGTGCCGGAACCCTCGCCGACGAGATCACGCCGGTGCTGCTCGGCTCCGCGTTCAAGAACAAGGGCGTCCAGCCGCTGCTCGACGCGGTGATCGACTACCTTCCGAGCCCGCTCGACGTGCCGCCCATGATCGGGATCGACCCGAAGACCGAGCAGGAGGTCACCCGCCTGCCGGCCCCGGGGGAGCCGTTCTCGGCGCTGGCGTTCAAGGTGATGTCCGATCCGTATGTCGGCAAGCTGACGTACTTCCGCGTCTACTCGGGCACGCTCAAGGCCGGCGACCGCGTCCTCAACACGACGACCGGCAAGACCGAGCGCGTCGGCCGCATCCTCCAGATGCACGCGAACCACCGCGAGGAGCGCGACCAGATCATGGCGGGCGAGATCGCCGCGGGCGTCGGGCTCAAGAACACGACGACGGGCGACACTCTCGCCGCCGAGAGCGCGCCGATCGTGCTCGAGTCGATGACCTTCCCGGAGCCGGTGATCGCGGTCGCAGTCGAGCCGAAGTCGAAGGCCGACCAGGACAAGCTCGGCAGCGGACTTGCGCGGCTCGCCGAGGAGGATCCGACCTTCCGCGTCGCGACCGACGAGGAGACCGGCCAGACGATCATCTCCGGCATGGGCGAGCTCCACCTCGAGATCATCGTCGACCGCCTCAAGCGCGAGTTCAGCGTCGAGGCGAACGTCGGCCGCCCGCAGGTCGCCTACCGCGAGACTGCAGGCAAGCCCGTCCAGAACATCCGCGAGAAGTTCGTCCGCCAGACCGGCGGTTCGGGCCAGTACGCCGACGTCGTGATCAACCTCGATCCTACGGCGCCCGGCGAGGGCTACTCGTTCAGCGACAAGATCGTCGGGGGCAAGATCCCGAAGGAGTACATCCCGGCCGTCGACGCGGGCATCCGCGAGGCGATGGACTCGGGCGTGCTCGCGGGCTACCCGGTCGTCGACGTGAAGATCGAGCTCGTCGACGGGTCGTACCACGAGGTCGACTCGAGCGAGCGCGCCTTCAAGATCGCCGGCTCGATTGCGTTCAAGGAGGCCATGAGGCGCTCCAAGCCGAAGCTGCTGGAGCCTGTCATGGCAGTCGAAGTGACGACGCCGGAGGATTACCTCGGCGACGTCATGGGGAACCTCAGCGGCCGCCGCGGGCGCATCGAGTCGATGGCCCCGCTGGGCAACGCCCAGGTGATCAAGGCGGTCGTTCCACTTTCGGAGATGTTCGGGTACGCAACCGACCTGCGCTCGATGACGCAGGGCCGGGCCGACTTCACCATGCAGTTTGATCGGTACGAGGAAGTGCCTCAGTCGATCGCGAGCGACATCATCGACGCTCGGGTCTAACTCGGAACAGAAGAGGAGCAGGGAGCCACCAATGGCCAAGCAGAAGTTCGAGCGGACGAAGCCGCACGTCAACGTCGGCACGATCGGTCACATCGACCACGGCAAGACGACGCTGACTGCCGCGATCACGAAGGTGCTCGCCGAGAAGAGCGGCGGCACCGCCGTCGCCTTCGACGAGATCGACAAGGCGCCGGAGGAGCGGCAGCGCGGCATCACGATCAACACCGCGCACGTCGAGTACGAGACGGACAACCGCCACTACGCGCACGTCGACTGCCCGGGGCACGCCGACTACATCAAGAACATGATCACGGGCGCCGCACAGATGGACGGCGCGATCCTCGTGGTCTCGGCAGCCGACGGCCCCATGCCGCAGACGCGCGAGCACATCCTGCTCGCCCGCCAGGTCGAGGTGCCCGCGATCGTCGTCGCCCTGAACAAGGCCGACATGGTCGACGATGCCGAGCTGCTCGAGCTCGTCGAGCTGGAGGTGCGGGAGCTCCTCACCAAGTACGAGTTCCCTGGCGACGACATCCCGGTCGTGCAGGTCTCGGCGCTGAAGGCGCTCGAGGGCGACGCGGAGTGGACGCCGAAGATCCTCGAGCTCATGGAGGCGGTCGACACCCACATCCCGGAGCCGGTCCGCGACGTCGACAAGCCGTTCCTGATGCCGATCGAGGACGTCTTCACGATCACCGGCCGCGGCACCGTCGTGACCGGCCGCATCGAGCAGGGCAAGATCGAGTCGGGCAACGAGGTCGAGATCGTCGGCATCCACCCGCAGGTGGCGAAGACGGTCGTCACGGGCCTCGAGATGTTCCAGAAGACGCTCGACTACGCGCAGGCCGGCGACAACGCGGGTGCGCTCCTTCGCGGCACGAAGCGCGAAGAGGTGGAGCGCGGCCAGGTGCTCGCGAAGCCGGGCTCGATCACGCCGCACACGCACTTCAAGGCCGAGGTCTACGTCCTCTCGAAGGAGGAGGGCGGCCGCCACACGCCGTTCTTCAACGGCTACCGGCCGCAGTTCTACTTCCGCACGACGGACGTGACGGGCGCGATCAAGCTGCCGGAGGGCCAGGAGATGGTCATGCCGGGCGACAACACGAACATGGAGATCGAGCTCATCCAGCCGATCGCCATGGATCCGGGGCTCCGCTTCGCGATCCGCGAGGGCGGCCGCACCGTCGGTGCGGGCGTCGTCACAGACATCCTCAAGTAGAAACCCACGACTAGGTGAAAGGAGGCGCCGGTGCCACAGCAGAAGATCCGAATCAGGCTGAAGGGCTATGACCACCAGCAGGTGGACAAGTCGGCGAAGGACATCGTCGATACCGCCCAGCGCACCGGCGCCACCATCACCGGTCCCGTACCGCTGCCGACCGAGAAGAACGTCTACTGCGTCATCCGCTCGCCCTTCAAGGACAAGGACTCGCGGGAGCACTTCGAGATCCGCACGCACAAGCGGCTGATCGACATCCACTCGCCCACGCCGAAGACGGTCGACTCGCTCATGCGGCTCGACCTCCCGGCCGGCGTCGACATCGAAATCAAGTTGTGAGCCCGACCGTGACCGAGATCCATTTTGAGACCCAGACTCGTGCCCGAAACCTTCCGGCCGCCAGGATGTCGGCCTAGATGAGAGGCATCATCGGCCGGAAGGTAGGGATGACGCAGCTCTTCGACGAGGAGAGCGGCGTCGTGACGCCGGTCACGGTCGTCGAGGCGGGGCCGTGCCCCGTCGTCGCGGTCCGAACGCCGGATGCCGACGGCTACGAAGCGGTGCAGCTCGCGTACGAGGCGGTCGCCGACCGCAAGGTCTCGAAGGCCGAACGCGGGCACCTCGCGGCCAACGGCGTCGACGGTGCGTATCGCCACCTGGTCGAGTTCCGCGGCCACTTCTCGGACGCGGTGCAGGGCGAGAACGTGACGGTCGAGATCTTCAGCCCCGGCGACAAGGTGAAGGTGGCGGGTACCTCGATCGGCAAGGGCTTCCAGGGAACGATCAAACGCCACCGGTTCCATCGCGGCCCGAAGACGCACGGCTCGCACAACATCCGTAAGCCGGGCTCGATCGGCGCGTCCGCGACCCCGTCTCGCGTCTTCAAGGGCATGAAGATGGCCGGTCAATTGGGCAACAAGCGAGCGACGCAGGTAGGCCTCACGATCCACGCGGTCGACCCGGAGCGCAACCTGCTGCTGATCAAGGGCGCCGTGCCGGGACCGAAGAACGGCCTCGTCGAGGTCAGGGAGGACTCGCGCTGATGCCCACCCCGAAGGCGCCGGTGCTTGGCGCGAAGAGCGCGAAGGACGTCTCGCTCGACGAGGCGGTCTTCGCCGTCGAAATCAAGCCGCATCTCGTGCACGAGGCCGTGCGCGCGGAGATGAACGCGCACCGCCAGGGCACCCGGGCGGCGAAGAGCCGCGGGCTCGTCTCGGGCGGCCGCACGAAGCCGTGGCGCCAGAAGGGCACCGGTCGCGCCCGCCAGGGCACGACGCGCGCGCCGCAGTGGAAAGGCGGGGGTGTCGCCTTCCCGCCGACGCCGCGCGACTTCAGCCTGAAGGTGAACAAGAAGGCATTGAAGGCGGCGTTGCGCTCCGCCCTGAGCGACCACGCGCAGGCGGGCACGCTCGGGCTCCTCGACGCTTCGACCTTCGACTCGCCGTCGACGAAGATCGCGTCGGAGCTGCTCGGGAAGTGGGGCAAGCAGACGCCGACCGTCGTCGTGATCACGGAAGCGGAAGAGAGCGTCGCGAAGTCGTTCCGGAACCTCGACCGCGTGCTCGTCACGGTGCCGTCGGAGCTCGAGGTCGCACACGTCGTGTGGGCCCGCTCGCTCGTCGTCACCGAGGCAGCGCTCGAGGCCGTGCAGGGGAGGGCTGCGAAGTGAGCCTCCATCCAAGTCAGGTGCTGATCCGCCCCGTGGTCTCCGAGAAGAGCTACGAGCAGATCCAGACGAACCAGTACACGTTCCGGGTGCACAAGGACGCGCACAAGACGCAGATCCGTCAGGCCGTCGAGGAGCTCTTCGACGTGAAGGTGGAGCGCGTGAACGTCGTCAAGGTCCAGCCGAAACCGAAGCGTCGCGGCAACTTCAAGGGGACGAGACCGGGCTGGAAGAAGGCGATCGTGCAGCTCCGCAAGGGCGATTCGATCGAGATCTTCGAGGGGGCTCAGCTTTAGTGGTCACCTCCCGCGCACCTCGCACGCTGGATGCGGCTGCAAACCGGCGCATCGCCGCGTCCTCAGTCGCGCCCGTGGCCTCCGGCCACGAACGCTCCCTGCGTCCTTGCGCCGCTTGGTTTTCGCCGCCCCAGCGCACGACCTGCACGAGAGGTAACCACTAATGCCGATCCGCCGTTACAAGCCGACGAGTCCCGGCCGCCGCTTCATGTCGGTCTCGACGTTCGAGGAGATCACGAAGACGACGCCGGAGAAGAGCCTGCTCGAGCCGGTCACGAAGAAGGGCGGCCGAAACAACAACGGCCGCATCACGACGCGCCACCAGGGCGGCGGCCACAAGCGCCGCTACCGCGTGATCGACTTCAAGCGCCAGAAGGACGGCATCCCTGCGAAGGTTGCGGCGATCGAGTACGACCCGAACCGCTCGGCCCGCATCGCGCTGCTCCACTACGCGGACGGCGCGAAGGCCTACATCCTGGCGCCGTCGCAGCTGCGCGTCGGCGCGACGGTCGAGTCCGGCCCGGAGGCCGACATCAAGGTCGGCAATGCGCTGCCGCTCGAGAACATCCCGACGGGCACGCTCATCCACAACGTCGAGCTGAAGCCGGGTCAGGGCGCGAAGATGGCCCGCTCCGCCGGCTCGGGCATCCAGCTCGTGGCGAAGGACGGCCCGCACGCCGTGCTGCGCCTGCCGTCGGGCGAGATGCGCCGCGTCCTGCTCACGTGCAGGGCGACGGTCGGTCAGGTCGGCAACGTCGACCACCAGAACATCACGGTCGGCAAGGCGGGTCGCAGCCGCTGGCAGGGCAAGCGCCCGTCGGTGCGCGGCTCGGCGATGAACCCGGTCGACCATCCGCACGGCGGCGGCGAGGGCAAGTCGAAGGGCGGCCGCCACCCGGTCACTCCGTGGGGCGTGCCGACGCTCGGCAAGCGCACCCGCTCCAAGCACAAGGAATCGAACAAGCTCATCGTCCGCAGCCGTAGGCGCGGCAAGGAGGGTCGTAATCGCTGAAAAGTGTTGCGCACTTTTCAGCGGAGGCGACACATAAGGAAGAGAGGCAATGAGTAGATCAAGCAAAAAGGGCCCGTTCGTGCAGGAGCGACTCTTGACGCGAATCGCCGCGATGAACGAAGCGGGGCAGAAGAACATGATCCGCACCTGGTCGCGCAGCTCGACCGTCTTTCCGGAGATGGTCGGGCACACGATCGCCGTTCACGACGGGCGCAAGCACGTGCCGGTGTTCATCTCAGAGCAGATGGTCGGGCACAAGCTCGGCGAGTTCGCACCCACCAGGACGTTCCGCGGTCACGCGGGCGACAAGTCGGCGAGGGTCAAGAGGTAATGGCGGCGGTCCAGACACAGCTTCCGACCGTCCGCGCGCAGGCGAAGCACGTGCGGTCGAGCGCGCGCAAGGCGCGGCTCATCACCGACCTCATCCGCGGGCGCTCGGTCCCCGAAGCGCGCACGATTCTCGCGTTCTCGTCGCGGGCCGTCGCGAGCGACGTCGAGAAGGTGCTGCGCTCGGCCGTCGCGAACGCCGAGTCGCGTCCCGACCTGCACTGGAACGGCGACGATCTCGTCGTCGTCGCCGCGTACGCCGACGAGGGCCGGACGCTCAAGCGCTTCCGTCCCCGCGCGCGGGGCCGCGCGTCCGCGATCCTCAAGCGGACGTGCCACATCACCGTAGAGCTCGCGATGACGCCGGCGGCGATCGCTGCGGCACAGGCCGCCGCGGCTGCGGCGCCGAAGCGGCAGCGCGCGCCGAGGCAGACCGAAGAGACCGTGCCTGCTGTTGAAGGGGAGACGACCGAGGCGGCACAGGCCGCAGCGCCGGCAGAGCCGTCAGAGCAGCCGCCGGCCGAGGAGACGGAGAGCTAATGGGTCAGAAGATTCATCCGGGCGGATTGCGCGTCGGTGTCATCCACGACTGGAAGTCGAATTGGTACACCGGGAAGAAGGAGTTCCCGCAGTACATCCTCGAGGACGTCCGCATCCGCCAGCACATCTACAAGAAGCTCGCGCACGCAGGGCTGTCCGACATCCTGATCCGCAAGGACAAGCAGCGGATCACGGTCGACATCTACACCGCGCGCCCGGGCATCGTCATCGGCAAGTCGGGCGTCGAGGTGGATGCGCTGCGCAAAGAGCTCCACGCAATGACGCAGAAGAACGTCCACATCAACATCAACGAGATCAAGCGGCCGGAGCTCGACGCGAAGCTCGTCGCGCAGTCGATCGCCGAGCAGCTCTCCAACCGCGTAGCGTTCCGCCGCGCCATGAAGCGCGCGCTCGCGAGCGCGATCCGCTCCGGCGCGGCCGGCGTGAAGATCCAGTGCTCGGGTCGCCTCGGCGGCGGCGAGATGAGCCGGCGCGAGACCTATAACGAGGGCCGCGTTCCGCTGCACACGATCCGCGCGGACATCGACTACGGCTTCGTCGAGGCGCGCACGAGCGCAGGCCGCATCGGCGTCAAGGTCTGGATCAACAAGGGCGAGATCATGCCCGAGGGTTTCGACACCGTCACGAGCGGCGGCGAAGTCCGGCTCGGCGACCAGGATGCGCGCCGCCGTCGCGGCGGCGCGAGCGAGGGCCTCGGCGCCTCGCGCGAGAGCGGCCGCCGAAGCGGTCCCGACCGTGAGGGCCTCGGCCCGGTCAAGCGCCGGCGCGGGCCCGGTGGCCCCGGTGCAGGCGGCGGCACCGGTCGTGGACGCGGTGCCGGAGGCGGCGGCCAGGGTCGCGGCGCCCGTCCGGGCGGTGCACGCCCGGCAGGTGGCGGCGGTACGCGCCCGGCAGGCGGGGGCAGTGGCGGCGGCACGCGGCCGTCCGGAGGGCGCCCGCGCAACCGCAGCGAGAACGTCGAGAAGCCGCGCACCGAGGACACGCCTCCGGTGAACGAGCAGCCGCCGGTCGAGCAGCCGCCGGTCGAGGAGACCCCGACGAACGAGGCGCCGCCGGAGACGACGCCGCCTGAGACGACGCCGCCTGAGAGCGAAGGGACTGAGTCCTGATGTTGATGCCGAAGAAGACGAAGTTCCGCAAGGTGCATCGCGGCCGTCGCCGCGGCGAGACCAAGGGCCAGTCGACGGTGCAGTTCGGCGACTACGGCCTCAAGGCGATCGACCGCGGCTGGATCACGAACCGTCAGATCGAGGCGGCTCGTATCGCGATGACGCGCAAGATCAAGCGCGGCGGCAAGGTCTGGATCAATGTCTTCCCGGACAAGAGCTACACGAAGAAGCCCGCCGAGACCCGCATGGGCTCCGGTAAGGGCTCGCCCGAGGGCTGGGTCGCAGTGATCAAGCCCGGCCGCGTGATGTTCGAGCTCGCCGGCGTGCCCGAACCGCTCGCGAAGGAAGCGCTGCGACTCGCGGGACAGAAGCTGTCGGTGCGCAGCAAGGTCGTGAAACGAGAGGCTGATCTCTTTGACTAGGCCGAGCGAACTTCGCGACTTGACCGACGACGAGCTGGATCACCGGCTCATCGAGCGGCGGCAGGAGCTCTTCAACCTGCGCTTCCAGTCGGTGACCGGCGCGCTCGAGAACACGGCGCGCCTGAAGCTCGCGAAGCGCGAGATCGCACGGATCCTGACCGTTCGGACGGAACGGGAAGCCGCTAAGCAGAACACGACCTGAGAGAGACATGGCTGACGAAGAGAAGAACGAGACAACTGAAGAGACGCTCGAGGTAGCGGCGGACACGCCGGCGGAGCCGACGGCCGAGGCGGAGACGCCCGCGGCCGAGGAGGCTCCCGCGGAGGTGCCTGCCGCAGAACCGGCGTCCGAAGAGCAAGCGCCTGCCGCCGAGGCGCCGGCCGCCGAGGCGGAGGCCGACGCGACGCCCGCGCCGCAGTCGCAGCCGAAGAAGAAGAGCAAGCGGCTGCCGCGGTCCCTGCGTCCGCAGAAGACGCGGCCGAAGCGTGAGGTCGCAACCGAGCGCAAGCCGATCTCGCGGGAGGAGAAGCCAGAGCACGATCGCGGCCGTCGTCAGGAGCGGCGCGGCGTCGTCGTGTCCGACGCGATGGACAAGACGATCGTCGTGAAGGTCGAGTCGATCCGCTCGCATCCCAAGTACAAGAAGGTGATCCGGCGCTCGACGAAGTTCCACGCGCACGATGAGCAGAACAGCGCGCATGTCGGTGACGTCGTCCGGATCGTCGAGACGCGTCCGCTGTCGAAGACGAAGCACTGGCGCCTGGCCGAGATCGTCGAGGTCGCCAAATGATCCAGCAAGAATCCCGGCTCAAGGTGGCCGACAACACGGGCGCCCGCGAGCTGCTCTGCATCCGCGTGATGGGCGGGCACCACCGCCGCTACGCGCGCGTCGGCGACATCATCGTCGGCACCGTCAAGACGGCGACGCCGCAGGGCGCCGTGAAGAAGGGCGAGGTCGTGCGCGCGGTCGTCGTGCGCACGAAGAAGCCGTTCGGCCGGAACGACGGCACCACGATCGCGTTCGACGAGAACGCCGCTGTGATCATCGACAACCAGCGCAACCCGCGCGGCACCCGCATCTTCGGACCGGTGGCCCGCGAGCTGCGCGAGCGCAACTTCATGAAAATCGTCTCACTCGCACCGGAGGTCTTGTAGTCGTGGCACAAACACTGAAGGTGCGCAAGGGCGACACCGTGCAGGTCATGAAGGGCAAGGACCGCGGCAAGCAGGGCCGGGTCCTCGATGCGAGCCCGAAGGACAGGCGCGTCCTCGTCGAGAACCTCAACATGATCGTGCGGCACCGGCGCCCGCGGCCGATCCAGAACTCGAGCCGCATGGGCGGCCCGCAGATCATCCCGGGTGGCCGGATCGAGCAGGCCTCGCCCCTGCCCGTCTCCAACGTGATGGTCGTGTGCCCGACCTGCAAGCGGCCCACGCGTGTCGGGACGCATCTGCGCACGACGAAGGACAAGACGATTCGCGTGCGCGTGTGCAGGCACGCCGACTGCGGTCAGGAGATCGACCGGTGATGGCGACAACCGAGACCTATACGCCGCGTCTCAAGGACCGCTACGACAACGAGCTCCGTCCGCGCCTGAAGGACGAGCTCGGCGTGAAGTCGATCATGCAGGTTCCGCGCATCGCGAAGATCACGCTCAACATGGGCGTCGGCGAGGCGAAGAACGACGCCAAGCAGCTCGACGCCGCGATCGAAGAGTTGACGATCATCGCCGGGCAGCGCGCGCAGGTTCGCCGCGCCCGGAAATCGGTCGCGCAGTTCAAGATCCGCGAAGGCATGCCGATCGGCGCGAAGGTGACGCTCCGCGGCGCCCGGATGTACGAGTTCCTCGACCGGCTCATCTCGATCGCGCTGCCGCGCATCCGCGACTTCCGCGGGCTGAACCCGCAGTCGTTCGACGGCCGCGGCAACTACTCGATGGGCGTGCGGGAGCAAATCATCTTTCCAGAGATCAACTACGACGACGTCAAGGAGGTCCGCGGGCTCGACGTGACGATCACGACTACCGCCGAGACCGACGACCACGCCCGCGCGCTGCTCCAGGCCATGGGCCTGCCGTTCAGCGCCGAGGGCGAGAGGAGGGACTAGGCAGTGGCGAAGACATCGCTCGTCGTCAAGCAGAAGCGGCCCCAGAAGTACAAGGTGCGCGCGTACACGCGGTGCAACCGGTGCGGCCGGCCGCGCGCGGTGTTCAAGAAGTTCGGGCTCTGTCGGATTTGCCTGCGCGAGCTCGCGCATCAGGGCACGATCCCGGGCATGACGAAGTCGAGCTGGTAGGCGAGGGACGATGCTGACCGATCCGATCGCAGACATGCTCACCCGCATCCGCAACGCCAACAAGGCGCTGCACGAGAAGGTGGAGATGCCGACCTCGAGGATGAAGGTCGACATCGCGCGGCTCCTCAAAGAGGAGGGCTACATCCGCGACTACCACACCGTGAAAGGCGAATCCTTCGATACCCTGGTCATCGACCTCAAGTTCGGCCGCAACCGCGAGCGGGTCATCAGTGGCCTGAAGCGCGTGTCGAAGCCGGGCCGCCGGGTCTACGCGCGGAAGGAACGCCTGCCGCGCGTGCTGGGCGGGATGGGTGTCGCAATCCTGTCCACGTCGTCTGGCCTCGTCACCGCACGGACCGCGGAGGAGCGCGGCATCGGCGGCGAGGTCGTGTGCTTCATCTGGTGAGAACAACATGAGTCGCATTGGCAAAAGACCAATCGAAGTCCCCGGCGGCGTGACCGTCCAGGTTGAGCCTGGGCGTGTTGCCGTCAGCGGCCCGCTCGGCTCCCTCCAGCAGGAGGTTCCGCAGCGCATGGAGATCTCGCAGGCCGAGGGCGTCGTGACCGTGACCCGCCCGACCGAGCGCGGTGAGGATCGTGCGTTGCACGGTCTGACCCGGACGCTCGTCGCGAACATGGTCGAGGGCGTGACGAAGGGCTTCGAGAAGCGCCTCGAGATCCAGGGAGTCGGCTACCGCGCGACGCTCAAGGGCACCGACCTGGAGCTCAGCGTCGGCTACTCGCATCCAGTGGTCATGAAGCCGCGCACCGGGATCACGTTCGAGGTTCCGATCCCGACGCAGGTCGTCGTGAAGGGCATCGACAAGCAGGTCGTCGGGCAGACGGCCGCCGAGATTCGCAAGATTCGCCCGCCGGAGCCGTACAAGGGCAAGGGCATCCGTTACGAGGGCGAGTACGTCCGCAGAAAGGTTGGTAAGCGTGCCTAGCCTGACCGTTCGCGAAGCCCGCAAGCGACGCCACCGCCGCGTCCGCGGCCGCGTGAAGGGCACGGCCGAGACGCCGCGCCTCGTCGTCCACCGCTCCAACCGCGGCATCGCCGCGCAGCTCGTCGACGATATCGCCGGTCGCACGGTGGCTGCGTCGTCGTGGCTCGCGCTCAAGAGCTCGGTCAAGAGCGACAAGACCGAGCAGGCGGCGGAGGTCGGCAAGCAGCTTGCCGCGGCCGCAAAGCAGGCCGGTGTGCAGGCGTGCGTGTTCGATCGCGCCGGCTACCTGTACCACGGCCGCGTGAAGGCGCTCGCAGACGGGGCGCGCGAGGGAGGGCTTCAGTTCTGATGGCTGTCGATTTTTCAGAGACCCGCGAGCTCAAGGAGCGAGTGGTCGAGATCAACCGCGTCGCCAAGGTCGTGAAGGGCGGCCGGCGCTTCTCGTTCACTGCGCTCGTCGTCGTCGGCGACGAAGTCGACCGCGTCGGCGTCGGCTACGGCAAGGCGCGCGAGGTCCCGCTCGCCATCACGAAGGCGGTCGAGGACGCGAAGAAGAACATGTTCACGGTGCCCAAGCACGGCTCGACGATCACCCACGAGGTGCTGGGCCGGTTCGACGCGGCGCGCGTGATGCTGCGCCCGGCGTCCGAAGGTACGGGCGTCATCGCGGGCGGCGGCGTCCGCGCGGTGCTCGAGCTCGGCGGTGTGCGCAACGTGCTCGCGAAGAGCCTCGGCACGACGAACCCGATCAACATGGCGAAAGCGACCGTCGCCGCGCTGCAGGACCTGCGCCGTCCGGAGGACGTCGCGAGGATCCGCGGCAAGCAGATCAGCGAAGTGCTGCCGGTCCGGGCGATCAAAGCCGAGCCGGAGGAGGCCGTCGCGGCGGTCAGCGCTGTTGTCGAGCTCGAGGCTCCGGTCGTCGAGGAAGCCGCGCCGCCGCTGGAGGAGGCCCCAGTCGCAGAGGAGGCTGCTCCTGTCGAGGAGAAGCCGAAGGCCAAGCGCACGCCGAAGCCGAAGGTCGAGGAGCCCGCAGCCGAGGCTGCCGCCGAGGAGCCTCCGGTCGTCGAGGAGCCTGCTGCCGCCGCCCCGGAGGAGGCTCCTGTTGCCGAGCAGAAGCCGAAGCGCCGCCTCTCGCGCAAGAAAAAGGACGACTCGTAGTGTCAAAGGTGCGGATCACCCAGGTCAAGAGCCAGATCGGCCAGAGCGAGCGGCACCGCGGCACGCTGCGGGCGCTCGGGCTCGGCAAGATCGGCCGCTCGCGCGAGCACTCCGAGAGCCCGGTGCTCGCAGGCATGCTGCGTAAGGTCCGCCACCTCGTGAAGGTGGAGGAGTCATAGTGGGCGAGCAGCTGAACCTGTCGAATCTCAAGCCGGCGCAGGAGCGGAAGGATCGCAAGCGCGTCGGCCGCGGCCTGGGCTCCGGCAAGGGACGCTACGCCGGTCGCGGGATCAAGGGCCAGAAGTCGCGTGCAGGCTCGCACAAGATGCGCGCCGGGTTCGAGGGCGGCCAGATGCCGATCTACATGCGGATCGGCAAGCTGCGCGGCTCGACGTCGAAAGACGCCTACCCGGTCGGCCCCTTCCGCACGTACACGCACCCGGTCAATGTCCGCGATCTCGACCGCTTCGAGGCGGACGACGAGGTCACGCCCGAGTCGCTCGTCGAGAAGGGCATCCTCAAGAACACGAAGATCGACGTGAAGCTGCTCGGCACCGGCGAGATCTCGAAGAAGCTCGTCGTCCGCCTGCACGCGATATCAGCCACGGCGCGCGAGAAGATCGAGGCAGCCGGCGGCACCGTCGAGCTCCTGCGCGAGCCGAAGGAGCGCAAGCAGCGCAAGCACGCCAAGCCGGCGGAGACGCCTGAGCCCGAAGAGCAGGCGGCCGCAGAGGCCGGCGACGAGACACCGGTCGACGAGGCAGCCGCGGAAGCCCCGGAGGCGTCCGCGGAAGAAGCCCCGGAGGAATAGCGATGTTCTCCTGGCTCTCGAATGCGTGGCGCGTCCCCGAGCTGCGCAAGCGGGTGCTCTTCACCGCCGCCGTTCTCGCTGCCTACCGCCTCGGCTCGTGGGTGCCGGCGCCGGGCGTCGACCAGAACGCGCTCCAGAGCCTCTTCTCCGGCGGCGGCATCCTCTCGCTGCTGAACCTCTTCTCCGGCTCGGCGCTTTCGCGCTTCTCGCTCTTCGCGCTCGGGATCATGCCGTACGTCACGGCGTCGATCATCGTGCAGCTCCTGACCGTCGTGGTTCCGAAGCTCGAGCAGCTGCAGAAGGAAGGCGAGGCCGGCTACGCGCGGATCAATCAGTACACGCGCTACCTGACGATCGCGCTCGCGGCCGCCCAGGCGACGGGCTACGCATTCCTCTTCAAGCGGCAGCAGGCGCTCCCGAACGTGAACGCCGGCCGGCTCGTGATCATCATCCTCACCCTCACCGCCGGATGCGCCCTCCTGATGTGGATGGGCGAGCAGATCACGAAGCGCGGCGTCGGCAACGGCATCTCGCTCCTGATCTTCGCCTCGATCCTCGCCTACGCCCCGAGCGGCGTCAGCGCCTGGATCAACGGCGGGACGATGGAACGGCTCTTCTTCCCGATCATCGCGCTCGCGGTGGTCGCCTCAGTCGTCTACGTGCAGGAAGGTCAGCGGCGCATTCCGGTGCAGTACGCGCGGCGACAGCTGGGGAACCGACAAACCACCGGCGGCTCGACTTACATGCCGCTGCGCGTGAACATGGCCGGCGTGATTCCGGTCATCTTCGCGGCGGCGATCATGGCCCTCCCCCCGACGATCGCGGAGTTCGTCCCCACGTGGTCGGGCTTCGTGAATCGCAACTTCCAGCCGACGAGCACGATCTACCTCGCGATGGAGGGCTTCCTGATCATCATCTTCTGTTACTTCTACACGTCGGTCCAGTTCAACCCGGTCGACCAGGCGGACAACCTGCGCAAGTACGGCGGGTACATCCCCGGCATCCGTCCGGGCCCACCGACGGCTGCCTACCTCGACAGGGTCCTCCAGCGGCTCACGCTGCCCGGCTCGCTGTTCCTCGCGACGATCGCGATCGCGCCGAGCCTCTTCATCAAGTACTTCCACTTCTCCCAGCAGACCGGCCGCGCCCTCGGCGGCACCTCCGTCCTGATCGTCGTGGGCGTCGCGCTCGACACGATGCGGCAGATGGAATCCCAGATGATGATGCGCCACTACGAAGGATTCCTTCGCTGAACGCTCTCATCCTGGGGCCGCAGGGGTCGGGGAAGGGCACGCAGGCGAAGAAGATCGCGGCGACCTACGGCGTGCCGCACATCGCAACAGGCGACATGATCCGCGAGATGAAGGAGCGGCCGACGGAGCTCGGGGCCGAGCTGCGCGAGGTCTACGACCGGGGCGACCTCGTCGACGACGAGCTGATCATCAGGCTGATCCGAGACCGGCTGGACCGCGGCGACACGTTGCCGGGGTTCGTGCTCGACGGCTTCCCGCGGACGATGGTGCAGGCCGAAGCGCTCGACGACCTCCTCCAGGAGCTCGGCCGCTCGATCGACATCGTCTTCGACTTCCACGTGCCCGACCGGCAGCACCTGCTCGACCGGCTGCTGAAGCGCGCGGCGGACGAGAACCGGTCCGACGACACGCCCGAGGCGATCTACAACCGGCTCGCGCAGTACGACAAGGAGACAGCGCCGCTCGGCGAGTACTACCGCTCGACGCGGGGAAACGTCGTCGGCATCCACGCCGACCGATCGATCGAGGACGTCTTCCACGAGATCCAGCAGGCGCTCTCTGCGGTGGAGGCCCGCGCTTGAAACCATGATCATCCGCAAGTCCAAACAGGAGATCGAGGGCATGGCCCGCGCCGGCGAGCTCGTCCACGAGACGTTGCAGCTCGTCGCCGAGCACCTCGAGCCGGGCATCTCGATGCTCGAGCTCGACCGCATCGCCGACCAGCACATCGCGTCGAAGGGCGGCATCCCGACCTCCAAGGGCTACAAGGGCTTTCCCGCAGCGCTCTGCATCTCGCCGAACTCGATGGTCGTCCACGGCATTCCCGACGGGTATCGCGCGAAGGAGGGCGACCTCATCTCCGTCGATCTCGGCGTGACTCTCGACGGCCTCGTCGCCGACAGCGCCGTGACCCTGCCCGTGGGGGAGATCACGGCCGAGGCGCAGCGGCTCCTCGACGTGTGCCAGGAGGCGCTTGCCGCCGGGATCGCGGAGGCGCGGATCGGGAACGCGCTCTCGGACATCTCGCACGCCGTCCAGACAGTCGTCGAGGAGGCCGGCTTCTCGGTCGTGCGGAGCCTCGTCGGCCACGGCGTCGGCCGCTCGTACCACGAGGACCCTCAGATCCCGAACTACGGCTCTCCCGGACGCGGCCCGCTCCTCCAGGAGGGCATGACGCTCGCGATCGAGCCGATGATCACGGCCGGCCGGCCCGAGGTCTACGTCCACGACGACGACTGGTCGATCTCGTCGGTCGATGAGTCCCTCGCCGCCCATTTCGAGCACACCGTGGCCGTAACCGCCGAAGGGCCCCGGATCCTGACGACGGCCGGAGCCGCTTTGCTACGATGACCGACCGCGCCAAGCGGCTTTGCCGTGCGCGGAAAGACCCCTTTGTAGGCACCGGAACGAAAGGAAATGCCCGAGAAGGAAGAGAAGATCGAGGTGGAAGGCGAGGTAACCGAGGCGCTCCCGAGCACGATGTTCCGGGTGCAGCTGGATACCGGGCATGACGTCCTGGCGACCATCTCCGGCAAGATGCGCAAGCACTACATCCGCATCCTGCCGGGCGACAAGGTCAAAGTGGAGCTCAGCCCGTACGACCTCAACCGCGGTCGAATCACCTACAGGCATCGCTGAGATGAAAGTACGCCCATCCGTCAAACCAATGTGCGAGCGCTGCCGCGTGATCAAGCGGCACGGCACAACCATGGTCATCTGCTCCAACCCGAGACACAAGCAAAGGCAGGGCTAACCGAGTGGCGCGCATCGCCGGAGTGAACCTCCCGAACCAGAAGCGGCTCGAGATCGGGCTGACGTACATCTACGGCATCGGACAGCCGACGGCGCGGAAGATCGCGGACGAGATCGGCATCTCGGCGGACACGAAGATCCGCGACCTCACCGATGACGAGGTGACGAAGCTCCGCAACTACATCGACACGAACCTCGAGGTCGAGGGCGATCTCCGCCGCGAGCGAACGCAGGCGATCAAGCGCCTTTCGGAGATCGGCGCCTACCGCGGGCTCCGCCACCGGCGCGGACTGCCGACGCACGGCCAGCGCACGAAGACGAACGCCCGCACACGCAAGGGCCCCAAGAAGACCGTCAGTCGCGGGAAGAAGGCGAAGTAAATGGCGCCTCCCCGTCGTCAGGCGACCCGTGGTCGCGCGCGCCGCCGCGTCCGCAAGAACATCGCGATCGGTCAAGCGCACATCAAGACGAGCTTCAACAACACGATCGTCGCCCTCACCGACAAGGAGGGCAACGTGATCGCGTGGGAGTCCGCCGGGTCGGCCGGGTTCAAGGGCTCGCGCAAGTCCACGCCGTTCGCGGCGCAGGTCACTGCCGACGCGTGCGCGCGGAAGGGCATGGAGCACGGCCTCCAGAAGGTGGAGGTATTCGTGAAGGGCCCGGGCTCGGGACGCGAGACGGCGATCCGCTCGCTCCAGGCCGCGGGGCTCGAGATCATCAGCGTCAAGGACGTGACACCGCAGGCGCACAACGGCGTAAGACCACGCAAACGGAGAAGGGTTTGATGAGCGGTTTCTTTACCCCCGCTGAAAGCGCGAAGCACTTTCAGCGGCTGAACGGCGTGCGGCCGCGGAAGAGGAGAAGGGTCTAGTTGGCAAGAGACTTGGGTCCGAAGTGCCGCATCTGCCGGCGCGAAGGCTTGAAGCTCTTCCTGAAAGGGGAGCGCTGCCTCACCGAGAAGTGCGCGATCGAGCGGCGCTCGTATCCGCCGGGTGAGCACGGCCGCGGCCGGATCAAGCAGAGCGAGTACCTGCTCCAGCTGCGCGAGAAGCAGAAGGCGCGCCGCTACTACGGCCTGCTCGAGAAGCAGTTCCGCAACTATTACGAGAAGGCGTCCCGCCGCTCCGGCGTCACGGGCGAGGAGCTGCTGCGCCTGCTCGAGACTCGCCTGGACAACGTCGTCTATCGGCTCGGCTTCGCCGCCTCGCGCGCGCAGGCCCGCCAGCTCGTGCGCCACGGCCACTTCCACGTCAACGGCCGCCGCGTGAACATCCCGAGCTACCAGGTCCGCCCGGACGACATCGTCACCGTGGCGCCCAACTCGTCGGCGCAGCAGGTGATCCGCGACGCGACCGATCTCGTCTCGACCGTCGCGCCATGGCTCCAGGCTGACCACGACGGCCTCACCGGCAAGGTGCTGAAGCAGCCCGAGCGCACCGAGATCGACACGCCGGTCCAGGAACAGCTCATCGTCGAGCTCTATTCGAAGTAACAAGGAAGAAGGGAACATTCTTGGCGACACGTGAAATGAACTTCCAGATCCCGAAGATCGTCCACGAGGACGTCGACGATCACCGCGGGGTCTTCGTCATCGAGCCGCTCGATCGCGGCTTCGGCCACACGTTCGGCAACTCGCTGCGCCGCGTGCTGCTCTCCTCTCTCGAGGGCGCTGCGGTCACCTCGGTGAAGGTCGAGGGCACCGCGCACGAGTTCACGACGCTGCCGGGCGTCCGCGAGGACGTCACCGACATCGTGCTCAACCTCAAGAACCTCATCGCGCGCCTGCACGGCGATTCGCCCGAGGTCGAGGTGCACATCGCAAAGAAGGGACCGGGCACCGTCACGGCGGGCGACATCGAGGCGCCGGCGGAGCTCGAGCTCCTGAACCCGGAGCTCGAGATCGCGAATCTCGCCGGGAACGGCCGGCTCGAGATGACGCTGACGATCGGCCGCGGCCGCGGCTACTCGCCGGCGGAGCTCAACCGCGGGCCCCAGCACACGATCGGCGTGATCCCGATCGACTCGATCTTCTCACCCGTGCGCCGCGTCTCGTATGCGGTCGAGTCTGCCCGCGTCGGGCAGCGCACCGACTACGACAAGCTGACGCTCGACGTCACGACCGACGGCTCCGTCGAGCCGAAGGACGCGCTGGGCGAGGCGGCCGAGATCCTCATCCGCCAGCTCGCGATCTTCACCGACATCGAGAAGATGGAGGGCTTCGGCGAGTCGGCGGCGATCGCCGGCGACGGTGTAGGCCCAGAGGCGGCGCTCGCGCACGGGATGGAGAACTTCCCGATCGAGGAGCTCGAGCTCGGCGTCCGCTCGTACAACTGCCTCAAGCGCGTCGGCATCGAGACGATCGGCGACCTCGTCATGAAGACCGAGAACGAGCTCGCGGCGATCCCGAACTTCGGCAAGAAGTCGATCGAGGAGGTCAAGGAGACCCTGCAGCAGCACGGCCTCAACCTCCGCGGCGACAACGGCGGGGGAGGCCTCGAGTAATCGTGGTGCAGCACGGCAGGACCGGCAAGAAGCTCGGCCGCGACGCGTCGCACCGGAGGGCGCTGTACGCGAACCTCGCGTGCTCGCTGATCGAGCACGGGCGGATCAAGACGACCGAGGCGAAGGCCAAGGCGGTCAAGCCGTACGCAGAGAAGATGATCACGCTGGGCCGGCGCGGTGACCTGCACGCGCGCCGGCAGGTGCTCTCAGAGCTCCACTCCCAGGAGGTCGTGCACCAGCTTTTCGCCGACGTCGCGCCTCGCATGGCCGACCGGCCCGGCGGGTACACCCGGATCGTGAAGCTCGGCACGCGCCTGGGCGACTCGGCCGAGATGGTGTACCTCGAACTGGTCGACTACGAACCGTAGAAAGTGCTTCGCACTTTCTACGGGTAGGGCACGCGTGACGTAGCCGCACTTTGCGCTGCGGCCAGAGCGCGGTCTGGCCTCCGCGCGCGGGACGCCGGTTCACCGAGAGCTGAGGGTCAGTGGGGCATCATTGCGTGAAATGGCTCTCGTCGTTGCCGTCATGCTGGCGTTGTTCGTGGTCGACGGCGGGTGGGAGTGGGCCGTTATTGCGGGTGGCGGTGCCATTGAGCTTGGCGAGGCGTGGTTCTGGTGGCGCTGGTCGCACCGGCGCCGGGCGGCCGTCGGCGCCGAGGCGCTGATCGGCGCCGAGGCGGTCGTCAACGACGACGGTTGGGTGCGCGTTCGGGGCGAGCTGTGGCAGCAGCGCGGAGGAGCCCCGGGTCAACGCGTCCGCATCCGTAAGGTCGAGGGCCTCACGCTCGTCGTCGAGCCGGTGGGCTAACCGGCGACGGGGGTGCCGAGCAGCGAACCGAGGCCCGCGCTGAGCGCGGCGATGATGACGCCTGCGAAGGTGACGATTCCGAGCGCGCGGACGAACGTGTCCTGGAAAAACTTCCAGCGGAGGAAGGCGAGCGCCATCAACTCGAAGCCGACGACTGCGACCGCGAACAGGAGGGCCGCCTGGTAGTGCGGGATGAGAAACGGCAGGGTGTGGAGGATTCCGCCCACGAACGTGCCGCCGCCGGTGATCGCTCCGCGCACGACCGGACTGCCTCGGCCGGTCAGCTCGCCCGTATCCGAGAGCGCCTCGGAGAAGCCCATGCTCACCGCAGCGCCGAGGGAGGTCGCAAGCCCGGCGATGAAGGCGTACCGCGGATCGTGCGACGCGAGCGCGATTGCGAAGATCGGGGCGAGCGTCGACAGGGAGCCGTCGATGAGCCCGACCATCGCCGGCTGGACGCGCTGTAGGAGGAAGGTGTGCTCGTCGGACATTAGAGTAGAGTGTATCAGGCGGTGTGCAAAGACCTAGAGCATAAGGCACGCCTGACAAATGAGGTCAGGGACGCCTGACGTGCGGCTCAAGCTGACGGTCGAGTACGACGGCACGCCGTTTCGCGGCTGGGCGGCCCAGCCGGGACTGGCGACCGTGGAGGGTGTGCTCGGCGACGCGCTCGCGCAGACCTTCGAGGCGGTCGAGAGAATCGCCGTCGCGGGCCGCACCGACACGGGCGTGCACGCGCTCGGGAACGTGGCCTCGGTTGACGTCGTGGGCGGTCCGCCGGCGGCGCGCACCGCAAAGGCGCTGAACACGCGCCTCCCCGACGAGGTCTCGGTCGTGTCGGCGGAAGAAGTGGCGGCTGAGTTCCACGCGCGCTTCTCGGCGCGCTCGCGCAGCTACCGCTATCGCATCTTCAACCGGAGCACGCCGTCGCCGTTCGAGCACCGCCGCTCCTGGTGGCTGACCCGGCGGCTCGAGGAGGAGCGGCTCAACGCAAGCGCGGCGCTGCTGCGCGGCGAGCACGACTTTCGCGCGTTCACGCCGACCGTGACGCAGCACCAGGTCTTCGTCCGCGTCGTCGAGCGGGCGGAGTGGTTTCGCCGCGGCGAGCACCTTGACTTCGAGATCAGGGCGAACAGCTACCTGAGGCGCATGGTTCGAACGCTGGTGGGCACGATGCTCGAGGTCGAGCCCGAGGAGCTCGCGGCGCTGCTCGACGGCCGCCCACGGTCCGACGCGGGGACGACCGCGCCACCGTGGGGGCTCTACCTCGTCTCCGTCGCCTACTGACTGAGCTTTCTATCGCCAGAGAAGCGCAAGAGCGCGTTGTCACGCGCGGCAAGGAGGAGAGGGCTCGTGGGGGAACCAGGGGTTCCCCCACGCTCTCGTTACGATGGCCTCCGTGGTGCGCTTCCCAGTGGTCCTCTTCGATCTCGACGGCACCGTCGTCGACTCGGGTTCGATCATCCTCGCGTCGATGCGCCACGCGACGCGTGAGGTGCTCGGGCAGGACTTCGCCGACCAGGAGCTGATGCAGGCGGTCGGCGGCCCCGGGCTCGAGGCGCAGATGGCGGTGTTCGGTCCCGACCAGGTCGACGAGCTCGTACGCGTCTACCGGGCGCACAACGAGCCGCTACACGAGGAGCTCGAGGCATGCGTGGGGATGGAGGACGTGCTCGTGCGCCTGCACGAAGAAGGGCGGCGGCTCGGCGTCGTGACCGCGAAGCGCCGGGCAACGGTGGAGCTCGCCTTCGCTCGCGTGCCGCTCGGCCACCTGTTCGAGACGGTCGTCGGCGGCGACGAGACGGTGCTGCACAAGCCGGACCCGGCGCCGCTGCTGCTGGCGGCGACGCGAATGGCGGCCGATCCGGCCGAAACGGCCTACGTCGGCGACTCGCCGTTCGACGTGCGTGCGGCGAAGGCTGCGGGCATGCATGCGGTTGCGGTGACGTGGGGGCGCATTCACGACCGCACCATCCTCGAGCGCGAGGAGCCGGACGCGATCGTCGACTCGGCCGAGGAGCTGCTTGAGCACCTCTAGGACGTCTACGGCGGAGAAGCGCGCCGTGGAGCTGCGCGACCTCCTGAACCGCGCGCTCATCGCCTATCACGTCGAGGACGACCCGATCATGTCGGACTCGGCCTACGACGCGCTCTACGACGAGCTCGTTGCGCTCGAGGCTGAGCATCCGGAGCTCGTCACGGTCGACTCGCCGACTCGTCGCGTCGGTGCGCCGCCGTCTTCGAAGTTCCAGAAGGTGCGTCACCTCTCTCCGATGGGCTCGCTCGACAAGGTGACGACCGACGAGGCGCTCGCGAAGTGGGACAGCGACATCCGCAAGCGGCTCGGCTCTGCTGTCGAGAGGGGGGGCGAGTCGGTCGCCTACGTGCTCGAGCCTAAGATCGACGGGTCGGCGATCAACCTCCTGTACGAAGACGGGCGCTTCACGCGCGGCGCCACGCGCGGCGACGGGATCCAGGGTGAGGACGTGACGCCGAACCTCCGGACGATCGGCGCCATTCCGCTGCAGATGCGCGGCGACGAGCTGCCGGCACAGCTCGAGGTGCGCGGCGAGGTGTACATGCCGCTCTCGGGCTTCCGCGAGGCCAACGAGCGGCTCGTCGCCGAAGGGAAGGCGACCTGGCCGAACCCGCGCAACGCCGCCGCCGGCTCGCTGCGGCAGAAGGATCCGTCCATCACCGCGTCGCGTCCGCTCTCGATCTGGGTCTACGGCACGGGACATCGCGAAGGCCTCGACCGCCTGGGGACGCACTCGGAGACGCTCCAGTGGCTGCGCGAGCGGGGCTTCCGCACGAACCCGTACGCCGAGCGCATCGAGTCGATCGAGGAGGTCGCCGCTGCCTGTGCTGAGTGGGAGCTGCGGCGCACCGAGCTCGACTACGAGATCGACGGAATCGTGATCAAGGTCGACTCGTTCGACCAGCAACGCCGACTCGGTGCGCTGCACGAACGGCCGCGCTGGGCGCGCGCGTTCAAGTGGGCGCCGATGACGGCGGTGACGCGGCTGAACGAGATCAAGATCCGCGTGGGGCGCACCGGCGCCCTCAACCCGTGGGCCCTGCTCGAGCCTGTCGAGGTCGGCGGGGTCACGATCTCGCGCGCGACGCTGCACAACGAAGAGGACATCAACCGGAAGGACATCCGCGTCGGCGACGACGTGATCGTGCAGCGCGCCGGCGACGTGATCCCGCAGATCGTCGGGCCCGCGGGCGCGCACCGGCGCGGCACGAAGCCGTTCAAGATGCCCGAGAAGTGCCCTCTGTGCGGGACAAACGTGGTGAAGCCGGAGGGCGAGGCGATGCACCGCTGCCCGAACCGCGCCTGCCCATCGCGCGGGCTCGAGACGCTGAACAACTGGGTGATGGCCGCGGCGGACATCGACGGCGTCGGCGAGCAGACCGTGTGGCGGCTGTGGAATCTCGGGCTCGTCCGCTCGCTCCCGGAGCTCTACCGGCTGACCGCAGAGCAGCTGCTCGAGCTCGACGGCTTCGGCGAGATCAGCGCCAACAACTCGATTGAGGCGATCAAGGCGTCGAAGGAGATCCCGTTCTCGCGTGTCCTCTACGGGTTGAACATCCCCGATGTCGGCTGGGTGACGGCCCAGACGCTCGCGCGGCACTTCGGCAACGTCGACGCGCTCACGAACGCCACGCAGGAGGAGCTCGTCGAGGCGGAGGGAATCGGCCCCGAGCGGGCGGAGGCGATCGTCGAGTGGTTCCGCGACGCCGACAACCTGCGGCTCGTCGAGGAGCTTCGCGAGCTCGGCTTGCGCTTCGAGTCGGGCGAGGAGGACAGGCCCGTGGAAGGGCCGCTGACCGGGCAGACCTACGTCATCACCGGCACGCTCGAGCACTTCACGCGCGAGGAGGCTCAGGCCGCGCTCGAGGCGCTCGGCGCGAAGGTCGGGGGCTCTCCATCCTCCAAGACGACCGGGTTGATCGTCGGCGAGGATCCCGGCAAGTCGAAGCTGACAAAGGCCGAGAAGGCGAGCGTGGCGATCCTCACCGAGCAGGACCTGCTGAAGCTATTGGGACGCGGCTAGCACGGCTGCGAAGCGGTCCTGCGCGACGCGCGCCCACGTCCACGACACGGGCCAGCCGTTCTGGAGGATCGAGAACACGTACCGGCCGCCGGCGAAGCCGGAGAGGGCGGACGCGTTCGAGGTCGTGCCGGTCTTCGCGTGGACGACGCCGGCCGCGGCGGTCCGGCGCATCCGGTCGTGGAGCGTCCCCGTCCGGCCGGCGACGGGAAGCGAGGCAAGCAGCTCGAGCCGGACCTCGTCGTCGTTCCACATCGCGGCGAGCAGGGAGACGAGCGCCGCCGGGGTCATGCGGTCGAGGAGCGAGAGACCCGATCCGTCGACGAGCCGCAGGCCCTGGAGGGGCACGGCGGCCTCCGCGAGCAGCCCGGTGATCACGCCGACTCCGGCGGCGGTCGAGCCGTAGCTCCCCTGCACGGCGCCGAGCTGCTTCACGAGCATCTCGGCGACGAAGTTGTCGCTCACCCGGTCCATCCAGTGCACGATCGCGTTCAGGGGCGGGGAGTCGACGGCGGCGAGGGGTAAGGATTCGTCGGTGGCGGCGCCGTGCGCCGCAGGGCCGGCGACCTTCACGCCCGCGTGGACGAGCGCAGCGCGGAAGAGCTGCGCGGCCGCGAGCGACGGGTCGCGCGACGTGAAGCGCCCGACGCGGCCGCGATCGACGATCAACGCCGAGAGAGGCGGCGACTCGAAGATGTAAAACGCCGCCTTCCAGCCGATGACCGTGCGGCGGGAGTCGAACCACGACTCGTCGGCGAGTATCCGGCCCGTCACCCTCAGGATGCCCGCAGCACGCACCTGCCTCGCGAGGTCTGCGAGATCCGCAGAAGACAGGGTGGGATCGCCGTAGCCCTTGAGCACGAGGTCGCCCTGCCACGTCGATCCGGCCTGCTCTCCGGTCCCGAGCACGTCGGTCTCGATCCGGAAGGCGGGCCCGAGCGCGGTCAGCGCCGCATAGGTCACTGCGAGCTTCTCGTTCGAGGCGGGGCGAAGCGACAGTGACGCGTTGTGCGAGTACACCGTCTCGCCTGTCTCGAGGTCGAGTACCACCGCTCCGGTCGCGCCGAGGCTCACATAGGGAACGTGCAGCGCGCGTTCGAGCGCGCTCGCGAGCGACGCCGAGCTAGCAGCAGGTGTGGCAAGCGCGATGAGAAGCGCGGCGACGGCGACGGGTGCGCGCACCCGGCCAGTGTTCCGGCGGAGGCATGCGCCGTCAACCGGTCTGGGCCTCGGCTGGAGGGAAGATGGGCCGCCCGGCCCATACCCGAGCGGTGGCGCCCGACCATAATCGGTGTCCTGAACCCCCGTGGAACGGGCCGCCGACCCCATGCTGCAGCAGATCGAAGAGCTTCTGAGCGCCGAGGCGCCTCCGCTTGCGCGGATCGAGGAGACCCTCACGGAGGGGTATGCGCGGGCGCTCGCGCTCGAGGCCGAGCGGTGGCGGCTCGAACGGCGCATCGGCGAAGTCGCGCGTGAGGGGCGCGGCGACGTCGGTGAAGAGATTCGCTCGCTGGGCAACCGGCTCACGAACGCCGACGGCAAGCTCACCGAGCTGCGTACGCTCCTCAGCACGCTCCACGCGCGCGCCCGCACCGTACGACACGCAGCGACGACAAACTCCTAGCGAGACGTTCGCGGGAGCTCGTTCCTGGTGGATGGGCGTTGGTGCGCGGAGGCGAGACCGCGCTCTCGCCGGGAGCGCAAGAGCGCTCCGTCATGCGTGGCAAGAGGAGGGGGCTCGTGGGGGAACCAGGGGTTCCCCCACGGTTTAGACGATTCCGGACCGAACGGCGTAGACCGCCGCCTGGATTCGGTTGTCGATCTGCAGCTTCATCAGGATGTTCGAGATATGGTTCTTGACCGTCTTCGGGCTGATGTGGAGCTCGGCGGCGATCACGGCGTTGTCCTTGCCGTTGGCGATCAGCTTCAGCACCTCGATCTCGCGATCCGAGAGCTCGGCGCGGATCGTGTTCGCTATCTCGGGTTGCGTACTCGTGGCTCGGACGCGCTGGAGGACCTTCGCCGCGATGATCGGCGAGATGAGCGACTCGCCGAGCGCGGCCGCGCGGATGCCCGCCATCAGATCCTGGATCGACGAGTCCTTGAGCAGGTAGCCGCACGCGCCGGCGAGGATCGCGTCCATCACGTCGTTGTCCTGATCCGAGATCGTCAGCATCACGACGCGGGTCAGCGGAGCGATCCCGGTGATGTGCCGTGTCGCGTCGACGCCGCCCATCCCGGGCATGTTCAGGTCCATGACGACGACGTCCGGAGCGAGCTCGCGCACGATCCTCACCGCCTCCGCGCCGCCGGATGCCTCGCCCACGATCAGGACTCCCTGCTCCTCGAGCAGGTTCCGGAGCCCGGTCCGGAAGAGATCGTGGTCGTCGACGATCAGGACGCGAAGCGAGTCGCCCTGACGTTCCTCCGCTGCCTGCAGCTCGCTCAGATGAAACACCCCCTTCTGGGGGCGAATTCTAGTGGAGTGTGATGGTCACCGTCCGGCGGCCCCAGGCAAGCGCCTGGGCCAGGGTCGGGAACCAGATATCGATCGTGTTTCCGCGAACCGCGCCGCCCGTGTCGGCGGCCACCCCCTCGCCGTAGCCCGGGATCGTCAGCCGGGTTCCGAGTGGGATCACCGACGGGTCGACGGCGACGACGCCGTATCCCACCGGGATTCCGGTGGCCGTGCGGCCGACGAGTGCATAGCCGGTCGAGCTGACGGTGATCGTGCTGCTGCCCGCCACGGGCGGCGACGGCGCGGTCCCGGCGTCGACCGTCTCGGTGGCCGCGGGAGCCGTTGTCGCCGGCGTAGCCGCCATCGGGCTTGCCTGGGCCTGGAGCTCAATCGACTTTCGTTCCACCCGCTGCGCGGCCGTCTGGAGCGCCGCAATCTGGGACTGCTTGAGTTTTTGCTCGGTGCGAAGCCGCGCGATGAAGCCGATGCGCGCCGCGTGTGCGGAGGCGAGCGCAGTCATCGTGCGCTGCGCTTCGGCAAGAGCTGCCTCGGTGTCTGCGCGGCGCTCCTGGAGCGACTGTCGCAACTGTGCGAGCCGCGACTGCGCTTCGCGCGCAACCTCCACGACGTGCTGGCTCTCGTCGGCGACGCTGTTCAGCGCGTCGAGCTCTGACAGCGCCTCGTCGAGCGAGTCGGCGCCGAGCATCACTGCGAGTGCGCTCACATCACCTTGCTTGTAGAGCGTGCGTAGGTTTTGTCCAAGTTGTTGCTGGGACGTCGCAAGCGTCTGCTGCGTGGCGGAGAGTTGTTGCGTGCGCAACGCCTGCTCGTCGCGCAGTCGCGCAGCCTGCGCCTGCAGCGCCGACAAATGCGTTTGCGCAGCATGCAGTCGTGAATCGAGCGCATACAGGTCGAGCAGTGCGCGATGCGTGCGAGACTCGAGCGTGCTCGCTTGCCGGCGAAGCGATTCACCGGTACCCGCGGCCGTTGCGACCGAGACGCCTACAAGCACGAACGCCGCCGAAATACCTGCAAATCGCATCGCGGATCGTGTCCGTCGCCCGCGCACGAGGGCGGGACCGTAGCACACGAACCGACCGGGTTTCGCACACATTGTGCGTTCTGGCTCCTGCGTGCTTTTTCGCAGCTTCGTGTGCCAATTGCAGCAGCTTTGGCAGGCATTACCCGGTTGCGACTATCCGATACCCCTGCTAGCCTGCCGAACTTGTGACGTACCGGCCCCTCCGGTGCGCCTGCCGCGAGCGAGTCATGGAAGTCCGTTATTAGAGTCCTCAAGCGACAGGCGCCGGTTCTCGTCATTGCCACTGCTGCGGCGTGCGTCGCAGCCGGCACTGCTACAGGTGACCCGTCAGTCAGCGCGAAGCAGGCGCAGGCGCGACAGGTGATGTCGCAGATCGCGCAGCTCGACTCGGGTCTCGAGCGCGCGCGCAACCTCTACATCACTGCATCGAAGAAGCTGCAGCGCATCGAGCACAGCCTCAAGATCAACACGATCGGATTGCACGCCGCGCGAGCGAACCTGCGCGCGTCGCAGGCTGCGCTGATGCAGCGGCTCGTCGTCATCTACACGTCGCGCGACGATCAATCGACGCTTGCAGTGCTACTCGGCGCCACGAGTGTCGACGACCTGGTCAACCGCATCCAGACCGTGCAGTCGGTCTCAGAACAAGACCATGCGGTGATGAACGAGGTCGTCGGCTTCAAGAAGGCAGTCACGACGCATCAGCACGCGCTTGTGCAGGCCCATCGCGCTCAGACACACCTCGTGCAGCAGCGTGCCGCGGCGAAGTCGCGCATCAGCTCGCAGCTCGCACACCAGCAGCGTCTGCTCTCGTCGATCAAGGGGCAGATCGCGCAGCTCATCGCGGCCGACCAGGCACGGCAGCGCGCGCTCGCGCGTGCCGCGCAATCGCGGTACACCGCGCTCTCGCAGGCCCAGGCGCTCGCGCTCCAGCAGACCCCGATCGGCGCGAGTGCCTCGGTAGGCGATACCTCGGTCGCGCCGCCGTCGCAGTACGGCGGGGTCGTGGGCATTGCGATGCGCTATCTCGGCACGCCATACGTGTGGGGCGGCGCAAGCCCGGGCGGCTTCGACTGTTCCGGCCTCGTCGCCTACGCCTACTCTCAGGTGGGTGTCTCGCTGCCGCACTACACGGGAGCCCAGTGGAACGTCGGCGTCGGGGTTTCCCGCAGTGACCTGCAGCCCGGCGACCTCGTGTTCTTCAACGGCCTCGGTCACGTCGGGATCTACATCGGCGGCGGACAGTTCATCCACGCCCCGCACAGCGGCGATGTCGTGAAGATCTCCTCGCTCAGCGAGTCCTGGTACGCCGCGACCTACGTCGGCGCGCGCAGGGTAACTGGCTAACCGCCTCGCGTCTCACGCCGAAGCGAGAGCGCGAGGATCCCGGCGACGGCGAGCGGCATCAGCCACCACGCGTCGACACCGCCGGCGGCGACTGCGGCGGTCGCGCCTATCGCGACCACGATCCCCGCGGCCGCGCGCCAGTCGTCGCCGACGACGAAGTTCCACCAGAACCGGCCGAACGCGTGCAGGTGCCTCATGCGAACGCGAGCCGCCTGCGCCTGAGCATCGCGACCGACGCGAAAGAGAGGGCGACGACGAACGCAAGCACGACCGGCAGCGACGCGTCGTCGCCCGGCCAGTGCGCGCCGGCGCCCTCGGCCGACCAGAAGATCCCGAACGTCGTGAGCATCACGCCCACGGCGAACTTCATCGTGTTCTCCGGCACGCGCCCGAGAGGCGCGCGGACGAGGACGCCGACGACGGCAACGAGGGCGAGCGCGATCCCTGCGCCGAGCGCGGCCAGCCCGATGCTCCCCTGCGTGCTCCCGAACGTGAGCACGATGAATGCGACCTCGAGGCCTTCGAGCAACACGCCCTTGAACGAGAGCGTGAAGCCGTACCAGTCGAGACCCGCCCGCTCCTCGCGGCCGGCTGCCCGCGCCTCTGCGGTCTCCTGCGCGAAGATCGCTTCTTCGTCGTGCAGCGGCTTGTAGCCGCTTGCACGCAGGATCGCCTTGCGCAGCCACTGCAGCCCGAACGCGAGCAGCAGTCCGCCCACAACGAGCCGCAGCACCGAGATGGGGATCAACGTCAGCGCCGGGCCGAGCACGGCGACGATCGCGGCCAGAGCCACGGTCGCGGCTGCGAGTCCCGCGAGTGACGAGCGCCACCCTCGCGCGATACCGGACGCAAGCACGATCGTGAGCGCCTCGACGAACTCGACGGCGCTTGCGAGGAACGCCGAAGCTACGAGAAACGTCGCGGTCACGCGTAGAGCTGTTCGATCTGCTCCGCGAAGTGCTGGTGCACGATCTTGCGGCGCAGCTTCAACGTCGGGGTGACCTCGCCCTCTTCCTGCGAGAAGTCACGGGGCAGGATCGTGAAGCGCTTGATCTGCTCGACGCGCACTCGGTCACGGTTCACGTCGTCGACGATCTCCTGCACGAGCTCCTGCGGCTCACGGCCGGATGCGTCGACCTCGGCATCGTCGAGCGTGATCAGCGCCGTCACATACGGACGGCGGTCGCCGACGACGAGTGCCTGCGAGATGAAGCGCGACGCCTTGAGCGCGTTCTCGAGGTTCTGCGGGGCGATGTTCTTGCCGCCCGCGGTGATGATCAGGTCCTTCTTGCGATCGGTGATCTTCACCCAGCCGTCCTCGTCGATCTCGCCGACGTCGCCGGTGCGGAACCATCCGTCGTCGGTGAACGCAGCAGCGGTCGCCTCCGGGTCCTTGTAGTACCCGCTGAAGATCGTCTCGCTGCGGACGAGAATCTCGCCGTCCGCGTCGAGCCGCACCTCGCATCCGTCGACCGCTCTGCCGACCGTGCCGAACTTGTACTCATCCGGGTCGTTGACGCTCAGCGAGCTCGAAGTCTCAGTCAGGCCGTAGCCCTCGATCACGAGCATCCCGAGCGAGTGAAAGAACTCGAGCACGTCGATGCCGAGCGGCGCGGCGCCCGAGATGCCCAGGCGCAGACGGCCGCCGAGGCGCTCACGCACCTTCGAGAAGACGAGTCTGTCGGCGATCCGCTCCTGCACCTGGAGCGCCATCGGCACCGGCCGTCCGGCGCGGCGGAGCCGGCTCGTGCGGCTTCCGACCCCGAGCGCCCAGCGGCCGATCGCGCGCTTGGCGCCGTTCGACCGCTCGATCTGACTCAGCGTGTTCGCGTGGATCTTCTCGTAGACGCGGGGCACTGCCGGGAGGATCGTCGGGTGAATGCGCGCGAGCGCCTCGGGCAAGCGGGCTACGTCTGCGCAGAGAGCGAGCGTCGCGCCGCGGTAGGTCGCCGACTGGTGTGCGATCCGCGCGAAACTGTGCGCCATCGGCAGGAAGAGAATGACGGTGTCCGTCTCGCCCTCGATGTGGTTTCTGACGCGCAGCGCGGCCGTGACGAGGTTCTTGTGCGAGAGCATGCAGCCCTTCGGCGGGCCGGTCGTACCGGATGTGTAGATCAGCGTTGCGAGGTCGTGCTCCTGCACCTCGTGGAGCTCGAGCGGCGCGTTGGCGCGGCCTTCGGCTTCGAGGACGGAGAGGTCGTCGAAGAGAACGATCTCCTTGAGCGCAGGCAACTGCGGGCTGACCGCCGCGAGCTTCTCGCGCTGGGCGTCGTCCTCGACGAAGGCCAGCACCGCCTCCGCGTGGCCCAGGACGTACGCACACTCGCTTGGCGTGTTCGACGGGTAGAGCCCGACGACCACCGCGCCGATCGACATGATCGCCCAGTCGAGCAGGATCCACTCGAGGCGCGTGCGCGAGAGAACGGCCACGGCGTCGCCGCGTCGCACGCCGCGGGCCTGGAGCGAGCGCGAGAGCGCCTCGATCCGCTCGCCTGCCTCCTGCCAGGAAACTTCCCGCCAGCCGTCCTCCTGCTCCTCGAGATAGGCGGGCCTTGTGCCTGCCTCGCTGAGCGCATAGCGCCAGAGGGCAGGCGCGGTTCGCGACTCGATCGGGAACTCTGCGATCGGCGCCGCCGAAGGGAATGCGGTCGTCACGCATTTATCGTACGTAGCAGGGAAGCTTGCAGGGAGGGCGAAAAGGCCCGGTCCCTCTACAATTCACCTTGCCTATGCGGACTATCTGGAACGGCTCCATCAGCTTCGGCCTCGTCAACATCCCGATCGGGCTCGCTCTTGCGACCCAGCGGAGCGACGTGGCCTTCCGCACGCTGCACCGCGAGTGCGGCACCCCGATCAAGCAGAAGCGGTGGTGCCCGCATCACGAGCGCGAGGTCGAGCCGGACGAGCTCGTGAAGGGCTGGGAGGTTGCGAAGGGCGAGTTCGTGCTCGTCGAGGAGTCGGATCTCGAGGCCGTCGCGCTCCAGCGCTCGCAGTCGATCGAGATCCTTCGCTTCGTCAAGCTCGACGACGTCGACCCCGTCTATTTCGATCGCACCTATTATCTCGCGCCGGCGGCGGAGGACGCTGCCCGCCGTCCCTACGTGCTGCTGCTTCGGGCGATGCAGGAGACAGGTATGGCGGCGGTCGGGAAGTTCGTACTCTGGGGCAAGGAGAACCTCTGCCTCATCCGCGCGCAGGGCGACACGCTCGCCCTCGAGACGCTCTTCTTCGCCGAGGACGTACGTGCGAAGAACGAGATCGAAGAGGCGGTCGAGGCGACAGACGTGAAGAAGCCGGAGCTCCAGCTGGCCGAGCAGGTCATCGAGAGCCTCGTCGGCGAGTGGAACATCTCCGACTTCGAGAACGAGTACCGCCGCGACCTGCGCGCAATGCTCGAGGCGAAGCTCGCGGGGCAGGAGATCGCGCGGCCGGAGCCTGTGACCGAGACGCCGGTCGTCGACCTGATGGAGGCGCTCCGCCGCAGTGTGGCCGACGCGCAAGAGCGCAAGGGTGGCGGCGCGGCGACGCCCGGCAAGACGAAAGCCGCCTCATCCGGAAGCGGCTCTCGTCGCAAGACGCCGGCGCGTAAGAGCGCCTGACGGTTCCCTCAGTGCTGCTGGGGCAGCGCGCCCAGTGCCTGGAGCTGCGCCTGGAAGAGGTACTTGTCGATCTTCCCCTGGTAGATCGGCACCCCCTCCTGCATGCAGACTCGGATCACCTCCTGCCGATCGATTCCCAACTCTTTCGACAGCTCTTCGGGCGTGAGGTGATTCGCCATCCGTCCGCTCCTTCCCTGGGCACGAAAAAACCCGCCGGCGCCAAGCGCTCAGACGGGTTGCTTCCTGCCCTCGATTGTCGATCCGACGGGCCTCACTCGGCCCGCCCCTGAAGAACACTCATTACCGAAAGGATATCCCTCGGTGGGGACGGTGTCCAAACGAGATCTCCGCGGCTTCCAGGAACGGCGCCTGGGCCCGATCCGTTACTTCGCCGGCGGGGAGGGGGCGCCGGTCGTCCTCGTCCACGGGCTCGGCGGCCTCGCCTCGAACTGGCGGCTGATCGCGCCCGCCCTGGCCGCCGAGCGGCGGGTGATCGTCCCGGAGCTCCCCGGTCACGGCGGCTCGCAGCCTCTGGGCGCCGTTCCGACGCTCGATCCCTTCGCCGAGGCGATGCTGGGCGTGCTCGAGGCGGAGGACGCGCTGCCGGCGCCGTGGGTCGGGCACTCGCTCGGTGGGCTCGTCGGGCTCCGGGCAGCCGTGCTCCGGCCCGACGCGGTGACCGGGCTCGTACTCTGTGCCGCTGCCGGGATCGCATCGGCGTCGCGGTTGGGCGAGGCGATCGTGACCGTGCTCGGCGTCGTCCAGCCCGGGCGGGTGATCGGCCGCAGGCCGCGCCTTGTCGCGCGTTCGAAGGCCGGCCGGAAACTGACGTTCTGGTGGGGCGTGGCCGATACCGCCGGGCTCGATCCGGAGATGGCCGAGGCGTTCCTCGCCGGCCCGCCGCAGCACACCGACACGCTGAGCGCGGGCCGGGCGCTCGTGGCGACCGATCCGCGTGCCGAGCTCGACCGCGTCGCGTGCCCGTGCCTCTGCCTCTGGGGAGCGAAGGACACGTGGGTCCCGCTGCAGGACGGGATGGAGTACGCGCGAAGGCTGCGCGCGCCGCTTCGGGCGATCGCGGACTGCGGGCACCTGCTCGTCGGCGAGCGCCCCGACGTCGTGGTGCGCGCGCTGCGCGAGTTTCTGGACGGGCTCGACGCGGGTTAGCTCGGGGCTTTCGTGGGAAGGCGACGAGCATGCGCGGATTGCGCGGAGAACGCGAACGGGCTGTCGAGCGGATCGACGACGCAGCGGAGGCGGACGAGCGGGTGCTCGATCATCTCGCCAGGCTCGGCTGCGATCTTGCGAAGTCGCGCGAGTCGCGCCATTTCCTCTACCTGCCCGAGCGTATCGACGCGGACGCCGTCGCGGAGGCGCTGGAGGGGGACGGCTGGCTGACATCGATCGAGCGCAGCGAGCGGGCATGGCTCGTAACCGCGAAACGCGTCTCCGAACTGACCCCCGACGTTGTCCGCCAGACGCGCGCGCTGCTCGAGGCGCTCGCCTCCGCGCGCGGAGGCGTCTATGACGGCTGGGAGGCGACAGCCTCTTAGGAGGCGGCAGCCGCTTCGAAGGGAATCACCTCCGCTCCTTGCGCGCGGTCGGGGGGCGAGAGGAACTCGACGCGGCGGGCGACGACTTCGACCGCGTCGCGCCGCTTGCCCTCCTGCTCCCACGTCCGGCTCTTCAGGCGGCCGTCGACCGCCACCTTGTTGCCCTTCGCGAGGTACTCGGCGCAGAGCTCGCCTTGACGCTCCCAGGCCGAGATCCAGACGAAGTCGGCGCCTCCGTCGCGATTGGTGCGGCTCACGGCGAGCAGGAAGCTCGCGACCTTCTTTTCCTCGCCCACGTCCCGCAGCTCGACCTCCGTGGCGAGGTTGCCGATCAGTTGAACGCTGTTCATGCGTCGAAGGTAGACCGGCGGCAATCACGAAAGAGTCAAGACTCGGCGCCGAGTTTCCGGAATTCGAAGCTAGACTCGGGAGCGGTCATGGGCATCTTCTCCTCGATGACGGGTTTCGGCGGCCGCGACATGGCCGTTGACCTCGGTACCGCGAACACCCTCGTCTACGTGCGTGGACGCGGCATCGTCCTCTCCGAGCCGTCCGTGGTCGCGATCGACCAGCGCTCGGGTGAGGTGCACGCGGTCGGCGTCGAGGCGAAGCGGATGCTCGGCCGCACGCCCGGCACGATCCAGGCGATCCGCCCGCTGAAGGATGGCGTCATCGCCGACTTCGACGTGACCGAGCAGATGCTGCGGCACTTCATCCAGAAGGTGCACCAGCATCGCTTCGCGCATCCGCGCGTCGTCGTGTGCGTCCCGTCGGGCGTCACGGGCGTCGAGAAGCGCGCGGTCGAAGAAGCGACGCTCTCCGCCGGCGCGCGTCAGGCGTACCTGATCGAGGAGCCGATGGCCGCGGCGATCGGTGCAGGCCTCCCCGTCGCCGAGCCGACCGGGAACATGATCGTCGACATCGGCGGCGGTACGACCGAGGTCGCGGTCATCTCGCTCGGGGGCATCGTCGTCTCGCAATCGCTGCGCGTCGGCGGCGACGAGATGGACGAGGCGATCATCAATCACATCAAGCGCGACTACAAGCTGCTCATCGGCCAGCAGACGGCAGAGGAGATCAAGCTCGAGATCGGTTCGGCCTGGGACCTCAAGGAAGAGCTGCAGGCGGAGGTGCGCGGTCGCGACATGCTGACCGGTCTCCCGAAGACAGTGATCCTCACGTCCGAGGAGATCCGCCGCGCGCTCGACGAGCCCGTCACGCAGATCATCGAGGCGATCAAGTCGACGCTCGACAAGACGCCGCCCGAGCTTGCCGCCGACATCATGGATCGCGGCATCGTGCTCGCCGGCGGCGGCGCGCTCCTCAACGGGCTCGACGAGCGGCTGCGTCACGAGACCCAGATGCCCGTGCACCTCGCCGAGAGCCCCCTGACGTGTGTCGCTGTCGGCTCGGGCCGAAGCCTCGAGGAGTTCGAGGCAATTCACCGCTCGAACCGGGCCCGCGCCCGCGGCCGCAACGGCCGCAACGGCCGCCGCTATTGACCGTGGGGGAACCCCTGGTTCCCCCACGAGCCCCCTCCTCCGGCTCGCATGACGTGAGCGCGCTTGCGCTCCCGGCGAGAGCGCGGTCTCGCCTCCGCGCGCAGGCGGCGGTGGACCAAGAGCCTCCTTGCACGGCTTGCCTGCCCCGCGCGGCCGGTGGTGGCTTCGCCATCCCCTGCCGCGAAGACGCCGTCGGCCAAGTCGCGCTCCGCGCGCCTTAGCCTCCGGCCTTGGCCGCGCCATTGGCTCGGGACGTTGACCGGCGTCCAGCGGACAGTTTCGCCGATGCCAGGGGTTCCCCCGCTAGAGGCGATACCCTAGTGCGCGTGGCATCCCGCGACCGCACCGCGCGCGTGGCGGTGCTGGGCTCGTCTGTCCGGCGCTCCCGAGGATCGGACCGCTTCTCCGGCAGGGGCCGGAGCACCATGGTCCGGCGTCTCGTCCTCGCAGTGCTCGTTATCGCCGCCCTCGCGCTGCTCACCATCTCGTTCCGCTCGCCGACGGCGGGCGCGCTCCACGACGCGCAGGGCGTCGGAGCAACCGCCCTCCGCCCGTTCCAGGTCGCGGCGCAGCGGGTCGCGCGGCCGTTCCGCGACGTCTACGGCTACTTCAGCGGCCTTGCCGGCGCCAAAGCGGAGAACAAGACGCTGCGTCGCGAGCTCCGCGACGCGCAGGCACTCGCATACGCGAACCTCGCGACCGCCCAGCGCGCGGAGGAGCTGCAGAAGCTGATGCAGTTCGAGGAGGGCACGCGCTATCCGAACGACTATCGCGCCGTGAACACGACCGTCATCTCGTATCCGACGAGCGCGTTCGCACAGCAGGTCACGATCGCCGCCGGCTCGTCATCGGGCATTCGCGTCAACACGCCGGTGGTTACGGGCGACGGGCTGATCGGGCGGGTGACGAACGTAAGCCCGCATACGGCGCTCGTCACGCTCCTCACCGATCCCGACAGCAACGTGCCCGCACGCGACGTCGGCAACGGCGTCAACGGCTTGATCCGGCACGGCCAGGGCAACACGCTCGTCCTCGACCGCGTCTCGAAGGAGAAGAAGGTCAGGAAGGGCGATCTCCTCGTTACGCAGGGGACGGTCGACCGTCGGTATCCCGACGTCTATCCGTACGGGATTCCGATCGGCCGCGTGATTTCGGCCAGCACGAGTGACATTGCCTCGTTCCTCATCGTGCAGGTCGCGCCCCTCGCGCGCTTCGACTCGCTCGACGCGGTGGCCGCACTCGTCTCGACGAAGAAGCGGTGAACGGCTTCGACGGCCTCAAGGCCGCGGCATTGCTCTTCGTCGCGGCGATTCTCCAGGTCTCGATCTTCTCCCAGGTGCACGTGCTCGGCGGCGTGCCCGACCTGCTCCTCGTGACGCTCGTCGCGGTCGCGCTGCTCCGCGGTGCGGTACTCGGCGCGTGCGGCGGCTTCTTCGCAGGTCTGCTCGTCGACACCGCGACGCTCGGCAAGCTCGGGCTCACCTCACTCGTGCTCACCGTTTCCGGCTACTGGATCGGCCGGTACGGCGAGACGACCGGACGCGACCGTGCGCACGCGCCGTTCCTCTCGGTCGCCGTCGTCACCGTGCTGTACTCGTTCGGTCTGCTCCTCGTCCATTTCGTGCTCGGCGAGCGCGCGCCGGCGGGGCCGGTGGCGAAGGGGCTGTTCCCCGCAATCGTGCTCAACCTGATCCTCACGGCACCGGTCTACGCTCTCGTGCGCCGGTTGCTGCGCCCGCTCGACCGCAGTGACTACGCAACCGAGGTGCAGCTCCTTGGCTAGCGTCACGACGCAGCATCGGCCTCCGCGACGACTGCGGCAGGCCGACGGCGAGACGGTCGTCGAGCCCTATCGCGTGACGCCGCGGCTTGCGCTCCGCGTGGCCATCCTCAGCGTTGTGCTGCTCGGCGTGTTCGCGGCGCTCTTCCTGCGTCTCTGGGCGCTCCAGGTCCTCCAGGGCTCGAAATACGTCGACCAGGCTCAGGCGAACTCGTACCGCGTCGTCCCTGTCGAGGCGCAGCGCGGCCTCATCCTCGACCGCAACAGGGTTCGGCTCGTGACAAACGTGCCCGCAACCTCCGTTCAACTCTGGCCCTCGGACCTGCCGAAGGTCTACGTTGCGCGCTACCGGATGCTGAAGCGGCTCGCGCACGTGGCGCAGGTGCCGCTGTACGAGATCGCGCGCGGGATCAAGGCGCGGCGCGACGCGAACGACCTCGTCACGCCGCTGACGATCCGCCAGGCCGCGAGCGAGCCGATGGTCGGCTACCTGGCCGAGCACTCCTCCGAGTTCCCGGGCGTCACCACCGCCCGGTCGTACGTGCGCCACTACCCGTACCAGGACCTCGCCGCGCAGGTCCTGGGCTACGTCGGTTCGATCTCCCAGGCACAGCTCGACTCGCTCGGGAAGGGCTACGGCCCGAACGACGAGCTCGGCCAGGCCGGGGTCGAGTCGGCCTACGACAGCTACCTCCGCGGCGTGGCCGGCGACTCCCGGCTCCACGTCGACTCGCTCGGCCGGCCGCGCGGCGGCGTTCAGCCGACGACTCCGCCCAAGCCGGGGCACACGGTGCAGCTGACGATCGATCTCAAGCTCCAGCAGGCGGCAGAGAAGGCGCTGGCCGACGGGATCCGGCTCGCACAGGCTGACGGCCAGTGGGCGGCGAACGGCGGCGCGATCGTCGCGATGGACCCGAAGGACGGCTCGATCCTCGCGATGGCGTCGTCGCCCGCGTACAAGCCATCGGTCTACGCCGGCCGCGTCTCGAAGTCGGCGCTCGCGAACCAGGGCCTGCTGCAGAAGACGGCGCCCGAGAAGAACTATCCGTCACTCAACCGCTCGCTGATGGCGACGTATCCGCCGGGCTCCGTCTTCAAGCCCGTGACCGCGCTCGCCGCGATGCAGGAGCACCTCGTCTCGCCGTACGCCTACCTGCCGTGCACCGGCTCGTACCACTCGCCGAACGACAAGGCGAACCAGACGTTCAAGAACTGGGACCCGAACGTGAGCCAGCAGATGGACCTGCCGACGGCGCTCGCGTACTCGTGCGACACGTACTTCTACCAACTCGGCGACACCTTCTGGTCGCTGCCGAAGGATCGCGGCCAGCCGCTCCAGAAGTGGTCGCGAATGTTCGGATTCGGCAACGTGACCGGCTCCGACATCGGCCCAGAGGCGCACGGTCTCGTGCCGACGATCGGGTGGCGGCAGCACTACTTCAAGTCCGCGATCGACAAGCTCTGGAAGCCGGGGAACTCGATTCAGCTCGCGATCGGCCAGGGCGACCTGACGGTGACGCCGCTGCAGATGACGCGCTTCTACGCGCTGCTCGCGAACGGCGGCAAGCTCGTGACGCCGCACGTGCTGCTGGACGTCAAGAATCAGAACGGGACCTCCGTGCCGCTTCCCGCCCGCCCCGAGCCGCGGAAGGTCAGTGTCGACGCCGCTGCGCTGAAGGTTGTCCAGCAGGGATTGTGGGAGGGCACGCACCTGCCGTTCGGCACTTCGTATCCCATCTTCGGCGGCTTCCCCGTCTCGATCGCGGGCAAGACCGGCACGGCGGAGAAGGTCATCTCGCTGCCCGGCTACGTCGGGCTCAAGGACCAGTCGTGGTGGTGCGGCTACGGCCCGACGGAGGATGCGAAGCTCGCGGTCTGCGTCGTGATCGAGAACGGCGGCCATGGCGGTACAGCCGCGGCGCCCGCAGCCGCCGAGGTCTTCGCGTCCTACTTCGGCATCAAGGTGAAGCAGACGACCTCCAGCCACTCCGATTGATGGGCACCATGCGCTGATGCTCGAGTACGCCGGATCATCGAGAGCAGGGCTCGAGCGCCACCGCGGCGAGGGTCTCGCCCTGGGCCGGATCGTGCGGTCGCTCGACTGGCTGCTCGTCGCGGGGGTTGCCGGCCTCGTCGCAGTCGGTCTGTGGGCGATCTCGGGTGTCACGCAGTACGACGTCGCGGGCGACCCGCACCATTACCTCCAGCGGCAGATCGCGTACGCGTGCGTCGGCGCCGTCGGCCTGCTGATCGGGCTCTTCGTCGATCCCGACATCTACCGGCGGTACTGGCGGGCGATCTTCATCGGCACCGTCTCGCTGATCGCGATCGTCCTCGTGGTGGGTCGCGCCGCGCGCGGGTCGACACGCTGGATCGATCTCGGCTTCATCACGTTCCAGCCGTCCGAGTTCGGAAAGCTCCTCTTCGTGCTCGCCATCTCCGGCTTCCTCGCCGAGCGCGCGCGGGCCGCTTCCGACGTGCGAACGACACTGCGCTCGCTCGGGCTCGGCTCGATTCCGGTCATCCTCGTCTTCCTCCAGCCCGACCTCGGGACGGCGCTCGTCTACATGGCCGCGCTCGGCGCGATGCTCTTCGTCTGCGGCACGCCGTGGAAGCAGTTGACGACGCTCGGCGTGGTTGGGCTCCTCGTCCTCGTCTGCGTGCTCTGGGCCGGACCCGCCGTGGGCGTGAACTTCCTCAAGGGCTACCAGAAGTCCCGTCTGACCTGCTTCGTGCATCCGCAGAAGTGCACTGTCGACGCGCGCTACAACCTCGAGCAGTCGATCGCCGCGGTCGGCTCGGGTCAATTCCACGGGCGCGGTCCGACGAACGCGACGCAGACCCGGCTCAACTTCCTGCCCGAGCACGGGACGGACTTCGTCTTCGCCTCGTACAGCGAGCAGCGCGGCTTCGTCGGGGCCTCGCTGCTGCTCGCGCTCTACCTCCTCGTGCTGTGGCGTGGGCTGCGCGTCGTCACCGTCGCGCGGGATCTCTACTCGGCGATCGTCGCGGGCGGCATCGTCCTCGCCCTGCTCTTCCAGATCTTCGTCAACATCGGCATGACGATGGGGATTGCGCCGATTACCGGCATCCCTTTGCCGTTCGTGAGCGTCGGCGGCTCGTCGATGATCGCGAACCTCGCAGCGATGGGCGTGCTGCTCGCGATTCACGCCCGTGGGCGAGGGTCGCGCGTCTCGCGCCGCCGCTGATGGCGTTCCCGATCCGCCTGGGCGTGCTGCGCGCGCTCGTGAAGGAGATCTCGATCGACGAACGGAAGCCCCTCCTCGTCGGCGGCGCGCGCGAGCTCGCGACCGTGTTGGCGAGAGAGCTCGGTCGCGACGCACATCCGGGCGCCGTCCGGGCCGACGACGAGCCGAAGGGCGGAGCCGTGTTCCTCTACGTGCTCGCCGGCGAGCCGAGCGAGGAGGACGAGCGAGCGCTGAAGCGCGCCCGCCGCGCGCGTGTGCCGATCGTCGCCGTCGTCGCCGGTCCCGTCTCCGACGAGCTCACCATTCACTATGTGCTCGCCACGGACGTCGTTCGGGTCGGTGCGGGCGAGGGCTTTCCGCTCGCCGCGATCGCGAGCGTCATCGCCGGGCGGCTCGGAGAGGACGGGGCCCCGCTCGCGGCGTGGGTGCCCCTGCTACGCAGCGCGGTCGCGGATCAGCTCGTCGCCGCCTTCTCGCGGCGCAACGCGATCGTCGGCGCCGCCGTGTTCGTCCCGGGCGCCGACCTGCCGGTCATCGCCCTGAACGAGCTGCGGATGGTGCTCCGGCTCGAGCAGGCCTACGGGCTCGACGTCGACCTGCGCGAGCGGCTGCCGGAGATCGGCGCGGTCCTCGGGGCCGGCTTCGGGATGCGCGCGCTCGCGCGCCAGTTGCTCGACGTCGTTCCGGTAGCGGGGTGGGTGGTAAAGGGCGCCGTTGCGTATGCGGGCACGCGCGCGCTCGGCGAGGCCGCCGTCCGTCGGCTCGAAGCCGCGCCAGGCGACCATCAGGCGTCCATCAGGCCGCGGCCGCAGGGCGGAGCTTCGCGCGGCGGGCTTTGATCGCCCGGAGCCGCTGGGTGAGGCGCGCCCACGCCCACGGCTCGAGCTCCCGGTAGCGGACCGCAGACTGAGCCCGAGTCGCCTCGAGATACTCGAACCAGGCGTCCGCCTCCTCGATCAGCAGCAGTTCCTCGGCCTCGCGCGTCCCAGTCACCGTCAACCTCCCGGTCCAGTGGATGGGCGGATCGTAGGTCCGCGGTCGGACGACATCCGGGGGTCGCTGGTACCCTGGAGGGCGAAGGCCTATGCCCACGCTTTTCCACACCCACCGCGAGCGCGCGCCCCTGAGGGACGCAGCGCGCTTCGCCTATGAAGGAGTTTTCGCTTGCCCTGGTTCCGTCGACGGAAGAATCAATCCGACGTCGCGGCGGCTGCCGCTGCACCGGTTGTCGAGGCTCAACCCGAGCCTCTCGTAATCGAGGAGGCCGCCGCCGAAGCGGGCGCGGCCGCCGCAACAGATCCCACAAGACCCAAGCGCCGCCGCGGTAGCCGTGGCGGCAAGGGACGAAAGAAGCCGGGTGCCACAGCCGGCGCCGCCGCCGACGAGGCGAAGACGCCGGCGGCCAAGTCCGACCCCCCTGCACGGCAGCCTGCGAAGAAGCAGCCCGAACGCAAGGCAGTTTCGCAGCGCCAGGAGCGCCGCCGCTCGCAGGGGAGCCAGCGACGCCGCGAGGCGCCGCGCCGCGCACCGCTCCCGGCGGCGAAGCGTGAGCTGATCGTCTCGGTCGACGTCGGCGAGCAGCGCGTCGCGGTGCTCGAGGACGACCGGGTCGCCGAGGTCTACCTGGAGCGGCCCGAGCGCCGCTCGATCGCGGGGAACATCTATCTCGGCCAGGTCGACAACGTCCTGCCCGGGATGGAGGCGGCGTTCGTCGAGATCGGCCTCGAGAAGAACGGCTTCCTCTACGTCGACGAGATCGTCGGCCCCGAGCTCGAGCGCGGCCACGGCCGCAAGATCCAGGACCTGATCAGCAAGGGCCAGACGATCCTCGTCCAGGCGGTGAAGGACCCGATGAAGACGAAGGGTGCCCGCCTGACGACGCAGATCTCGCTCCCGGGCCGCTTCGTCGTCTTCGTCCCGCAGGGCGAAGGCCTCGGCGTGTCGCGCCGGCTCGACGACGACGAGCGCCTGCGGCTGAAGGACATCCTGAAGAAGTTGAGTGTCAAGGACGGCGGCGTGATCGTGCGGACGGCCGCCGAGGGCGCGTCCGAGGAGGACATCGAGCGCGACCTCGTCTTCCTGCAGCGCCTCTGGAAGTCGATCGAGGCGCGCGCGAAGTCCACGACCGCACCGGAGCTCGTCTACCAGGAGGCCGAGCTGCCGCTGCGCGTGACGCGCGATCTCTTCACCGGCGACTTCGTCAAGGCCTACGTCGACAACGACCAGGCGTTCAGGCGCATCACCGGCTATCTGAAGAAGACCTCGCCGCACATGGTCGAGCGCGTCGTCCGCTACAAGGAGTCGGCGCCGCTGATGGAGGCCTTCGGCGTCGAGCAGGAGATCAAGTCGACGCTGAGCCGTCGCGTCGACCTGCCCTCGGGCGGGTACCTGATCTTCGACTACGCGGAGGCGTTCACCGTCATCGACGTGAACACCGGCCGCTTCGTCGGCTCGCGCGGCAAGAGCTCGGGCGCGCGGCTCGAGGACACGATCACGAAGAACAACCTCGAGGCCGTCAAGGAGGTCGTGCGGCAGCTGCGCCTGCGCGACATCGGCGGGATCATCGTCATCGATTTCATCGACATGGCGAACCCGAAGAACCGGGCCACGGTCGAGGAAGCGCTGCGCACGGAGCTGGAACGCGACCGTACGAAGACCTACGTGGTCGAGATCTCCCCGCTCGGCCTCGTCGAGATGACGCGACAGAACGTCACCGATGGCCCGCGCGAGATCATGACCCGGAAATGCCCGACCTGCGGCGGCGACGGAATCGTGTACTCCGAAGCTTCCGCCGCGATCGACGTCGAGCGCCGGATCCGCGCGCTCGTTGCCGGCTCGCGCTCGCAGGCGTTCCGGATCGAGCTCGCCGCACCGATCGCCGCAGCCGTCGTCGGTCCCGGCGCGAGGCGGCTGCTGGAGCTGGAGTCGCTGACGAAGCGGAAGTTCTTCCTCGAGGGCAAGCCCGACACGCACCTGGACCACTTCGTCGTGCTCGGCGAGGGCAAGCTCGCCGACCTGGCGCCGGCGTCGCCTGTCGAGGAGGGAGCCGAGTTGACGCTCGAGCTCGTCGAGGTCGACCGGCACGACGGCTCCGCCGGGGTCGGCAAGGTCGACGGCCTCGACGTCGTCGTCGCAGACGCCTCGTCGCTCGTCGGCAAGAAGCAGAGGGTGCACGTCGAGCGCGTGCTCGACGGGACCGCCTACGCGACGCTCCTCCGTCGCACGAAGAAGGCGGCCGAGCCGCTGACCGCCGAGGCGGAGGCGGAGAAGCCGACGCGCAAGCCGCCGGCCCGCAAGGGCGCCGACGGCGGCAAGCCCGAGCCGGAGATCGCCGACGCGGACGACGTGCTGGAAGCCGAAGAGCCGCTCGAGCAGGCCGAAGCATCGGAGGCCGAGGAGCCGCTCGACGCGGCCGCGGAAGCGGCGGACGTGACGGCCGACGAGCCCGAGGACGCCGAACAGGAAGACGCCGATACCGAGGTCGCAGCGGGCGAGACGCCGGCGAAGAAGAAGACGCGGCGCGGCTCGCGCGGCGGCAAGAAGCGGAAGAAGCCTGCAACCGCCGGCGCCGAGGGGTCCGGCGACGGAGTCGAGGAGCCCGATTCGGGTGCTGCTGCCGAGGGCGAGGAGCCTGCCGACGCAGCAGCGGAGCGGGTGCCGGCAAAGAAGAAGGTCACGATCCACGTGCCTTCCGACGACCTGGGCCGCGAGGACGAGGACGAGGAAGCCGAGGCGGCCGAGGCCGCCGGCGAGAACGGGGCCGCGCCTGCGAAGAAGCGGACGCGCCGGGGCTCGCGGGGCGGCAAGAACCGCCGCAAGCGCGTTGCGGCCGCGACTGCGGCCGCAAACGGCGGCGAACCTGCCATCGATGCGGCCGAGGAGGAGGCCTCTGCGGAAGGCGCGTCGGAGATCCCTGTTCCGGCCGCGGAGGAGCCCGAGGCCGCCCTGGAGCCGATCGAGGAGCCCTCAGGTAACGGCACCCCCGAGGACGACTGGGGCTATGTCCCCATGTCCGAGTGGGGCGACGAGTTCAAGTAGGAAATTCGCTACACTGCGCCGGTTCGCGGGCTCCCGGAGCCCGCGTTTTCCACGCCTATGAGCTACGCGATCATCACCGTCGGCGGTAAGCAGTACCGCGTCCAGGAGGGCGAGCGGCTGCTCGTCGACCGCCTGAAGACCGGCGAGGGCACCACGTTCAATCCGCGCGTCCTGCTCATCGGCGGCGACGGCAAGACGGATCTCTCGCCTTCGACGACCGTGACCGCACGGGTCGTGAGCCACGAGCTCGGCGAGAAGATCCGGATCGGCAAGTACAAGCGGCGCACCGGCTACAAGAAGCACACGGGCTTCCGCAGCAGCCTCACGCAGATCGAGATCGAGTCGATCGGCGCGGGCTCGCGGAAGGCGGCCCCAAAGGCGAAGGAAGAGCCGAAGCCGAAGGAAGAGGCGAAGCCCGCCCCCGCAGCCGCCGAGCCGGCTGCGGCAGAGAAGCCCTCCGCGGCCGAGGCAGAAGCTCCGGCGCGCACCGCCCATCCGCCGAAGGGCTACGAGGAGCTGACGGTCGCGCAGATCGCCGAGGCGGCGCATGGCTGGCGGCGTCCGAACCTCGAGGCTGCCCTCGAATACGAGCAGGCGAACGCAAACCGCAAGGGCGCGATCGCCGCGCTCGAGTCCGCGCTCGCAGAGAAGGAGAGCCACTAATGGCGCACAAGAAAGGCCTCGGCTCGTCGCGCAACGGTCGCGACTCGAACCCGAAGATGCTCGGCGTCAAGATGTTCGACGGCCAGGACGTGTCGTCCGGGATGATCCTCGTGCGCCAGCGCGGTACGCGCTTCCGCCCGGGCCCCGGCACCGGCATCGGCAAGGACGACACGATCTTCGCGACGCGCGACGGCATCGTGTCGTTCCGGACGAGCGGCGAGCGCCGCTTCATCTCGGTCGTCGACTCCTAACCGCGAGGAGCTGCGCTTCTCGCGGTTGCAGTGAACCGAGCTCCGCGCGGGCCCATACTTGCCGCAGATGTTCCACGACCGCGCCAAGCTGACCGTCATTGCCGGCCGCGGCGGCGACGGCTCCATCCATTTCCGCCGGGAGAAGTACGTCCCGAAGGGCGGCCCGGACGGCGGCGACGGCGGCGACGGCGGCGACGTCGTGCTCGTCGCCGACCCGCGGCGGCGCGACCTCTCTGGCGTCCGCCCGAACCAGAGGGTCCGAGCTGGGAAAGGCGGCGCCGGGGGCGGGAGCCTTTCGAACGGCGCCCGCGGCGAGGATGCCGTGCTCGCGGTTCCCGTGGGCACGCAGGTGCTCGACGAGGACGAGCGGCTCGTCGCCGATCTCGTGCATCCCGGCGCGCGCGTCGTCGTCGCGAAGGGCGGGACAGGCGGCCGTGGGAACAAGCGCTTCGCCGGCCCCACGCGGCAGACGCCGCGCTTCGCAGAGGTCGGCTGGCCCGGGGAGGAGGGGGCGATCGAGCTTCGGCTGAAGCTGCTCGCCGACGCTGCGCTCGTCGGGCTGCCGAACGCCGGCAAGTCGTCACTCGTCGCGCGCCTCTCGAATGCCCGGCCGAAGATCGCCGAGTATCCGTTCACGACCCTCGCGCCCGTCCTCGGAACCGTCGAGGCGCCGGACGGGCGGCAGCTCGTGGTCGCCGATGTACCGGGGCTGATCGAGGGCGCGAGCGAAGGCGTCGGCCTCGGGCACGAGTTTCTCGCGCATCTCGAGCGAGCGCGGCTGCTCCTGCACGTGATCGACTCGTCCGAGGGCGACGCGCAGGAGCGCTGGCAGACGATCGACGCGGAGCTCTCGGCGTACGGTGCGGGTCTCGACGAGCGGCCGCAGGTCATCGTGCTGAACAAGATCGACCTGAGCCCCGATCCACCGTCGTTCGCGGTCGAGGACGAGCGAATTCTGCGCGTGTTCCGCGTCTCTGCCGCGACGGGCGCCGGCATCGCGGAGCTGAAGCGGGCCCTGTTCGAGCTCGTGCCGCCGGAGGAGGTCGTGCCGGCCGCGCTTGCCGACGACGAGGAGCTCGTCGACTTCCTCGTCTACCGGCCGCTGCCCTCGCGCCGGGCCTTCCGCGTCTTCCGGACGGAGGACGGGTTCCGGGTGACCGGGCGGCCTCCGTCCCCCGCCGACCTCGAGGCCGTGCTGAAGGCCGCCGGCGTGCGGGAGGGCGACCAGGTCGAGGTCGGCGAGGAGGTGCTCGAGTGGAGCTGAGAGTGGCAGCGCTCTACGACGTTCACGCGAACCTTCCGGCGCTCGAGGCCGTCCTCGGTGAGGTCGACTCGGACCTCGTCGTGTTCGGCGGCGACCTGATCTGGGGCGCGTGGCCCCGTGAGACGCTCGAGCTCGCGCTGTCGCTCGGCGATCGCGCCCGGTTCATCATCGGGAACACCGACCGCGATGCGCTTGTCGGCGGCGACGAGTCCGCCCTGTGGGTGCAGGAGCGGCTGTCGCGCGAGCAGCGCGAACTCGTCCTGGCCTGGCCGTCGACGCTCTCGCTCGACGGGGTGCTGTACTGCCACGCGACGCCGCGCAGCGATACCGAGCTCGTGGGCCCGGCCTCGACCGAGGCGCGCTGGCACGAGGTGCTCGACGGTGTGGAAGAGGATCTCGTCGTGTGCGGGCACACGCACTTGCAGTACGACGAGCAGCACGCAGGGCATCGCGTCGTCAATCCCGGCAGCGTCGGCAACCCGACCGTGCAGCCGGCCGCATGGTGGGCGCTGATCGGGCCCGACGTGCAACTGCGGACGACCGACTACGACACGCGCACGACCGCCGACGCCTGGCGGGCAACCGGCTTTCCCCGCGTGGACTTCGCGGACGAGCTGCTCGAGCCGCTCTCGCGCGAACGGATCCTGGAGCTGATCGGGTGACACTGCTGTTCGGCGGGGCCTTCGATCCGCCGCACGTCGGTCACGCCGCGGTCGTGCGTGCAGCGAAGGCCCGGTTCCAGCCGGACCGGCTGGTCGTCCTCGTCGCCGAGAACCCCGGTCACAAGGGTGTGCATCTGCCGGCCGACGTGAGGCTCGAGCTCGCGCGCGCCGCGTTCCCGGGGGAGGAAGTGCTGCTCGACCCATATCCGCGGACGATCGAGCTCCTCCGCGCTGAGGCATACGACGATCCGGTCTTCATGATCGGAGCAGACGAGTTCGCCGACTTTCTCTCCTGGAAGGAGCCTGACTCGGTGCTCGAGCGGGCCCGGCTCGCGGTCGCTACGCGTCCCGGTTACCCGCCCGATCGCCTCGACGCCGTGCTCGAGGAGCTCGACCAGCCCGAGCGGGTGATCTTCTTCGACATCGAGCCGAATCCGGCCACCTCCCGGGACATCCGGGGGCTGGCCGCGGCCGGTGCTCCGCTCGCGGGTCTCGTGCCCGAAGGCGTCGCCGAGCTGATCAGGAGCCGGGGGCTCTATGTCCGCGACCCCGGGCTACACTAAGGCCGTACTCGCGAAAGGACACTGATCCAGCCCTGAGCTCACTCGACCAAGCACGCCGAATCGCCGCTCTCGCCCAGGAGAAGCTGGCGGAGGACGTCGTGATCCTCGACATGCGGCCGGTGTGCACGTTCACCGACTACTTCGTGATCGCAACGGGCCGCAACGCGCGGCAGACGGTCGCGATCTGGGACGAGGTGCACGGGAAGATGAAGCAGGAGTTCCGCCTGATCCCGCGCGCGGCCGACGGGACGCAGGAGGGAACGTGGATCCTCGCGGACTACCTCGACGTCGTGCTGCACGTCTTCACCCCTGAGGCCCGCGGGTTCTACAACCTCGAGGACCTCTGGAGCGACGTGCCCGAGGTCGAGCTCGAGACGCTTGCGGCGGGCTAGCAGGAGAGGGCTAGCCGTTTCCGAACCCAGTTCTCTGGGCACGAACGACGGGCTTGCTGCTCCAAGGCCGGGAGGTCGATCCAGTGGCTCGGCTGGTCTTCGCGTTTGGCGCAGCTGCGGTGTCGGTCTTCGGTCTCGCGGGGCCGGCCGAAGGTGTGGGTGGGTATTCATACGGCGGAGCCGCTTCGAGGAGTGCGGCCGGCGCCGTCGTTGCCACCGTCACCCCGTACGATCTCGAGCACGTTCGGAGCGGCCACGTCGCGGCCTGGGTCGGCGTCGGCGGCCCCGGCCTGGGCCCAGGCGGAATCGACGAGTGGATTCAAGTGGGAGTCAACGGCTTCGCTGGAACGTCAACAGGAACTGTCTACGTCGAGATCAAGCGCGGCGCCTTCTACCGATATGAGCCGCTCGCGGTCGGGGTTGCGCGAGGCGAGCGGCACAGGATCGCGGTGCTCGAGAGCTCGTCCCGGTCCGGCTGGTGGCGCGCGTCGGTCGACGGCGTGTCGGCGAGCCCGCCGGTGTTCCTGCCGGGCAGCCATGGAAGGTGGCCGGCGCAGATCGTGGCCGAGAGCTGGACCCAGGGCTCGGCCGATTGCAACGCGTTCGCCTTTGGGTTCGCCGACGTGGCCGTCCGCTACACGCAGGCGCGCTCGCTGACGAGCCTGGTCCGCCCAGTCATGTTCGCCGAGGACGGCATCAAATTCTCGCGCTCAGGAACGGACTTCAGCGCGCGCCGCCGCTGCCCCTGATCGCCGTTTCGGACCCGGCGTTGAGCATCACGATCCACGTCGGCGTCCGGATTGCGCCGCCGAAGGTCGATGTCGAGCCCACCGATTCGGGCGGGTCGCGGGCGACCGTCGCAACGTATATGTCAATGCATGGGGGTGCGGTCCGTCCCGCTGCGCTTCGCGGCAATGGCTGCGCTCGCCGTCGCGGCCGCCGCCCTTGCGGGTTGCGCCTCCGCGGCCCCGAAGACGGCGGAGGGTAGAGCAGCCGTGTCGGAGTTCAGGAACGGCTTCCTCGCGTTCAGCCACCCGGCTGCCTGGAAGCCGTTCGTCTTCAAGGACACCGGGACCCTCCACTTCCATCCGATGCTCTACCTGAGCTCGCAGCCGGCCCATCAGCCGTGCCGGAAACACGCGTCCGAGACCGTGTGTGGGTGGCCCATCGGCCGGCTTCGCCCGGGCGGGACATTGATCGTCTGGGAGAATCGCGGGGCTCCGGGCGCGTCGCTCGCGTCATTCCCCGGCACCGTTGTCCGCATCGGCGGTCGCCGTGCGAAGCAGGCGGTGTCCCGCCCGGGGGAGTGCGGTGCGATCGGCGCCGACGAGACGATCGAGGCTGCAATCCAGCGGCCGATGCCGGACAACTGGACGGCCTTCACCGCCTGCCTCAGAGGGCCCGGCCTGGCCGCCGCCGAACGCCAGATCGACGCGCTGCTCGCCTCGACGCAGTTCCTCACGCCGTAGAAAACGTCATGGAGCCGAGGGGACTCGAACCCCTGGCCTACTGGCTGCCAGCCAGTCGCTCTCCCAGCTGAGCTACGGCCCCGAGGCGTCCAATTGTAGCGGCGAATTCGTAGTACCTCGCCCACCGCACACCCGACTTCTGGTTGTTCTTGGTGGGGCCGACGCGGAGCCGCACCTCTCGATGTCGGGTGAACTCTGCCGGGAAGAAGTAGCAGCGCCCGGACCCGATGGGCCGCGGCGGTTCGAATAGAGACGTACGACGACGACGTCCCCATGCCAGGCGGCCCACTTGCACTGGATCCGGAGAAGCTCTCGACCCACATCGAAGATCAGGTCGTAGCGCTCGTCTGCGTATGAGTGATACACGCCGATCCCGAGCTTGATCGCTTCGAGAGCAATGGCTGTCTCAGCGATCGCACCTTTCTGATTCGTTGTCAGCACGGTAAACATCGTAGGCAGGGCGCCGGACGTGCAACCGCCTAACCGTTGTCGCCGGTGGACCGGCCTGCCAGGATGCGGCGAATGGAGACCGCAGCCGCAGCCGGCCGGCCGAGCCGTCGCCGGGACGCGGCGCGTGAGCGCCTGCTGGTGCCGATCCGCTACGCGGCGCTCCGGCTCCGGACGCACGCGCCGCAGACACTCGTCGTTGCCGCGGGCATCGCAGTCGGCGCGGCCGTTCTGGCCATGACCGCCGTCGGGAGCGCATCGGTGCAGGACCGGGCCGTCCAGCGCGCGCTCGCCGAGCTGCAGCCGTCCGACCGCGCGGTCCAGGCCGTATGGAGCGGCGTACCCGCGCAGTCCGACCTCACATACCCGCAGCTCGACCGGCTCGCGCGCAGCGCGGTGCAGCCGATCCTCGGGCAGCCGCCGTTCGGGGTGATCGTGTTCCGCCAGGCGACGTGGGGCGGAGCGTTCGTCAACCTCGGCGCCGTCGACGGGCTCTCGCGCTGGCTCGACGTTCGGAGCGGACGCCTGCCGCGCTCGTGCTCTCCGTCGAGCTGCGAGCTGATCCAGATCGGCGGCGCCCCAGCGGCCCCGAAGCTGCCGTTCCTCCATGTCGTCGGCCGTGCAGCGTTCACGCCGGGCGCGCCGCTCTCGACGTACTTCGGCGGCGGCGGCGAGAAGCGACCGCCGATCCTGCTTGCCGACGGCGTCCTCGGCTTCGAGCGCACGCCGCTGCCGGACGCGCCGCTGATCGCGCGCTCGTACGGCTGGGTCGTCCCGGTTGCGCCACGTTCGATCCACGACTGGGAGCTCGCAAGCCTCGACACGAGGCTCGAGCGCGCGCAGGCACGACTCGAGCAGGAGTCGGACATCTTCACGATCGCCGCGCCGACCGACACGATCTCGGCGATCCGCGCGACGAGCCGCGTCGCCGGCGAACGTCTGCTGATCCTCGGCGGCGACGCGGGCGTGCTGCTGCTCGGGTTCGCGATCCTCGCGTCGACGCGCCTCCGCCGCGACCACCGGAATGTCCGGCAGCGGCTCACGTGGGCGGGCGCGCGCCGCTCGCAGATCTTCCTCGTCGGGGCGACCGAGGTCGTCGGGATCACGCTCGTCGCGAGCCTGGCCGGCTGGCTGCTCGGAACCGGAGCGGGAGCGCTGCTCGCCCGCCACCTCGGCTCGCCCGGCGGGCCGGTCGTCGCCCACTCGATCCTCACACTCCGCACGCTCTGGATCGGTATCGCCCTCGCGGGGTTGACCGCCGCCGCCATGCTCGCAGCGCTGCGGGCCGACTCGATCTCGTTCGGCGGTCTTCGGCTCGGTGTCGCCGACGTCGCGGCGCTCGGGGCGCTCGCCGCCGTGCTCCTCGCGCTCGCGCGCGGCAAGGCCGATACGTCGGCGCTCACGGACGGTGGCGGGACCGGCGTGCTCCTTCTTCTGCTGCCCGCGCTCGTCCTGTTCGTCCTCGGCGTCGCGGCAGCGCGGCTGCTCGCTCCCGCTCTGCGCCTGCTCGAGTGGGCGGCGCGCCGCGGGACGGCGCCGGTTCGCATCGCGCTCCTCTCGCTCGCCCGGTCGCCGGGGGAGGTCTTGCTCACCGTCGTGTTCTTCGTCGTCAGCATCGGAATCGCCGTCTTCGCGATCGCCTACAGAGCGACGCTCGTACAGGGCGAACGCGAGCAGGCGCGTTACGCGGTGCCTGCGCCGTTTCTCCTCCGTGAAGACCTCGGCAGGCTCGTGACCGTGCAGGAGGCGCCCCCGCCGCGGCGGTTCCACCCGGCCTCCGTCGTCCGCGAGTCGGGCTTCGTGAGCGGCAGCGGCGGGCGGGATTTCACCCTGCTCGCGCTGCCTGCGCGGTCGATCGCCGCGATCGACGGCTGGCGCTCGGACTTCTCGTCGCAATCGCCGCGAGAGCTCGCCCACCTGCTGCAGCCGCGGGGGACGCCGGCGTTGCGCGGGATCCGCCTCTCAGGCTCGAGGCTCACCCTGCCGCTCACGATCACCGGCGATCGGATCGGCATCACGGCGATCGTCGAGAACCGCCGCGGCGACTTCACGCCGCTTCACCTCGGCGAGCACGGAGCCGGACAGTACGCGCCTACGGCGCAGATCCCCGCGGAGGCGCGCGGCGGCCGCCTCGTCGCGCTTCGCCTCTCGTTTCCCGTGGTCTCCGCATACGTCGCCGGTCACCGCGACGCTGAGACGTCCCTCGCGGTGTCGGACACGTCGACCGGAACGCTCCGCCTTGGCCCTCGGTTCGCCGGCTGGTTCGGCACGAACGGGATTCGCGTCGACCGGGAGATCTTGCGATACGTCGTCAACCGCGCGGCCGACTCGATCGTCCGTCCGCGCGAGCCGCTCGAGGGCGAGCCCGTCCCCATCGTCGCCTCACCGGCCATCGCGCGCGCAGCCGGGCCCAGCGGCATCGTGCCGCTGCGGGCCGAGAACCACGTCATCCCCGCCCGCGTCGTCGCGACGACGCGCTACTTCCCGTCGGTCGAAGGCGAGCTGGTCGTCGCCGACCTCTCGACCTGGCTGACCGCGGCGAACACGCTCGAGCCCGGCGTCGCAACGCCGTCGGAGCTGTGGGTCGACGCCCCGCCGAGCGCGGCCTCGAGGCTCGCGAAACTGCCGCTCGAGGTCGTCTCGCAGACGCAACGCGAGCGCGACGTCCGCGGTGATCCGGTCGCACGCGGCTCCATCGCGCTTCTCGTCGTCACCGCCGTCGTCGGTCTCATGCTCGCGGGCGTCGGCCTGCTGCTGACCGTCCTCGGCGACCTGCGCGACGAGCGCGGCGCGCTCTTCGACCTCGAGACCCAGGGCGCGACACCTGCGCAGCTCCGCCGCCACGTCCTCCTGCGCGCGGCGGTGGTCGGCCTGCTCGGCCTCGGTGGTGGAATCGCGGCGGGTGCGATAGTCGGGGCGCTCGTCGTCGCAGTCGTCACGGTGACAGCGGGAGCCGGGAACGCGTTGCCGCCGCTCGCGCTGGCGTTCGACTGGTGGGTCGTGGCCGCCGCGCTGGCCGCGCTCGCGATCGTCGCGGCGGCGGCGTCGACCACGGCGGCTCGGAGGCTCCGGTGACCGCCGTCGAGGCGAGGGATCTCTTCCGCCTCTACGCCTCGCCCGAGGGAACCTCGGTCGCTCTGCAAGGCTTGACGCTCGACGTCGAGGAGGGCGAGCTGCTCGTCGTCTTCGGCCCGAGCGGCTCCGGCAAGAGCACATTGCTGCGGATCCTCGCCGGGCTCGACCGGCCCTCCGCCGGCACCGTGAGCGTCTTCGGACACGATCTCCGCACGCTGCGAGGCCGCGCGCTGCTCGACTACCGCTCGCAGACGCTCGGGTACGCCGACCAGCACTACGCGCGCGCGCTCGCGCCCGAGCTCCCGGCGTGCGAGCAGGTCGGGCTACGGCTCGCGCTGCTCGGCGCGCGGCGCGAGGAGCGCGAGCGTGTTGCGGACAGGTTGCTCGAGCGCGTCGGCCTGCTCGACCGGCGCACGGCCCTGCCGGGCGAGCTGTCGGGCGGCCAGCAGCAGCGCGTCGCGATCTGCGCGGCGCTCGCGCACCGGCCGCGGCTCTTCATCGCCGACGAGCCGACCGGCGAGCTCGACTCCGCGAACGCCGGCGAGATCTTCTCGCTCATCCGCGCGCTCTCGCACGAGGTCGGCGCGACGACGGTGCTCGTCAGCCACGATCCCGAGTCGGGGCGCGTGGCCGACCGCGTCGTGCAGATCCGCGACGGCCGCGTCAGCGCCGAGGGCGACGAGGCCGTCGTCAACCGCGGCGGCTGGATCCGCATCCCGGAAGAACTGCTCGGCGGCGCGTCGCGTGCGAGCCTCGAACGCGCGCCGGACGGCGTTGTGCTGCGTGTGCGCGAGCGCGAGCGGAGCCCCGACCCGGCGGTGCTTGACTCCGCGCCTGGTTCAGTCGTCGCACGGACGGTCGGCCTTGCGAAGGATTACGGCCGCGAGCACGTCTTCCGCGACCTCACGATCGAGCTGACTGCAGGCCGGCTGTCTGCCGTGACCGGCCCTTCGGGTTCCGGGAAGTCCACGCTCCTGCACCTGCTCGCCGGCCTGGACGTCCCCACGGCGGGCGAGGTCTACGTGCTGGACGAGCCGGTGTCGCAGCTCGACGCGACGGGCCGCGCGCTTGTGCGCCGTGCGCATGTCGGCCTCGTCACGCAGGGCACCGATCTCGTGCCGTTCCTCACCGCACTCGAGACCGTCGAGCTCGCGCTGTCGCTGCGTGGACTCACGACTGCGGGCGCTCGACGGACACTCGCCGCAGTCGGCCTCGACGAGCTCGTGCAACAGCGCGTCTCCCGCCTCTCGATGGGCGAACGCCAGCGCGTCGCCGTTGCGCGCGCACTCGCGGCGCGACCCAAACTCCTGCTGGCGGACGAGCCAACCGCCCGGCTCGACGAAGCGAACGCGCGCGCGGTCGGCCGGCTCTTCGCCGAGCTCGCCGCGACGACCGGCACCGCAATCGTCTGCGCGACGCACGATCCCGTGCTGATCGGGCACGCGCAGTTCGAGGTGCCCCTCGGTACGCTCGCCGAATGAGTCAGGCCGCCGTCGACCTCTTCCTGCGCGGCTACCGCGCATTCGTGGCCGGTGATCTCGATGCGATCGAGGGAATGCTGGATCCCGAGGTCGAGTGGATCGGCGTGGGGGAGGTCGCTGCGATTGCGGATCGCGCCGACGTGCTCGACATCCTCCGCGACCGCGTTGCCGAGGATTACCACGTGACCGTCGACCGCTGCATCGGCGTCGGCGAGCGCGTCGTCGTCAGCATGCGGTTCTCGCGCGTGGAGGCGGACGCCACCGACGAGCGCCCGCTCCAGTCGCGCCGCTACTACCTCGTCGGGCGCTACGCCGCGATCGTGACGACGCGTGACGGCCACGTCACGCGCGTCGAGGAGCACCCGCACCTCGCCGCCGCGCTCGCCGCCGTCGGGCTGGAGGACGAGAACCCGTGACGCGTTATCGTACGGCGTGCGCGCTGCCCAGATCTTCGAGCTGAAGACGCCGCCCCGGCCCGTCGAGGTCGACCGGCCGCCCGTGGGAGTCTCGATCGAAGCGGTGGCGCTCAACCCGCTCGACATCGCAGTAGGCAGCGGAGTGTTCTACGGCGGGCATCCGCCGTTCCCGTACGAGCCGGGCTGCGAGGCCGTGGGCCGGGCGGACGACGGCGAGCTCGTCTACCTCTTCGGCGAGGGCCGCGGCATCAGCAAGCCGGGGTTTGTCGTGGAGCGGGTCGAGTTTCCTTCAGAGCTCGCGATACCCGTGCCCGACGGCATCGATCCGGCGGTCGCCGCCGCGGCGGGCATCGCCGGCGTCGCCGGGTGGGTGCCGGTGGCGTGGAAGGCGAACATCACGCCCGACGACCGCGTGCTCGTGCTGGGAGGGACCGGTGCCGTCGGCCGGATCGCAGTTCAGGCGGCAACGCTCCTCGGCGCGGCGAAGGTCGTGGGTGTCGGTCGCCGCGAGCTCGACACGATTCCGGAGGCGTTCGGCGGCGACGGCTTCACCGTGTGCATCGACGCGGTCTGGGGCGAGCCGCTCGCGAACGCCCTCGCATACGCGGCGCCGCACGCCCGGATCGTGCACCTCGGCCAGTCCGCCGCGCCAGAGGCGCCGCTTCGCTCGGCCGATGTGCGCGGCAAGGAGCTGCAGATCCTCGGCCACTCCAACTTCGCCCTCTTGCGCGACGACCTCCGCCGCGCGTACCTCGAGCTGCTCGACCACGTCGTGGCCGGACACATCGCAATCGACGTCGAGCGGTACGAGCTCGACCGGGTCGCCGAGGCCTGGGAGCGTCAACAAGCAGGCCCCGGCGGCGCCAAGGTCGTCGTAACGGTCTAGATCTTGCCTCGTTCCTGCCACTTCGCGTAGATGTCCTTCACCTGCGAGTTGATCGAGCTGACGGAGTCGGCCGCGCTCATCTTGCCCTGCGACACCTGCGCGAACATCTGCGGGATGAGGTACTTCGAGAAGACCTCGTCCATCGCGGCGTTCGTCGTGCCCGGGTAGCCGATGTTGTGTGTGAACCTCTCCGCGATCGTCGTCAGCACCGTGTACTTCCCACGCGGCTTGTGGGTGTCGGCCGCAGCCGCCTTGCGGATCTGCTTGAACGGGTACGCGCCCGGGAAGCTCGGGAAGTTGTAGAGCTTCGACGCGTCCGTCGCCTGCTTGTAGTTGACGCAGAGATCGACGAGGAACTGCGACGCGTTCTCCTTGTTCTGCGCGAACTTCCAGATGTTGTAGCAGCCCATCACGTGCTCGAGTCCGAAGCGCCCCTGCGGGCCGATCGGGATCGGCCAGATCGACAGGTCGTCCGCGAACGGCAGATGCTGGTCCTCCGGAGTCCGGGTGGCCGAGATCGCGTTCAGGATCATCGACGCGGTGCCCGAGTAGAGGTAGGTGTTGTTCGAGGCGGGGTTCCAACCGAAGATGGCAGAGTCCTCGCTCTTGTAGATGTCGGCCATGAACTTCACGGCCTCGATCGTCTTCTTCGTGTTGAGCACCGGCCGGTTCGCAGCGTTCTGCACGAAGGAGCCGAAGCACATCATGAATGCGAGCAGAGCCATGTTCGAGTCGAGCTCCTGCGACTGCCCGATCCCGATCGGGTGACCTGCGGCCTTCAGCTTCGGCGCCGCCTTCCGGACGTGGTCCCACGTGTACGGCGCCTCGCCGACGCCGTTCCACAGGTCGCGCCGCCAGATCACGGGATCCGGCACGTAGTTGTCGGAGACGGCGAAGTACTTCTTCGTCTTCGGGTTGTAGGTCGACAGCTTGCCGAGCGCCCCGTACTTGCCGACCTTCCCCTCGATCTCCTTGATGATCGCCGCGTGATTGATCACCTGGTCCTCGTACGAGGCCATCGGATGGAGGTTCATGAACAGGTCGTGCCCGCTTTGCGCGGCGACCTCCGCGGCGGCGCGCGTGTCGAGCAGGGTGTTGTTGATGTGCTCGACCTTCACCTGCACGTCGTTCTTCTCACCCCACTGCTTGATCCACGTGTTGTCGAACCAGTCGTCGTAGGCCGGGACGAAGTGCACCCACTGGATGATCGAGAGGTCACCCTTCAGCTGCCGGTTCTTGAACCTCATCGGCCCCGCGAACGAGAACGGAGCCGCTGCGCCCGAGACGCCGACGGCGGCCGCACCCGCGCCCGCCTTCTTCAGCAGCTCGCGCCTACTGAGCTTGCCCTCCGACATTGACCCTCCTTTCTTCAGCGGAACGCTCCGCCGGTGAACCCTGCGATGAACCGGTTCAGAAACGCGTTGTAGAGGAGTGCGAGCGGGATGCTCGGGATGAGGATCGCCGCCATGATCCCGGGCCAGTTGAAGAGGTCGCCGCGGATGAGGTCGGTCGGAACGCCCACGGTCAGAGTGCGATTCTCCGAGCTGGAGATGAACGTGATTGCGTAGACGAACTCGTTGATCACGAGCGAGAACGTGAAGATGACCACGGTGAGGATCCCCGGAATCGAGATCGGGAAAACAATGCGCACGAGCGAGCTCAGCCTCGAGCAGCCGTCGACGAGCGCGGCATCCTCCAGCTCCTGCGGGATCGTCTTGAAGAAGCCCATCAGGAGCCAGATCGCGAACGGGATCGTGAAGGACGGATAGACGATCACGAGCGACCACAGGCGGTCGCTCAGGTGGAAGTACTGCGAGATCACGCGCGAGAGCGGCAGGAAGAGCAGGGTCGGCGGGACGAGGTACGTGAGGAAGATTCCGACCCCCATCGACCGTCCGACGCGGCCCGACAGGCGTGCCAGCGCATACCCGGCCGGCAGGGCGACGACGAGCGTGATCAGCACCACCATCAGCCCGACGAAGCACGAGTTGCGGAGCCACCGTAGGTAGTCCGTGTGATGGAAGAGGAAGCCGTAGTTCGCGAGCGTCGGATCGAAGCTCCACACCTTCTTGGGGTCGTAGACCTGTGCCTCAGGCTTGAACGACGTGACCGCCATCCAGAAGAACGGGAAGGCCAGGATGAACGCGAACGGAATCGCGATCGCGTAGGAGAAGCGCTTGCCTCTCATGTCACCTCTGCGCGCCGCGCGAACACGAGCATCCCGACGGCGACGAGCGCGAGCACCGGCAGCAGGAAGAGCGCGATCGCCGCGCCCTCGCCGATGTTCCCCGCGTTGATGCCGGTCTGGAACGCATACGTCGTCAGCACCTGCGTGGAGTTGAACGGGCCGCCGTTGGTGAGGATGAACGGCACGATCATGTCGGTCGCCGTGAAGATGATCCCGAAGAGGATCGCGACCATCGCGATCGGCAGCTGGAGCGGCAGCGATACGTACCAGAACTTCCGCAGGCCGGTGGCGCCGTCGATCGCCGCGGCGTCGTCGACTTCCTGCGGAATCGAGGCAATCCCGGCGAGGAAGATCACGACCGCAAACGGGATCGTGCGCCAGGCCTGGACGGTGATGATCGACGACATCGCCGCCTTCGGCGTGCCGAGCCAGTTCGGCAGGTTCGTGGGGTCGACGATGTGCAGCTTGATCAGGAACCAGTTGAAGATGCTCGCCTGCGGGTCGTAGAACCACAGGAACCCGATCGCGGTGAGGGCGATCGGAGCCGCCCACGGCAGCAGGATGAAGAAGCGGATGAGCCAGCGGCCGCGGAAGCTCCGGACGAGCGCGTGCGCGATCAGCCCGGCGCAGACGATCACCACGATCTGCGAGAGCACCGTGAAGAGGAACGTGTGCCAGAGCGCACCCCGGAAGATCGGGTCGTGGAGGGCACGCCGGAAGTTCGCGAGCCCGATCCACTTGCCGGTCAACGACCCCGCCTGCGCGTCGGTGAAGCTCAGGTAGGCAGCCAGGACGAGGGGTGCGCCGACGAGCGCTCCGATCACGAGCACGGCAGGAGAGATCAGAAGCGTCGCCAGGAATCCACGACGTTCCGCGACGTACCGGAGCCTGCGCCGGCTCCTCCCAGCGGCCGCCACCGCGCTCATGTGCGGGCGGACTCTAAGGCCTCATCGGGCTGCGTTGCAAACCGGGCAGAGGCAGTATGGTTCCGGGCCGTGGCGGCCATCCAGCTCGACCGGCTGACCAAGGTCTACGCCGACGGCACACGCGCGGTGCACGAGCTCGACCTCGAGATCGCCGACGGCGAGTTCGTCGTCTTCGTCGGCCCGTCCGGGTGCGGAAAGACGAGCGCCCTGCGGATGGTCGCGGGCCTCGAGGAGATCACCGGGGGCACGGTGCGGGTCGGCGACGAGATCGTGAACGACCTGCCGCCGAAGGCGCGCGACATGGCGATGATCTTCCAGAATTACGCGCTCTACCCGCACATGAACGTCTACGACAACATGGGGTTCGGGCTGAAGATGCGCGGGATCGACAAGGCGGAGATCCGCCGTCGAGTCGAGGCCGCCGCGCGGGTGCTCGGCCTCGCCGAGGTGCTGGCGAAGCGGCCGCGCCACCTCTCCGGCGGCCAGCGCCAGCGCGTCGCGATGGGCCGCGCGATCGTCCGCGAGCCGAAGGCCTTCCTGATGGACGAGCCGCTCTCGAACCTCGACGCAAAGCTGCGCGTGCAGATGCGCGCCGAGATCGCGCGGATCCAGCGTGACCTCAAGGTGACGACGATCTACGTCACTCACGACCAGAGCGAGGCGATGACGCTCGGCGACCGAGTCTGCGTGCTGCGCGGCGGGATCCTGCAGCAGGTCGCCCGGCCGCAGGTTCTCTATGACCGGCCGGCGAACCTGTTCGTGGCCGGCTTCATCGGCTCACCTGCGATGAACCTCGTCGAGGCGGAGCTGGCCGAGCGCGACGGCGGGCTCGCCGTGACGTTCGGCCCTCACGAGCTTCCCGTGACGGAGCGGGCGGAGCTGCGCCCGTACCTCGGGCGACGCGTTGCTCTCGGCGTCCGGCCCGAGGATCTCGGCGGCCACGGGCCGGTCAAGCTCGACGTCACGATCGACATCAAGGAGGACATGGGTCACGAGATCTTCCTTCACTTCGCGGTCGACGCGCCCCCCGTGAAGGCGGACGAGTTGAAGGAGATCATCGGCGACGAGGCGCTTGCCGCCGCCGACGAGCAGACCCACCACCACGGCAGCCCGTTCATCGCGCGGGTCGAGCGTGGTAACCCCGCGCGGGAAGGCGAGCAGACGCAGCTCGCGGTGGACACGAGCCGCTTGCACTTCTTCGACCTCGAGACGGGCGCCGGGATCCACGCCGCCGACCGCGAGCTCGTCGCTACTTGACCTACCCGTGATGTCCTCGACCACGTAGGCCGCGACGTCGCGGATCTGCGTCCTGGTGAGGGTCCCCTTCACGGGCTGGCCCCTGCGGAACCGTGGGAAACCCGGGGAATTTGCTCACACGGAAGGACGTTTGGACTAGGTACAATTCGGATACCTAGTACATGGATTGGAGAGTGAACTGAACTTGAGCGACCTGTTGCTCGTCCCGCTCGACGACACCGTGGTGTTCCCGGGCATGACCGTCACCTTGACGGTCGACACAGGCGACGAGGATCGTGTGCTGCTCGTGCCCAAGCATGAGGACGAGTACGCGAAGGTCGGCACCGTGGCCGAGGTAGCCGACCGAGTCCGCCTCCCGGGAGGTGGCCGAGCCGTCGCACTCACCGGCCTGCACCGTGCCGTGATCGGCGCGGCCCATACGGACGCCCTCGGACGCCTCCGCGTAGAGGTCGAGGAGCGGCCGGATGACAACCCGCCGCGGGTCAAGACACGCGAGCTCGAGACGGAGTATCGCGCCGTCGTGGAAGAGATTCTCGAGCTGCGCAACGCCGACGACCGGATCAGCGCTTTCCTGCGCTCGATCACCGAGGCGGGCGCGCTCGCGGACACCTGCGCCTATGCACCGGACATCTCGTTCGCACAGCGAGTGCAGCTGCTCGAGGCGGTCGACATCGTCGAGCGGCTCGAGTTCGCCCTCGGAGTGCAGCGCGAACGGCTGACCGAGCTCCAGGTGCGTCGCCGCATCCGGGAGGACGTCGACTCCGACGTCCAGAAGCAGCAGCGCGAGTACGTGCTGCGCCGGCAGATGGAATCGATCCGCAAGGAGCTCGGCGAGGACGAGGGCTCTGTTGTCGAGGAGTACCGCACGAAGATCGAAGAGGCCGGGATGCCCGAGGACGTTCGTGCGCAGGCCGACCGCGAGCTGCGGCGGCTGGAGACGATGGGCGAGTCCTCCGGCGAGGCGTCGATGATCCGCACCTACCTCGACTGGCTGACGTCGGTGCCGTGGTCGGTGCGCTCGGACGAGCGCCTCGATCCGCAGCATGCGCAGGAGGTCCTCGACAGTGACCACGCCGGTCTGGAGGACGTGAAGGAGCGCATCGTCGAGTACCTCGCCGTCCGCAAGCTGCGCGAAGAGCGCGGCATCGCAAACGACAAGAAGAGCGGCGCAATCCTCACGCTGATCGGTCCGCCCGGAACGGGCAAGACGTCGATCGGCGAGTCGGTTGCGCGCGCGCTCAACCGCGAGTTCGTGCGCATGTCGCTCGGCGGCATCCGCGACGAGGCGGAGATCCGCGGTCATCGGCGAACGTACATCGGTTCGCTTCCAGGCCGGCTCGTTCGTGCGCTGCGGGACGCGAAGACGATGAACCCGGTGATCCTGCTCGACGAGATCGACAAGGTCGGCGCTGACTGGCGCGGCGACCCGTCGGCCGCGCTGCTCGAGGTGCTCGACCCGGCGCAGAACCACTCGTTCCGCGACCACTACCTCGACGTCGAGCTCGACCTCTCCGACGTGTTCTTCATCGCCACGGGGAACATCGCCGACACGATCCCGGGCCCACTGCTCGACCGGATGGAGGTCATCCGCTTCGACGGCTACACGGTCGACGAGAAGACCGCGATCGCCCGCGACTACCTGTGGCCGCGCCAGCGCGAGCGCAACGGGCTGCGGGAGGACGAGGTCTCGATCGAAGACTCAGTGATCCAGCTCGTCGTGTCCGAGTACACGCGCGAAGCGGGCGTCCGCCAGCTCGAGCGTGAGGCTGGGAAGATCCTGCGCAAGACCGCGACGAAGATCGCCTCGGGCAAGGTCGAGGCACCGGTCGTCGTGGACATCGAAGTCGTGCGCGACGCGCTCGGCCGCCAGAAGTTCTTCCAGGAGGCGGCGGAGCGGACCGCGGTACCCGGTGTCGCAACCGGTCTCGCGGTCACGGGCACCGGCGGAGACGTGCTCTTCGTCGAGGCGACGACGATGGACGGCGGAGAAGACCTCATGCTCACCGGCCAGCTCGGCGACGTGATGAAGGAGTCTGCGCGCATCGCTCTCTCCTACATCCGCTCGCACGCCGACGAGCTCGGCGTCGGTGGCGACGCGTTCAAGGATCGTGCGTTCCACGTGCACGTCCCCGCGGGCGCGATCCCGAAGGACGGACCGAGCGCCGGCATCACGATGGCAACGGCTCTCGCATCGCTCCTCTCCGACCGGCCGGTGAAGCACACGGTCGGCATGACCGGTGAGGTGACGCTGCAGGGCCGCGTCCTGCCGATCGGCGGGCTGAAGCAGAAGGTGCTCGCGGCACACGCGGCCGGACTGACCGACGTGATCATCCCGGAGCGGAACCGCGCCGACCTCGACGACGTCCCCGCGGACGTGCGCGAGGCGATGAGCTTCCATCCGGTCATGACGCTGAGCGAGGTGCTCGACCTCGCGCTCGAGCCGAAGCCGCAGACGCAGCTTCATGCGGTGTAGGCAGTGCCGGCCGCTGCCCGAGGAGGTCGCCCGCGCGGCCGACCTCCTCGGGCGCCGCTGGGTGCTGGCAATCCTCTGGGCGGCGGCGGAAGCCGGCGCCGTCCGCTTCAACGAGTTCAAGCAGACGCTGGAGGGCATCCCCCCGCGGACGCTCGCGCTGCGCCTCACCGAGCTCGAGGACGCCGGGATCCTCGAGCGCCGCGTGCTCGACGGACGCCCGCCACGCGTCGAGTACCGGCTCACCGAAACCGGCCGCCGGCTCGGCACGCTCGTCGACGCAATGCATAACTGGGCTATCAGGTGAAAGTGCTACGCACTTTCACCTGGCTCAGGCACGCGTGACGCGGCCGCACTTGCGCTCCGGCCAGAGCGCGGTCTGGCCTGCGCGTGCGGGCGCCTAGCCACCAAGAGCGTCTACGAAAGGACGCGTGCGTCAGGCACCATCAGTTGCGGTGAATGTGGATCGCTTCTTGCGCGAGTTGCCGGAGGAGCTCGCGGACACGCCCCGGTTCCAGGAAATTCTCGAGGCGGTCCCTGGGCTCGCGAAGCCGAACAACCTCGCACTGCTGAACGTCGCAGCGCGCTGCCTCGGCGAGGGCGAGTCATACGTCGAGGTGGGGACCTATCACGGCACGAGCCTGATCTCGGCGATGCTCGGAAACCAGGGCGACTTCGTCGCGATCGACAACTGGTCGATGGGCGACGGGAGCCGCGCGCAGCTCGAGGCGAACCTCGAGCGCTACGGCCTCTCCGGAAAGCCGGCAATCGTCGAGGGGGACGCGATCGAGACGCTCCGCTCCGGTGCGCTCGAGGGTCGGCGCGTCGGCGTCTATTACTACGACAACGGCCATGAATACGACCAGCAGCTCGACGGGATGAGGCTGGTGGAGCCCTACCTCGCATCGCCGTCGCTCCTCATCGTCGACGACACCGACTGGGAGCGCGTCGAGCGCGCGGTCGACGACTACCTCTCCCAGCAGCCGCGGGCGTCCGAGATCTTCCGCGCCGACGGGAAGGATCGCGGCCACCCGGAGTGGTGGGAAGGCACGCGGGTGCTGCGTTGGGACTGACGGTTCGCGCGGCGACGCTCGACGACGCGGACGCGGTCGCCGGGATCCTCGACGAGTGCACGCGCCGGTACTTCGGCCGGCCGAGCACGGTCGACGACGCCGTCGAGCGTTTGCGCGAAGGCGAGCCGTTGGTCGCGCTCCTCGACGAAGTCCCGGCCGGGTTCAGCCACGTGTGGACTGCATCGCGAGAGGAGATGCGCTCGTTCACGCGGGTGCGTCCGTCGCTGAAGGGACATGGAGTTGGCACTGCCCTGCTCGCGGAGGCGGAACGCATCGCGGGAGATGCGCCGTTGCTGACCGCGGCGTGCTGGGCGGCGGACGACGGTGCGCCCTCGGTGCTCGAGAGCCGCGGCTTCGAGCCGCTCCGTTTCTTCCAGCGGATGGGCGTCGAGCTTGTAGCCGCTGCCGCACCGACCCAACCGCCGGCGGGGATGGTGCTGCGGCCGTTCGTTCCCGGCGACGACGATGCGGCGATGTACCGCGTCTACCAAGAGGTGTTCTCCGACCACTGGGGCGGAGCGCAGGACGAAGCGTCCTGGTGGCACGAGAACCGAGACGCCGTCAACGCCGGCTACGACCCGTCGCTCTGGCTCGTAGCCGAGGCCGACCGTGCGACTCTCGGGTTCCTGATCGCCCGCGAGCGAGAGGACGAGGGGGAGACGATCGGCTGGGTCTCGCTGCTCGGGGTCGCACCGGCCTCCCGCGGGCGCGGCCTCGGCGAGGCATTGCTGACGCACGGCCTCGCGGCGTTGCGCGAGCGCGGCCTGCGGCTCGCGGCGCTGAACGTCGACTCCGAGAACACGAGTGGGGCGCTCCGCCTCTACCGCAAGGTGGGTATGGATCCCCAGCCCTCCTTCACGATCTGGGGGAAGCGCCTCAACGCAACCTGATTTCAGTCAGGTTGCAGTCGTTCCGGAAACGACTGCAACCAGGTTGGAAACCTGGTTGTGGAACCCTGGCCTAAACAACTGGGCTGAGCGCCGCGACCTCGCGCTGCTGCAGCAGGCGCGCGAGTGCCTGCGTCTCGATCTGACGCACCCGTTCGCGGGTGATGCCCATCCGCCGGCCGATCTCCTCCAGCGACTTCGGGTCATGCTCGCGGTCGAGGCCGTAGCGGAGCTTGATCACCAGCTGCTCGCGCGGCGGCAGCGTGGCGATCGCACGGTGCAGCGCGTCCTCGCCGAGGGCGACCACGACCTCCTCCTCGACGTTGCCCGACTCCTGCGCGACGAGATCCCCGAAGGCGGTGTCGCTGTCGTCGCCGACGGGCTTGTCGAGGCTCGCAACAGTGCGTGCGGCGGTGCGCACCTCGCGCACGTGCTTCGGGTTCAGCTTCGCCTTCTTCGCGACTTCCTCGTCGCTCGGCGCGCGTTCGAACTCGAGGATCAGCTCGCGCTCTGCGCGCGCGATCTTCTGTTCGCGTTCGACGATGTGCACCGGGATGCGGATCGTGCGCGACTTGTTCGCGACCCCGCGCTGCACCGCCTGGCGGATCCACCAGGTTGCATACGTCGAGAACTTGTAGCCGCGACGCCAGTCGAACTTCTCGACAGCTCGGATCAGCCCGATGATCCCTTCCTGGATCAGGTCGAGCAGCGAGAGGCCGTGGCCCTGGTACTTCTTCGCGATCGACACGACGAGGCGGAGGTTCGAGTTGACCATACGGTCCTTCGCGTGCCTGTCGCCCCTCTCGATCTTCTTCGCGAGCTCGACCTCCTCGGAGGCGGTCAGCAGCGGGTATCGCCCGGCCTCGTTGAGGAAGAGCTGGAGCGAGTCCGTCGTCATCGAGGCGACCTCGCTGTTCACGTAGCTCGCCGCCTCGACCTCGGGCAGTCCGCAGTCGTCCGTCAATTCGATGCCGCGCTCCTCGATCTGCTCGTAGAGGCCGTTCAGCTCGTCGCTGTCGAGCTCGAGCTCCTGGACGAGGGCGTTGAAGGCGGACATGTTGATGCAGCCCATCTCTTCGCCGTGCTCCATCAGGGTGCGCAGCTGTTCGTAGCTCATGGCCTCTTCATTCCTGGAAAGCGGGAGGTCGTAACCGGTTCTCGGTAAGAAAACGGTGAACAGTCGCGAATTGGTTCATTCTGAAGGCCTCAGGGGTAGAATTTCAGGATGCCGAGGCACACGGTTCTGGAGCTCGTGTTCCTGATGGTGATCCTCAAGTTGCCGATCGTCTACCTTTGCCTCGTGGTGTACTACGCGATCAAGGCGGAGCCCAGGCCCGAGGAGGGGGCGGCGATTGCGGCGCGAATCGGACCGGATGGCCCCGAGACCGGCTGGCGCCGGCTGCACCCGCGGCGTTTCCTGCCGCGCCCGCACGGCGGACCTACGCGTCGGTATCCGCGCACGCCGCGCACAGCTCACGCGCGGGCGGAGGCTGAGCGGAGGTGAGCGCCGTCGAATCGACGCCGCGGCCCTCGGAGACCGTCGCGGGCTTTCTCGCGTCGCTCGCGATCTTCGCGAGCTTGATCGGCATCGCCTGGCATCCGCTTCGCCTGATCGGCCCCTCGATCGTCATCGCGATGCTGGCAGCCGCGATGGGCGGGCGCGGGCACCGGCTCGCCTTCGTGGCAGTGCTCGTCGTGGCGGCGAGCTTCTTCCTCGGGATGACGATCGCCGTCGTCGCCGAGCGGCCGCTCTGGTAGCGGCGCCCCCGCTGCTACAACATTCCTTGCGATGAGCCGGCCGGAGGTCGACGGACTGAACACGGGCTACGCCGCGCTCGTGCTCGAGCAGTACCTCGACAACCCGAGCGCGGTACCCGAAGAATGGCGCCTGCTCTTCGAGAGCGCGCCCGAGGAGCTGCTGAAGTCGCAGCCCGGCCTCGCACGCCTACTCGAGCGGCTCGACCGGGACGGAAACGGTCACGCGCCGGCGCCGTTGGTCGCGCAGCCCCCCACGGCCGCTCCTGCAGCGGCCCTCGTCGACGACGAGCTCCTCGGCGGCGTCGCCGCCGCGATGTCGCTCGTCAAGGCGCATCGCACGCACGGCCATCTCGCGGCGCGCATCGACCCGCTCGGCTCCGAGCCGCCGGGCGACCCGGCACTCGAGCCGGAGCGGCTGATCCCGAAGCTCACGCCCGAGCTGATGGCGCGGATCCCCGCGAAGCTGCTGCGTCTCTACGTCGACGGCGAGACGCTCGCCGAGGTCTACCCCCGCCTGCGCAAGATCTACTGCGGCCCGATCGCATACGAGATCGAGCATCTCTCCGATCACGAGGAGCGCGTCTGGCTGCGGCAGGCGATCGAGTCGGGCCGCTACCGCCAGCCGCTCGCGGCCGAGGAGAGGGTGCAGCTGCTAGGGCGGCTCAGTCAGGTCGAGGGGATGGAGCTCTACCTCCGCCGCGCCTTCCTCGGCCAGAAGCAGTTTTCGATCGAGGGCCTCGACGTGATGGTGCCGATGCTCGACGAGGCGATCGCCATCGCCGCCGACGAAGGCGCGCACGAGGTTGTGGTCGGGATGGCCCACCGCGGGCGTCTCAACGTGCTCGCGCACGTCGTCGGACGCCCGTATGAGGTGATCCTGAGGGAGTTCGAGGGCGAGCGGACGATCGAGGCGGTCGTCGTCAGCGAGGAGGGAGGCAGCGGCGACGTCAAGTACCACCTCGGCGCGGAGGGCACTCGCGCGACGCGGTCGGGTGAGATCACCGTGACGCTCGCGTCGAACCCGAGCCATCTCGAAGCCGTGGACCCGGTCGTCGAGGGCCGCGCGCGCGCCGAACAGACGGACCGGTCGACGCGCGAGGGCTACCACGACCCGACGGTCGCGCTGCCGATCCTCATTCACGGCGACGCGTCGTTCGCGGGGCAGGGAGAGGTTGCCGAGACGCTCAACCTCGAAGGGCTGGCGGGCTACTCCACCGGCGGCACATTGCACGTGATCGCAAACAACCAGGTCGGCTTCACGACCGATCCCTCAGATGGACGCTCGACGAGGTACTCGAGCGACCTCGCGAAGGGCTTCGACATTCCGATCATCCACGTGAACGCCGACGAGCCCGAGGATGCGCTGGCGGCCGTTCGGCTCGCACTTGCCTACCGGCGGAGATTCGGCCACGACGTCGTCGTCGACCTGGTCGGCTACCGGCGCCATGGTCACAACGAGCAGGACGAGGCCGCCTACACGCAGCCGCTGCTCGCGCAGGCAATCGCAAGCCATCCGACGGTACGCGCGCTCTACGCCGAGGAGCTCGTCGAGGCGGGGATCCTCACGCAGGAGCAGGCCGACAAGCTCGAGGAGGATGTCCTCGTCGAGCTGAAGGCTGCGCACGAGGCGCTGAAGCAGACCTTCGGCGCCGCACCCTCGCGTGCCACGGACGGACGGATCCCGGTCTCGACCGCGGAAGCGGTCGTCACGGCGGTGCCGGCCGACAAGCTGCGGCAGCTGAACGAGGAGCTCCTGCGAGTGCCGGACTGGTTCACGCCGCACCCCAAGCTGATGAAGCAGCTCGAGCGCCGACGCGACGCGATCGAGGAGGGTGGCATCGACTGGGGGCAGGCCGAGGCCCTCGCCTTTGCCGGGCTCCTCGTCGAGGGCATCCCGATCCGGCTCACCGGGCAGGACACCGAGCGCGGAACGTTCTCGCACCGCCACGCCGTGCTGCACGATGTGAACACCGGCGCGACGTACACGCCCATGCAGCATCTGGACGAGGCGGCGGCGTCGTTCGAGATCCACAACTCGCCTCTCTCCGAGTATGCGTGCGTCGGGTTCGAGTACGGCTACTCGGCGGCGGCGCCGGAAGCCCTCGTGCTCTGGGAGGCGCAGTTCGGCGACTTCGTGAACGGCGCGCAGATCGTCATCGACCAGTTCATCTCAGCCGGCCTCTCCAAGTGGGCCGAGACGTCACGGCTGACGCTGCTGCTGCCGCACGGCTACGAAGGCAACGGCCCGGAGCACTCGAGTGCCCGGCTCGAGCGCTTCCTCCAGCTCGCCGCGCAGGAGAACATCCGGATCGCCAACTGCACGACGTCTGCGCAGTACTTCCACCTGCTGCGGCGGCAGGCGCTCGACGCGACGGCGCGCCCGCTCGTGGTCATGACGCCGAAGGGCCTCCTGCGGTTGAAGCAGGCGGCATCGACGCTCCACGAGCTCTCGACGGGCGAGTTCCAGCCGGTCATCGACGACCCGAGCGCCGATCACGGGCAGGTCACGCGGCTCGTCCTCTGCTCGGGGAAGATCTATTACGACATCGTCGGCCACGAGGACCGGGCACGCGCCGACTTCGTCGCCGTCGCTCGCATCGAGCAGCTCTACCCGTTCCCCGTCGAGCAGGCGGCGGAGCTGCTACGCAGGTATCCGAACCTCCGCGAGGTCGTCTGGGCGCAGGAGGAGCCGCAGAACATGGGTGCGTGGCGGCCGATCCGCCATCGGCTCGAGGAGGCAAAGCCCGAAGGCGTGCCGCTCCTGTATGTCGGCCGCCCGTGGCGCGCGAGCCCGAGCGAGGGGTATCCGACTGCACACCTGCGCGAGCAGGACAGGATCGTCCGCGCGGCGCTCACGCCGTCGGCGCTCTCCTGGTCCTAACGGCTACCGGCGGCCGCGGCGCGTGCGCTGGAGCTGGAGCAGCTTCGAGGCCGCCTTCGGCCCGTGCTTGCGGGCGAGGTCGAGCACCTGCTTCCGCTGCTTCGGCGGCAAGCGGCGCCAGACGTCGTAGAGGGTGATCGCGAAGCCGATGGGGCCGGGGCGGAGGCGTCCGAGGCGCGGCACGGGCGCATCCTAGACGGCCACATCACTAGTCGTCGCCGTGACCGTGGCCGTTGTCCTGGCCATGGCCTTCGTCGCCGACGTGGCCCTCGTCCGCGCCGGGGCTCCCGGCCTGCGACGCGTCGTTCCCGTTCCCGTTGCCGTTGCCGTTCGCGTTCGCGTTCCCGTTCCCGTTGCCGTTGTCGTTCCCGTTGCCGTTGCCGTTGCCGTTCCCGTTGCCGCCGCCGTGCCCGTTGCCGTGCGCAGGCTCGTCGTCGCCCTGGCACGGGGTCGGCACGATCGGGACGTCCTGCGGCGGCGCCGGGACCGGCTTTGGCTCAGGGACGCTCGCGAGCACCCGCGGCGGGTCGGGGACCTGTGTCGGAGCCGCGACCGGCGGTGTGGCGGGCGGCGCAACGGGCGCCGGTACGGGAGCCGGAGGCACCTGCGT
>WNGB01000243.1_pt1 | contig 82687 bp, 70 predicted proteins | sample 5400681 | NCBI WGS metagenome assembly WNGB01 (sample SAMN13153367, study PRJNA577476) | soil metagenome | isolation source: 115 cm soil or saprolite under grassland replicate 2 | place: USA:California | collected 2016-06-15 | reverse complement strand
CCGGCACACGCTCTTCGGCGGATACATAACTGAACATCGAATCGGGCTGGCGGTCGTCTCCTCGCATGCAGCTCATGGTAGTACGAGGTCGACCACCTGTCGATCCCTAAACTGAAGGGTTTTTCAGCAAGCTCCTAACGTCTGCGTTAGCTGGCGCCGGAGGGCAATGGCCTATCTCCGGCCGCCCGAACGAGTGCCAGGAAGTGTCGAGCGATTTCGAGGATTTGATCGTAAGTGATGACTGTAATTGTCCGAGATACAGACGACCGCTCACGCACCCGAGCGAGTTGTTCCGGGTTCAATCCGTGCCCGCAGATAAGCAGAACCCGGGGATCTTCGAATCGCAGCTTCTTTTCTTGGAGGAGATAGCCTCGCTGGCGCATCGTGAAGGCTAGATATCCTTCAGCCTGATTCCACGCGTCATTGAACGCCGCTCCGAACTGGTCAGATCCCTTGAACAGTTGCAGAAAAGGCTGTTTGAGCTCAATGATGTCGTGACACTGGTCGTAGCACCGAACGGCCGTGAAGTCCGGTATCGCCGAATCGTCGAACGGCTGGTGGCGAAGTACTTGTCCGTAGGAGCCGCCGAGCATCCACGGATGCTGATGGAGAAGTTCTTGATACTTACTCTCTTCCTCACAGCGCTCGCCTAGTAGACGCTCCAAGTCAGCCACTCCAAGCGCCATTAGGTCGGCGCGAGTCATGGATCCCGCGCCTTGTGGAGCTCCGACCGGAAGGCCGAGGAGAAGGAGCCACGGTTTGGCCAACACCGCGTCTAGGCGTCCCTCCCTCGGCACTCCATCTGGGTCAAGCGGCGTGAAGTCGTAAAAAACGGATCGCTTCCAGCCAGAGGACCGCATCACAACCACAGCGACGTCCGGTGCGATTTCAATGCCCAGATCAACCGCAGCCACGTCATCGATGTCACGAACAAAAACTGGTTCGCCTGCGCCAATAGCACGGTTCACCTTGATCTGCGCCTTGGCCTGAAGCTCATTTACGATGGCGGTTGCCGTGAGGTCTTCAGCAATCGTCACCACGATGTGGTCAATTTGAGAAGGCGCAGGTAGCCCTGGTATCGCCGAAAACAACGCGTCCTGAAGCTTGTCCAAGCGATCCGTTAAGTGAGGGTCGTGTGGACCAACCAGTTCTCGTTGACAAACCCACACGCCTTCGCCCCCGACGACAGTGGTGGCTGCGAACCCACACAACGGTTGGTTTAGCGTGAAACTGATTCGCACGAGTTTGCCTTGGTCAACGCATACAGGCCGAGCAGCACATCGTGGCCGATCTCGCGAACGCCGTAGGATAGCGCGAAACTGGCGGAAGGCCCCGGGGTCAGACGCGTGAGGGCTCTGACGCGCGGGACAGCTGACCGAATCGAACAGGCGCCGCAACCAGCCGGCTGGGACCGGCCACAGCGCGCCGGGCGCGCAGGCGGCAGGGCGACGCACGGGCATGCGCTGCTCGTCGTCCCAGGCGTGCGCTCAGGCCGGTTCGTTCGGGCGGGCGACGGCGATAATGGACGGGCATGAAGTCGAAGACCCGCTACAAGAGGTTGAAGGACGTCTTCCCGTCGGCCGATACCGAACTGAGCCCGCTCCTCGCCCAGATGTCTGTGCTGTATGAGGATCTCAGGATCGAGTACCTCGGCGCCACGAGTTCGGAGAAGTTGTCGACCGGAGAACTTCAGCACTTGCAGCAGCGACCTGAGTTCAAGCCGATTCGCAGCAGATTCGCGCCAGAGCAGGAGGAGCGCTGGAAAGCTGCGGCGCAGTTCTTCGACAGCAAGGGCCCGAAGTTCAAACAGCTCAAATCGTTGCGAAATGCGTTCGGCGGTCATTTTCAACTGAATACGGTCCGCGACGTGCTTGAGCGAATCGACACAGAGTTAGTCGGCTCTTTGGAAGTCGTGTCCAGCGACGCGGACAGGGTCGCAGGTCCGAGGTTGCCGTACGCGTTTGACCTGATCGTGACCGTAATGGCAATGGATCGCCCACCGACGCCGGACGGTGACAGTGAAACAGAAGTGGTGCGCCTCCACGCTTGCGAGGTATTCGGGACCATCGGCGACGGTTGGATACACGCGGTCAATGCGATGCACGCTATCGTGGCGAATCACATCTCGCCTCGGTTTAGCAGCTAAGTCGGAGCAGCCCGGCTACGCAACCAAGCGTGGGACGATGAGCGGCGTGGTTTCAAGCCGACTCCCGATTTCGCGCACGCCTTCTCAGTCTAGCCGGTCTTCCTGCTTCGGGACGTCGCGAGGAGCATCGGGCACGGTGATCGCCACCCATCGAACGTCGCCGTAGAACTCAAGAACCCACGCCGACGCGAACTCAGCATCCGTGGCGAACAGGAACCGATACCTGAGCACTTCGTTGCCGATGGTGTGAACGGGCTGCTGAAGCACCGGACCAACGACGTCGCGCGCCTCCCGAGCAGCGTCTCCTGATAGGTCGCGCATCCCTTGTTCGGAGTAGGCCACCACCTCGACGCCCGACGGGATGCGACGTTGCCGGTGGTGCCAGAACAGCCCTCTCGTGATCCGCGCCACGACGCGATCCAGCCGTGCGAGATCGACGCTGTAGGCCGTTGCATGCCCGAGGTAGATGCCAGCCGGCGTTTGCACGGGCACGCGGGTGAGGCTTCGAAGGATGGCGCGCGTGAAGCCGACCTTCCGACGATGCTTGAGTCCGCGAAACACCGATGCGTGCAGGGCGCTCGCCTCGGGATGTGATCCCGCTCGGTCTTTCATGACCATCATGGTCTTGAAATACTCGTCGTCCCGCGACGCGCCGTTGTTGCACTTCCAACAGCTCGGCACCTCCAAGATGTCGCTGGGCCGCTGACTGAAGAGGCAGTCCGGCGGGATGTGATCCTCAGTGAGGACGCCAACGGTTCCGCAATAAACACATTCGCCCGTTCGTTTTCCACGCCGCGCGCGCGCCATCTCTCGGAAACGGTAGCGCACGCCCTACGCGCCGCGCAAGGGCGTCTCCGCGCGACAGCCGCGAGTGCGATCACGCGCAGGCGCACGTTCATCTGCGGGTGCTAGACTCGTACGCACTGGAGCTAAGGATGCGGAGAGCACTGTATTTCGCGATCGTGTGTGGTTGTGCGTTTGCAAGCAGTTCGGTCGGTGCAAGGGCCGCAAGATCTTCCGGTGTTCCCGTCTACGGCGTCGGGTCACAATCGTGCGGCTTGTGGCTCGAAGCGCGCGCAGGTCAAAAGAACCCAACGGACCTGCGTCACATCCAGTTTGAGGCATGGATGGATGGTTTCCTGTCCGGGTACAACTGGTGGTCGCTTAACGCACCGGCAGCGGGAATTTACCAAACCGACGTCGTGGGTGCGCGGGCATTCCTAGACAAATACTGCCACGAACACCCGACGCAACCTTTCGTCGCGGCCGTCGCTGCGTTGATAACCGACCAGGGCGGGAAGTAGAGGACGGAGGTTCTCACGCTCGAGTCGCTCGGCCTTTCGCGCCAGCGTCGTGTCCCGCGGATTTCTGAGCCCTATCGGTCGCTGCTCCTTGTTCGCGTGTCCTGAGCGTCGCGACGATCTTCGCTCGCGTCGCGGCCCACTCGCTGTCGAATTCTTCGATCGTCGCGTCGATCGCGTCGAGGTCCGGCTCGCCGGGAGCGCAGAGCAAACGCGTGAGCGCCGCGCGACGGCTGTCGAAGTAGACGCGATCGCCGTGCGCAAGCGCCTGAGCGATCGTCACACGGCCTGTCCCGACTTCACGACGAGCCGCCACTTCTCCGGGTCGCTGCCGGGCGTGGCGCGCGTATCGTGCAGGGCCAGCCAGAGCGAGCCCGAGCGGGTCACGAGCGCACCTTCGCGATAAGCCACGCCATGCTCAAAGACGCCGGCGTACGTCAGCGCCGGGCGGTCTTCCAGCGCCTTCAACCGCGCAACGATGGCGGCGCGATCGATCGTCGGGTCCGCGTCGGTCTGCGATGCTCGCCCTTCGAGCGCGGCGATCCGGTCGCGCAGCGGCGCGATCGCCATTTTGATCGCCGTCACCACGATGTCTGCCAGCCGCTCTTCGAAGCACGGCTCGACGGTGGACTGTTGGTTCGCTGCGTTGGTGCTCATGGCAGCGGCGATCCGCTCACTTCGAGGAAGGCGCACGCGTCGGCGCGACGTGCCCAACTGACGAACCTCGTCGCCTTGATGGCGATGCTGTCGGTCTGCCAAAGCGAGACGAGCTGCTGCGGCACCGGAGTCGCGGGAGAACCGGCCCCGCCTGGCGTGTTCGTCGGCGTCGTGCTCATCTCCAGCGTGGCCGCTTCCGCCGAGTCGAGCTCGACGCCGAGATCTGCCACCACCACGCCAGCCGCGTCGATAGCGACGATGCGCTCGCCAGCACCGGCCGTGGCGACGAGGACCACGCTGAGTGGGTGTGCTGTGTTGCAGGAGGATGCGTCAGACGAGACTTAAAATCCGAAGGGCCCAAAAGGCCCGTGTGGGTTCGATTCCCACCCCCGGCACGTTGAACCTTTTGAACCCCTTGAACCCCTTGAACCCCCCATTCGTCTAGCTTACGGATGGATTCCATCCTTGCCGACTTCCGCTATGCGCTCCGCAACCTCCTCCGCCGCCCCGGATTCTCGGCGCTCGCGGTCCTGACGCTTGCCGTCGGCATCGGTATCAACACCGTCGCCTTCACGGCGGTCAACGCGCTGCTCTTCCACCCATTCACCTTCAAAGGCGTCAATCGTCTGGGCTGGATCATGTTGGCATCGCCCGGCAACCCGTTTGGGCAACTTTCGTACACGGAGCTTGCGCACCTGAAGCGGCACGCGCGCGTGTTCGACGCATTCTCGGGCCAGGGGCAACTGCCGCTCGCGATGATGGTCGACGGACGGGCGGAGCAAATCTGGGCCCTGATGGTGTCGGACGACTACTTCCGCGCGCTCGATACGCGCGCGGCCGTGGGCCGGCTGTTCGGTGCGTCCGAGGCGAGAGGGAACGATCTCATCGCGGTCGTCAGCCACCAGTTCTGGCGACGACGGCTGAACGGCGAATCGATCGCGGGACGGACGATCACAATCGGAAATCGCGAGGTCTCGGTCATCGGCGTGCTTCCGGACGGATTTCAGGGACCGGGAGGACTCTATGCGCCTGAAGTCTGGCTGCCACTCGAGAAGGCCCGTGCGCTCGGGCTACCGCAGCGCCTGCTCACCAACCAGGAGCGGTGGCTCGGCGCGTTCGCACGCCTCGCAGAGGGTTCCACGACGTCGCAGGCGCAGGCCGACCTGGCGGCGCTCTCGGCGCAGTTGGCGCAGCCGCTCGATCCGAAAGACACCCGCGAGCGCAAGCTCGGATATTTTCCGATGCGGGACGGGCACCCCGAGGTCCGCGGGCTTGCGCCCTACGTATGGATCGCGATGAGCGTCGTCGGGATCGTCCTGGTCATCGCGTGTTTCAACGTGGCGGCGCTGCTCTTCGCGCGCGCGGCGGAACGCCGGCGAGAGATCGGCATCCGGACCGCACTCGGGGCAAGTCGGGCCCGGATTGTCCGCCAGCTGGTAACCGAAGGACTCGTCCTCGCGATTCTCAGCGGCGGCGCGTCGCTCGTTCTCGCCGCATGGAGCGGACAACTGCTTGCGGCCTTCAGCCTGCCGGCGCCAATTCCACAGCGCCTCAACATGCATGTGGATGCCCGGCTGGTGCTGTTCACCGCGGCCATGGTCCTCGTGGCCGGTGTGCTTCCCGGTCTTCTCCCGGCGCTGCAGTCCACGCGCCGCAATCTCGTCACGTCGATGCGGCTGGGCGCCGCGGGAGAAGGGCGGCCGTCCCGCACGGGCGCACTCTTCATCGGCGCCCAGATCGCTGGCTCTACGCTGTTTCTCGCGACCGCGCTGCTCTTCGTGCGGAGCTTCTGGAACGCCAATACGGTCGATCTCGGATTCAAGAGCGATGGGCTCGTCGTGGCGCAGCTGCAGCCGTCACTCTACGGGTTCGAGGGCGCACGCGCTGACTGGCTGGCGCGGCAGATCGCCGATCGCGTGGCAGCGACACCGAACGTCCTCGTGGCGATCGCCGATCGTGTGCCGTACGCGGTTGGCTTTCCGCGCGCCGAGATGGTGTCCACGAGCACGGTGGACTGCACGTCTTCTCCCTGCAAGCCGGTCGTCTTCTACGCCGTCGGCGCGCATCACTTCAAAGCGCTGGGGCTGCCGCTGCATCGCGGGCGGGATTTCACGAGTCAGGAACTCGAGAGCGGCGGCGCCATCATCGTGAACCAAACCCTCGCCGCGAGACTGTGGCCGGGCCAGTCGCCGCTCGGCCAGAACGTGATGCTCGGCAGCGACCGCGCACACGCGACCGTCGTTGCCGTCGCTGCCGACACGTCTCTTGGTTACATGGGACAACCCGCCACCGCAATCTTTTACCGGCCGATCCGGGAGGCGGACCTGGCGACGGGCTTCACGCTTCTCGCGCGGACGACAGGCTCCGAGGCGGTCGCGATCGCAGCGATTCGAGACGCGGTTCACGCGGCGGCGCCGGCGATGCCGATCGCGTCGGTGTCGACGATGCGGGAGAAGCTGGAGCTGCCGATGTGGCCGCGTCGAACGGCGGCCGGGTTCTTCCTGATCTGCGGCGCCCTTGCGCTGCTTCTTGCGACGGTCGGACTGTTCGGCGTGACGTATTTCACGGTGCGCCAGCGGACCCGCGAGTTCGGCATCCGCATCGCTCTTGGCGCCCGCGCTGCGGACGTCGTTCGACAGGTGCTGCGAGAAGGCGTCCGGCTCGCCATTCCGGGCGCGATGATCGGGTTGCTGCTCGCGTATGTCGCCGGACGAGTGCTCGCGCGAGCGCTGTTCGGCGTCAGCCCCGGCGATCCGGCGAGCTTCGGCGCGACTGCGGCGATTGAAATCGCCGTCGCACTACTCGCCTGCGCGTTGCCGGCGCGTCGCGCCACCCAGGCAGATCCTGTGGTGGCACTTCGAGACGACAACTGATCAGTCCTTCATGCGGAGCGTCGGTACGTACGTTGGCGGGCGACGGTGATGCGTAGCGTGTTCGTACGCGTACGCGAGGGCGATTAGCTTTGCTTCCGACCACGCGGAGCCGATGAACGAGATGCCGACCGGAAGACCAAATGCCTGACCCGCGGGTACGGTGATGCTTGGATAACCGGCGACCGCCGCAGCAGTGGAGCTGCCGCCGGTGAAGTGATCGCCGTTGACCGGATCGGTCGTCCAGGCGGGACCGCCCGTCGGCGCGACGATCGCATCCAGCCGATGCTGGCGCATGACGAGATCGATGCCCTGCGCGCGCGCGAGCGAGCGGCAGCGCGCGAGCGCGGTCTTGTACGCGGGGCTCGAGAGCGGCCGTTTCTTTTCCGCGGACAGGAACAGCTCCTGGCCGAAGTACGGCATCTCGCGCCCTTTCTCGCGCTCGTTGAAGGCGATCAGATCGTGCAGCGAGTGGACCGGCGCGGCGGGACCACGAGCACCGAGGTACTTGTTCAGGTCGGCCTTGAACTCGTACAGGAGGACCTCCATCTCGCAGCCGTCCATCTTCGACGCGGTCGGGATATCGGCGGGATCGACAATCACAGCCCCTTGCGCCTTCATGTCGGCGATCGCCTTGTCGATCAGCGCATCTGTCGGACGGCTGTAGCCGAAGTACTGCTTGCGCGCGACGCCGATTCGCGCCCCCTTTAACCCATTGGCATCGAGCGCCTTCACGTAGTCCGCTCGCGGGTGCGCATCCGAACTCTTCGTGGCCGCATCGCGCGGATCCGCACCTGTCATCGCGCCGAGCAGCGCCGCCGCGTCGGCGACGGTTCGCGCCATCGGTCCTGCGGTGTCCTGGCTGTGCGAGATGGGGATGATTCCGCTGCGGCTCACGAGGCCGACGGTGGGCTTGATCCCGACGAGGCCATTGGCGCCCGACGGACACACGATCGATCCGTCCGTCTCGCTGCCGACACCGATGGCGGCGAGGTTTGCCGCGATCGCGGCGCCGGTCCCCGAGCTCGAGCCGCACGGATTGCGATCGAGGACATACGGATTCTTCACCTGTCCACCCCGTCCGCTCCATCCACTCGTCGAATGCGTGGATCGGAAGTTCGCCCACTCGCTCAGGTTCGTCTTGCCGAGAATCACGACGCCCGCGGCGCGCATCCGCTGGACGACGAACGCGTCATTCGTGGCTCTGACGCCATCGAGCGCGAGCGAACCTGCGGTCGTCATCATCCTGTCCCCAGTATTGATGTTGTCTTTGATCAGCACCGGAATGCCGTGAAGGGGTCCGCGCGGTCCTTTCGTTCTGCGCTCCGCGTCGAGCGCGTCCGCGATGGCGAGCGCATCGGGATTCAACTCGATCACCGAGCGCAGCTCGGGACCACGACGATCGATCGCTTCGATGCGGCGGATGTAAAGTTCGGCGACTTGGCGCGCCGAATAACGGCCGGATGTCATCCAGTCCTGGAGCTGGACGGCCGTAACCTCGTCGAGTGGAAATGATTCGAGCGCAGGTGACTGCGGCGCGGCAAAGAGAAGGATGGCGAGTACAGCGCGCTTGAACATGCGCTGTACTCTAGCTCAGGCGCTCAGTCGATCGACGATCGCGCGCCAGGTACGTGCCGAGGGGGTGTGCTCGGCGGCAAGCGTTGCGCCGATGACGGTGCCAGGGGACGCATCCGCCGAATGGCACCACACGGGCTGGACCTCGAGGTGCAGCCCGATGCCGGTCACCTCGACATCGAACGAATCCGGCAGAGGGACTGTATCCGGAAGTTCCAGCCTCAGTCCGCCGTATGACACGTCGACAACGGCCGCCGGCTTCCCTTTCACGGTAACCCGGAACCCTCCGATCACGCGCTTGCGGGGCCAGCGGCGCTGCCGTCGCACGTTCGCGAGACATCGATTCACGAGACGGGTGAACTCTGCCGGCTTGATCGGCTTGCGCACCAGCTCCGCGTGATAACGGTTCGCCTCGAGCTCGATCATCGGATCGTCGTAGCCCGTGATGATGATGACCGCCGTTTCCGGATGGTCCGCGTGGGTCTGCATGACCAGGTGCAGCCCGTTGAACGACCGCAGGCGGACGTCGGTAATCAGGAGGTCGAAGGCGCTGACGCCGAGCAGTCGCTTGGCGGCGTCGTACGTCGACGCGCCGGTAACGTGATGCCCGGCGTCGCGGAGGAGTTCCACGATGCCCGAGAGGGCATGCTCGTCGTCGTCGAGGACCAGGATGCGATAGGGCAGTTTCATGATTCGGGCGGGAGCGGCCCGCACCCATACTCGGGCTTGCAGAGTCGAGGGCAATACCAATGCCGGAGGAAAAGAGCGTAATTGCCGAGGATTCGGGTGAGGTGTGCGGAAATTATTCGCGCGATTTTGTAATCGTGCTGACGGTCTTGCTAGTGAACGGTGGACCCAGGGGCCGCAGCGGCGGCGATCACGCGCCTGATCATCGTGTCGAGCCGCTGCTGGTCGATGGCGAACGGTCCGGCAACCGCGGCACCCATCGGGATCTCGATCGCGATCACGACGTCTCCATCCATCGGCTCGACAATCCAGCTGAATCCTCGAAGCGCCACGTGCCGGCGGCTGTCCCCTGGATTCTTCACGCGATCGATGGCGAGCAGGATCTGCTTGAGCACGGTCTCGACATCGGCCTCGGCCCATGATGTGGGCTCAGCGCCGTGTTCGATTCGCGCCGTCACGGCGTGGTTGGTCTCTCGGAGAACGATCTCGACGTCAAACTGCATGGGCTCTCACCGGTCGGTCCACTTCGCGGGACGTTTTTCTAGAAAGGCCGCAATGCCTTCGGCGGCATCGCTCGTGGCCATCAAATCGGCCAAGTATAGCTTTTCGAGGTTCGGCAGCACCGAGCGAACGTGCTGCGACAACGACAGGCGGGCTGCGGCGGTCGCATGGCGCAAGGCAGCGGCGGAACGCGACTTCAGATGGTCATCGAACCACCGATCGACGACAGCGGCGATCGTTCCATCCGGCACGACAGCTTCAATCAGGCCCGCCGGCAGCCAGGCCGAAGCGGGCAGCGACTGCCCCGTCAGGATCGCCTTTGTTGCGCGCGCCGCGCCCACCCGCATTGGCAACAGCGCGGACGCCGCTGGCGGAAACACGCCCAGCGCAATCTCCGGCAGTCCGAATAATGCGGATTCTTCGGCGAAGATGAAGTCGCACGCGAGCGCGAGCTCGAACCCACCGCCAAGGCAGTGCCCTCGAACGATTGCCGCGGTCACGGCGGGAAAATCGAGCAGCGCGTGGATCAGCGCATGCGCTTCCGGGAGGATGCGATCGATCTCGCCCGGAGCGTGCTCCGGAACGCTGGCGCCGAAGCTGAAATCGCCACCCGCGCCTTCTATCGTGACCAGTTTCAAGTGCGCTTCGTGCGCGAGCGGATCGAGTGCCTGCGTGAGCGCGCGGATCATTTCCGCCGTCACGATATTTCCCTTTGGATGGAACAACCGGAACGCGGCGCGCGTTCGATCGCGATTCAACGCAAGCTGCACGGGCGACGCCTGATCGGTCATGCGGGTGCCGTCAACTGCCCGGCAAGCGCCTCCGACGTCGCGGCCGGCTCGCGGCACGTGAAGTTCCGGCAGACGAACGCCGTCGCCGCGCCCGGAGCAGCTCGCATGCCTGCGACGAATGGCAGCATCTTCGCGGCCGCTTCCTGGTGGGCGCCGGGACGAACAGGAATCGTGACGGCGAACGGCAGGTAGTGGCGCGCCAACTCCGCGAGGAGCGGCCGCGCCGTTTCCTCGTCGCCAACGATGACGACCTGCGACGAACCGGCGTGGAACGTGGAGAGTGCCGCCAGCATCATCGGAATGACGCGCGCAGCGCGACCGGCCCGTTCGCCGTAACGTCCGAGCGTTCGCTCCGCCTTGCTCCGCGCTTCGACGTCATCGACGAGGTGCGCGAGGATCAGCAGGTTGAGCACCGAGATGGAGCTCGCCGATGGTTCGGCGCCGTCGTAATCTTCCTTGAGGCGCAGCAGCACTGAAGGATCCCTGCCGGTCGTGCTGAACCACGCGCCGTCCTGCGCATCCCAGAACCGCGTGTCCTGCTGCGCCTGGAGCTCGCGGGCCCACGCGAGCCACGCCGCATCGCCGTCCGACTGAAACAGCTCGAGCAGCCCCCAGATCAGGCAAGCGTAGTCCTCCGCGTACGCGTCGATCGATGCATCCGCATCGCGCCAGCGCCGGAGAAGCGTTCCGTCGCCGCTGCGCCACATCTTCTCGTGAATGAACGTGGCCGCGGCGCGCGCGGCGTCGAGCCATTCCCGAGCCTGCGGCCGCGAAGCCAGCACACGCGCGGCACGTGCCAGCGCGGCGATCATCATTCCGTTCCACGAGGTCAGCACCTTGTCGTCCAGGTGCGGCCGCGGCCGTTTCGCGCGGGCATCGAAGAGGATCTGCCGCGCGCGTCCGAGCGTTTCCACGATGTTCTCCGCCGACCTGCCGGTGACAGCCGATACTTCCTCGATGGGTGCGGCGGTGTAGAGAAGGTTCTGTCCTGTGAACTCCCCGTGCGGATCTTCGGGCGCGTTGCCGTCCGGCTCGATGCCGAACCGGCGGCGAATCGCCGGGGCATCAGCACCAAGGAGCGCTTCGATCTCGGCGTCCGTGAACACGTAGAAGGCGCCTTCCCTTTTCGCACCTCCCTCGAGGGGAACGCTGTCCGCGTCTTCCGCGGAGTAGAAACCGCCGGCGGGATCGCGAAGGTCGCGAAGCACGTACGAGATCGTGTCCTCCGCAACCGCGGCAAACATCTCGTTGCCCGTCGCCTGGGCGGCCTCGACGTACGCGATGACCAGCTGCGCCTGGTCGTACAGCATCTTCTCGAAGTGCGGCACGCGCCACCGCGCGTCGACCGAGTAGCGGTGGAATCCGCCGCCGATGTGATCGCGCATGCCGCCCAACGCCATCGCGCGCAGCGTTTCGACGACCATGTAGAGCGGCGGCTGCGCTCCTGTGCGCGCGTGCTCGCGAAGCAGGAACAGCAGTTCCGATGGCCGCGGAAACTTCGGCGCATCGCCGAATCCGCCGTTCCGCCGATCGAAGGACGTCTGATATTGTTCGACGGCCTCGGCCAGCGCCTCTGCCGGCGCGATCGTCGACTCCGCCTGGGTTCGTCCGTCAGATCCGGTGACCGCTTTCAACCGATCGAACAGCTCCGCCGCCGCGAAATCCACCCGCGGCCGATCGTGTTTCCACACGCGCGCGATTTCGCCGAGCAGCTCCATGAATCCGGGACGGCCCCACTTCGACGTCGGCGGAAAGTACGTACCGCCGAAGAACGGCTTCAGGTCCGGCGTGAGCATGACCGTCATCGGCCATCCGCCCGATCCCGTGGTCGATTGCACGAACGACATGTAGACGCGGTCGACGTCCGGACGCTCCTCGCGATCGACCTTGATCGAGACGAAGTCCGCATTGAGGGCCGCCGCGACCTCTTCGTTCTCGAATGACTCGTGTTCCATCACGTGGCACCAGTGACACGTCGAGTAGCCGATGGACAGAAAGATCGGTTTGTCTTCGCGCCGGGCCTTCGCGAACGCCTCGTCACCCCACGGATACCAGTCGACGGGATTGCCTGCATGCTGCAGGAGATACGGGCTGCGCTCGCGCGCGAGGCGGTTCATACGGTCATGCTGACATACAATCCGTGCTGATGGAATTCGCCGTCGAGACGCGCGGACTCTCGCGCACGTTCGGATCCAAGCGAGCGGTGGACGGGATCGATCTGAAGGTACCCGCCGGCAGCTTCTACGGGTTCCTCGGCCCGAACGGGGCCGGCAAATCCACGACGATCAAGTGCCTCACGGGGCTGCTGCGGCCATCCAGTGGCGAGATGCGGATCCTCGGACTCGATCCGCTGGTCGATCCGGTCGAGATCAAACGACGGGTCGGCGTCGTTCCCGAGGATCTCGCGCTGTTCGATCGTCTGACGGCGCTCGAAACGCTGAGTTTCATCGGCCAGGTGCACGGCATGCCGGGCGAGACCTTCGCCGCAAGGTCGACGGATCTGCTTTCGCTGATGGATCTCACCGGCGCCGCGACGACGCTCGTGGCGGATTTTTCGCATGGCATGCGCAAGAAGCTGTCCCTTGCCGCCGCCCTGCTTCCCGCGCCACGGCTGCTGTTCCTTGACGAGCCGTTCGAAGGCATCGATGCCGTGGCGTCCCGGCAGATCAAGGAGCTGCTGCACTCCTTCGTCGGGCGCGGGGGGACGGTGTTCCTCACGTCACACATCCTCGAGATCGTCGAGCGGCTGTCCACTCACATCGGCGTCATCGCGGACGGCCGGCTCGTCGCGCAGGGGCGGATCGAGGACGTGCGGGCCGGCGCGCTCGGCAAGGGAACGCTCGAAGAGCTTTTCATCCAGCTGGTTGGCGGCGAGCGGCCGGCGGCGGATCTGAACTGGCTCTGAAGATGGGGCGCACCTTCCGCGCGTTCCTGTGGATGCGCTGGCGCATCCTCATCAACTCGCTGGAACGCACCGGCGCCCGCGATACGCTCGAACGCTTCTCGATAGCCACCGAAAAACTCGGTCCGATCATCGCGCTCGTGCTGCTGATCCCGTCGAGCATCGCGCTGTTCGTGCTCGGCATGACCGGCGGCTTCGGGGTGGCCACCGGCGCATGGAGCATTGCCTTTGAAGTGATTCGCTACTTCCTGCTCCTCGCGCTCGCGCTCACGCTGATCGGGCCGATCATCCTTCCGACACGCGACAGCGGCAGCATCATCCGGCTGATCCTGCTGCCGATTCCCCGCATGACGCTGTACATCGGCCAGATGGTCGGCGCGATCGCCGATCCATGGATCGTTCTCGTCGTCCCGGTCGTCCTCGGCGTCGCGATCGGCCTGGCCGTCGGACTGAAGTTCGTTGCAGCGCTGGTCGCGCTCGCCGCTGGCGTTGCCTTCCTGCTCTTCGTGATGGGCCTCACGTCCTTCGCGTCGTCAATCGTGCACCTGCTGCTGCGCGATCGGCGCCGCGGCGACATCGTGATGTTGATCGTCGTGCTGATCATTCCGATCGTCGCCATCGCGCCACAGTTCATCATGCACTCCGACCGGGCGACGAGGAAGATGACGCGCGCGGAACGCGCCGCGCTGCCTCCGACGACAGCCGAGAAGGTGGTGAAACGCATTGCGCCTTACGTTCCCTCGGAAGCGTACCGGCGCGCGGCCGTCGGTGCGGCGACGTCACCCGTTGATGCGGCGCTGCCGCTCGCCACGCTCGCGATCGTGGCGTTCGCGGTGCAGGCGGCGGCCTATGCCGCGTACCGGCGCGTGCTCGACATGCCCGTTTCGCTCGGGACACGGCGTGCAGGTTCGTTCGGCGGGCTCTGGAATCGAGTGATTCCGGGCCTGACGCCTGCGGCGTCGGCGGTCGCGTTCACGCAGCTGCGCCTCGCGCTTCGCACGCCGCGCGGGCGCGCCACGATCGCGTCTCCTCTGCTCATGCCAATCGTCCTCGCCGCGATCGCCTATCGCGGCGGACGCATGCCGTTTCCAGGGGTCGAAGGACATAGCGGCATCGGCCTCGCGATATTCGGCCTGGCCGCCTCGATCCTCGCGCTGCTGCCGCTCTCGTTGAACCAGTTCGCGATCGACAAGGCGGGATTCACGCGTCAGATGCTCTGCCCGTTGAGCGTGCGCGAGCTCTTGTGGGGGAAAGCAGTCGGAAACGCGTTGATCGCCGGAATCCCGGCCGCGTTCTGTCTCGTGCTCCCAGCGCTGCTCTTTCCGGGAACCTCTCCGAGCCAGTGGCTCGGTCTCGCGCTCGCAGGTTTCGCGACGTACGCGCTCCTCGCTCCCGCGGCAGCGGCGTTGTCGGCGCTCTTTCCGAAAACAGTAGACCTCAACAGCATCGGCAACAGCAGCAACGCTCACCAGGGCGCCGCGTTGCTAGGAATGCTCTCGTTCGTCGTTTCGGCAGCGCCCTCGGTCCTGCTGGCACTAGTGGCGTCGAAGCTCCTTCACCGCCCGGAGCTAGTGCCACTCCTCATCTTTGGCTGGTCTGTCGTGGCTTTCGGCCTGAGCTACCTGCTCTTCATCCCCGTCGTGCGTTTCGTCGACTCCCGCCGCGAAACGCTCGCACAGTACTACTGAGGGCGAACGGCTCACGGCCTGGCGGCAGATCACTGTTCTCGATAGGACAAGTGCCGCTCCGCCCACCACCAGACGCCGGCCGCGGTGGCCAGAAGCGTGCCCGTCATCGCGTACGTCAACAATGTAGATTGCGATCCCATTGGTTGTTCGACGGCACTGGCCTTCACCGCTGCGATGCCTGCCAGCAGCACGCTGCGAGCACACATTGAGCACGATGCGATAAATCCACGTCGATAGCTTCGCGTCTCCGCGGAAGTACGGCAGTCCGCGATGCACCTTCAGAAAGACTTCCACTCACGGGTCTCGGCCTGGCGCTCACCGTTCTGTTGTTCTTTGTCGTGCCTCATGCACGCGGCATCGCGCTTGGGGTAGGCGGCGCGCTGACGCTCCTTGGTCTGGCTGCTGTGGCGAACGGGCTGCTCCTCGCCAGTGACGAGGTGCCGCAGCCCTATCGCAAACGTAAAGATGGTTGAGGTAATCGACGACTCAGTATGTCGTCTGCTACCCAGCGTGAGTCGTCAGCCGGCTATGGCCGAGACGCATTCGCGTTCTTTCGCGCGATTTCGATTGGCATCCCGAATGCTCTATAGGTTGGTGTCCGGCCGCTGCAAGCGGTCGGGCCCACCGCCCCGGTGTTCTGCCAGGGCAAACCGCCTCGCCATAAGCCTGCCAAAAGGCTGCAGGGAGCGTCTTCGGACCTCCCTGTCCTGCCGTACGGTGTTTTTTTTGCTTTCTTTCGCTAAATGCCCAAGAGCACGTCTCTCTGGATTGATACTGCTCAACAACCGTCAACTTCTCCCCTGAAACAAGACACGAGCGCTGACGTTTGCGTGATCGGCGCCGGCATCGCGGGCCTCACGACTGCGTACTTGCTCGCGCGTGACGGCCGCTCAGTCGTCGTCATAGATACCGGAAGAGTCGGCAACGGACAAATCGCGGTGACAACGGCGCATCTGTCGAGTGTCATCGACGACACCTTTAAGGAAATGCTCCACCTGCACGGGCCCGACGGAGCGCGGCTCGCGCACGACAGCCACGCACGCGCCGTCGATCGCATCGAGATGATTTGCGGAGACGAGCACGTCGACTGTCGCTTCGAACGGCTCGATGGCTATCTCTTTCTCGGCAAGAAGGACGAGGAATCCACGCTCGAGGAGGAACTCGAGGCAGCGCGCGCTGCGGGCGCGAAAGTCACGCGCCTTCCGCAGGCGCCGGTCACCGGGTTCAAAAGCGGCCCGTGCCTTCGTTTTCCCCACCAGGCGCAGTTCCATCCCCTGCGTTACCTGAATGGTCTTGCCGGCGCGTTCGCGCGGCGCGGCGGCCGCATTTACTCGGGCACCCAGGCTGTCGAAGCCATCGGTGGCGCGCGCGCGTGCGTAAAAACGGCGTCAGGCCACTCAATCCGCGTCAGTGCGATCGTCGTCGCGACCAACTCACCCTTCAACGATCTCCTGGCGATCCACACGAAGCAGGCGCCCTATCAAACCTACGCCGTCGGTGCGCGCGTGAAGGCGGACGCGATCACGCGTGCCTTGTATTGGGATACGGAGGATCCGTATCACTACGTCCGGCTGCAGCGCATCACCAACAGGGAGCTCGGAGGGGACAACGACGAGCCCATAGATATCCTCATCGTCGGGGGTGAAGACCATAAGTCGGCAAAGGCAGACGATGCCGACGCAAGGTTCGCGCGCCTGGAAAGCTGGATGCGCGATCACTTCCCGGCGGCCGGATCGGTGGAGTTCCGCTGGTCCGGCCAGGTGATGGAGACCGTCGACGGTCTCGCATTCATCGGGCGCAATCCTCTCGATGCCGACAACGTCTATGTCGCGACCGGCGATTCAGGCATGGGGATGACGCACGGCACGATTGCCGGGATGCTGATCGCCGATTTGATCCAGGGACGCGAGAATCCCTGGACCGAGCTCTACGATCCCGGCCGCGTGCGCACCGGCGCCGCGGTCGAGTGGGTGAAAGAGAATATCAATGTCGCCCTGCAATACAAGGACTGGCTGACTGGCGGCGACGTGACGTCGGTCGACGAAATCACGCCGAACAACGGCGCGATTATGGTGGAAGCCGGCCGCAAGATCGCCGTCTACCGCGACGAGCGCGGTTCGCTCCATCGGCGCTCCGCCGTCTGTCCGCATCTCGGATGCATCGTCGGCTGGAACCCTGCCTCGTCAACATGGGATTGCCCGTGCCACGGATCCCGCTTCGACCGCTTCGGGGCGATGTTCAATGGGCCTTCGCCAAAGGATTTGGACCCCGCGTAGGACGAGTACGCCTGTCTCTTCGCAGGAGCTCAGGAGAACAGGAGACAAGGAGTTTTACGGGTTTTGTACCTCCTGATCTCCTTATCTCCTGATCTCCTGCGACGAGACAAGCAGATCACACGCGGGGGGCGGGCGCGGCGGGGATCTCGTCGGGCCTGTGGCGCCGGAGGCGCGCGTTGGCGGCCGTGACCTCGACGCCGTAGAGCAGCAGCACGGCGGAGATGTAGATCCAGATCAGGAAGACGACGACGGCGGCGATCGAGCCGTGCATCTTGCTGAAGCGCGTCAGGTCCCGGACGTACCACGAGAAGCCGAATAGCGCGGCGCGCCAGAGCAGGCCGGTGACGACGGCGCCAACCCAGACGTCGCGAAACCGCACCTTCGCGTTCGGCACGAAGTAGAAGATCAGCCCCACGACCGCGATGAACACGGCGGTGCTGCCGAACCGCACGGCGAAGTGATGCAACACGGACAATTTCGGCGCGTGCGCGGCGACGACGGCGAACCATCGCGCTTCGACGATGTTGATCGCGGTCACGAGCAGCAGGCCGGCGAGCAGCAGCAGGCTCGCAGCGACGAGCATGATGAACGAGATGAGCTTGTGTTTCAGGTAGCTGGGCTGCTTGTCGACGCCCCACGCATGGTTGACGGCGGATGTGATTGCGCCGAACACCCCCATTGCGGCCCACACCATCAGCAGCGTGCCGGCGACGCCGAGCCGCACCGTGTTCTGCTGCATCGCATCCAGCTGGATCGTCACGAACTCGAACTGACGCGGAAAGTAGCGCAGCACGAACTCGAGGATTGACGCTCGATCGCCCGGGTCGGAGGTGACGCTGCCGAGGATCGAAAACGCGAGCAGGAAAAACGGGAACAGCGAGAGGAGCGTGTAGTAGGCGATGGAGGACGCGAAGGTAAGATCGTTGCTGTTGTAGATGCCGACGACGCCGCGCCAGATGGCGAGCAGGGTAAGGCGGATCTCCACGTAGACGCGGAGCGCCGCGCGGCGCACGATCACATGCGCATTCTAGCCCGCGATGGTGCGACTGCGGTCCGACTGATCCCAGGCGTTCCGCACGGTGGTCGCCGACCATGCCGCGAGCGGCCCGGCGGCGTACTGTCGCGCGAGCTGCCAGGCCATACGCCGAAGCTTAGGACTGCGAATGACGAGGACCGCGGCCCCCAGAGCCGCGGCCGCCATCACCACGTTCGCTGCAATACGAGCCTGCTGTTCCGTCATTACGCGCCGTACGCGCCGCCGGAAGTACTGGTCGTGCCGACGTTGCTGGTCCCGGTCGTGCCCGTATTGCCGCCCGTCGTGCTGCCGGTGCTGCCCGACGTACCCGCCGCCGCCATGTTGCCGACGCTCGAGCGCGCGCGATCGTAGGCCTCGCGGCCGCGATCCACTATCTGGCTCACCTTCTCCGACGCCTGCTGATAGCTCTGATCCGCGACTTCGCGCAGCCGGCCGGTCTGATCCGCGATCTGCGTGCCCAGCTGCGAGCGGAGCTCGGATCCGGCCTTGGGGGCGAACAGCATTCCGAGGCCCGCTCCGAGCACCGTGCCCGCGAGCAGCCCCATCAGGAATGAACCGCCCCCTTCTTCTCTCTCGAACCGATCGTATTCGTACGCCATGTGTCCTCCTCTATTAACGTCCTACGCGTGTGATTCGCGGTGCATCAGCGACATGATGACGGCGCGCACACCGCGCACGACGCCGACGGCCTGGTTGACTTTGTCGTGGACGCCGGCGCGCACGCGCGAAGCGGTGTCGTCCACGCGATCGATGGTGCCGGAGATGGCATGATCGACGCGCTCGGTCTGGTGGCTGACCCGCGCGGTGATCGCCTTCACGTCCGCCATGATCGCGTCCGCCTTCTCGCGCAGCGGCGCGATCTGGCGCGCTTCGAGATCGTTGACCAGCGTCATGACACGCGAGTAAATCAGGTACCCTCCCACGCCGATGCCGATCAGGAGCAGCGCCTGAAGGACGCTCACGACGGCCATGATCCAAAGCGGAGTGCTCAAAGACTGCAGGTCACCCATGGTTCCTTCCCCCGTTTTACGCGGACCAGCGCCCCTGCGCCGTACCGCCGGTAATTTCATTCAGCGAGCGCCAGCCTTCGTTGGCCGCCGTCTTCGCCTTGTTGACCGTCCCGCGAACGTTTGCCAGCTCGCGGACGAAATCGTCGAGCTTCGGTTCGATCTGCGTCCGGATCCGCGCGCCTCCCTGCGTCAGATACAACCATCCCCAGAGTCCGCCGGCGGCGGCACCCGCCAGGGTCGCCAGCAATACACGCGATCGTTCTTCCACATCGACCTCCTTAGCCTGATCGCTCGCACGCACACGCGCACGCCCGCGATCACCACTCATGTATCAAAAGGGGTGCCACGGGACAGATGAGTCGGTCTGGTTGTCGGGCTGAGAGCTCTGCGCCGGGAAATAAGGCTTAGACACCGGCGGCGCGGCGCGCGCCGGACTTGCCGCCGTCCTGAATTTCGTGCTTCTTCATCTTGCTGTACAGCGTCGGACGATACAGCCCCAGAATTAGCGCGGCTTCCTGTTTGTTCCAGTTTGTGCGCTGCAGCGTCTGCAGGATGGCCATCTTCTCGATTTCCGCCAGCGTGCGGTGCGGCGGAATGACGAACTCCGTCGTCGTCGCGCTTTCCGTGCGCAGCGACTCCGGCAGATCGTTGACGGTGATTTCGGTTCCCTTCGCGACGAGCACGCCGCGCTCGATCACGTTTTCGAGTTCGCGCACGTTTCCCGGCCAGCGATGGCGAATTAATACATGGTAAGCAGCCGGCGCGATCGACTTGACGTTCCTCTGGTGACGCGTCTTGTACTTCTCGAGGAAATGCTCGCACAAGAGAGGAATATCTTCCGTGCGCTCCCGCAGCGCAGGGACGCGGAGAGTGATCGTGTTGATGCGGAAGTACAGGTCCTCGCGCAGCTTGCCGTCGCGCAGCGCGGAGTCCAGATCGATGTTCGTCGCGCATACGAGACGGAAATCGACGCGGACGATGCGATCGCTGCCAATCGGACGGTACTCGCGCTCCTGCAGCACGCGCAGCAGCTTCGTCTGGAGATATGGCGGCATTTCGCCAATCTCATCCAGCAGCAGCGAGCCCCCCTCCGCCATCTCGAAGAGGCCTTCCTTGTCCGTCTGCGCCCCGGTGAAGGCCCCCTTCTTGTACCCGAACAGCTCGGACTCGATCAGGTCTTTCGGAATCGCGGCGCAATTGATCTTGATGAAGGGGCCCTTGGCGCGCTTGCTGTTGTAGTGGATCGCGTTGGCGATCAACTCCTTGCCAGTGCCGTTCTCCCCTTGAATAAGGATGTTGGCGTCGCTGCCCGCGACGCTTTCCACCAGCTCGAGCACTTCGTGCATCTTCTTGCTCTTGCCGATGATGTTGCCGAACCGGAACTGTCCCTCGAGCTTCTGCTTCAGCAACAGGTTCTCGCCGACGAGATCGCGCCGCTCGATCGCGCGCTCGAGCATCGCCAGCAGCGTGTCCGGCTCGATCGGCTTCTCGATGAAACTGTGCGCACCCCCCTTCATCGCCTCGACCGCCTTCGGAACGCTCCCGTGGCCGGTGACAACGATGACTTCCGTGTCCGCGTGCGTCTGTTTGAACCGGCGCAATAATTCCAGCCCGTCGATGTCGGGCAGCATCATGTCCGTAATCACGACGTCCGGCTTCCAGGTCTTGAAGATCTCCTCCCCCCGCGTGCCGATCATCGCGGTACGAACTTCATAGCCCTCGTGCTCGAGGAGAATCTTCAGCCACTCGATCATCGCGGGCTCGTCGTCGATTGCGAGAACGCGATATTTCTTCTTCGGTGTCGTCATGGCGAACACGAATATATACACATTCTCCGTTTACTGTCCAGATACCGGACATTTGTTGGGAATTACATCACGGCTATAATCGAGGGCCGTGGAGCGTCTCGAGTCACATGTCGATCCCCGCAGCGATGACTTCCGGCGCAACCACGAACGGATGTCGCGACTTGTGACGGAACTTCGGCAACGGCGCGACACGGCACGGCAGGGGGGCGGTGAAAAATACCTGCAGCGCCATCGGGAACAGGGAAAGCTTCCCGTTCGCGAACGAATCGACAAGCTCCTCGATCCAGGATCCCCTTTCCTGGAGCTGTCTGCGCTTGCGGCGTGGGACCTTTACGACAATGAAGCGCCGGGGGCGGGTATCGTCACCGGCATTGGCCGCGTTTCGGGACGCGAGGTGCTCGTCGTCGCCAACGACGCGACGGTCAAAGGGGGCACCTACTATCCCCTGACGGTGAAGAAACACGTCCGCGCGCAGGAAATCGCGCTGCAGAACCGGCTGCCGTGCGTGTACCTGGTTGACTCGGGGGGCGCGTTTCTTCCGCTGCAGGCGGAAGTCTTCCCCGATCGCGACCACTTCGGCCGCATCTTCTTCAACCAGGCGCGCATGTCGGCCGAGCGGATTCCACAGATTGCGATCGTCATGGGATCGTGCACGGCCGGCGGCGCCTACGTGCCGGCAATGTCCGATCAGGCCGTGATCGTCCGCGGGACGGGCACGATTTTCCTCGGCGGTCCGCCGCTCGTGAAGGCGGCGACCGGCGAGGAAGTGACGGCCGAAGAGCTTGGCGGCGCGGACGTGCACACGCGGCTCTCGGGCGTCGCGGATTACCTCGCGGAAGACGACGCGCACGCGTTGCACCTCGCACGCACGATCGTCTCGAACCTGAACGCCGCGAAGCGGATGCCGCCCGACGTGACGACTCCGGAAGACCCCGCGTACGACCCGCGCGAGATCTACGGCGTCGTGAACACCGACACGCGCAAGCCCTATGAAGTCCGCGAGATCATTGCGCGGCTCGTCGATGGATCGCGCGTCGACGAATTCAAGGAGCGTTACGCGACGACGCTGGTCACTGCCTTCGCACGAATCCACGGCTTCCTGGTGGGCATCGTCGCCAACAACGGGGTCCTCTTTTCAGAGTCCGCGCTGAAGGCGACGCATTTCATCGAGCTGTGCAACCTGCGCGGGATTCCGCTGATCTTTCTGCAGAACATCACCGGCTTCATGGTCGGCCGCCAGTACGAGCGCGGCGGCATCGCGAAAGACGGCGCCAAGATGGTCCATGCCGTTGCCAACTCCGTCGTCCCGAAGTTCACAATCGTGATCGGTGGATCGTTCGGCGCGGGCAATTACGGGATGTGCGGCCGCGCCTACGAGCCGCGGCTGTTGTGGATGTGGCCGAATGCGCGCATCTCGGTGATGGGCGGCGAGCAGGCCGCCGGCGTGCTCACGACGGTCAAGCGCGATCAGCTCGCGCGCGCCGGTCAATCGCTCGCCGCCGCGGAAGAGGCGGCCATCCGCGATCCGATCCTGGAAAAATACGAGCGCGAAGGCTCTCCTTATTATTCGACGGCGCGCCTGTGGGACGACGGGATCCTGGATCCGGCGGAGACGCGGCAGGCGCTGGCGCTTGGCATTTCCGCGTCGTTCAACGCGCCGATTCCCGAGCCGAGGTTTGGCGTCTTTCGGATGTAGGTTTGTGACAAGCAGATGTTGACGATCCAGCAAGACGGCCCTGTCGCCCGGGTGACGCTGAATCGCCCCGACGTGCGCAACGCCTTCAACGAGGAGCTGATCGCCGCGTTGACCGCGTGGGCGCAGTCGGTGACGGCGAGCGGCGCGGCGCGCGTGGCAGTGCTCGCGGGCGCGGGAAAGATGTTTTGTGCCGGCGCCGACGTGACGTGGATGTCGAAGACGGTGAACTACACGCACGACGAGAACGTGCGTGATGCGCGGGCCATGGCGCGCATGTTCGAATCGCTCGACACGCTGCCGATTCCCCTCATCGGACGTATTCACGGCGCGGCGCTCGGCGGGGGCGTCGGCCTCGCCGCAGTCTGCGACATCGTCGTCGCAGCGGAGGACGCGGCATTCGCGTTCACCGAAGTGAAGCTGGGCATCCTGCCCGCGGTCATCTCCCCCTACGCGATGGCGAAAATCGGCCGCTCCGCGGCGCGCGAGCTGTTCCTGACGGGCGCCCGATTCTCCGCCGCGCGCGCGATGGAGATCGGTCTCGTCCATGCGATCGGTCAGGAGCAGGAGCTCGATCGAATCGTCGCGAAGTACGTCAACGATGTCCTCACGTCGGCTCCCCAGGCCGTCGCGGCCGCGAAGCGGCTGATCGCCGAAGTGGCGAGCGCGACGCGCGCGGCGGCGACCGAGTACACCATCGACGCAATCGCCCAGCGGCGCGTATCGAAGGAGGGGCAGGACGGGTTGAATGCTTTCCTTGCGAAGCGCCCGCCGTCCTGGATCGCCTGATCGGCGAAAACTCGCGTGATAAGCTCGGCGGGATGTCGTCGATCCGCCGGCTGCTGATCGCGAACAGGGGTGAGATCGCGCTGCGCATCATCCGCACGTGCCGCGAGATGCACATCGAGGCCGTCGCCATCTACTCCGATGTCGATGCCAATGCGCCGCACGTGCTCGCCGCCGACTTCGCCGTTCGCGTCGGACCTGCGCCGGCCAGCGAGAGCTACCTGAACGTCCCCGCCGTGATCGATGCGGCGCGCACCGCCGGCGCGGACGCGGTCCATCCTGGTTACGGGTTTCTCTCGGAGCGTGCCGCGTTCGCCGCCGCGTGCGCCGACGCGAGACTGATTTTCGTCGGCCCGCCGGCGGACGCGATCGATCGCATGGGATCGAAGATCGGCGCGCGCGCACTCATGGAGAAGGCCGGCGTCCCCGTCGTGCCAGGACATACGCCAACAGACCAGTCCGATGCAGGCATCAGCGCGGCCGCGCATGCGATTGGTTTTCCTGTCCTGATCAAAGCATCGGCGGGGGGCGGCGGCAAAGGGATGCGGTCCGCGGGCGACGAAACAACACTCGCGGAAGCGATTCCTGCGGCGAGACGCGAAGCGCTCGCCGCGTTTGGCGACGGCACGCTGTACGTAGAGCGGCTGATCGAGCGGCCGCGTCACGTGGAAGTGCAGATCTTCGCGGACAGTCGCGGCAACACCGTTCACCTGTTCGAGCGCGAATGCTCGATCCAGCGCAGGCACCAGAAGATCCTTGAGGAAAGTCCCTCCCCCGCGCTGACGCCGGCACTGCGCGAGCGAATCGGACGTGCGGCAGTGGCGGCTGCACAGGGATCGGGTTACCTGAACGCGGGTACGATCGAGTTCCTGCTCGACGGCACCGGCGACGCGGCGAAGTTCTATTTCCTCGAGATGAACACGCGGCTGCAGGTCGAGCATCCCGTCACCGAGCTCGTGACGGGCGCCGATCTCGTGCGTGCGCAGCTCCTCGTCGCGATGGGTGAACCGCTTCCATGGACCCAAGCTGACCTGGCCCAGCGCGGACATGCGATCGAATGCCGTGTCTACGCCGAAGATCCCGCAAACGACTTTCTGCCGCAGGCGGGACCGCTTCGGCTGTATCGCGAACCGTCCGGGCCCGGCATTCGGATCGACAGCGGCGTTGTCGAAGGAGCGGAGGTTCCCGTCCAGTACGATCCGATGCTGGCGAAGCTGATCGCACACGGTGCCACACGTGATGCCGCGATCGCACGCACGGCTGCCGCCCTGCGCCGTTTTCCAATCCTCGGTGTCCGCACGAATATCAGCTTCCTGATCAACATCCTCGAGCATCCTGCCTTTCGCGTCGGGGACGTGCACACGGGCTTTGTGGAGGAACATCTGGACGCCCTCCTGCGGACAGCCCCACCGTCACCCTTCGTGCGCGCCGTGGCTGCTTTCGCGTTGAACCAGCCGGCCGGTTCCGTCGATGGCACGACAACAGCTGCCGAGCCCTGGACTGATCTCCGCGGCTGGGGCCGTTGATGGCGGACATCGCACGCGGCCAATCGCCGGGGGAATTACTCGTGCGAGACGGCATTCGCGTCGATCGCATGTACGCGGTGTCGTCGGGCGGGAAGACTTGGATCTTTCATGACGGCGTGGTCTACGAGATCATCGAGGAGAGCCACGCGCGCAAGCGGGCCGGCGCGCACGAGTCGCTCACGGCACCGATGCCGGCGACGGTCATCCAGGTGAACGTGACCACGGGCGCGGAAGTTCGCCGAGGAGACATCCTGCTGCTGCTCGAAGCGATGAAAATGGAACTGCCGCTCCGCGCGCCGGCGGGCGGACGCATCAGCGCGGTGAATTGCCGTGCAGGTGAGCTGGTCCAGCCCGGCGCGACGCTGATCGAGATCGAATGACACTCCCGCGCCGCGTACGAATCGTCGAAGTCGGTCCGCGTGACGGGCTGCAGAACGAGGCCACGGCGGTTACGACCGCCGAGAAGATCGCGTTCGTGAATGCGCTCAGCGGCGCCGGCTACCAGACGATCGAAGTGTCGGCATTCGTCAGCGCGAAATGGGTGCCGCAGATGTCGGACGCCGCCGAGGTTTTCGCGGGGATCGCGCGCCGTCCGGAGACCCGCTACACGGCGCTCGTGCCGAACCTCGCGGGGCTGGCGCGCGCCATGGATGCCAAGGCAGATGAAGTCGCCATCTTCGCGGCGGCATCGGAATCATTCAGCCGCAAGAACATCAACCAGGGAATCGACGAGTCGCTCGCCACCTATCAGACCGTCTGCGATCGGGCGCGCGAGGCTGGCTTGCCGGTGCGCGCCTACGTGTCCACGGCCTTCGGCTGTCCGTTTGAAGGCCCGGTCGATCCTGCCGCGGTGGCGCGCGTCTGTGCCGCGCTGATCGCGATGGGCGCGTACGAGGTCGCCGTCAGCGACACGATCGGGATCGGACATCCAGGGCAGGTGCCGGTCGTCATCAACGCCGTCGCCGCCCAGGTGCCTTTGGACAAGATCGCCCTGCACTTCCACGACACACGCGGCACCGCGCTCGCAAACGTGCTGACCGCGCTGCAGCTGGGCATCACGACTTTCGACGCCTCCGCCGGCGGCCTCGGTGGCTGCCCTTACGCGCCCGGCGCAACCGGCAATCTTGCGACCGAGGATCTTCTCTATATGCTGGACGGTCTTGGTATCGAGACCGGCATCAGCCTCGACGGGGTGCTCGCCGCTTCGCGTCTGATTGAGCAGAAGATCGGACACCCACTGCCTTCGCGCTACGCGGCCGCCGTTCGCGCAGCCACGCGTCGAACCGGGATTCCTCCCAGCAATTGACGACGCGATCCGCCGGGGCCTCGGCGATCCGCGCGTGCGCGATGGCGTAGTCGGTGAACGGGTATTCGGCGATGCTGTGCGCGTCGCTATCGAGCGCAAGGAAACAGCCTTCCTCGAGGGCAATCGCGGCAAGCTCGTAGTCGACGTCCTGCCGATGCCAATTGCCGTCGATCTCGATCGCAACGTCCCGCTTCGCCGCCTCATTGAACACCCTGCGCCAGTCCGCCGTAATGCCCGGCCGGGTGTTGAACATCCGCCCTTGCGGGTGTCCGAGGATCGCGACACCCGGCAGTTTGACCGCGGCGAGCATTCGCGCGGTCTGATCGGTATCCTTCCGCAGCTGCGAATGCGGTGAGGCGATCACGTATTCGAAGAGGCCGCGTTCCTCTTCCTGCAGGTCCAGCGCGCCGTCCGCAAGGATGTTCGCTTCGACGCCCTTGTACACTCGGATCCGCCCCGCGAAGCGCTCGTTCAACTCGTCGATCTCGTGATGCTGGGCGCGGGCGGACTCCATGCTCATCCCGCGGGCGATCGGAAGGCCGTACGAGTGATCGGTGACGCCGATACGCAACCATCCGAGCTCGTAGCCCCCTTCCGCGAGATCCGCGATCGACTCGCCGCCGTCGCTCCACGTCGAATGCATCTGCAGATCGCCGAGATAGCTGCGCGTCGAAACGATCGACGCATCAAGCGGCGCGTCCAGCGCGATCCGCATCGCGTGGCGACTGAGATAGGCACGGCGGAAGCCGCGGCGCTTCTCTACTTCACTCCGCTTCGAAGATGCCGCGACCGCCGCCTGAACGGCGGCCGACTCTCCGGTCCGCACGAGTTCCGAGACGACGCGCTCGCTCGATACGCCCACGAACGGCACATCCCGCAGGATCCCTTCCTCGATCAGGTCCACGACCGATCGATCGGTTCCCGCAGCGAGCGCTTTCGCGGCACGCTTGTAGCCGAACTCGCTCCGCTCCGAACCTTGAAGAATCGAAAGGTCGTACAAGAGGCCCGCGGCGACGATATTCATGTCCTGGTGAATCTCTTCCCCCAAGCTCCGCTGTTTCCGCCTCATGTTGGTAGCCACCTACACACTCGGCAGGAAACCTGAACGATTTCGAAGCCGAACCGTAGGCACTTTGCTTGCTGTGGAACTGACAGAGGAGGACGCCTGGATGACCAGACGTACTGTGGCGGCGTTGCTCGTGTCAGCGTTTGCGTTCGTCGCATGCGATCGGCACGGTAAGCACCAGCCGGACCAGCCCGGCGCAGCCGGCACGTCAGGCCGAGGGGAGATGACCGTTGGCGAGGCGCTGAGCGGCGCCAGGCCGATCTTCGTCGCCGCAGACGACGAAGGTGCGCGCCTGTGGAAGCTCACGCGACAGTTCTATCAGAAGCGCGGCGAAGCGCCAGCGTGGATCGAGAATCGGAAGGCGCGGCCGCAGATGGACGAGCTGATTGGCGCACTGCAGGGCGCCGACCGCGAAGGGCTCGACCCGGCGCTCTACAACGTCGCCACGCTCACGGCACGGCGCCAGGAAGCGGGACGCGGGTTTCTCACGACGAAGGGATTCGCTCCGGCGGAAGCCTCGAAGCTGGACGTCTGGCTCACCTACCTGTATCTGAGCTACGCGTCGGACCTGTCAAGCGGAGTTTCGGATCTCTCGCACGCGGATCCGAACTGGAAGATCCGCGACGACAAACCCGATCTCCTGGGACTGCTGGAGAAGTCCATCGACGAGAACCGCGTTGCGGCGTCGTTGAAGGAACTCGTTCCGCAGCATCGGCAGTACGTTGGGCTCCGTGATGCGCTCGCCAAGTACCGCGAGCTGGCGCAGCGCGGCGGATGGCAGCCGCTCCCAGCGCAGCTCAAGCTGAAGCCGGGACAGAACAATCCCGCCGTCCTCGCGCTCGCGAAGCGTCTATCGATCACCGGCGACTATACCGACGCCGTAAACGAACAGGACACGCGGTACGGCGCAGAGCTTCAGGAAGCGGTCAAGCGTTTCCAGCGGCGCCACGGCCTCGAACCCGATGGGACTGTGGGCGCTGCCGTTGTCGCGCAGATGAACGTCCCGATCGACGAACGCATTCGGCAGCTCTCGCTCAACCTCGAGCGCTGGCGCTGGCTGCCGCGCGCGCTAGGCGATCGCTACATCCTGGTCAACATCCCCGAGTACCGGCTCGAGGTGTGGGACCACGACAAGGTGCCGCTCTCCATGCGCGTTGTCGTCGGCAAGAAGGACACCCCCACGCCGATCTTCGCCGATGACATGACGCACGTGGTGTTCGCGCCGTACTGGAACATTCCGCCCGATATCGTGAAGAACGAAACGCTCCCATCGGTGCTGCGCGATTCCGCCTTCCTGCAGCGCACCAACATGGAAGTCGTCGACAACAACGGCAACGTCGTCGATCCTTCGTCGATCGATCTCGAGAATGCCGGCGCCTACAGGATCCGCCAGCGCCCCGGATCGTCGAACTCGCTCGGCCTGGTGAAGTTCATGTTCCCGAACTCGTTCAACGTCTACCTGCACGACACGCCGGCGGACTCGTTGTTCGCGCGCACGACGCGTTCGTTCAGCCACGGGTGCGTCCGCGTCGAGGAGGCCGAGAAGCTCGCGCAATACGTGCTTGGCGATCAGCCGGAATGGACGTCGGAAAAGATTGATGCGGCGATGCACGCGAACGAGGAGCGTACCGTGAAGCTGCGCGCACCGATCCCCGTCTACCTCGGATACTGGACGGCGCGCGTCTCCGCGGACGGCATCCTGCAATTCCGCGGCGATCTCTACGGCATCGATGGCCGTCAGATGACGCTGCTCGCGGGCGTGCTGAATAAGCTGAAGATGCGCGCCGATCAGGCGGCTACGGCGTACGACACAGCGGTGCGATCGTCGCAAGCAGCCGATCGAAATCGACGGGCTTCGAAAGCCAGCCGTCGGCGCTGATTTCCGGGACCTGTTCGCGCGCGCCGGCCGCGGTGACGACCACGACGGGAATGCGCGAGAGCGCCGGATCGCTCTGCTGCGCCTCACGGAACTGCCAGCCGTTCATCACCGGCATCATCAGATCGAGGATGATGACGCACGGCTGCCCGTCCTCTTGCAGCGCCCGCAGCGCAAGCTCGCCGTTCGCCGCGGTGCGCACGTCGAACCCTTCGAGTTCGAGGAAACGTCCGAGCATTTCGCGGGTGTCCCGGTCGTCTTCGATGATCATCACCGACGCCATCGCGCGAATCAGGCGGAGCGCCGCGCGCGCGCCCGCGCGATCAGCTGGGTGAGCGTGTGTTCCAGGTCTTCGGCCTGGCACGGCTTGGGCAGGATCGCGTCGCATCCCGCGCGGTCCGCGCGCGACGGGTCCTGTGTGAAGGGGGCGTATCCAGTTACCGCGAGCACGGGAATGCGTTCCGTACGTGGATCGGTTTTCAGGCGGCGTGTCAGCTCGTAGCCGTCAATGCCGGGGATATTCAGATCGGTGAGGATGGCGTCTGGCAGCAGATCGAAGGCGCGCTCGAGCGCCTGGAGACCGTTATGCGCTTGTTCCACGCGGAATCCCGCCTCCTGCAGCCACTCCGCAAACAGCATTCGCCCTTCGCGGTCGTCTTCGACCAGCAGAACGAGCGGCCGCCCGGGTAACAGCGACACTGCAGGGTCCCCGATGGGAGTATACCAACCCACTCATCGCGGAGAACTGACAAGCGCGAGGTAATCCCCTTTGGGACTGACGGCCAGCCGCGTTACGCCGCGCAAGCTCAACCGTTCAAGCGCCGCGATTTCTGTCCATCCCGGCTGCCCCTGGCGCCATCCGTAAAGCGTCGCTCCCTTTGCCATGAGCAGCGTGCCATCCGGCGTCCACGCCGTATCCGCTTCCGTCGCGCCATCGACTGCGGGCGTGAGCACCGAGACCGCGCCCGTCGCGGGCGTGAGCTTCTTGATGATCAGGCGCGTCACATCTCCTGCCCGCTCGCGCTGCACGAAACTGATGTCCCGCGCGGCAGACGACCCGGGCATGCGCTGGATTGAGCGTCCGACGTCGGATGCGATGATGCGCGCTGTGCCGGTGCGCGTGTCCGCGAGCTGCAGCGTCGGCGGCTGTCCGAGCACGAACAATGCGAGCGTGTGATCGTCCGCCCACGCGTGATACCCGACAGGCTTGACGTCTCGAAGCACCACGTCCGACTGAATCTTGGGTCCGCTTGGAGCGATGCTCCAGAGCCGCTGCGTGCCATCGGTTTCGACGCGAATGACGGAAATGCGCGTCCCATCCAGCATGACCGTAGGCGAGTACTCGCTCTCGACGGTCTGCGTGACCCGCGAGATCTCACGTGAGGCGATGTCGTACCGATAGATATCGGTTTGGCCCGGCGCGGCATCGCGCAGCCCTGGTGACGGCCCGCGCACCGATGTAAAGACGATCGCACGCCCATCCGGCGTGAAGGACGGCTGATTGTCGTACCCAGGACTGTTCGTGATGTTGATTGCCTCGCCGACTTCGATCCTGCCGTTCGTGTTCTTCAGCGGCGCCAGGTAAATTTCCGTATCCGGCGGCGCCTGAGCCGCCGGTTGCGCCGGTGCCGCCGGTTGCTGCGGCTGCGGAGTCTCGAACTCGAGAAAGACCTCGTGATCCACGGGGACGATCGCTCCGGGCATGTCGCCGAGCTGCCACAGCATCTCCTGCATGGAGCCTGGAGACATCGCGCGACGCACCTTATCTTCGTCGAGGCCATTGATGATCTTGTCGAGATCGAGATCGAGAATCGTCGCGCGATTCCCTTTCGTCACGGGCGCGTTCGTGCGCAACAGCGGCACGTCTTCCATCTCCACGTACAGGCGCACCGCCATGTGCCCGATCGCGCGCTTGAATGCCAGCTCCTCCGGCGAGTCCGTCTTCAATACGGTCATCTGCGGGTCCGGCTCCGGAGCAATCCGGCCGTCAGGAAGACGGACGAGAAGCAGGCGGTCGCCGTTATCGTGCGGCTTCATCGCGAAAGAGATCACCGGCTGATCCGTGATACCGCCGACATGCACCGTGGCACCGCCGAATGCCGGCACGATGTCCATCCGCAGTTTCGTGACGTCCTCGAACTCGACGATCGACGTGCGCATGGCACCGTCGGGTGTTTTCTCGAACTTGCTGGACGCGAGCTTGACGCCCGTGCCGAACTGCCGCGCGAGCCCTCCTTCTTCCGGAGGGGGCAGCTCCTGATCGAGCGGTGTCTGCGTCGGCGAACCCGTAAACATGCCGTCGAACGCGCGCAGGTTGGCTTCGTAAAGGCGTGTGGTAATGACCGCACGGCCGTGTCCGTCGGGGCTGACGTGCAGGATCACTATGCTGTCGGCGCATCCGGGCAGGATCAGGATCGCGACGACCACGATCAGGCGCGTGAAGCGTGACATCCGCGAAGTATAGTCCCACTACATGCCTCCGGCTTTCGTTCCTGCCGCAATCGTCGGCGGCACTGCGCTGTCGTACGTTGTCGCATTCGCTCTCGGCGTGCCGGCGCTCGTCCCCTTCATCAACGTGGCGCCCGCATTCCCGTTCATGGTCGCGTCGTTGCGCCGCGGACGCGTGGAGGAAGCCATCTGGCGGATGCTCGTCTGGGCGGCCGCGCTCGGCGTCTGCGCGACGCTGATCTCGTACTTCGCGACCGCAGATGCGGGGCGGATCTTTCTTCGCGGGGAGAGCTACCGGCGCGAGATGTTCGAATTCATTCGCACCGGCTATGGACCGGAAGGTGACGTCCGCGCCTTCCTGCCGCAGCACGTCGCGCACGCGGCAGGGTTCTGCGTGCTTGCAATTGCCACGGGCGCCGTGCTCGCGATGCCACTCGGGGCCTGGCTGATGAACTACATGTCGTACTCCGTCGGCGCGCTGGGCGCGGCGAGCGCGCACCCGTGGAAGGTTATGGCGCTTGCCTGGGTCCCGTGGGCGGTCATCCGGATTGCTGCGTTTGTCGTTCTTGGCGTCGTGCTGGGAGGACCGCTGCTGGCGCGGCTTCTCCACTTCGACTACCGGCTCCGGGAGCGGCGAGGATGGCTTGCGATCGCCGCAGCGGGGCTGCTGGCGGATATCCTGCTGAAATGGACGCTCGCCCCCTCGTGGCGCGAGCTGATTCGGGCCGCGGCGGGCTGGTAATAATAAGGATAATGAGGAGGCCTATGCTGATCCTGTTATTCGTCCTCAGCGCCGCGTTCGCGGCTGGCGGCCAAGCCGTCGAGCGGCAGCACGTGCTCTCCATCACCGCGCCCGATCTGGACGGGGGCGTCCTCTCCGAAATCACCTGGGACAACGGCGGGCTGCTGCTCCAGGGCGTGATCGCGAATCCCGATGGGTCGCTGTCAGGGCGCTATGTCGTGATTCCCGCCAAGAGCACGACGCTGTCGAAATTGAAGGAGCAGACCGGCGCCTCGATGGCGTATTGGGATAGGAAATCCCGCCGCACGAGTCCGACCGGCCTCGGCCCGATCAGCACCGGCAATGACTCCAAGATGCCCATGTATGGCATCTCGAGTCTTGAAAACCGCATGGTGGACGCCGCCGACATGGGGGGCATGCGCAAGAAAGCAACGATTCGTCTTGGACGTCTCGTGCTGCACGAGCGCGAGGACGGGCACGAGCCGTACGACGGCGAGATCTGGTCGTGGTCTCCGGCGGAGCTCAATCGGATCGCGTACGTGGACGGGAAAGGCGATCTCTGGGTCGCGAACGCCGACGGCCGCAGCGCGCAGAGACTCCTCAAAGGGAACTTCACGCTGCCCGCATGGTCCGAAGACGGTAAGGCGATCGCGGTGGCGGAGAAAAAGGATGGGGGCCGGACCTGGGACATCACCGTCGTGCTGCTCCCCGAGCCGCTCCGTTCCGTACGTTAACGACAAACTGGGAACTGGGAACTGGGAACTGGCAACTGCAACTGGCAACTGGCAACTGGGAACTGCGAACTGCAAACATATGTCTGACGCACCCAAAAGCGCCCTCGAACTCGCGATGGAACGGCTGAAGAAGAAGGATGCGGAAGCCGGAGTCGTCGAGCACAAATTAACCGACGCGCAGAAAGCGGCTATCGCGGAAGCGCGCTCGATTCATGAGGCGCGCGTCGCCGAACGCCAGATCCTGCACCGGCAGAAGCAGCTCATGACGATGGATCCCGCGGAGATCGCGACGATGGAAGAGGAGTACCGGCGCGACATGGATCGGTTCGCGACGGATCGCGACGCGAAGATCCGCAAGATTCGCCAGGAGACTGAGTGAAACGCGCCGTCGCGGTTTCGGCCGCGCTGTTGATCTGGTCCCGTGGGAGCGTAGCGCAGGAAGATGTGCTGTCGCGCATCCGGCAGGAAGGACGCGAGCCGCTGAAAGATCTTGGCATGCGGAAGAACGTCATCGCTGGAATCGGGAACACGGATCATCTGAGCTTCCGCGCCGTCGGAATTCCCGGCTTCAATCCGATCCAGGAGTACAAGGATTACGACGTCCGCATGCACCATACGAACATGGACCTGTACGAGCGCGTGTGCGAGCAGGATCTGAAACAGAACGCGATCGTGATGGCGTGGTTTGCGTGGCAGGCGGCGAATACCGCCGAGCGCCTTCCCCGGCCCTGACGGCGCGTGGCAGCCACTTCGGTCGGCGCGGGAATCCTGATCAGCCGCCTCGCGGGGCTGGTGCGCGTAGCGCTCTTCGCGAAGTATCTCGGCCAGCAGACGGACGCCGCGGACGCGTTCAACGCTGCGTTCCGCATTCCGAACCTTCTTCAGAATCTTTTCGGTGAGGGGGCGCTCTCCGCCGCCTTCATTCCCATCCACGCCGGCCTGCGCGCCCGCGGCGAGCACGAAGCCGCGGCGCACGCGGCGCGCACCTTCTTCGCGCTGCTCACGCTGGTCGTCGCCGTGCTCGTCCTGGTGGGCATGGTCGCGGCCCCGTGGATCATCCCGGTGCTGGCGCCCGGTTTCACCGGTGCGAAACGCGAGCTGACGATTCGCATCGTGCGGATCCTCTTTCCGGGAGCCGGACTGCTCGTCGCATCTGCGTGGTGCCTGTCCGTCCTGAACAGCCACGGCAAGTTCCTGCTCTCGTACACGGCGCCTGTTGCATGGAATGTCGCGATGATTGCCTGCCTGCAGACGTTCGGAGGCACGCACGATCTCGACCGGCTTGCAATCTATCTCGCCTGGGCATCGGTGCTCGGCAGCTTCCTTCAGTTCGCAGTGCAGGCGCCGTTTGCCTTCGGCCTCTCACGTCACGAACGTCGCATGTCGTTGTCGGATCCGGTGAGGCAGGCGATCCGGAACTTCTTCCCCGTTCTCGTCAGTCGCGGCGCCGTGCAGCTCACCGGATACATCGACGCGATGATCGCGAGCCTGCTTCCAACCGGAGCAGTCACGGCGATCACCAACGCGCAATTGATCTACCTGTTGCCCGTGAGTCTATTCGGCGTGTCGATCTCCGCTGCGGAGCTGCCGAGGATGTCGGGCGACGCCGCGAGTGAAACCGGATACGCGGCGCTGCGGGCGCGCATGGACACGGGATTGAAGCGCCTCGCATTCTTCGTCATCCCATCCGCCGTTGCATTCGCCACGCTCGGAGACGTGATCGCGGGAGCCCTGCTGCAGCGTGGCCGCTTCACACCGCGTGATTCGCTGTACGTCTGGGGCATCCTCGCCGGCTCATCGATCGGACTTCTCGCCACGACCATGGCGCGGCTCTATTCGGTCGCCCACTACGCAATTGGCGACCCGCGCCGGCCGTTGCGGTTCGCGATTGTGCGGCTCGTGATCGTCACGATCCTCGGCTACATCGCCGCGGTGCTCCTGCCGCCGCGCCTGGGTATTGCCGCCGAGTGGGGTGCCGCAGGATTGACGGCGTCCGCCGGAGTCGCCGGATGGATCGAGTTCCTGTTGCTTCGCGCCAGCCTGAACGGACGAGTGGGATCGACGGGGCTGCAGGCTTCCTACGCCGCGCGATTGTGGTCGGCAGGAGTGTTCGCCGCTGCCGTGGCATGGGCCGTGAAACTGGCACTGCCGCAGATGGATCCGCTGATCCGCGGCGCGATCGTCCTTCCGGTGTTTGGCTCCGCGTTCCTCGCCTGCGCCGTGCTGTTCGGTGTCCGCATCCAGGGACTGCGCAGGTAGCGCGCTATTGGACCGCGTCGCGGCGCTCGGACATTCCCCACCGATGCCGCTGCGCGCGAGACACGGCATCGAGCACGGCGTCCTGCGTCAGTGGCTTCCGCAGGATCGTGAAAATGCCGGCGCCTTCGACGTCGTGCATCCGCACGGGATCCGTCAACCCCGTCATCACGATGATCTCAGGCGGATGCGGCCTCCGCCGCAGCACGCTGCACAGCGCGAACCCGTCAGGCGGCGGAATGATGAGATCGAGCAGGACGATGTCGGGATCGTGGTTGGCGATCGTGTCGAGCGCCTGCCGCCCTGACGTCGCGGTCGCGACGCCATAACCTTCGTCCTCCAGCCACATCTGGAGCAGCGATACCAGCGCGTCGGCGTCATCCACCACGAGCACGCGCGTCTGCGGCGTCTGCGTGCGACCGGCCGTTCCCGACGTCAGGTGCACCATCCACACGCGATTACACTTCTCGCACTGGTAGAACGCACGGGCATCCTCGTGGCCGGCGGGAATCGCCGTGGTGCCGCACCGCGCGCAGCGTATGTCCATAGAGCGACGGCTCGGGTCCTTCCGTGCATCGAGTCGCTACGGATAGGAGCCGTGAGAGGCTGGGTACAGCAGTAAGAGCAAGAACGACACCGCTTTCAATTACACTGTCGTGACCGGGGAGAACTGATGCGCGTAACACGGCGAAGGTTCGTTCATGCGTCAGCTGCCGCAAGCGCGGCACTGATTGGGAGCCGGACGATCTCTGCGCAGGGACGCGGCGGCGGTGGCGGAGGGAACGACGTTCCCGCATCGATCCTCGAGTTGAAGCCGCTGTCGAATCCGCCAGCGCCGATCAGCGACGATGAGCGGCGCGCGCGCATTGCGAAAGCGCAGGGGCTGATGACCGAGCAGGGCCCGAAATGGTTCACGCAGCCAAGCGTCGCGATCGATCAGCCGTTCGCGTGAGCGTCCGCGTCTCGGTCGCATCCGTCATCGCGGCGGCGCTCGCCGCCGGGTGCGGCAGCCTGCCGTTCGCGCGCCCGCAACCGATCCGCGTGCTCGTGCTGAACATGCACGCCGGCAAGGATGCCGCGGGGAAGTCCAACCTCGAAGGGATTGCAGCCCTGGTGAAGACAACGGCGGCAGATCTCGTCCTGCTGCAGGAAGTGGATCGCGGCACCGCGCGTTCCGGCGCTGTCGATCAGGTTGCTGAACTGGAGAAGCTGACGGGCTATACGACGGCGTTCGGGGCGAGCCTGCTGCACTATCAGGGAGGGGAGTACGGCATCGCGGCGCTTTCCCGCGGGTACATCGGTTACCGCGCGACCTTTCCATTGCACGTCAGCCCGATCCAGACGCGCGCGGACGGCTCGCACGAGCCACGCGTGGCGCTGCTCGCGTTCCCTCTCGTTCGCGGCGTCTCGTGGCGGGCGATCAACACGCACCTCGATCCCGCGGACGGCGCGGCGCGCGCACAGGAGGTGCAGCAGGTCGCAGCGCTTGCCCGCGATCAGCAGGTGAGCGGCGCTCCCCTCGTCGCCGGCGGCGACTTCAACTCGACGCCGGACAATCCCGTGCTCGCGCCCCTGAAGGATGCGGGGCTTCGCGATGCGTGGACAGAGTGTGGGACCGGCGACGGCTTCACGTATCCCGCGGATAAACCCATAAAGCGCATCGATTACCTGTTCCTCTCGGGGACGCTACACTGCGCCTCCGCGCGTGTGATCGACACCACGATCTCCGATCACCGGCCGGTGCTGATCACCCTGGGGTCAGGTCTGCAAATCGCCCGTTAGCGGTGCCAGGTCGAGGCCTGGCACCGCTGAAGGGCGATTTGCAGACCTGACCCCCAGGCGGACACGATTGCGAATCTCGAAAAGCTGAAAGCCGCGGGCCATCCGTTCGAATGGCGGACCTACGAGGGACTGGATCACGCGCTGTCGCCCCGGATCTGGGATGATATTGGTCCGTGCGTCGCGAAATTCAAGTAGCGCGAACCGTCAACCAACACGCGGTTTATCTCGTCAAAGGCAGAGATGAGCACAGTCCTGTCTGACCTGCGTTACGCGCTTCGCGGCCTGCGCCGCAGTCCCCTCTTCGCCACCGTGGCGATCCTCTCTCTTGCGCTCGGCATCGGCGCGAACACCGCGATCTTCACGCTGATCGATCAGATCCTGCTGCGCAAGCTGCCGGTCTCACATCCCGAGCAACTGGTCATGCTCTACCAGCAGGGCGCCAACATGGGCAGCAACATGGGCTCGCGCATGCACTCGTATCCGCTCTACCAGGATCTGCAGCAGAAGGCCGAACCGCTCGCCGAGGTGCTGTGCCGGCGGCTGTTCGACGCCTCGGTGAATGTCGACAACCAGACCGAACGCGTCGACGCCGAAATGGTCTCGGGGAATTACTTCACGACGCTGGGCGTCAAGCCCGCCCTCGGCCGCGTCTTCAACTCTCAAGAGGACGACCGGATCTACCAGGGACATCCGGTCGTCGTGCTGAGCTACGCGTACTGGGTGAGCCGCTTTGCGCGGGACCCGAACATCGTCGGCAAGAAGATCCTCGTCAACAACTACCCGATGACCGTGGTCGGCGTGTCGGCCGAGGGCTTCGCCGGCCTCGATCCCGCGCGTTCGCCGCAGATCCGCGTGCCAATCCTCATGAAGCCCGTGATGGTGCCCGAATGGAGCTGGGTACACCTCGACGATCGGCGCGCGCGATGGGTGCAGGTATTCGGCCGCCTCAAGCCGGGTTACACGGTCGAATCCGCACGCGCGCCGATCCAGGGACTCTTCACGCAGATCCGCGCGTATGAAATGACGCTGCCGGCGGCGAAGGAATGGTCCAAGTATTCGCGTGACGAGTTCATGAAAGGGCGGCTGCAGGTGACGGAAGCCTCGCTGGGCTATTCGTCGCTGCGCAACGACTTCTCCACCGCGCTCGTGGTCCTGATGTGCATGGTAGGACTCGTGCTGCTCATCGCGTGCGCGAACGTCGCCAACCTGCTCATCGCGCGCGGCTTCATGCGCCAGCGCGAGATCGCCGTCCGGCTCTCGCTGGGATCGTCGCGCGGCAGGCTCGTGAAGCAGCTGCTCGTCGAAAGCCTCGTGCTGTCTTGCGCCGGCGGGCTGCTCGGTCTTGGCGTCGCCTTCTTCCTGACGCGCGCGCTGCTCGCGCTCATTCCGTCCCAGGATCAGCCGCTGCTGATCACGCCGCATCCCGACGCGCGAATCCTCGCGTTCACGCTGGGCCTGACGTTCGTCACCGGTATCGTGTTCGGCCTCCTGCCCGCCTTGCGCGCGAGCCGGCCGGATCCGTGGACGACGCTGAAGGACACGATGGGCTCGATCGCCGGCGCAGGCGGATCGCTGTTTCTGCGCAAAGGACTCGTGACGGCGCAGGTCGCGCTCAGCTTCCTGCTGCTCTTTGGCGCCGGCCTGTTCGTGCGCAGCCTGCAGAACCTGAAGACGACGGATACCGGCGTCGCGCTCGACAACCTGGTGACGTTCCAGCTCGCCCCCGCGTTGGCCGGCTACGACGACCAGCGCGCGAGCATCTTCTACCGCCAGTTGCTCGAACGGCTGCGCGCGACGCCAGGAGTCGTGTCGGTCGGCCAGGCGACCGTCCCGATCCTCGCCGGGGACGAGTGGGACAGCTCGATGTCGGTCGAAGGACATCAGTTCAAGGACGGCGAGGACATGCAGGCGTTCATGAACGCCATCTCTCCCGATTACTTCAAGACGATGAAGATCGCGCTAGTCGAGGGACGCGACTTCCGGGAGAGCGACGCGAAGGAGATTACGCCAGGCAGCCCGAACGGCGTCGCGATCGTGAACCGCCGCTTCGCGGAGCACTTCTTCCCCGGCAAGAGCGCGATCGGCAAGCGGCTCGGATGGGGGGGCGGACCGAAGCGCAAGCTCACGATCGAGATCGTCGGCGTCGTCGCGGACTCGCTGTATGAGGGGCCGCGCGAAGGGGTGCACCGGCAGGTCTTCGTTCCCGCGTGGGGCAAGAACAGCGCCGTGTTCTACATCCGTACGCAGAGCGGCTCGTCCACTACCTATAACCAGATCCGCAATGAAGTACGACAGCTCGACTCAGGGATTCCGGTATACGCGATGAAGACGGTCGAATCGCAGCTCGATGAAACGCTGCTGACCGATCGCTTGATCGCGATGCTCTCCGCGGGCTTCGGCCTGCTGGCGACGCTGCTCGCGTCGATCGGGCTGTACGGCGTGATGGCGTTCGTGGTGGCGCGGCGGAAAAAGGAGCTCGGCATCCGCCTCGCACTCGGCGCGCAGCCCGGCTTCGTGATCTGGAGCGTGATGCGCGAGGTGCTTCTGCTGCTCGCAATCGGACTGGTCGTCGGCATTCCGGCTGCCATGGCGCTCGGCCGCTACGTGGCGACGCAGTTGTACGGGATCGAACCACGCGATCCTGCGATCGCCGCGTGGACGGTGCTGCTGCTGACGGTCGTCTCCGCGCTCGCGGGATTCATTCCTGCGCAGCGCGCCAGCCGCATCGATCCGATCCTCGCGCTCCGGCACGAGTAGCATCGCGACGCGGATGGTCCTCCGGTGACTTCCGCCTGAAGGCGGAAGCTACAAAGCGGTACACGGCGGAAGCTACGCAGCGGAGGTTACGCGGCGCGAGTTACGAAGTTGGAACCGGCCTGAGCCACTTCCCGAAAAACGCGTCCACGCGCGTCCACGCGTCGCGAAGGACGTGCTCGCGCGTGAAGTAATGGAACTCGCCTGGATACGTCATGAACTCGACGAGCGGCCCCTTGTTGTTCTTCAGCAGCGCGTCGACGAGCCGCACCGAATGCAAATACGGCACGTTGACGTCCGCGGTGCCGTGCAGCACCAGCAGCGGGCGCTCGAGTCGATCCACGTGCGACACCGGGGACGCCTGCGCGTACACCTTCGGGTTCTGCTCGGGCGTGCCGATCCGGCTGGCCGTCCACGTGCCGTGGTACGGGTCTTCGTAATACATTGCGTAGTCCGCCACGCCCGCAACGTCCACCGCGGCTCGGAACGTAGTGGGCCGCTCGGTGACGGCGAGCAGCGTGAAGAACCCGCCATAGCTCAAGCCCCAGATGCCGAGGCGATCGGCATCGACGTACGGCAGCGTCTTCAGGTAATCCGCGCTCATCACGGCATCTTTGAAGTCATTGCCCCCCACGTCCATGTACACGCCTTCGCGCCAGACCGATCCGTACCCGATGCTCCCGCGATAGTCCGGCGCGAGGACGACATAGCCCTTCTGCAACAGATACTGGTGGAAGCTGTAGTAGACCGCGTAGTTTCGCTGGACGTGCCAGCCGTCGTAGTTCTGGTTCACGCCGTCGCCGTGCACCCACACGATCGCGGGATGCTTCTTGTTGCGATCCAGATTCTTTGGCACGAAAAGATATGCGGGCACCTGTTTGCCGTCCGGACCTGGGTAGTGCACGAGCTGCGGCTCGACGAGCGACGCGCGATCGAAACTCGCCGGCATCGAATCGGTCAGCCGCACCGGCTTCGCGCCAGCCTTCGTGACGTCGACGACATACAGATCGGCGGAGTTCTGGGGATCCGTGTGCTGATAGACAATCGTCCGCCCGTCGGGCGACCATTGCGCGTCGGTGTTGGTGCCACGTCCCGATGTGACCGTCTGCAGAACCGCTTTCGAGGGATCCCCGCCGATAGTGGCGACGCGAAGTTGCCGATTGCCGGGATTCGGCCCCTCGTTGGAATCGAAGGCGATCCGCGTCCCGTCGGGCGACCATGACGGACGCCACGCCTCGAACTGCCCTTTCGTGATCTGCACGGGCGCGCCGCCATTCGCCGGCGCGACGTAGAGATGATCCCATCCATCGCGATCGCTGAGGAACGAGATCCACTTCCCGTCCGGTGACGCCTGCGATCCGCCGCGCGCATCTCCGGTCATGCTCCAGAACATCGTCTTCACGTCCTCGTGTACCAGGCGCGGCTCACCACCGTCCGTCGAACCCACATAAATCCCTCGACGTTTGAAGTCCGGCGCCTGGCGATCGACGAGGAAATGCGTTGAATCGATCCAGCGATTGCCCCCGCGGCCGCCGAACCCGCCGCCACCTTCGCCCGCGCTGTATCGCTTCGGTGTGCCTCCGATCGGAAGGACCCAGGTGCCTGGCGGCGCGCCTGGGAGGCGCTCGGTGACGGTATAGATGATCTTCGAGCCTGAATACTCCGGCGTCTGCTCGTGGCGTCGCGTTTCGCCGCGGCCACCGCCGGTCGAAAGCGCCAGCGTCCGCTCATCGATCCACGCGACGGTTGCGATCGGCTCCGTCACGGTCGTGACGAGCGTGTCGCTGCCGTTGACGAGGGACCGCACGCGGATCGCACCGTCGGCAGCGAGGTAAACGATTTTTGTCCCATCGCGCGACACGCTCGGGCTTCTCGGTGCGAAGTCTCCGAAACGCGGCGACGGCGCGCGGCCGTCGAGGGGAAGCGTCATGAGCGCGGCGTCGCGGAAGAACAGCAATGTGGTGCTGTCAGGGCTCCAGAACACTGCACCGGGCACGCCATCCTTCGTCACCTGCTTCGGCGCGCTGGAGCCGTCCGCCGGGACGACGTAAAGGTTGGCAACGCCGGCGCGTTCCCACGTGAACGCGATGCGCTTGCTGTCCCGCGACCAGACGGGATTCGATGGATGCCTGATGTCAATCAGCTGGTCGATGGTGATCGGCCGGCCCGCAGCAGTCTGCGCCGCGCGCGGCGCGGCGGCCGCAACAACCAGCGTCACGGCCGCGAGTAAGGCGATGGGTTTCATGGCCCCCAAGTTATACCAAGGAGAGGGACAACCCGGGAAACAGACAACCCGTAGTAACATCCCGCGCATGAGCCCAGACAGAGAACGACGCGGCCTACCCGATCGCCGCCAGACCCCACGCGGCGGACGCCGGCCCGGCGATCCCATGGGCTATTCGCCGCTCATTCTGGTCGCCGACCACGACGCGAACAATGGCGCGCGCTGCGTCGCCATCCTCGCCAAGCTGCGCTTCGCGGTCGCGCCGGCGTACTCGGTGGAGGAAGCGATCAAGGTCATGGAGGCGCTGCGTCCGACGTTGATCGTGGCGCGGCTGGCGGACGAGCCCGCGCTCCGGCAGCAGATGGCGGCAAACCCGGCGATAGGGGATATTCCGATCGTCACGATGACCGCAAAGAACGACGACCCCGCCGTCCTCATCGAAGAAATTCGCCGCGCTCTGCGCCGGTAATCGGGGCATCATCAGACGGATGCCAGTCCCTGCCGCACTGCTGTTCGCCGCCGTGACGGCGGTGTCGGCCCAAGATGCAGCGCCGCTCACGCTCGACGCAGCGATCGTGCGGGCGCTCGAGGCAAACCGCACCATCCTCGCCGCGCGCACCGCCCGCCCGATCGGCCTCGCCGGTGTGGACGTGGCTCGCCAGCGCCCCAATCCGGAAGTCAGCGTCGAGACAGAGCGCGAAACGCCGCACTGGGCGTTCGGCGGCACGGTGCCAATAGAAATCGCGGGGAAGCGGCAGCGCCGAGTCGACGTCGCGAACGCCACGCTCGCGGTCACCGAAGCAGAGACGGCGCGGATCGCCACCGACGTGCGCGCCACCGTGCGTCGCGCGTACTACCTCGCGGTGGCGGCGACCCGGCGAGTCACAATCGCGCAGGAGCTCGAGGCGCTCGCGACGAGACTCCGCGACGCCGCGCAGGACAGGTTTCAGACGGGAGCGGCCCCTCGCCTTGAGGCGCTCCAGGCTGGCCTCGTGTTGTCACAGGCGCAGAACGACGTCGCATCCGCGCGCGGCGAGCTCAACGCCGCTCGCGCTGAATTGAACGCGCTGCTCGCCTATCCTCCCGATGCGGTCTCGGTGCTGGCCGATCCGCTCGAGGCCGGTCCCCTGCCAACGCCGACGATCGCCGCGGCGCAGGCGCTCGGCGGAAACGCCGAGCTCGCAGTGCTGCAGAAGCGGATCGACGAAGAACGCGCGCGAGTGGCCCTCGCCAAAGCGCTCCGTCGTCCCGATCCTTCGGTAACGGGCACGCTCACGTACGACGCGCCGGGGGAGTTTCTCTTCGGATGGCGTGCCGCAGCAGCGATCGCATTGCCGGTCTTCACGACAGGCCGTCCGGAAATCCGCGTGGCTGAGGCAACGCTCACCCGCGCGGTCGCCGAACGCGAGGCGCGCGTCGCGGAGATCGGCGGCGCCGTCAACGCCGCGCTCGCCCGCGCGGCAGCCGCGCGGCTTGCACTCGATCGCTATCAGTCTGACATTCTGCCCGCGTCACTGCAGGTCGAGCAGATGGCCGAAGAATCGTATCGCTCCGGCCAGACCGGCGTGACCGCGTACCTGCAGACGGTGCAGGCGGCGCGCGAAATCCGTCAGCGCGCACTGCAGGCCGGACTCGATTATCAAATCGCGCTCGCCGATCTGGAGCGTGCGATGGGGACGCCGCTCAGATGATCCGTCGTCTCAACTGCATTACGTGTGTCGCGCTCGCATTCGCGGCGGCCGGCTGCAGCAAGCCGGCGGTCGAAGAGGTTGCGACAACGGCGGCCGCTCCGGTGAGCGTGGTGACCGTGACACCCGGAACGCTGGAAGGAATCGTGAGCGCCACCGGCGTCGTCGCTGCGGCGCCCGGCGCGGACTTGACGATCACCGCCCCGGAACCAGCTCGCATCGTCGAATTGCCGAAGGCAGAAGGGGATCGCGTGAAGCCTGGCGACCTCCTCGTGCGTTTCGAGATCCCATCGCTCTCGACAGACGTTTCCACCCGCCGCGCGGAGGTGCAGCAGGCACAGGCGAAGGTCGAGAACGCCGAGGCGTCGGTAAAACGTCTCACGACACTCGTCGAGCATGGCGTCGCCGCGCAGAAGGAGTTGGAAGACGCGCGGCGCGAGCTCGCGGAAGCGCACGCCGCGCGGGCCCAGGCGCAGAGCGCGAGCCAGAACGCCGGCGTCCTCGCCGCCCGCACCGTCGTGCGCGCGCGTTTTGCCGGCGTGATAGCCAAGCGCGCGCACAATCCCGGCGACATGGTCGAGGCGAGCGCATCGGACGTGATCCTTCGCGTCATCGATCCGTCGCGCCTGCAGGTCGTCGCATCGGTTGCGATTCCCGACCTCGCGCGCGTGCAGGTGGGAAAGCCTGTACGCATCCTCGTGCCGGGCAGCGGCGACAGCGAAACGGGTAAGGTCCTCACACGGCCCGCGGCGGTCGATCCCGCCGGTGTGTCCGCCGACGTGCGCATCGCATTCGACGGCACGACGCGGCTGGCCGCCGGAACGCCGGTGCGGACGGAGATCGTGGCCGAACGGCGTGCCGGCGCGATCGCGGTTCCCGTCGAAGCGCTGCTGACGGAAGCTGAAGAGACGTTCGTGATGGTGGTCGTGGGTGAGAAGGCGCAGAAACGCAAGGTCGCCGTCGGTCTGAAGACGCCCAGGCAGGCCGAGATCACGTCAGGTCTCAAGGCGGGCGAACAAGTCGTCGTCAAGGGTCAGCAGGGGCTGCCCGACGGCGCCTCTATAGCCATCGCAAAATGACCGTCTCGGGTTTCCTGGAGCGGTTCGGCCGGGCGATCGTCACCGTGACTGTCGTTCTCGCCGGCGCCGGGCTGCTGTCCGCGCTGGCACTCCCCAGCGACATCTATCCGCCGCTCGTCTTCCCGCGTGTCGTCGCGATCGGACACAGTGGGACGACGCCGGCGCGAACCATGACGCTGACGGTGACGCGCCCAATCGAGCAGGCCCTGCTCGAGGTTCCAGGCGTCCGCCGCGTACGATCGACGACATTTCGCGGCGCCACGGAGATCTCCGCACAATTCGATCCCGTGACCGACATGGTGGTCGCGCTCCAGCAGGCGCAAGGGAAGATTGCTGAACTGCGCAGCGCCCTGCCGCAGGATCTCGATCTGATCGTCGAGCGGCTCACGCCCGCGGCGTTTCCTTTTCTCAGCATCAACCTGACCGGCGGGCTGCCTTCCGCGGATCTCTACGACTATGCGTTCTTCGTGATGCGCCCGGCGCTGTCGCGCGTGCCTGGCGTCGGCACCGTCGAGGTCCTCTCGAGCGACACGCGCGAGATCGAGGTCATTGCGGATCCGGCGAAACTCACGGCCGCCGGACTGACAATCGGCGACGTCGCGGACGCCCTCAAGGCTGCCAATCAGCTGGTGCCGGTGGGACGTTATCCAGCCGGCGGGCTCCAGCATCTCGTCCTCGCGTCGAGTCTGTGGAAGTCGGTGGAAGACATTCCGCCTACGCCGATCTCAATGAAGGGGGGCGCAACGATTCGCGTGGCGGATGTCGCGACCGTGCAACGCGGCGCGCCCGATCGGACGAGCCTCATTTCGGGTGACGGCCGCGTCGCGGCGAACATCAGCGTCTCGCAGCAGGTCGGCTCGAACATCCTCGAGGTGCGCTCGGGTGTTGAGCAGGCGCTTGCCGATCTGTCGCGCGCCTTACCCGCCGGACTGACGCTGACCAAGACGTACGACCTCGCGGAATTCGTCGCCACCGCAATCACGAACGTGCGCGACGCGATCCTCGTCGGCAGCGTCCTCGCGGTCATCGTGCTGCTCGTCTTTCTGCGGGACTGGCGGCTCACCCTCGTCGCATCCATCACGCTGCCGCTCACCGTCATGACGACGTTCCTCGTGATGCGGTGGCTTGGCGAAACGATCAACCTGATGTCGATGGGAGGACTCGCCGTCGCGATCGGCCTTGTGATCGACGACGCCGTCGTGGTCGTGGAGAACATTTATCGGCACCTCGGTGTCGGCGAACCGCCCGCGCAGGCCGTGCAGCACGCGATGCGCGAAATCATCGCTCCCGTCGTTGGCTCGACGCTCACCACAGTCGTCGTCTTCGTGCCGCTCGGCATGTTGTCGGGAGTGGTCGGCCAGTTCTTCCGCGCGTTATCGATCACCCTCACAGCCGCCGTGCTGATTTCGCTGGTACAGGCATTGACGCTGATCCCGGTGCTTGCGGCGGTGGCGGCAAGGAAGCGGCACGTGTCCGCGGAATCGCATCAGGAGGCGTGGCTGGAGCGGACCTACTCCCGCACGCTCGATGCCACGATGCGCCGCCCGCTTGCCGGAATTGTGATCGCTCTCGTACTTGCAGTCACAGCCGTGCTGCTCTTTCGCGTGACCGGCAGCGGGTTCCTGCCTGAAGCAGACGAAGGAGGGTTCGTCGTCGACTATCTGACGCCTCCGGGATCGGCCCTGGAAGAAACAGACAGGTTGCTCGCGGGAATCGAACGAACGTTGCGCGAGACGCCGGATGTCGCTTCGTTTACGAGGCGCACCGGTTCGGAGCTTGGCCTCTTCGCTACGCAGCAGAACAGCGGCGACATCCTCGTTCGGTTGAAGCCTCGGGGTTCGCGGCGGCGGTCAGATGCGGTGATCAATGACCTCCGGGACAAATTCGCCGAAGCGGCCCCGCAGGTGGAGATCGAGTTCGTTCAACTCCTGCAGGACATGATCGGCGATCTCGAAGGCGCGCCAACCCCGATCGAAGTGAAAGTGTTCGGTGACGATCCGGACGTACTGGCCGGCATCTCGGAACAGATCGAGCACGTTCTTGAAGGCGTCTCCGGTGTCGTTGACATTGTCGGCACGCAGCGCGGGACGCCGGAAACGACCTGGGAGATCGATCCGCTGGCCGCGGGGCGGCTCGGGATGAACGTTCAGCAGGTGTCGGAGCAACTGTCAGATGCCTGGCTCGGAGACGTGCAGACCGAATTGCGCCTGCCGGACCGCACGATTCCCGTGCGCGTGCGGTATCCAGACACATATCGGCTGGATCCACAGCAGATGGCCCAGACACCGGTGCGCTCGGCTGACGGAAAGACGGTGCCGCTCGGCGCCATTGCGCGATCGTCCACGGCGCAGGGAGAGATCATCCTTCAGCGTGAAAACCTGAAGCAGATGGCGCTGGTGAGCGCTCGCCTCGAGGAGCGCGACCTGGGCAGCGCGGTGGCGGAAGTGCGGTCGAAGCTGGCGCAGGTGAAGCGGCCGGTAGGTTACACGACGGAGGTCGGCGGCCAGTACGCGGCGCAGCGGCGATCCTTCCGGGAGCTCCTGACCGTCTTCGCTGTTGCGACCGCGCTCGTCTTCATCATTCTCGTCGTTCAGTTCGGGCGCTTCATACCGGCCATCCTGATCATCCTCGCGGCGCCCCTGTCGCTCTCCGGAGCGTTCGCGCTGCTGAAGATCACAGGGACAGACCTGAACGTGTCATCCGCGATGGGATTGATCCTGCTCGTCGGACTCGTCGTCAAAAACGGCATCGTGCTGCTCGATTACACGCACCACCTGCGCGACCTGGGTCATCCCTTCACCGAAGCGCTCGAGATCGCCGGCCGCGTGCGCCTCCGGCCGATCCTGATGACGACCCTGTGCACGCTGTTCGGGCTGCTGCCGCTCGCCCTGGGGTTCGGCGCGGGCGCGGAGCTGCAACGTCCGCTCGCACTCGCGGTCATCGGGGGGCTCGCGCTCTCGACGTTCGTCACGTTGTATCTCGTCCCCCTCGCCTACCGCGCGTTGAGCAGGGCGCCATAGCTCCGGGGTCAGGTCTGCAAATCGCCCTTTGGGTGGTGCCAGGTCCAGACCTGGCACCGCTAGGGGCGATTTGCAGACCTGACCCCAACCGCGCTACGCTTCCCATCGTCTAACGATGGGAGTGGATAAGATCGCACGTTTGTTCAAGAGAGTCGCGTTTGCCCTGCGCGCGAAGCGTCACGCCGCGGATTTAGCGGCTGAGCTCGAAGCGCACCGCGCGCACGTCCAGGCACACCTCGAAGCTGAAGGGCTTCCACGCGCCGAAGCTGCCGCACGCAGCCGGCAGGCCATGGGAAACATGACCCTGGCTCGAGAAGACGCCCGCGAAGTCTGGCTCGGTGCGACGCTGCAGCGCGCCTGGCGCGACGCCGTCTACGGCGCACGGGCCCTTCGGCGCGAGCCGACCTTCGCCCTCACCGCTCTTCTCGCGCTGACCCTCGGGATCGCGACCACCACGACCGTCTTCAGCATCGTCGATGCGGAGTTGTGGAAGCCGCTGCCGTTCCCCGACGCGCACGAACTGGTCGGCGTCCATGCGACGAAGCCCGGCGGCTACGACGAGATTTCCGCATCGGAGTTCCTGGAGTGGCGCGCACAGAGCCGGCTCGCGAAGTACGTGGCGGCAAACGCGACGTCGCGCCGCGTTCTGCGCCTGGATCGCGCGGAGTCGGTGACCATGCGCCCGATCACTCCGGACTTCCTGGACGTTCTCGGCGTGATCCCTGCAATCGGCCGCGGCTTCACTGATGAAGATGCGCATGGGGCGCGGACTGTAATCCTGACAGATGCGGGCTGGACCCGGCTCTTCGAGCGTGTCCCCTCGGCACTCGGCCGGAGCGTTTCGATCGACGAGCAGGCCTACACCATCGTCGGCATCACGGCAGGGACGCGGTTCGAGATCATGACCGAACCGGACTTCTTCGGAGTGCTGGATCTCACGGCGGACCCGGCTCGGGAACGCGTGGCGCGAACGCTGGACATCTACGGACGGCTGCACGATGGCGTCGGCATCGGAGAGGCGCAGGCAGAACTGCGCTCGCTCGCGGCGCGGACGGCCGGCGGTCCCGCTGGCGCGCGGTCGGGCCGCAGCCTGCGGCTGGGAGATCTGCAGCACGACGTGAGCGGTTACAACTGGCGCGAGATGTACTTCTTCTTTGGCGCCGCCGCACTGCTGCTGCTATTGAGCTGTCTGAACGTAACCGGACTTCTGCTGGCGCGGGCGCTGCGCCGGCAGCGCGAGTTTGCGATTCGCGGCGCGCTGGGCGGCGGGCTCACTGCGCTCGTGCGTCAGCTTATTGTCGAGGGGGCGCTGCTGGCCGTGCCCGCTTCTGCGGCGGGAATCGTGGCTTCCGTGTGGCTCCTCAGAATTCTCAGCGTGCAGATTCCTCCGGGCCACCTCGAACGCGGCGGACACATTCAACTCGACCTCCGCGCGACGGCATTCGTGCTCGGACTGTGCGGACTGACGACCATCGTGCTCGCGCTGACTCCGCTGTTCTTCGCGCGCCGGCTCAATCTCAATCTGACGCTCGGCCAGGGCGGTCGCGCGATTGGTCCGTCGCGGCGCCACCGCAGCGCGCGCTCTCTCCTCCTCGTCGGCCAGGTGACGACAACGGTCGTTCTCCTGACCGCCGCGGCGCTCTTCGCGTTCAGCTTCTTCCGTGTCTCACACACGCCGCTCGGTTTCGATCCGGCGAACCGCGTCGCGCTCCGATTGTCTCTGTCCGGTCCCCGATACAGCACGGACGCGGCCCTCGCCGGCTTCGCGGCGCGCCTGCTCGAACAAGCGCGGGCCGTCGGGGGTGTGCGTAACGCTGCCATCGGCAGCAGCTCTCCGCTCGACAGTCGCAGTGGTGCCGCGGTGCAGATAGTCGTGCCCGAGCGTCCGCGTCCGATGCAAGGCCAGGAGCCCACGGCGCTGATCCGCACCGTGAGCCCGAAGTACTTCCGCACGCTCGGCATCGGTTTGAGCGCGGGGCGAGAGTTTACGGATGCGGATGTCGCGGGTGCGCCGCGCGTCGCCATCGTCAACGAATTGCTGGCGCGCCGCATGTTCCCGGGCGAAACCGCAATCGGCCGTCAACTCGAAGTGATTCCGCGGCTGCGCACGGGATGGACGAGCCGTCCTGGCTCGGTCGTGATCGTAGGCGTCGTTTCGGACGTGAGGAATTTCAGCGTCAACGAGGTGGAGTTCAACAACCTGTACCTCGCATTCGATCAGGCGCCGGCGCCCGCCTTCGAGCTCGTCGCAGCCGCCGGTGTGCCGCCGTCCGAGGCCATTGCGGGCCTGCGCGCGGCGGCGGCGCGCACTGATTCTGCGCTGCCGGTGACGACCGTCGCGACATTGAATCAGCGAGTTCAAGACGCGATGCGCGGCGATCGGTTCAATCTGATCGTCGTCGCGTTTTTCGCCCTCGGCGCGACGCTGCTTGCCGCCATTGGGATCTACGGCGCCATGGCGTGCTCGATCGAGGAGCGGACGCGGGAGTTTGGGATCCGCATCGCTCTTGGCGCCTTGCCGCGCGCGCTCGTCGTCTCCGCGCTGTCGAGCTCACTGAAAATCGGCCTAATTGGCGGCTCCGCCGGAATCGCGATTTCGTTCGCGCTGGCGAGGCTGCTTGGCAACGCGCTCTACCTTGTTCCAGGCCAGCATGGCGGACTGTTGTACGGCGTGAAGGCCACGGATCCTGCGGCCCTCGCGTCGGCGGCGATTACGTTATTCACCGTCGTGTTCCTGTCCGGCCTGCTGCCCGCGCGACAAGCCGTTCGCATCGATCCGCTGATCGCACTCAAGACTGAATAGGACGACATCGATGGGCCTCACGAACCAGCCACCCGATCTGCTTCCCGGCACGCTCGATCTGCTCATTCTTCGAACGCTCGTCGCGGGCTCGCTGCACGGCTACGGCATCGCCGATCGGCTGAAAGTGCTGTCGCGCGACGTGCTGCAGGTCGGCGAGAGCTCCCTCTATCCCGCCTTGCAGCGCCTGCTGCTGAATGGCTGGGTGAAGGCTGAGTGGGGCGCGTCGGAGAACAATCGGCGCGCGAGATACTACACACTCACCCCCTCGGGAAAGAAGCGGCTCAACGCGGAACGCGCGGAGTTCGAGCGCCTCGTCGGCGCGATCCAGCGCGTTCTCCAGACGGCTTAGAACGCCATGCTGATGCGACTATTTCGTCGCCTCCGCTACCTGTGCCACCGGGACCAGCTCGCGCGCGAGCTGGCCGAAGAGATGGAGTTCCATCGCTCGATGAGCGGCGCGCGCGCGTTCGGGAACGCGATGCTCGCGCGCGAGGACGCGAGAGCGGTATGGACCTGGCGCTGGCTCGAGGAAGCGTGGCAGGACGCTCGCTACACGGTGCAATCGATGCGGCGTCAGCCGGCATTCGCGCTGGTGGCGATTGCTATCGTCGCGCTCGGCGCCGGCGCGACCATCTGCGTGTTCGGTTTGCTCGACGCGCTGGTCGTCAGAAGTCTTCCCGTCGACCGTCCGGACCGGCTCGTGTATTTCGCCAAGCCGGCGTTCTCGTATCCGATCTTCCGAGAGGTCAAGGCGCGGATGCCTGTGTTCGAAGGGGTGTTCGGCTGGAATATCGATCGCGCGTACGTGGACTGGACCGGGCGTGCGGGAGAACTGTTGCCGGCAGATGTTCTCGAGACCACGGGTGAGTTCTTCACGACGCTGCACGTACGCGCCGCCGTCGGCCGCACATTCGACACGCAGGACGCCGCAGTCGCGGTCATCAGCCACGCAGCGTGGACCCGCCACTTCGGATCCGATGCCTCGGCAATCGGACGCGTCATCCACGTCGGCGATGTACCTCTCACGATCGTGGGCGTAGCACCGAGGGAATTCTTCGGCGTGACGCCGGGCCTGGAACCCGAAGTCATCGTTCCGATCGCAGGGCGCTACCGCCCTGGAACCTCCGTCTTCACGACGACGTCGTCGTCGTGGCTGCACATCATGGCGCGCCTGAAGGACGGAGTGAGCCGGCCGCAGGCAGAGGCGGTACTTCAAACAGTGTGGCCTGCGGTGCTGGAAGCCACGACGAATCCCGGTGCACCTCCAGATCGGAAAGCGCTGTATCTGAGCCGCCAGACGTCGCTTGAACCAGGACGAACGGGCTTCTCTCGTGTGCGGAACCAGTTCGGCGATCCGCTGTGGCTGTTGATGGCGCTCGTCGGACTCCTGCTCGCGATTGCGTGCGCGAGCGTCGCAAACCTGCTTCTCGCACGGGGAATGGCACGGCGCCGTGAAATCGCGGTGCGGCTCGCGATCGGCGCGCGCCCTGGACGCGTGCTGCGGCAGCTCGTCACCGAGTCACTCGTGCTGACGCTCGCCGGATCCGCGGTCGGCCTTCTGCTCGCGTCATGGGCCGCGGGACTGCTGGTCTCGTTCCTGACGACGAGCCGTGAGCATTTCGTGATCGACACCGCGCCGGGTTGGCGAACGATCGGATTCAGCCTGTTGCTGGCGGTGACCATTTCGGTCCTTTCCGCGCTGCTTCCAGCGTTCACCGCCTCGCGGGGCGATGTGACCGCCGGCCTCAAAGAAATCAATCAGGCGAGATCGGCACTGCTGCGGCGGTGGTCCGCCGGGAAGATCCTCGTCGCGGTCCAGATTGCTCTTGCAATCGTCCTGCTCTGCGGCGCAGCGGTCTTCGGACGCAGCCTTTCGCGTCTCCTCGCGCAGGACACAGGAATCGACACGGCGCGACTGCTGATCGTCGCGGCCAATTCAGAGGGCGCTGGATACAAAGACCAGGCGCAGCGACAGTTCGATCTCACGCTGCTCGAGACGCTGCGGGCTCTTCCTCGCGTCGAGTCCGCGGCGCTCTCGTGGATGCCACCAATCAGCAACACGATGGGAAACTGGACGCAGAACATCACGATCGACGGTGTGCCGCCGGTGGGTGAGCCGACCGACGTGTACTTCAACGGCGTCTCCGCTCAATACTTCGACACCGTGGGTATGCGGCTGCGCAGCGGCCGGCCAATCGGGGAAACCGATATAGCGGCCGCCCCGAAGGTTGTCGTTATCAATGAGACGCTGGCGCGGCGCTACTTCCGCGGACGGGATCCGATCGGTCACCGCATAACCATCGGCAAGGCTGCTTCGCGCAAAGATCTCGAGATCGTGGGGATCGTCCAGGACGCCAAGTACCGGACGTTGCAGGAACCCGCGCGAAGCATCGCCTACCTTTCGGTCGCGCAGGTCGAGGATGTGACGAGCGGACGCGATCTGTTCGGCGAGGTGCGCGCCTCGAATCTGTCAACCGTCGCCGCGGCCGCTCGGCAGGCCGTCAGATTGCTCGATCCACGCGTGCCCGTCCGCATCGAAACCGTCAGCGACCGAATCCGCGAATCTACTCTCACCGAACGGCTGATTACGGTGCTGGCGAGCGCGCTGGCCGTCGCGGCGCTGATTCTCGCCTGTGCGGGACTCTATGGGCTCCTCGCTTACGCCGTGTCGAGGCACAGGCGGGAGATCGGCGTGCGCATCGCGCTGGGCGCGCGGCCTGCATCGGTGCTGTGGATGGTGCAGCGGGAATCGCTCGTCCTCGCGGGACTCGGCATCGCCGTGGGACTTGGATCGGCGCTGGCGCTCGGCAGATTCGTGCGCTCCATGCTCTTCGAGGTGACGGCGGACGATCCGCTCGCGCTCGGTGCGGCGGCGGTCGTCATGCTCGTCGTCGCCAGCACCGCAGCGTACCTGCCCGCGCGGCGCGCCACGCGCATCGATCCGCTCACCGCGCTGCGATACGAGTAGGCCCGGCGGTGCTAGGATAGCCGCGACATGATCCGGTTCTTCTTCTCGGCTCTCCTTCTCGCGGCGTGCGCTGGCCTCCTCGTCACCGCGCAGGCATCAGAGTCGATCACCATTCGCGCCGGACGGCTGCTCGACGGCCGCGGCGGCAGCCAGCAGAACGCCGTGGTCACCATCCGCGACGGCAAGATCGTCAGTGTCGGCAAGGCTACCGGGTCCGTGACCTACGACCTGTCCAAATACACCCTGCTTCCCGGTTTCATCGACACGCACGTCCACATCCTCTGGCACTTCGGAAAGGACAGCCGGTTCGACAATCGCGGCGAAACGCCCGAGGATCGGATCAACGCCGGCATAGCGAACGCACGAACGACGATCGAGCACGGCTTCACGACCGTGCAGAGCGTGGGCGAGGCGGCGGACCTCGAGCTTCGCAAGAAGATGGACGCCGAACACCTGCCCGGCCCCCGGATCCTGACCTCAGTTCGACAGATCAACGAGCGGACGGGCGGGCGCGGCAATCCGAACGGCCTCGCAACGTCCGCGCAGCTGCGGCAGGCAGTCAGGGACGCGAAGGACGCGGGCGCGGATCTGATCAAGCTGTTCGCATCCGCGAGCATCCGTGACGGCGGGAAGCAGACGATGACGGACGAGCAGCTGCAGGCCGCCTGCGGCGAGGCCAACGCGCTCGGTCTGCGCACGCTCGTCCACGCGCACAGCCCGGAATCGATCAAGGCGTCCGTTCTCGCCGGCTGCACCCAGATCGAGCACGGCAACTTCGCGACCGACGAAGTCCTCAAGCTCATGGCCGACAAGGGAACGTACTTCGATCCGAACGTCGGCCTCGTGCTCCAGAATTATCTCGAGAACAAGGCGAAGTTCCTCGGCATCGGCAACTACACCGAGGAAGGATTCGCCGCGATGGAAAAATCGATTCCGGTCGTCATCGACATGTTCAAGCGCGCGCTGAAGACGCCCGGATTGAAGATCGTCTACGGCACCGATGCGGTCGCCGGCGCGCACGGCAGGAACATCGAGGAAGCGGTCGTCCGCGTGCAGCAGGGTGGGCAGAAGCCGATGGACGCGATCGTATCGTTGACGTCACGTTCGGCGGAGTCGATGCGAATGAAAGACACGATCGGCGCCATTGCGCCTGGCCTTCAGGCGGATCTGGTGGCAGTCGACGGCGACCCGGTGACGGACATCACTGCGCTTCGTCGCGTGACCTTCGTGATGAAATCGGGCTCACGTCTGGTCGACAAAGTACGGGATCGACCGTAGCGAGACGGCGAGCGTCAGCGCGACAAGCGCCGGGATCACGAACCACTGGTACACGGGCACGTCGCGCACGTACACGCGGCTGACGAGCAGTCCCTTCTCGATGGCGTCGATGGTGCGCGACGCGGCGACGAGATCGCGTTCCGAGTCGGCGTTGAAGTACTTTCCCCCATTGTCCTCGACCGCGTGCATCAGCATCTGCACGCCCGGCTTCTCCTTCACGTCCGCCTCGAGGTCCACACCAACGACGTGCACGCGGATGTCCGCCTTCCGTGATTCCGCGAGGACGTCGACCGGCTCGCGCCCGCGATTGCTCTCCCCGTCCGTGAAGAGGACGACGACCTGGTGTCCGCGCGAGTTCGCCGTCGCCTGCCGCGACAGGACGTAGTTCGAGAGCGCCAGCCCGTCGCCGATCGCGGTCTGCCCCTCTCCCTGCAGGATCTTGTCGTCCACGAAATCGATGTAATGCAGCAGGTACTCGTGATCGAAGGTGAGCGGGCTGATGACGTACGGATTATCCGAGAAGACGACCAGACCGATGCGATCGTCGCGTCTGGTCCGGATGAACGTCTTGACCGCGTCCTTCACGGCGTCCAGGCGCGTTCGCCCGGTCGACACGCTCGTGGTCGTGCGGTTCTGACCCGAACCCATCTCTTCCTGCATGCTCGACGACAGGTCGAGCAGCAGAACGATGTCAAGCCCTTTCGACTGGAGATCGGCCTGCGAGTATGGAATCACGGGCTGCATGATCGCGAGCGACGCGAACGCTGCTCCGATCGCCAGCACCGCAAACGGCAGCCGGCGGAAGATGGACGCGCGATACGGAAAGTGCTTGCGCGGCAGCAGCGCCGTAAACGCCGCAAACCTCCAGCGCACGCGCCACTTCAGGACCGCAATGGCGGCGAATGCGCCCAACAGCCACCAGCCGTACTCCGGATAAAGGAAACGCATGGCTCAGCGTCCGGCGAGCACCTGCTCCGCCGTGGCGAGTGCGTCGCGGCATTCCTGCGCGGACGGGACCGCCATCGGCGGGCCGTAACGCGCGGAGTCGCACGCGGCGAGCAGCGCCGCGACCGACTCGCGCGGCACGCGACCGTGCGCCCCATCGAGCTCTGCGTTCACTTCGGACGCTGTAAGGCTTGGCGCTGGCACACCGGATGCCGACGCCACGTGCTCCCGGATCGCGGCGCTGATCTCGTCGTACGCTCGACGGCGCTCCTCCTCGGTGCCGACGTCCAGCGCACGCAGGCGTTCGAGCGTATCGCGCTTCTCTTTCTTCGCCTGCCGCGCCGTTCGTCGCCCCGGCGCGCGCAGCGTCCTGCGGCGGACCGCGGCGCCCACCACGAACAACGCGGGAGCAAGCGACACGATCACCAGCGCCAGGCCGATGGACTGCGCCCGAACGAACAGCTGACGCCGCGCGAGGGCAGGACGCGCGTCGCGCAGCGAATACATCGGCTGGTTGTCCGGCAGCATGCTCCGAAACGCTACCGCCGCGCCGGGAACGACTACTTCGCCGGACGGGGCCATGTCCTGCAGCCGCTGGCCGGGGCGGCGCGCGTAGTAGCGGACCGAGATCGGCTCGATGGACAACCCCGGTGCGTCCACGCGATACGTGGTCATCACGTATCGCAACCGGTGTGTCGTCCGCTCCGTCGCATCCGACGTCGCCGACGAGTCGCTCGACAGGATTTCGAGGCCGTTGACGCGGAGCTTTTCTTTCGCGACGTCGTCCAGCAGGATATCCACGTCCTTCGCACAGACGATGTCGATCGTGTAGGTCAACCGATCCGCGACCCAGATAGCGGTCCGATCGACCGAAGATTGCGCCTGCACCGGCGTCTCTGCGGCGAATGCGGCGGCACGCGCCAGTACGAACACGCTGAGGAAGAGGACGACACGGCGGCTCACGCTTTTCTCCTGGCGAACAACGACATCACCGGCAGCAACGGGCTGCCCTGCGTCGGAACGAAGACATGGTCCATCGGAACGCGATAGAACGCCCGCGAGAGCTCCGCGCGGCGTCTGGCGATCGCCGCGGCGTAGCCAGCCCGCGCCTGCCGCCCGAGGCCAATCGATACGCGACGACCTGACTCAACGTCACGCAGATGGACGTAGCCGGCGCCGGCGGGCAGCTCCGTCTCCGACCGGTCCTCGGGAATGACCGCGATGATGTCGTGCTTCGCGGCAAGCTGCGCAAGCTCCGGGCTTGTCAGGGCGTCATCGTTCGTCACGAAATCCGAGACGATGAAGACGACACTCATGCGTTTCAACGTGGTAACGAGATGCCGCACGACGGGGAGCAGCAGCGTCTTGGAGGAAGCCGGCTTCAGCGCCCATGCCTGCTCGAGCACCGACCAGGCGGCGGCGCGCGTGCGGCGCGGTGGAGTCGAGAGCAGCACGCGATCGGCAAACGCCATGAAACCGGCATTGATTTGATCCGACAGCGCCGAGAAGAGGATCGAACCGGAGATATAGGTGAGCGCTTCGCGCTTCGAGTGCTCAGTGCTGCCGATCGTCATCGAGCGCGAGACGTCCATCACGACCATCACGTTCATCTCACGTTCGGCGTGGGTGTGGCGGACGAACGGCGTGCCCATGCGGGCCGTGACGTTCCAATCGATACGCCGCACGTCATCACCAGGCCGGTACGGCTGGTGCTCGTCGAAATCGAACCCCGGCCCACGGAGCGGACTCTGGTAGGTGCCGACGCGCTGGTTGCGGATCTTGCGGGCCGTCGCCACCTCGATGTAGCGCAGTTCCCGCACGACGTGCTCGGGGATCATGGGATCGGCACCGCCCGTAAGAGCTCGTCGAGGATGGCATCCGCGTCGACATTTTCCGCCTGGGCGCGGACCGTGCGCGCGATGCGATGCCGGGCGGCGTCACAGAAAACTTCCTTCACGTCCTCCGGCATGGCGTACGTCCGTCCGTGCATGAAGGCGTTCACGCGGCTCAGCGCCAGCAGGTGCTGATACGATCGCGGCGAAATCCCGAGCAGCAGCAGTTCCTTCAGGTCGGGCCGGCCGACGCTTCCCGGATCGCGCGTTGCGCGGCCGAGGCGAACGATGTACTCGAGGATCTTGGTGTCGATGTAGATGGAGTCGACGATGAAGTCGCGCAGGATCGTCACGTCTGCGGGAGACACGCGGCGATCGATGATGGTCTGGTTCATCCGCATCTGGAGCATTTCCACTTCTTCGCCCTGGCTCGGATAGCCCACGCGCAGCATCATGGAGAAGCGATCGAGCTGCGCTTCCGGCAGTGTGTAGACCCCTTCCTGTTCGACCGGGTTCTGCGTCGCGAGCACCCAGAAGGGATCGTCGAGCGGGAACGTCGTGTCGGCGAGCGTGACCTGCCGCTCCTGCATCGCCTCGAGCAGCGCGCTCTGTGTCTTGGGAGTGGCGCGGTTGATTTCGTCCGCCAGCAGGATGTTCGTGAAGACGGGACCCTGCTCGATGCGGAACGTCGCCGATTTCGCGTCGTAGATGCGCGTGCCGATGATGTCCGCCGGCAGCAGGTCGGGGGTCAGCTGGACGCGCTGGAATTTCGCCGAGATCGCCTTTGCGATCGTCGTCGCCGTCAATGTTTTCGCGACCCCGGGCACGCCTTCGAGCAGTAGATGCCCGCACCCCGAGCGCGCGCGCCCCTGCAACACCGCGAACGGAATGGCAGCGAACAAGGCGGTCAGCATCCGGCGGATCAAGGTGTGCTGCCCGACGATGACCTTGCCGATCTCGTGTTCGAGGCCGGTGACGATTTCTCCCGCCGCCTGCGCGTTCAGCGCCCCCTGCTCGGTGATGCGTTCGGTCATATGAAAAGCCACAAGCCGGCGATCGCCGCCGCGGCGGCGATCAGCGCGGCCGGGTACAGATCGCGGTACTCGGTTGTCGTGCGGTAGCCGACGAGCTTCCGCTCCCCGGCTTCGATATCCTGCAGCGCCTTCGTCAGGTCGCCGCCCGTACGGGATCTCAAGTAGCGCCCTCCGGTGCTGCTTGCCAGGTCGCGCAGCATGGTCTCTTCGAAGTGCGTGCGGACGATGCGCCCGTTTTCGTCGCGCAGCGGCACTTCGCGTCCATCCGGCAGCAGCTCGGGCACCGGGACCTCGTCGTCGGATCCGATCCCGATGCTGTTGACGTGGTGGCCTTGCTGGCGATACGCCACGAGCTGCCGGTTCACTTCGCCGCCGTAGTCTTCGCCATCCGAAAGGAGGACGAAGATCTTCCGCGTGCGGCGGTCGTCCTTCCTGGCGACTTCGAGCGCGTTCTTGAGCGCCGCGCCGATGTTCGTGCCCATCAGGTTCTGCGGATCGCTCTCGATCCAATCCAGGTAGAAGGCGACGGTATCGAGATCGTGAGTCAGGTACGAGAGGATCAGCGAGCTTCCGGCGAAGCCGACCAGGCCGACACGATCGATGTTCTCCGGCTTGTTCTTCAGGAACGTCCGGATCTCCTGCGTCGCGCGCGAGAACCGCGACGGCGCCACGTCGTGCGCGCGCATCGACGCGGACCGATCCAGCATGATCACGAGATCCTCGCGTTCGTACTGGGGGATCCGCGTCGTGAGCTGTGCCTGCGGACGCGTCAGCGCAAACACGAGAGAACCGGCCGCGATGGCCGTCAGCGCCAGGATCGAGACTTCACGGATCCACGTCGAGTGCCGTGACAGCGGGCGAAAGCGTGCTGCCACCGGCGTCAGCCGGCGCTGACGGCGGACGTAGAGAAAGCGGATGGTGCACGCCGCCAGCAGCACCGGCAGGATCTGCCACCACGGCGCGAACTCCGGTCGGAGAAACCGCACGCTACCCGGTGCGCCGCGGGGTCTTGGCGCCCGGCGTGGGTGGCCGCAGCAGCTGCATCAACTGCTTCGGTGGTGTATTGGGCTGCTTGCGAAGCTCCGCCGACAGGCGCGTCGTCAGCTCGAAGTTGTACTTCGTGTCCCAGTCATCGGGGAACTCCTCGACGGCATTGCGGAATTCTTCTTCGGCGCGGCTCAGCCACCCGAGACGTGCCTCGGGTTTCTCTTCGACGTTGGCCTTCTGGAAGAACGCGCATCCCGACCAGAAATGCGGCGACGCTTCCGCCGGCGCTTTCTGCGCGATGTCGATGACTTCGTCGTAGCGTTTCAGGCGATACAGCGCCCACAGATGATCGTTGACCGCGCGCTGGTATTCCACGGCGGCGAGTTGCTTCACCACGGGGACCGCGTCGAAGTGGGACTCCGCGGTCTGGTAACCGGCAATGGCCTGCTCGAGGCGTCCTTCGGTGAGCGCGGTGTCCGCCTCGCGCAGCGAGGCAGACCACCAGGCGTAACCGATCAATGTGAGTCCCGCCGCCAGCAGGATGACAACGATCGTACTGCCAGCCGCTCTCATCTATAGAGAGTCTACCGCGTGGCGGCGGGAGCTGCACCGGCCCTTGTCGTAGCGCGCTTCGACAAGCGCCCCATCTTTCGTCCCTGGGTTGTATTCGAATGGATCTTGCCGGCGACGCCCGTCAGCGCCGGCCGAGCAGCGCGAAAATGCCGACGATGACGATCGCGGCGATGATGATCCCGACCCAGAAACCGGCCTTGAAGATGCCCGCGACCGCGGCGCATCCCGCCGCCGTGAGTGCGAGCAAGGCGACGAGCATGAGGCGCGCGAATAAACTCAACATTAGACCTCCATTACACCGTTTCGCCCTTCACGAGTCGTGCCGAACGGCCTGCGCTTTGCGTGTGGGCAAGGTGATGGACGACTTCGATCGGTCGATTTTCGAACGAACGGCCCATCGCCCGTGGCCCATGCCGAACGGGCCGTGGATCATGTCGCAGACATGGAACGACCTGCTGTTCGCACACTGGCCCGTTGACGCCGCCGCGCTGCGCGCGCTCCTGCCAAAGTCGTTCGAGCTGGATCTCTTCGACCGGCAGGCATGGGTCGGCGTCGTCCCCTTCCACATGACCAACGTTGCGCCGCGTTTTGTACCGGCGCTGCCGTGGGTGTCCGCGTTCCCCGAACTCAACGTGCGTACGTACGTGCGCGTTGGAGGGAAGGCTGGCGTGTACTTCTTCAGTCTCGACGCGGCGAGTTCAGTGGCGGTGGGTGCGGCGCGCACGCTGCTCAACCTGCCGTACTTCACGGCGGAGATGACGGTCACGATCCGCGACGGCGAGGTGCACTATCAGAGCCGCCGATCGTCGGAGCCGTATCCCGAGTTCACCGGGATCTACCGCGGACTCGGCGAGTGCCAATCGCCCGTCGAGGGAACCCTCGAATACTTTCTGACCGAGCGCTACTGCTTGTACGCCGTCAATCACCGTCACGTCGCCTACCGGCTGGATATCCACCATCCGCGATGGAGGCTCGAATCCGCCACCGCGCAGATCTCGTCCAACAGGATGGCGGATGCTGCGAGCATCCGTCTGCCCGCCCTGGCGCCGCTCCTCCATTTCGCCAAAAGACAGGACATGGTCTGCTGGGCGCCCGAAACGCTCACGTAATTCTGCAGTTCTGCTAAGGTTCGGAAAGTGACCACGCTGCTGTGCATCGCCACGTACAGGAAGGGTGACGAATTCCTGCGGGAGTGCAAGCGGCACGGGTGCCGCGTGCTGCTGCTGACGGACGAGACGCTGCGCGATTCCGACTGGCCGCGCGATGCGATCGATGCTTTCTACTACGTCCGGCGCGACATGCCGCACGACGACATCCGCAAGGGGGCCGCGTACCTCGCGCGCACGGAGCGGCTCGATCGCATCGTCGCGCTCGACGATTTCGACGTCGAGACGGCGGCGATGCTGCGCGAGTACCTGCACGTGCCCGGCATGGGGGAAACGACCGGGCGGGCGTTTCGCGACAAGCTCGCCATGCGCGCACGCGCGCGCGCGGCGGGCATCGCCTGTCCGGACTTCGTGCACCCCGTGAATCACGACGCGATCAATGAATGGACGTCGAGAGTCACGCCACCGTGGGTGCTGAAGCCGCGATCACAGGCGGCGGCCATCGGAATCAAAAAGATCGGATCCAGCGATGAGCTCTGGCGGATCCTCGATGCGCTCGGCGACGGGCGTCCCGATTACGTGCTCGAGCAGTTCGTGCCCGGTGACGTCTATCACGTGGACTCGCTTGTCTTTGGCAAACGGGTGGTATTCGCCGCCGCAAGCCGCTACGGCACGCCGCCGATGGCGGTCGCGCATGAGGGAGGCATTTTCGTCACACGCACGCTGCCGGACACCGATGATGTCGCGGTCGCGCTGAAGGAGATCAACGCACGGGTGCTCGAGTCGTTCGGCCTCGCGCGCGGCGTCTCGCACACTGAGTTCATCCGCGCGAACGACGGCAACCTTTACTTTCTCGAGACGTCGGCACGCGTCGGCGGCGCGTACATCGTCGATGTCGTCGAAGCGGCAACGGGCGTGAACCTCTGGCGAGAGTGGGCGAAGATCGAGATTGCCGGTGAGCACGGGACCTACACGCCACCGCGATCGCGGGGCCGCCATGCGGGGATCGTGCTCTCGCTGGCGCGGCAGGAACAGCCCGACATGAGCGCGTACAACGATGCGGAGATCGTCACACGCATCCGCAAGCGGCACCACGCCGGGTTGATCGTGGCTGCGGAATCCGGGGAGCGCGTCGGCGATTTACTCTCGTCGTACGTGACGCGTTTCTACCAGGACTTCCACGCGTCCGCACCACCGCCCGAACGCGCTGCCAACTGACGCTACTTCGGCGGCAGGAACTCGATCGCGATCACGCGATCGACGCCGCCGACGTTCTTCCACGTGAGATACACACGATCCGGCGGCGTCTTCCCGCCGCACGACACAGGTCCGCGGAAGTTTGGATTGTGCGCGATGTAGTCGACGGAAGTCAGCGTCGGTGCCGTGTAACGCACCGGCTTTCCATTGACCTGCAGATTGAACGTGACGGGGCGTCCGCCGGGACAGTCGATGCGCCGCAGGAGCGCTTCGATGCGCTGCTCGCCCGGCTTCAGTTCGCGATAGATCGGTCTCGTCTCCGGCGCCCGGCCGGTTACTACGCGGGCCGGCTGCTGCAAAAAGATCAGTGCTAAGCTCATCAGCATGATGTTCTCGCTGTTACTCGCCGCTACGGTGCTGGCCGTCCCCGCCGGCACGCAGGATACACCGCAAGAGATGACGACGTACCAGATGGTGTTCCTGAAGAAGGGACCCACGCCTCCGCCATCGGCTCCCGCCGATCAGAAGAAGATGCAGGACGAGCATCTCGCGAATCTCGCGGAACTGAATAGGAAGCGCATCAACCTCGTTTATGGGCCCATCCGCGCCGAGAACCCGGATGGCCTGGAGGGCATCGCGGTTCTCGACGTATCTTCCGCGGATGCAGCGAAGGCGCACTTCGCCGCCGACCCGTTCGTCAAGGCCGGCATCATGACTGTTGAAGTGCGTCCGTGGATGGGACCGAAAGGCTGGTTCCAGCCTCCCGTCGGCGACGACGTCACGAACGCCGGCAATCTGGAGCCATTGATCTTCGGCTTCCTCATGCGCGGTCCGAACACCTCGCAGGACAGCGCGACGGCGCAGGAGATCCAGAAGGGGCACCTCGCCTACATGTCATCCTTGAACAAGCAGGGGAAGCTGGTGATGGCAGGTCCCTTCATGGACAGCGGTGCGGCACGCGGCGTCGTCGTGTACAGAGTGAAGGATGTCGCGGAAGCGAAGGCGCTTGCCGCGGACGATCCGGCGGTGAAGGCCGGGCGCCTCGTGCTCGAGGCCTATCCCTGGATGACGCTCAAGGGGATCCTGAAGTAGTTCGGTCCCGCGCGAACTGGTACTTCGGAAGCGTGCGATCTCGCGCACCGGGCATGGGCGCCGGGACGTCTCCCGCCCAGCGCGCGCCCAGTCTCTCGTAAAACCCGCTGGCGAACGGATCCGCCAGCAGTTCCACCACTCCTTCGTGCCGCCTGTGGGCCTCATCGAGCGCGTGCATCACGAGCGCGCGACCGACGCCGCGGCCGTGCATCGCAGGTTCGACCCAGACGTGCTCGAGGTGCCAGCGATCGCGCCGATCTTCAAGCGCGCACATACCGACAATCGCGCCCGCTTCTTCCGCCACCCACACGTCGTGCATCTCGAGATATCCGGGAATGATCGTCAGCTGCGCGTCCCACTCGCGCATCCAGCTGGCGGGATATCCCCAGTGCGCCTTGGCGCGGTGTGCGAGGTCTGACAGCGCGTCGGCGTCTTCGGCCTCCGCGCGCCGGATGACCATGACGAGGACCATGCCACTGACAAGGCGCGGATGCAAGCGCTTCAACCAACCACGATGACTTCGTGATCGGTGATGCGGTCGACGTTGAACACGGCGTAATCATCGGCAACGGTCGCGCGCGCCGAACGCTGTGATACGAGGAGACGAAGTGCAGGTGATGCGACCCGCCCCCGGATTCGGACCTTCACCTTGAACGGCCCGACCGGGATCAGCTCGTCGAGGGGCGCGCGCCACGTCGCTTCGCTGGTCAGGTTCACCATGTGAAGAATCAGGCGCCCGGGTTGTTCGTACAGGTGGCAGTCGATCAGTCCCGGGCCCTCGACGGTCAGGGGCACATCCGAACCCGCCGCCCACCGCATGATGTTGGCCAGTAATACGGCATGATCCGGCAGGTGCTCGCGTGCGTAGCGGCGATCCACGTCCGCAGGCATGTACGCGATGCGCGAGGCGCCGCGCTGCGACACGACGAGGCCGGGAATGCCGCTCCTGGGCTCACGCATCCACGCCGTCTCCGGCGGGTAAGTCGGAAACGCGGGCACCAGCGTGAGCGGGACAGCCGCGTCAGCATCGACGCGCAGCGGCGCGATCGTCCCGCCGAAGGGGAGGATGTCCGTCTCGTCGAATCCGCGCAGCACTTCGTGCCTCACGCCGGTGGCCGCCGGCTCGTTCCCAACCTTCGGCCCGTCGACGCGGGCGCGCCATTCCGGGCTCAGCCTGAGATACGTGTGCTCGCTCGCAGCGCGGTTAGCTCCGCGGCTTGACGTCAGCTTCGGCGCCGCACCAATCCTGTGGCATCCAAACAGATCCGCCAGCGCAAAGTCCGGCCGCGGATCGCCCCATTCGGTGTACGAGCCGGTGTCCCCCGTTGCGACGAGCGATCCTCCGTTGCGGACGAATTGGCGAATTGCCGACGCCTGAGCATCAGACAACGCACCGACGTTCGGAAGAACCAGCACGCGAACGTTCGCAGTGTGTGCAATGTCGTCCCCGTGAACGGGCACGTAGGGAATCCGCGCGCGGACGAGTGCGTGCATGAATCCCGTGTAAGGGGCGTCGACACGTTCGGCGGCGGCATCACGCCCGAAAAAGTCCGTGTTGCGCTGCGTCCAGATCACGCCAATCGCCGCGACGGGCGTGCGATTCACCAGGTACTGCTCGTTGGCCTTCCACCAGCGCGTGACCGGCTCCGGCGTGCGATACATCCGCCGGTCCTCATGGTACGCGCCGACGTAATGCCACCACGGCTGGATCCCGCCCGCGATCCCGGCGATCATCCACATCCGCGCTTCGGCGGCGGGCTTGCTCGCCACACGGTAGTAGCCGGGACCGGACTGATACATCGCCATCGACTCGGGCGCGAGCTTGTCCCACCCGAGCAGCGCATGGACGCGCTTCCCCGTATCGCCGTTCTGCTGAAATCCCGTATCGTCATCGCGCCGCTGGTGGTCGAGCATGATGATGTCGGCCCGCCTGCAGATCTCGCGGAGATCGCGGAACGACTGCGCCTGCGCGGTGATCGAGCCGCTGTTCATGCCGGACCAGATGCAGTCCGGACCGCCCGCCGTGCGCGTCGTGCGATTGTTCACCTCCCACACTTCGATGCGACGGGCGTAGCTCCACATGATCCATTCGCGATATGCGGAATCGTCCCAGTCGGCCCTCCGCGGAAGCGACTTGCCGGTTGCGGCCTTGAACTTCCGTTCGCAATTCGCGCAGAAACAGATGCTCTCCCGCCCCATGCCCGCCCAGCTGTTGTCGGTGAACCCGTCAGGATGCGAGCGCTGCGCGATTTCCTGCAGCACGGCCGGCAGATATTCGTCGTAATAGGGACTGTTGATGCAGGTGATGTACTTGTCGGCCGCGCGGTAGGGTTTTCCGTCGGCATCGCGCGCGAACCAGTCGGGATGCGCTTGAAAGAAGTCTTCGGCGGTTCTGTTCGAATCCATGCGCGCCATCACGAACAGACCGTCGTCATGCGCCGCCTGCGTCAGCTCTCCGAACAGATCGCGTCCGTTCAGGAACTCGGCGCGGTGGTGGAGCGGAAACCTGCTTGGGTAGTACGCGACGATCCCGCCGGCGTTGATGATGAGGGCCTGCACCTGCGTTCGCTTCCACTGCTGACGCCACCAGGGGATGTCGTACTGGACGGGATCCTTTTCGGTGATGTTGGTCTGCCCCCAGAGATACGCGCGCCGATACCAGGGCACGGCGCCAGGGCGCTGCGATGATGTCGTCGCGACAGCCGCACGGCTGCCGCTCAGGGCGAGCGCCGTCGTCGCGACGGTGTGATGAAGAAATGTGCGTCGCGTGATCCGCTGCTTCGTCACGGGATCAGAGCCCCGGAATGCGGATCGATTCCCGGATCGCGCGGCCGGCGGCGCGCAGGTTGTCGAGTTTCATCTCGGAGTACTTTCTCGAGAGGATCAGTCCGTGCGCTCCGCCGTCAAACGCGGCCTTCGCCGCCTGGTACGCGCTATCCGGCGTTGTCTTTTTTTCGTTTTCACCTGTAGGGACGTCGATCTCGATGCCCGGCCACACGCGTGTGTTCCCCGTAACGCCCGCGACCGCGCGGCGCGTCTCGCGCCGCACGTAGTCGGCGGACAACCCGGTGGTCGGTAATTTATCGAGGGACGCTTCCGCGCCGTACTGCTGGATCCGGTACGTGAGCTCAGTCGTCTGCTCGGGTGTGAGATCGGCAAAGAGGGTGGCGTTCACGTTGCGGATGTAGCGCGCCATGCGCGGGCCGCCAGAGTCGTGATACATGACGACCTTCAGGAAGTCCGAATACGCGGAGAACGCGCGGTAGTCCTGTTCGGCACGGTAGAAGGGTGCGAACGAGTTCGTATGCCAGATGTGCCATCCCATCGGCTTCTGCGGCGCGATCTCGTGCGCCTTGTGATACATCGCGCGATACGTGTCGCGCAGCCCTTCGTTCCACAGCCGTTCCCACGCCAGCACCTCTGGTTGCTCCACGAGGATCCGCCAGAAAGTAACGAACGCGCCGTCTGTGGGGCGATGCCCTCCCTTCATCTCATCCACCCAGCGCTCGAGCGCCAGGTATCCGGCTTTCGCGCGCTCGACGTTGATGCCGTCCTTGCGCGCCGCCTCGACGCAGTGCGGGCAGAAGCATCCGACCGTGGCGGGCGCGGCGGCGCCGCCGTGGCTCGCGCCGAGCGCGGTGTTCAGCGGTCCCTGCCGCTCGCTGCCGAACATCAGGCCGTCGACTTGATACGAACGCAGGTAATCCTCGGTCAGCCCGAGCCAGAAGTTGAGCGTGTTCGGATTGCGGTAGCACACGCGCGCGGCGGGACGGCCGTGCACGTCGACTTCGAACGCCTTATCGAGGCCCGCGACATCGCGGCGGAAGACATCCTCGAACCAGCAGACCACTTTCATGCCTCGGCTGTGCGCGCGCGGCAGCACGTCGGCAATCACGTCGTAGCCGGGATAGTCGGGCGCTCTCTCAGGGGCGATGGTCGTGCCCTTGTAGAACTGCGGATGCGGCGTCGCAAAGTTCCCGCCGTGATAGTTGTCGTCGTATTCCTGTTTGCCGTGATCGGGTAACGGCGTGCCGCGCGGCTGGCGTCCGCCAATCCCCCGTCCATAGGTGAACGTCGCAAGGAACAACGTGTTGATGCTTGCCATCTCGATCAGCGCGTCGAGCACCTTGTCAGTGCCTTCGTCGAGGAACGACACAGCGCCGATCTGAATGCCAACCGTGGGTACCGCGGTTTGCGCGGATGTGGCGGAAGGCCAGCCGAACGCGACGGCCCCCGCGCAGGCCGCCGCCGAATTTTCAATGAACTCGCGTCGATTCATGGCGTGCCCCTCCGAACGACGAAGTACGGCTGATTGTTCAGGTCGGCATCGAAGCCCGGATATAACGCCGCGCGTCCGGACGCCGCGCGCACCTCGAAGTAGTACTGGAGCGGATACGGAGCATCAGTGTAGGCGCCTGGAATCGTCGCATGATAGCGGCGCCCCGCCGACTGCATCTCGATCGAGTCGTAGCGCTCAGCATGATTCACGTGCCGATAGTGGACGCGGACCGGCGCCGGTGCCGCGAGCGCGACGGCCAATTCAAGCGGCTGTCCCGCAAGGAAGTGGTCGGGAGGGGTGTGTTCCGCGTCGACCTTGCGGCGTTCCGGGCGTCCCAGTGCTTCCTTCACCGCGGCCGCGACCTCTGGAGCCGCTATTCCGCGTCTCGCGTCGTCCAGCTTTCTCGCCATCACCGCGATGTCCGCATCCAGCGCGGGCAGCCGATCGCGCCAGTGGCCGCGCAGATGCCGGAGCTCACCGACGGTAACATCATCGGCGTAGACGCTCGCACGATTCGCAAGTTCGGCCCAGGTCGCGCGCGCCGCCCGGTACAAATTCAGGGACTCCTCGAGGGCGGTCCGGTCACCCGTCTTCTCATGGATGCGAAACAGGACGGCGCTGCGGATCTTCGCGCCAAAGAACTTCCCGAGATCGGCCTGCAGCGCCACGTCGATCGCGAGGCGCCGATGTTCCGGCCGGCGATTTCGCGTCGCGCGCACTTCGGCATCCGCGAGATGCCGCGTCGCGGCCGCCGCGCGATCCTCGATCCACTGCGCCACCTCGATCGGGGAGTATTTGCCCGTCCGCTGATTCGTCAGCAGTTCGTCGGCGAACTCATTGATGCGTGAGAAGAGCTGCGGATCGAACGGGCTCACGTTGCCGAACACGCGCGGCGCCGGCGTGTCGCCGTACGGCCCCGGATGCGCCTCGTCTGCGATCGCCTGATTCGTGTACATCTCGGGCCAGTACGTGTTGTTCGCAGCCGACGGGCCATGGGCGGTTGTGACGATCGGAAGGATGCGGCTCGCGCTGCCGAGCGCTGATTCAAAGGCCGGCGCCGCCGCGCCGAACTCCGTTCGCAAATAGCGGCGCCACGCGTCGGGCTCAGCGGCCGGATTGTATAGGAGCCTGCCCCAGACCCTGTAGGTGTAGAGATACTTCTGCCAGTCCCAGCGCGGCCTGAGCGAGACATCCTGGTAGCCGCAGCGATCGCCGGCGATTCCGGAGCCGCGTCGCCCCTTGAATGACAGCGGCTCCATGATCTCGACGCCGTCACTGCCACAGAAGCTGAACGCGCGCGAGTACGCCGCCGCCGTGACGGGATCGCCCGAGATCAACAGGCGCTGCGTCCCCGGCCAGATCCTGTGCAGTACGCCCCACTTCCGGTCCTCGCGCAGCAGGTCGCCATAACCGTAACGCGTGAAACTGCGCGAGCCGGTGCTCAGGCGCATCAGCCCTGTCGCCTGCGCTCCGCCTTTCGGACGTTCGAGCTCGCGAATCTCCGCCTGGTGATATGGCATGCCCATGTGTTCCGCCCAGAACTTGGGGGATACCTTCAACGGCGCGCCGCTCGCCACTCCGAGATCGAGCATCGCCTGGTCCATGCCTTTCGCGTGCATGTCGATCTCGACGGTGCGGCCGCACGTGGCGACTCCCTCGAACACCGACTTCCAGAAGTCGTAGCTGCCCTCCTCGACTCCGCTCTCCCCGTGAATGCGGAACGTGACCCCGCCGATCGCCGGGCACGCCTTCAACAGCGCGCGGATCGCGTCGCGGCAATAGGGGCCATGCGTCTCGCGAGTCAGCCCGGCAATCGTGTAGTTCGGCCTCGGGCTGTCGATCCACTCGTAGCCGTGCATCCAGATTCCCAGCTGGAAGTGCAGGCCGCGCTCGACCGCCTGTTCGCTGATGAATCTGAGCATCTCCAGGTTGCCGTCGCGCTCCGCATCGGGCAGTTGCGGCACGCGCACGTCGTAGCCGGGCACGCGCAGCAGGAACGGATAGGCGAACAGGAAGTACGCGTCGGTGACGTTTCGAAGGAAGTCGTAGCCGATCCCGAGCGCGAGGTTGAACCTGTTGAAACGCTGCGTCGCGAGCATGCCGAGGTATTCGGGCCACATCGCACGGTCGTTGAACCACGGCTTGTCCTCGATGTCGCTTGTGAAGAGCCGCGTGATGCCGCGGACCGCGTTGGCGGGGCGCTCCGCAACGGCCTCACGCAGCGCGAGCGCGCGCCATGGATCCGATTCGTGGCGCACACGGTCGGCGAGTTCCAGCAGCGCGTATGAAAGACCGCGTGTGTCGTTCCCGCACGCGAGCAGGATGTCTCTGCCCTCGTGCCGAACGGGCGCGAGCGCCAGAGCCTCGGCGGTCTCCTCGATCCTCACACCAGCTCGCGAAAGCGGACCGGATGCATGAGCCACGCTCGATCCAGCGAGGACAATGCAGCGATCTCCGCGCGGCGCCTGCGCGAGCCGCTCGCACCTGTGGACGGCGACGCCGCGCGCGGCCAACACCTGTTCGAGCTCTGTCGCCGCCCAGCGGCCGGGCGCGGACGACACGACGCCGTCAGCCGAGCTGGCGACGATTGATACGCCCGGGCGTGCCGCTGCCAGAACAGCGGAAACGCGACCGAGTCCAGCGCCCGCCAGCGCCGCGCCTGCCTTGAGGAATCCCCGGCGTGTGGAATGCATGGTTGCCCCCGGCTGGTGAAACCCGTGAGAGGGTATCATCGCCGCCATGTGGCTGGTCGATCGACTCGCCGAGGTCACGGACTTCCCCAGCTTCCATGCCGCGCTCGTCGACACGGGACTGATGCCGGCCGGATCGCGCTTCCTGCAGCTCGTTCATCGCGGAGGCAAAACGGGCATACGTCTGGGATCCGGATGGGCATCAGTTCATCGATTACACGATGCGCTGGGGCGCGACCATCCTCGGACGCGCCGACGATCGTATACAGCGGGCGATCTCCGAGGCACTTGCGAGTGCGCCGCTCGCCGTGACCCTGTATCCTTGCCGCGTATGCGCCACCTTTATCTCTTCCCGCTGTGCTTATTGCTCGCGCTCGCACCTGTCCCGGAGCGCCACTACCTGTACGTGGCGGAGCCGGGCATCCGCAACTACGTCGAGCACGGCGGCGTCGGCGTGCTCGTGTTCGACATGGATCGCGGCTATCGCTTCGTCCGCCGCATTCCTTCGGAGGACATCCCGAAGGGAGAAGCGCCGCAGAACGTGAAAGGCATCGCCGCGAGCGCCGCGACCGGGCGGCTCTACGTGACGACGCTCGGCCATGTGATGGCGTTCGACCTGGGGACCGATCGCAAGGTCTGGGATCACGTGCTGGACGGAGGCGCGGATCGTCTCGCGATTTCCCCCGACGGAAAACTCCTGTACGTGCCGTCGCTCGAGGGACCTTACTGGACAGTCCTCGACGGCGATACCGGTGCGCAGCGGGCACAGATCGTGACCAGGTCCGGCGCGCACAACACCATTTACGGACCGGACGGCCATCGCGTGTACCTCGCGGGCCTGAAGTCGAAGCTGCTGGACGTCGCGGATCCCGCCACGCACACCGTCGTCAAACAGGTGGGCCCGTTCTCGGAAGTGATCCGTCCGTTCACGATCAACGGCGCGCAGACGCTCTGCTTCGTCAACGTCAACGGCCTGCTCGGATTTGAAGTCGGCGACCTGCAGACGGGAAAGATGCTGCATCGGGTCGAGGTCACGGGGTATTCGAAAGGACCCGTCAAGCGGCACGGCTGCCCCAGCCACGGCGTCGCGCTGACACCCGATGAACGTGAGCTCTGGCTGTCGGACGGCGCGAACGAGTCGATCCATATCTTCGATGCGCGCGTCATGCCGCCGAAGCAGATCGCGTCGATTAAACTGCGCGATCAGCCAGGCTGGATCACCTTCAGCCTCGATGGCCGGCACGCGTTCCCCTCCACGGGGGAAATCATCGATACGAAGACGAGAAAGGTCGTGGCGACGCTGACGGACGAGACCGGCCGCGCGGTCCAGAGTGAAAAAGTGGTCGAGATCGTTTTCGCCGGCGGCAAGCCGGTGAAGAACGGCGATCAGTTCGGCATCGGCCAGCGCCGCTAATCGAAGCACACGCGACGCATGAAGATCACCGGCGCCACCGTCATCACGTGCAGCCCCGGGCGAAACTTCGTCACGCTCAAGATCGAGACGGAAGACGGCCTCTACGGACTCGGCGATGCCACGCTCAACGGACGCGAGCTCGCAGTGGCGAGCTACCTCACCGATCACGTCATCCCGGCGATCGCCGGCCTGGATGCGAGACGGATCGAAGACATCTGGCAGTTCCTCTACAAGGGCGCGTACTGGCGGCGCGGTCCGGTCACGATGTCCGCGATCGCAGCCGTCGATACGGCGTTGTGGGACATCAAAGGAAAGGCGCTGGACGCGCCGGTCTACCAGTTGCTCGGTGGCGCATCGCGCGACGCGGTGATGGTGTACGGGCATGCCGGCGGCGAGACGATCGACGCCGCCGTCGAGTCGGTCGGACGTTATGTCGCCCGCGGCTACAAGGCTGTGCGCGCGCAGTGCAGAGTCCCGGGACTGGCGCAGACGTATGGTATCGGACGAAACGATCGGTACGAACCGGCGGCGCGCGGAGCGGTGACGGAAACGCGCTGGAACAGTGAACGGTATCTGATGTCGGTCGCGCCGCTCTTCGAGCGGCTGCGCCACGAATTCGGTCCGGAGCTTCACCTCCTGCATGACGCGCATCATCGGCTCACGCCGATTGAGGCGGCGCGGCTGGGGCGTTCGCTTGAACCGTACGCGCTGTTCTGGCTCGAGGATCCTACGCCGGCCGAGAATCACGAGGGCTTCCGTCTGATTCGGCAGCACACTACGACGCCGCTTGCCGTCGGGGAGATCTTCAACTCGATTCACGACTGCCGCGGGCTGATGCAGGAGCAGCTGATCGACTACATCAGGGCCACCGTCGTCCATGCGGGAGGCCTGAGCCACATGCGCAAGATCGCCGCGCTTGCCGAAGTGCATGGCGTGCGCACGGGCTCGCATGGGGCCACAGACCTCAGTCCCGTCTGTCTCGCAGCGGCGCTGCACTTCGATCTCAGCGTTCACAACTTCGGGATCCAGGAATACATGCCGCACGCTGAGGAGACGGAGCGGGTGTTCTCTCACACGTACACTTTCGCGGATGGCGTGATGCATCCCGGCGATGCGCCGGGCCTGGGTGTGGACATCGACGAACGGCTCGCCGCGACGTTTCCGTATCAACGCGCCTATCTTCCCGTCGCGCGCCTGATGGATGGGACGCTGCACGACTGGTGATGACAGGCCGCCGCGCGCTCGTCGTCTTCGCGTGCGCCACAGCGCTCTTGCCGATCGGGGCCGGCGGTGCTGCTGCGGAGACGGGATATGACCTCTGGCTGCGATATTCGCCGGTTGGCGATGCCCCTCGTCGTGATGCGTACCGGTTGGCGGCAACGGCGATTGTGGTGACAGGGCGCAGCCCGGCATCGGAGGCGACCGCCGCGGAGTTGCGGCGCGGCCTCACAGGATTGCTCGGCGTGGACGTGCCGCGTATCGAACGGCCGCGCGCGTCGGGCGCAATCATCGCCGGCACGCCGTCGAACTCACCCTTGATTGCGACGCTGGGATGGACCGACGCGCTGGCGCGCCTCGGCGAGGAGGGCTACGTCCTTCGTTCCGCAACCGTCGGCGGTCTTCGCGCGACGGTGATCGCGTCAAAGGGGCAAGCGGGCGCGATGTACGGCGCGTTCCATTTTCTTCGCCTCATTCAGACCGGCCAGCCGATCGATCCGCTCGACATCGCCGAGAAGCCCCGGCTCGATCGCCGGCTCCTGGATCACTGGGACAACCTGGACGGCAGCATCGAGCGCGGCTATGCGGGTCGATCGTTCTTCTGGCCCGAGCGCGTAGACGATCGTATCCGCGACTATGCGCGCGCGAACGCGTCCATCGGGATCAACGGCGCCGTCATCAATAGTGTCAATGCGAATCCACAGTCGCTGACGCCTCCGCTGCTTGAGAAATCCGCGGCGATCGCCGCGATCCTGAGGCCATACGGCATTCGCGTCTACCTCGCCGCGAACTTCGCCGCGCCGAGGATGATCGGTGGCCTGGCAACCAACGATCCGCGCGATCCCGCGGTCGCGCGATGGTGGCGCGAGAAGGCCGACGAGATCTATCGGCTCATTCCCGACTTCGGCGGATTCGTTGTCAAGGCAAACAGCGAGGGGCAGCCCGGGCCGCAGGATTACGGCCGCACGCACGCCGACGGCGCGAACGTTCTCGCCGACGCCGTGGCGCCCCACGGCGGCGTCGTGATGTGGCGCGCGTTCGTCTACAACGCCGACGTCGATCCCGATCGCGTCAAGCGTGCCTACGCGGAGTTCGTCCCGCTGGACGGTGCGTTCCGCCCCAATGTGTTCGTCCAGGTCAAGAACGGCCCGCTCGATTTCCAGCCACGAGAGCCGTTTCATCCGCTGTTCGGCGCGATGCCAAAGACATCGCTGGTCGCGGAGCTTCAGATCACCCAGGAATACCTCGGGCAATCGACGCACCTCGTGTACCTCGCGCCGATGTGGAAGGAATTCTTCGACGCCGAGACATATGCGAAAGGTCCGGGCTCCCCTGTCGCTACCGTCCTCGATGGATCGGTCGAAGGCAAGCGGCAGACAGGCATTGCCGGCGTGGCCAACACCGGCCGCGATGCCAACTGGACCGGTCACGACTTCGGGCAGGCGAACTGGTACGCGTTTGGACGCCTCGCATGGAATCCAGCGCTGCGCGCTGAAGACGTCGCCGACGAATGGATCCGGATGACATGGGGCGATGCGCCCGACGTCGTCACAACGATCCGGTCGATCATGCGCGACTCGCGCGAAGCGTACGTGCGGTATACGATGCCACTCGGGCTGCACCATCTCATCGGCGGCGATCACTATGCGCCGATGCCCGAGAACACCGATCCGCGGCGCGCGGACTGGTCCGCCCCTTACTACCATCACGCGGATGCGACCGGCATCGGCTTCGATCGCACGCGCGGCGGCAGCCGCGCCGTCGAGCAGTACCGCGCTCCCTTGCGCGAATGGTGGAACGCTCCCGCCACTACTCCGGACGAACTCCTCCTGTGGTTTCACCATCTCCCGTGGGACTATCGCCTGAAGTCCGGACGGACGTTATGGGACGAGCTCGTCTTCTCGTACAACCGCGGCGTGGACGAAGCCCGGGGACTCGAGCAGCGATGGAGGATGCTGCGCGGGAAGATCGACGACGCGCGGTACGAGGCGGTACTGGCGAGATTACAGCGCCAATCTGCTGATGCCTCGGCGTGGCGCGACAAGTGCCTTCGCTATTTCGAGCGCGCGCGCGGTTCCAGGTAGGCGGTTGTTGACCATGAAGAACCGCGGTGGTATGGTCGCGCCGAATCCAATGGAACCGATTTCATTCAAGGCAGATTGCGTATTTCAGGGGGAGGAGATATGCGGCCGATTCGATGTTTCGCGTTCATGTTAGTGGTAGCGCTCGTGGCCGCAGCGGCCGGCGCGCAGACGACCAGCGGATCCGTCGCTGGAGTCGTCCGTGACGCGCAGGGCGGGGCGGTACCTGGCGTATCCGTGACGCTCGTCAGCAACCAGCGCGGCGATCAAATCGCCGTGATCACGCAGGAGACCGGCGCCTTCACTTTTCCGCAGGTTCAGCCGGGCACGTACACGCTGAAAATCGCGCTCGAGGGCTTCAAATCCATCGAACGCACCAATGTCGTCGTCAACGCCAACGACAAGCTGAACGCCGGAATCATCACCCTCGAAGTCGGCGCGCGCACTGAGACGGTGACGGTCACGGGACGCACGACCGAACTCAAGACGCAGACTGCCGAGCGCGGGTACACGCTCGAAGGCAAGGTGCTGCAGGACGTCGCGGTCAACAGCCGCAGCTACCTCGCGCTCGTCGGCCTGACACCTGGCGTCGTGAACACGGCCAACCTCACCGTGGCCGGACACGCCGGCCTCGGCAGCATCAGCGCGAACGGCGCGAGATTCAACCAGAACAACCTGACGCTCGACGGCGTCGGCAACGTCGATACCGGCAACAACGGCGATCAGCTCGCGACGCTGAGCCTCGATGCCGTGGCGGAGTTCAAGGTGCTCACGGCGAACTACCAGGCGGAGTACGGCCGGTCGTCGGGTGCGCAGATCAGCGTGGTGACGAAGAGCGGCGGACGCGACTTCCGCGGGTCGGGCTCGTGGTACAAGCGGCACGACAGTCTCAACGCCACCAACTGGCTGAACAACCGCGAAGGCCTCGCGAAGAATCTCCTGCGCCTCGACGACATCGGCTACACGATCGGCGGTCCGATCTTCGTGCCCAATGGGTTCAACGACGGGCGCAACAAGTTGTTCTTCTTCTGGTCGCAGGAGTTCCAGCGCCAGCTCAGGCCGAACAACCTGCGCCGCATCAAGCTGCCGACTGCCCTCGAGCGCCAGGGAGACTTCTCGCAGAGCGTGGACAATAACGGCAACCCGTTCCCCTACATCCGCGACACCTCCACTGGTCTTTCCTGCAGCGCGGCGAATACGTCTGGCTGCTTCGCATATCAAGGCGTGCTCGGGCGTATCGATCCGGCGCGGTTGTACACGCCGGGTCTCAACATCCTGAAGCTGTTCCCGGCCCCCAATGCCAGCGCCCAGGGATTCAACTACACGTCGCAGACGTCGGACAACTACCCGCGGCGCGAGGACATGATCCGCATCGACTGGAGTCCAGCCGAAAGCTGGCGGGTGTTCGGCCGCTACGTGAACAACTCCGACTCGATCACGTCGAACTACGGCTCGTTCGTGCTCGGCACGAACATGGAGCACACGAAGATCACCGACACGCGCCCGGGACACGCGTTCGCGCTGAACGTCACGAAGGTGATCAATCCGACGACCTACAACGAAGTGACCGTGGGCTTCGGCTACAACCGGATCAACATCGACGCGACGGACGATTCCCTCTCGCGCAAGGCGACAGGACTTTCGGGGCTGCCACTGCTCTATCCGACCGCGGTGCAGAACGACTACATCCCGCGCTTCGACTTCGGCACGCGCGCTCGCGGCGGCAATTCGGCGCCGACGTTCGGCACCAACAATGCGCCGTTCTTCAACTACAACCGCACGACCGATGTGATCGACAACTTCACCAAGGCGATGTCGAAGCACACGATCAAGGCTGGCATGTATTTCCAATACAGCCAGAAAGACCAGACGTCGTTCGCCAACGCCAACGGCGACATCAGCTTCGCGGATAACACCGCGAACCCGCTGGACACGGGATACGGTTACGCCAATGCGGCGCTGGGCATTTTCAATACTTACAACCAGGCGTCGCAGTACGCCACCGGCAAGTATCGCTATCAGAACATCGAGTGGTACGTGCAGGACAACTGGAGAGCGACGAGCCGCCTGACGTTCGATTACGGCCTGCGCTTCTACTACATCCAGCCGCAGTACGACGCGGATCTGCAGACGTCCACGTTCCTCCCCGATCTGTGGTCCTCATCGAACGCGCCGCGACTCTTCCAGCCGGCGATCATCAACGGCGTGCGCAGCGGCTTCGATCCCGTAACGGGCACGGCCGTCGCGTCGACCTTCATTGGTCGCATCGTTCCGAACTCGGGCGATATCCTGAACGGCATCCGCCAGGCGGGTGAGGGCGTGAACAAGTACCTGATGGACAACAAGGGCGTGCTCTACGCGCCACGGTTCGGATTTACCTACGACCTGACCGGCCGGCAGAAAATGATCGTGCGCGGCGGCGGCGGCGTGTTCTACGACCGCTTCCAGGGGAACGAGACCTTCGACATGATCGGCAATCCACCGACGACGTTCGCGCCGACCGTGCAGTTCGGCCGGCTGCAGGATCTGAGCGATGTGTCGCAGGCGCTGCTGGCGCCCTTCGGGCTCAACGCCTTCTCTTACAGCGGCCAGATCCCGACCGTCTATAACTACAACATCGGCGTACAGACGAAGCTGCCCTACGCGTTCGTGCTCGACGTGTCGTATGTCGGGTCGCAGTCGCGGCATCTGTTGCAGCGCATCAACCTGAATGCCATCCCCTACGGCGCGGCGTTCGCCACGGCGAACCAGGACCCCACGCTGTCCGCTTCGTCTACGCCCGGCGCAACGTCGCTGCCGGCGGATTTCCTGCGGCCGTATCGCGGCTTCGGGAACATCAACCTGCACGAGATGAGCGGCAGCGCCAACTACAATGCGCTGCAAACGACGCTCGACCGGCGGTTCACGAACGGGCTGCTGTTCGGCATCAGCTACACGCTGAGCAAGGCGCTCGGCACCACCAATGGTGGGGATGGCGATTTCCACCGCATCGACGGCCGCGACAGGGAGGCGAACTATGGTCCGCTCAACCAGGATCGCCGGCACAACTTCGTCGCCAACTTCGTCTACGAGGTTCCAGGGCTGCGGCGATTCGCCGGCAAGGGCCTGGGCGCCGCGGTGTTCGATGGCTGGCAGATCTCGGGTATCTATCGCGTCGTGAGCGGCGCGCCATACACGCCCGGGTTCAGCATCTCCGGCATCGGCAACCAGAACCTGACGGGATCGTTCACCGAAGGCTCGCGCGTCGCCGTCAACGGCGATCCGGGCAGCGGCAACAGCGGCGACCCGTACGCGCAGTTCAACACCGCCGTGTTCGCGCCGCCGCAACCCGGCAGCATCGGTCTCGAGTCAGGGCGGAATTGGCTGACGGCACCCGGCGTGAATAACCTGGATGTGTCAGTCCAGAAATCGTTCAAGCTGCGCGGCCAGGCGCGATTCGAGCTGCGGGCGGACGCATTCAACGCGCTGAACCACACGCAGTTCTCGGGCGTGAATGCGACGGCGAACTTCGCCAGCCTCACGGCGACGAGGCCGTCGAACCTTCCTTACGACACGGCGGGAAATTTCATCGTGGCGAACCGCAACGGGTTCGGAACGGTGAATGGCGCGCGCGATCCGCGCATCATCCAGCTCGCCGCGCGGATCCGGTTCTAGATTGAAGGCAGTGGCGCGCGTCTGCGGACGCGCGTCACTCGCCAGTCGTCAGCTCGCGGATTTCACCAGCCGGAACCCGAGATTCGACGCAGCGCTGCTCACCTCCGCCTTCCCGCGGCTGCCTACCAGGTATCGCGCGCAGTACGATCCCGTGCAGAGGAACGATCCGCCGCGGGTGACGCGCTTCTTCGTGTCCGGCTCTTCAGGGTCGTAGCTGTCGTCGGGTCCCTGCGGATTCCGTGGCGCCGACGCCGTATACGCATCCGGCCGGTACCAGTCCGCGCACCACTGCCACACGTTGCCGCCCACGTCGTACAGTCCGTAGCCGCTCGGTGGAAACGCATCAACCGGTGATGTCGTAGCGTAGCCATCGGTTGCGGAGTTCGCGTCTGGGAAGTGCCCCTGCCAGATGTTCGCCATCGCCCGTCCGCCAGGCGTCAGCTCGTTGCCCCACGCGTACAGATTGCGTTCGAGGCCGCCGCGCGCAGCGAACTCGAACTCCGCCTCGGTCGGCAGGCGCTTGCCCGCCCATTTCGCGTACTCGCGAGCGTCGTCCCATGCGATGTGAACGACAGGATGGTTCGCGCGACCGTCGAGTGTGCTCTGCGGTCCATCCGGATGGCGCCAGTTCGCGCCGGGTACGTACCTCCACCACTGCAGATGGTTGTCGAGCGCCACCGGCGCGGACGGAGGCGCGAAGACTGCGGAGCCCGGAACGAGCATCTCCGGCGGCACGTTCGGAAACTGGCGCGGATCCGGTTTGCGCTCGGCGACGGTGACATAACCGGTTGCGGCAACGAACCGCTCGAACTCTGCGTTGGTGACCGGCGTGCGGTCCATCCAGAATCCACTCACGTAGACGCGGTGCACGGGTAAGGCGTCAGGCATCCCGCAGCCGTCGCATCCCATTGAGAATTCGCCGCCAGGAATCCAGACCATGCCGTCGGGATTTTTTGGCGCGCTCTTGTCTTGTCCGGAAGGATGCGAGCATGCGACGGACATGCACATGCAGAACGCGATTGCCGCGGCTCTGGCGGCTGGCGCCCTATCCACCGCTTCCAGCCGTTCGCGTGCGGATCTGGTTCTTGACCGGCACGACTGTCTTCTTGTGCGCCTCCGCGAGTTGTCTGAGTTCGGCGACGATTTCAGGATGCTGCGCCGCCAGATCGAATTTCTCTGACGGATCCTGATCGAGATCGTACAGCTGCGGCTCGCTGCCCGGCTGCGCGCCGCCGCGGCCATCGGTGGAGGTGGGGACCAGGAAGTACGCCTTGTACTTTCCGTGGCGGACCGCACTCAGCTTCTCGCCGCCATAAAAGAACATCGTGTCCCTGGGACTGGGCGCGTTCCTGCGCAGGACGTCGGAGAGATCGTAGCCGTCGATGACACGATCCGCCGGCGCCGGCACTCCAGCGATTCTCGCGAGCGTGGGCAGCAGATCCAGTTCGGAGCCGATGCCAGTCACCACGCCGCTGCGAATCGTGCCAGGCCACCAGAAGATCGAGGGCTCCCGCATCCCTCCCTCCCACGTCGTGCCTTTCGCGCCTTTGAGAAGACCCGCCGACCCCGCGTTCTCGCGGTACGGCGCCCATGGACCGTTGTCGCTCGTGTACACGACCAGCGTGTTCGAATCGAGCTTCAGCTCTCGCAGCGTCTGCAGCAGCCGGCCGACGTTCCAGTCCAGCTCCTCGATCACGTCGCCATAGACGCCTCGCGCGCTTTTTCCGGCGAAGGCCTCGGATCGGAACAGCGGCATGTGCGGCATGTTCGGCGCGAGATACAGGAAGAACGGTTCGGAACGGTGCGCCTTGATGAATTGAATCGCTTCATCCATGTAGCGGCGGGTGAGCGTGGACTGTTCCGTGGGACGCTCGACGACCCTGTCGCCGCGCATCAGCGGCACATTGAAGTACTCGATCTTCGGATTCATGTAGCGGCGGAACTTCTCCTCGGGAGAAAGCATGCCGCCGGTCTGGTCCATGTCGTTCGAATATGGGATGCCGAAATACGAGTCGAAGCCCTGCGCCATCGGCAGGTACTGCGGCAGCACGCCGAGGTGCCATTTGCCGATCGCGGCCGTGGCGTATCCGCGGCGCTTGAGCAGCTCCGCTATCGTGATTTCCTCCGGTTGAAGACCGCCGGTCGAATCCGGAAACAGAACGCCGTCCGCCAGTCCCGTTCGTACTGCGAGCCGCCCCGTGAGCAGTTGTGCGCGGCTCGGCGTGCAGACGTGCGCGCCGTAGAAGCTCGTCCAGCGCTGTCCCTCACCCGCCATGCGATCGAGATTGGGCGTGCGGATCGTGGGATGGCCGAAGCTGCCGAGATCGCCATACCCCTGGTCGTCGGCGAGAATCACGATGAAATTCGTGCGGGCGGCGGACTGCCGCGCGGCGTCGCTGCGGATCGTGGCGCCCAGCGCAAGGAGGAGAACGAGCAGGATGGCGGAAGATCGCATGAGTGTACCTCGCGTGGCGCATGCTAGCATGCGCGCCATGCGCGGTGTGCTGCTCGTCGCACTCCTGGCCGGGACGCTTGCGCGCGCCCAGGATCGCCCGAACGTCGTCGTCATTCTCACCGACGATCTCGGTTACGGCGACGTCTCTGCGTACGGCGCCACAGCGCTGAAGACGCCGAACATCGATCGTCTCGCACGCGAAGGGCTGCGTTTCACTGACGCCCATGCCGCCGCGGCCACCTGCACTCCATCCCGGTACGCGCTGCTGACGGGCGAGTACGCGTTTCGCCGCCCCGGAACGAACGTCCTTCCAGGTGATGCAGGACTTGTCATCGATGTGGCGAAGACGACGATGGCGTCCATGCTGCGCACAGCAGGGTACGCGACAGCCGTCATCGGCAAGTGGCACCTCGGTCTCGGTCCTGAGGGCGGTCCGGACTGGAATGGCGAGATCGCGCCCGGCCCTGGCGAAATCGGATTCGACTACGCGTTCATCATGCCGGCCACCGGCGATCGCGTGCCGACGGTCTACGTCGAGAACCGCCGAGTGGTGAACCTGGATCCGGCGGATCCGATTCGCGTGAGCTATGACGCACGCGTCGGCAATGGGCCCACCGGAAAGGACAATCCCGGGCTGCTCAGCATGCACCCGAGTCACGGGCATGACCAGACGATCGTGAATGGAATCGGCCGCATCGGATATATGGCCGGCGGCAGCCGCGCGCTGTGGAAGGACGAAGACATGGCGCAGGTCTTCAGCAGCAAAGCGACCGCGTTCATCGAACAGCGCGTGCGCCGCGACAGGAACAAGCCATTTTTCCTGTACTTTGCCACGCACGATCCACACGTCCCC